>WNGR01018842.1_pt1 | contig 10569 bp, 11 predicted proteins | sample 5407581 | NCBI WGS metagenome assembly WNGR01 (sample SAMN13153383, study PRJNA577476) | soil metagenome | isolation source: 80 cm soil or saprolite under Garry oak tree replicate 2 | place: USA:California | collected 2016-06-15 | reverse complement strand
CCGACTGGCCCAGCGATTCCTTGCTCATCTTAGGTAACTTTGAAATCCGGAGAGTGAATCTGTGAGGACAATCCCGTTCAGACTTCTACGCGGATCGGTGTGGATGATTTGCTCTACGCGACGGCGTTTGCGAGCCCATTGCTAACGCCGCCAAAGGTCGTGCTGATGGAGTTCGCAAGACCTTTCATCGAAGTCACTGCACCAAGTCCTACCAGGGCGGCTACCAGAGCGTATTCAATGAGATCCTGACCGGAATCCTCGGTAAGTAAGTTCTTCAATAACTGCTTCATCTTTTCCTCTTCTATTTCGCATGCGTGCGGCACCCTTGGAAGGCGGTCCTTAGCGATACATACAAAGGTAGAGAGGTTGTTCGAGAACGCCCATACCTACAATGGGTCACCGAGCGGGGCAAATATGCAGATGCGCTAGCTGTGCTCGGAGTTAAACTTCTTATAGGTCTTGTCCAGCGCGTCGACATACGAACTCAGCAGCAGCAGACGCATTCTGATGAGTCCGATGTGGGCCTTCAAATCATCCGCCTGCGCTGATGTCGGCCGCCAACTGTCCGGCTGGGTCGAGGGAAAGGACGACGCACGCAGGACCTCGTCGATGACCTGTTGTTCTGCGTTGAAGAGCTCGGCCTGCATGGCATAGATTTTGGAGTACGCACTGGCGTCGTCGTAAGGCATGTAATTCAATGCGCCTGTACTTTGAGCTGTCTTCCATGCCACATCGTCGAAGTCGCTCCATCGGAAGGAAAAGGACAGTGGCGCATGTGTCGCCGCCGGCCGGGTCGGAGTCTGAGAGAGAACGGTCAGGTCTTTGTCTAACTCGGCTTGCTCGTCGCTGATCCGTTGCCGAAGAGTTCCAAGGAACTTCGAGTTTTGAGCAATCTCAACGCCTAGCCCCGCCTCGGCTTCATGTGCGAGACGACGGTGATGCTGCCACTCGACGCAGCCTTCGAGGCCCAGGGCGATGAGCAGGCCAATGGTGATGGTGAGCAGATGCAGGAAGAAATCCCTGAACCCGCGCATCCTCTCGTGGGGTGGATGAACGTCAAGCATTCGCCTTCTCCAGAACTGGCAAACAGGATAGCAGCGAATGACGGCGACTAACTCGAACCGGCTCGGAGATGTTGTGGAACCCTCCTCTCTAGGATCGCGACGAGCTCCGGGTCCATGTAGCCGTAGTTGTCGGGGATGTCGAGGACTATGATTCTCTTTCCACGCACCAGTGAACTGAACTTCTCGTTAATCCTGTCGCGATGGATGCGTTCCATCACGAAGATGATGTCGGCCCACTCAACGAGGTCTGCCGAAATGGGGTTTTCCGCGTCAGAGCCGGTGCCTGCCGAGAGTGCTTCTACATCGCCGCGCGCGGCGAATATCGCCTCAGCGGTCGGGCTACGAAGCTTGTTCCTGCTACAGACGAACAACGCTTTGATCATCGACACCTCATGCCTCCGCCGTTACATGATGCGGAAGCGTTCGCGCATGAGGCGCTGGAAGCGCGGCTTCCAGATGATGTCGTAGGCGAGCTCTTTTCCCGGAAACATGGCCAGCGCGGCCTTGCGCGAGTCGGCGATCATCTGGGCGGCCTCGTCGATGGTGAGGGAGCTGTCCTGCGCGATGGTCTGCATAACCAGATTCATCATGAGCTGCAGGCGGCGGATGAGCTTCTGCTCCTCGAGCTTTTCTTCGGCGGACATCGCGATTGCCTCTTCTGCGTTCGGGAACATCTCTTCCAAGGAGGGCCTCCGGAGTGGTTTGCTGGCGACGGGCTTCTCGCCATTATGGATTAGACGCGGCAATGGCGGTGGAGATTTTCTCGTCGCGGGGATACAGACTATATGGGTTATCGGGTTTCGAGTTGCTTCCGTATGTCTTTGAGTAACACGAATAGATGGAATGGATCGGTAGGGGACTGGCGAAAGTCGAACTGTTCGTAATAGCGCCGGGCCGCATCGTCCTTCGCATGCACCGCCAATGCGCGGATGCCCGCTAAATCGGCGGCCTGCATCGTACGCAATACAGCGTCCTTGAGAAGCGCGCGGCCGATTCCCTTCTTCTGCCACTCCCGATGGACCGCGAGACGCGCCAGCAGCATGATTGGAACCGGATGTCTCGCCAGCCCTTTCTGTAACCGCTCCGGCGCGTCCGCATATTCGACCTGTCCGGCGGAAAGGCTGTAGTATCCGACGACGACGCCATCGACGAGGCCCAGGTAAGTCTGCGCCGCATTCGAGCTCTGATTCTGTATGGCGTATCGGAGGAGCCATCGATTCAGGTCCGGCTGCCCGCAATCAAATCCGTCGAGAGGGTGGTCGCGTCGCAGCTTTTCTATGATTCGCGCTTCGGTCACCGGGATTTGCGCTTTGTCCGCCGGCTCGGGGCGGAGTCAAAGAAGCCCGGCTCCTTCATGAGCGCCTGCAATCTGGGCAGCGGACGTACCGGCGCGGCGAGCGCCTTCTGGAACGCTGCCCACGCTTCGGCGTCGAGGCCGAAAGTACGTCGTTCCACGAGCGTCTCCTCCGCCCTCGCAAGGGCGCTCTCCATAACGAAGTCGCTCATGGAGCGATGCGAAGCGGCAGCCGCGGCCTGAAGTTTAGCTTTCGCGGTCCTGGACACACGCAAATCCAGCTTCTCTGTCCGCCGCTCCGCGATAACTGCTGGACTTGCCATCGCTTTATCTCCAACTTAACCTATACCTTATTGTAATGACAATGTCAAGACATACCATCTACGGAGCAGACGCGCCAGAGGTTGCGGCGATGCTTCCGTCGCGGGAGAGCAGGAAGGTGGTGAGGCCGAACTCGTTGGTGCGGAAGAGGCGTGCGTGCGCGCCGGCGAGGCGCTGGATGATCTCGGGGCGCGGATGGCCGAAGGTGTTCTGGAGGCCGACCGAGATGATGGCGTCCTGCGGGGCTGCCAGTGCCAGAAACTCTGGGGTCGTGGAAGTCCGGCTGCCGTGGTGGCCGACTTTCAGCAGCGTGTCGGGGCCGATTTGGGGGCCGCGTCCGCTGCGCGCGGCATCGACCATGTCGCGCTCACTGGGCGCTTCGGCGTCGCCTTCGAGCAGGGCCGAAGATTGCCCGTATTGCATCCTCAGCACGAGCGAATCGTTGTTGATGGGCGCGCCAGCATTGGCGTAGCCGGGTGTGGGCGCGAGGACGGAGATGTCAATGCCCTCCCATGCGACGCGGTCGCCGGCGCGGAGATGCCGCACGCGAATGCCCAGTGCGGCGGCTTCGCCGAGCAGGTCGCGGAAGGGCGCGGAGTTGGGATCGACGGCCACCCAGAGTTCGCGCGGGCGGAAGTTGCGCAGCACGGCGGGCATTCCGCCCATGTGGTCGGAGTGCGCGTGCGTCAGGGCGACGACGTCGAGGCGGCGGATCTGGCGCGACCACAGATAGGGCGAGACGACTTCTTCGCCGATGTCGAATGCTGAGGTTTGCGATGAGAGCCCCGCTGCGTTTTCGGCGTTGGCGGCGGCGCCGGTAGGCCCGCCCGCGTCGATGAGCATGGCGTGTCCGGTGGGGCCGGCGATGAGCAGCGAATCTCCCTGGCCAACGTCGATCGCGGTGACTTCGAACTGATCGCGATGAATGACCGGCGGCGCGGGCCAGAGAACGATTGCGACTGCGACGGGGAGGATCGCGATGGTCACCCATGCGGTTGCGCGCGACCGGCGCACCGCCCAGCAGCAGAAGGCGAAGCATGCGAGGGCCAGCAGCGCGTGCGCCAGTGTTGGGCCGGGGACGCGAACATCAGCTGCTTGCGCGTGGCTGATGCGATGGATTGTGCCGGTGATTCCATGCAGCAGGAGCGCCAGCGCAGAGCCCGGCAGCGCCGCAAGCCATGGGCTGATCAGCGAAGTCAGGAAGGTTGCGATGCCGAGCGGCGCCAGCACGGCAACCAGCGGAATGCTGAACATGTTCGCGGGGAGCGCGAAGACGGTGGCGCGATGAAAGTACATCGCCATAGGCAGCACCAGCACCGCTTCGACCACAAGGCCGATGAGAATGAGTTCGCCGGCGCGGAGGACGAGGCGGATAAGCATTGCTGGAAGATTGCGATCGCGCGGGGCGTCGGAATCGGAATCATCATCGATGCGCTCGACCCACAGCCGGAGCATGACGCGGAATTGCGCGAGGCGTGGGGTAAGCGACCTGTCTTTCCAGTGGTCGCGCAGATTTCGAGCGGCGCGAGCGTAGCCGAGGAAGCTGCGCTCGCCGAGCGGCATCGCGATACCTGCGATGGCGAAGATGGCGAGGAACGTCATCTGGAAGCTTGCCTCGAACAAGGCATGCGGCGACCAGACAAGGACTGCCAGCGCAGCGGCTCCGAGAGCGTTGAGTGCATTGCGCTCGCGCTGGAGAAGGTTGGCAGTAAGGAAGACCGCAGTCATCAGAAGTGCGCGCTGGACCGGCACGCCGAAGCCGGTCAGCAGCGCATAGGCCGAGATCAGCGTGAGGGTGATCAGGGTAGCGAGCCAATCGCGCAGGCGCAGTTTGCGGGCGAGCCAGAAGATCAGGCCGGCGAGCAGCGCGACATGCATTCCCGACACGACGAAGAGGTGGAACGATCCGGTGCGCTGGAACCCGACGCGCATAGTTTGCGTCAGGCGGGAGCGGTCGCCGAAGAGCATCGCGTTCAGCATTCCGGCATCGTCGGGCGTGATGCGGAGCAGTTGCGGCAGGCGGCGGTTCGGCGTCGAACGCGTGTAGGCGGCGAGGTGCGCGGCGGCCCAGCTCTGGGCTGCGAAGATGCGGCATTGCAGAGTCGCGGAGAACGGCGGCGGCGCAGCGTTCGCGAGGGCATGCAGCTTTGCGGCGGACACGTTGGCCGTAGCGGCGATTCCCTGGTCGAGCAGGAAGTCGGCATACTGCCACGCGCCGGGATCGCGGTAGCGTTCGGGCGTCCGCAGGCGCAGTGGAACTTCGACGAGGTCGCCGCAGTGGAGTTGGAGCGGAGCCCGGAGTTGCGGAACTTTGCTTGCGAGCAACGTCGCGCGGACTCCGCCGGCGATGGGCACCATGCGCGAGATGTCGGGCGTGATGTACTCGATGGCGATGAGGTCGAGGTCGAGTGAGGTGGTGGGAGTTCCGGGCTGATCCCATTCGTACGGATCGGCGTCGACTCCGGGATTGGTGGTGCGCGCGGGCAACGTTCGGACACGGACGACGCGGCCCTGGACGTTGCGGCTGAGACCGTCTGCGTAGGCGAGCAGCGCGGTCTGCGGAGAAGGCGCGGGCTCGATCTGCGCTGCCCATAGGCCGGCGGCGATCCAGAGTGCGGCGATTGCGGCGATGGCGAGGCGAAGAGTTCGGCGCAGCGTAACTACGGTCAGCGCGGCGAGTGCGGTTGTGGCGAGTGCGAGCAGGATTGTTGGACGCGAGGTCGCAGGCAGCAGCTTAGTGAAGGCCTCGCCCGCGGCGAACCAGAGTACGGCGGCGAGCAGAGGCGCGCGGCGGAAACCGAGAGCTTCGACGCGCGGGGCTCGAGGCCAGAGACGCCGTTCGCGCGCAGATTCAGTTTCGAGTTCGGGTCTGGGAACGCCAGAGATTTGCCGCAACAGGCCACCCGTCTTTCACCACGATTGAACCACATTTGCGTCCGATTTCGCGGGGAAAGTGCGTCAGCGCGTGGGGTCGGCTGCGTAGAGGGTGAACTGCTCGTGGTGCGGTGGAAGACATCGGCCGCAGTGTCTTCCGGGGAGAGAGGGTACCGGAGGTGCGAGACCTCGCGGAGAAACGGGAAGCGCTCCAGAACATGGGTAAAGCGCGGGTTATTGGCGTAGAGAAGCCAGGTTTCGCGGGGGGCGGAGCGGAGTTGACGCTCAAGATTCGCGAGGACGCGGCGGAGGACGGGCGCGAGGAAGGGGTCGTAAAGGAAGATCAGAAGTGGGGTGTCAGGATACCGGAAGGTGGTGGCGTTATGGTTGAGCACCGAAATCCGCGCCGACCAATCGGGTCGGGTGGCGATGTTGGACTCGGCGATGCGGCAGAGTTCGGGCGCGAGCTCCACGCCGATCAGCTGACGAAAGGAAAACTGGGCGGCCACCATCAGCGCGCGCCCTTTGCCGCAGCCGAGGTCGATGAAGGTGAAGTCCTCCGGCTTGATCGGCAGATGCTCGAGCGACTGAGTGAACGCGGTGGATGGGGTGCCGTGATAGGCCGTTGTGTAGAGAGCGGAGAGCGAGATGGCCGCGAAGTTGGCTCCGGAGATGTAACCGCCGGTGTCGGTGCCGTGAGTGAGGTCGAAGGGATCTGGCGGCAGTGGCGTTGCGGGTCGGGGTGCGACCGGGGCCTTGCGGAACGCGCGGTCGAACGTTCCGCCGATACCGTGGTTACGCAGCGAGCGGGCAAGGCGCTGCCAGGAATGCGCGATGGCACCGCGCGGGCCATTGGCCTCGACGGAGCGGGCGAGCCGGCGGAGGAGAAGCAGCGGCGCTATCGGCTTGAACTTCATCGGATGCCCATGGTTCCACGCGCTGAGCTATCCGCCGAACCATGTGTGAGGACGGCGACGGTTTCGATGTGCGTGGTCTGGGGGAAGAGGTCGAACAGATGGAGTTCGGTAACGCTGTAGCCGGAGACGGCGAGAGTCGCGAGATCGGGGGGCAACGTTTCCGGTGAGCACGAGACGTAGATCAGGGTGGGCGCGGCGATGCGGCTGAGCAGGGCGCAGACTTCAGCGCCGGCTCCGCTGCGCGGCGGGTCGAGGACAATTAGGTCGGGGCGGTCGCGCTCGACGACGCGGGCGAGCATGCGGGAGAAGAGACCGACGCCGGCATAAAGGTCCCATGCGAGTTGGCCGGTGCGGTTCGCGGTGACGAGCGTGAGGAGTTCGGGGAGAAGGAAGCGGTTGATTTGGAAGAAGGCTCCGCGGGGAAGCCAGTAGGTGAGGGGAGGTTCGAGGTTCGGGGTTCGAGGTTCGAGGGGTGCAACAGTGTAGTTGAGTCCGGCGTTGCCCCAGGTCGGGCCGGGTTTGGCGACTTCGGTGCGGCGGCTGCGTTGGGCGGAGATGGGCGGAAGGAGAGCGATTTTTGCGCCGGTGAGTTGCGGGATGCGTGCGCGGAGGGCTTCGCAGAGTGCGGGGAAGGCAGCCGTGAGCTTGGCAGGCAGAGACTTGGCGGCGGTGCGGAGGTAGAGCGTGAATTGCAGCGCGGACTCGTCGGCGGCGGTAAAGAGTTCCAGTTGATCGAGCTTGAACTGCGCGTTGCGAAGCCAGAGCGCGGGATCGGCGTTCAGTAGAGCGAGCAGCGCTTCGGTTGTCCGCCAGAGGATTGGCGCGGCGATCGGACATTCCGTGATGGGCAGGAAGCCAAGGTTCGCGGGTTCCGGCGTGGAGGTGAAGTAGCCGGCGCGGAGCTGGCCCGCGACTTCGGCGAGCGTCAGGCGGATGCGATTGCGGTATGCGAGCGGCGGCGATGCGTGGATCTGGAGTTCGGGCAACGTGAGTTCGGCGGCGTCGAGCAGCGTGCGCAGGTGCGCGGCCTTCAATGCTAGCTGCGCTGGGTACGTGAGGTGCTGAAGCTGGCATCCGCCGCAGGGGCCGAAGTGCGGGCAGGGCGGCTGCGAGGTTCGAGGTTCGGGGTTCGAGGTTCGAGGGCTTTGCATCTTCAGGCTTCGTCTTCGTGAGGCATGTAGAAGAGGCTGAGGCGCGGCAGCGCGTGCGCCTCGAGCAGGCGTTTCTGCAGGAACTGCTGCTGCACCTGCTTGATCTGGACCGCCTGCATCTTGCCGCGATAGGGCGCGAGTTCGCGCGCGGCTTGCTCGCGGAGCGCGACGAGCTGGTCTTCGGGCGTCGCGGTGAGCAGGGCGGCGAAGAGCTTTTCTTCGAGGACCGTGAGGGTGCGGTCGGTTGATTCGAGGTTCAAGGTTCGAGGTTCGAGGTTCGAGGTGGCGGCGAGTTCGGTGAGGCGGTCGGCGGCTTCCACGGCGGCGGTTCGCGCGGGTTGGGGAAGATTGGCTGCGGCGCGCAATAGCACGGCAGCGTTGCGTTTGAGGTAGCGGGCGACGCGGGCGGCTTCGAAGCCGGAGTCGCGTGAGGCTTCGGAATCAGTGGAGGTGGGCGCGGTGCCCATTCCGATGCTCGCTTCGCGGGACTGCTCGACGGCTTCGAGGACGGCTTGCGAACACCAGGCGAGGCCGTTGACCTTACGCTGGCGGCGGGTGCTGCGAAGTGCTTGCGCCTCGTGCTTGTCGAAGGCCGAGTCGATGCCGCGGAGGACGGCTTCGAGGGGAACGCCGGCTTCGCGCCAGGTCTCGATCAGCGCCCAATCGAGGGTAGAGAGCATGAGGATGGAGCCTCGGCGCTGCTGGAAGCGGGTCTCGATCTCGGTGAAGTAGTTGTAATAGTTCATTTGCAGGTTGCTACGACATGTGATGCGGGTCACGAAGGCGTTCGCAGGCGAGGGTTACAGTGGTAACCGCACGTTGTAGTGGAGACCCCGATGCAATGGTTGCACAGTCTGCTGCTGTACTGGAAGCGCTGGAACGAACTGCTCTAAAGAAGCCTGTTCCTCCGGTCGTTTTAAGATCCAAGACCACGATCTGTAATGAGATTGAGGCTGACCTTGGCTCCAAACTGCCTCCTTCCGCCCGGAAGTATGCGGCATGGTGGGGAACTGTGAGCGCGGAGGCGGGCGAGCCACAGGAGACGCAGGCGTGGGTGCTTCCCAGGCGGAAGAAGCCTGGAGATTGAGCGTCGGCAGGTCCCGATGTCCTGGTAGAGAGTAACCCCACGATAAACAGATAAACACTTGCTTCGCGCGTGTTGATCATGGGGCGCCCTGCTGCCGGTTGTAGACATAGACCCAGCAGGTTTCGCGGGAGCCGTCTGCCAGGGTGACGGTGGTTTTCTGGCGGAGGAAGAGGCTGCCTTCGGGATCGTGCGGGCGATAGTCTTCGTAGGCGTCGAGGCACGCGAGCGCGTCGGGATCGGGCGGCAGGGCGAAGACCTCGCCATGCACCGGCTCGGTTGCGTCGTCATCTAGAATCACGCCGGGATAATCGCCCAGGTCATAAAGACGTCCGCGGATCGTTCCGTGACCGACATGCGTTAGCTTTCTTGCCACGCCCGCGATTTCGCGCGGCGCGCGGCTGGGGTGGAGCGTTCCGTAAACAAATAAATGCTCTGACATGATAGGCCGCTTCCGGTTCAATGCAGTGTGTCCAGACTCTCAAGAACTCGGCTGATTGCCAACGTGCGCGCGTAATCGTGGCGAGCCGGTAAGAAACGCCTGGCGCGATCTCCTCGCAGAGAGAACTACGGAGATTCTGACTCTGCGAGTCAGAATGACGGCTTAGGAGGGTGCGTCAGAATGGCGGCGCGGGAAAGCGTGGTTGGCGCTAGAGGGTTTGTTCGCTGGCCATGCTTAGCGAGCTGGCGGAGGGGTGGACCGGCTCGACGGCGAAGGGGATGAAGAGGGAGACGGCGGTGCCGTGGTGGGTCGCGGCGGTGCTTGTGCCGATGGAGATGGCGCCGTTCTGTTTCTTGATGAGTTCGTGAACGACCCACATGCCGAGTCCGGTGCCGGTGCCTTCCTTGGTGGTGAAGAAGGGTTCGGCGATGCGGTGCAGCACATGGGGCGGCATGCCGGTGCCGGTGTCGGCGATCGTGATGCGGATGCCGGGCTGTTTGCGGTGGCGCCAGTCGATGGAGTCGGCGATGCGGATGCGGAGTTTGCCGGGGCCTTCGGTGGCTTCGATGGCGTTGTTGACGATGTTGGTCAGGACTTGCTGGGCTTCGCGATGCTCGCAGTAGAATTCGGAGTCGCCGCGGACTTCGGTGGAGACGGCGATTTGCGCGAGGCGGAGTTTAGGGCCGAGCAGGCGCAGAGCTTCGTCGACCAGGACGGAGGGCCGGCACAGCGCAGTGCGGCTGGAGGAGCGCGAGAAGTTGAGCGTCTGGCGGGAGATCTGCGAGATGCGCTCCAACTGCAGGGTGGCGTCCTGGAGCAGGTCGGCGTGCTCCTGCTCGTGGACTCCGCCGCGCACGAGGAAGAGGATGTTCATGGCGGCGTCGAGGGGATTGTTGATCTCGTGCGCGATGGTGGCGATGAGGCGGCCGGCGACGGCCATCTTCTCGTTCTGCAGAAGGGCGAGGTCGGCGAGCTTGCGGCGGGTGACGTCGCCGCCGTAGCCGGACATCTTGATGGCACGGCCGTCGGGTCCGGCGATGGCGGAGCCCTGACAGACGACCCAGCGAACGCCGCCGTCGGGAAGCAGGACGCGGTATTCCTCCTGGAAGGCGCTGCACTCCTTGAGCGCCTTGTCGATGGCAACTTCGACGCGGACGACGTCGTCCGGGTGAACTGTCTCGCGCCAGGCTTCGTCGGTGCAGGGTCCTCCGGGCTGCATCCCATGGAGGCGGTAGTATCCGTGCGACCAGGTGGGTTTGTCGGTGGCAGCGTCCCACTCCCAGAGTCCGACGTTGGCGCCGTCGAGTGCCATCTTCGAGCGGACTTCGTTCTCGAGGGCGAGTTCGGTGGCGAGGGCCTTTTCGCTGGCGGCGGCTGCTTCCGCTTCGGCGAGGCGCAGCCGCTGATGGAGGTTCGCGGTGG
>WNGR01012489.1_pt1 | contig 10569 bp, 12 predicted proteins | sample 5407581 | NCBI WGS metagenome assembly WNGR01 (sample SAMN13153383, study PRJNA577476) | soil metagenome | isolation source: 80 cm soil or saprolite under Garry oak tree replicate 2 | place: USA:California | collected 2016-06-15 | reverse complement strand
GTGCTGCCGCCCGTTCGCTCGGCTTGAGCGGAGCATCCGACCCGGCGAAGTCGACCGTCTTCGCGGTGATCGCCTGGATGCCTGCGCCGCTCCCGATTCCTTGATAATTCACCTGGACCCGTCCGCCGGTATCGTTCACATATACGCTCGACCATTTCGTGATCAACGGGTACGGGAAGGTCGCCCCCGAACCCAGTAGCGTAACCTTCTGCACGGGCGTGGGATTGAACAATCCCGCCAGGACGGCGACCGCAACGAGGACCAACACGATGACGATGACCACCACCACAACCCCGACGTTGCGACGCGAACCCCGCCGCAGGCGCTCTTTGTCTTCCGGTGTTGCTGCCATTGGACTCACCGACTCCTCTGACTTACCATGGATTCGTTTTCCTTGGCCCGACGGAGACCCCGGCGCTCTATGACGGTTCCCGACGAAATATTCCCTGTCAAACGGTGTCGAAGGAAAATCTATATAGTCTACGGAAGTAATCCTTTTGACTCTATAGCATCTTCATAGCGGTAGGAGTGAGGGGAATGGAAGGAAGAAAACTACAGCTGACCGGAGGTTCGACCTACGTCGTGTCCCTGCCCAAGCGCTGGGTCTTGGACGCGGGCCTGAAGGCCGGCGACACGGTCTTTCTGGAGACGGAGGGAGATGGCGCCGTCTCGGTTCGACCGAGGCCGGCCGACAAGGTGCCGATGCGACGCCGACTGTTCGAGGAGAAGGGCGAAGAGCGTCGAGACCACCTGCTGCGGAAACTGATCGGCGCGTACATCGGGGGATTCAGTTTCATCGAGATTCGATTCCCGTCCGAGATGGCCCCGTTCGTGCGAAAGGTCGCGCGGGAGTTCAGCCACATGGTCATCGGACCGGAGGTCATCGAGGAGTCGAGGAACGCGGTCGTCATCCAGGATCTGTCGGACACCGCGGAGCTGAGCGCGGAGAAGTGTCTCCGGCGCATGCACTTGATCGTTCGCGCGATGCACGAGGACGCCCTGGTGGCCCTCCGGACGCACGACGAAGCCCTTGCGCGAGACGTGGCCCAGAGGGACCAAGACGTCGACCGGCTCTACTGGATGGTCGCGAAACAGTACAATGTCGCCCACACGGCCGGTGCGCCGACCCCGAACGCCGCATCGAAGATCGAGCTGCATAATTCGCGGCTCATCGCCAAGTTGCTGGAGCGGATCGGGGACCACGCGGAGCGCATCGCCCGGACGTATCCCACGTTCGCGGAGGGCCGGCTCGAACCGAAGTTGATCAAAGAAATGGACGCGGCCCGGGAATCGGCCATGGCCATCCTGGACAAGGCGTTCACCGCCCTCCTGACCGCAGACGCCGACGCCGCGAACGAGGCTGTCGACGACCTCGCGAGGCATCAGAAACTGATCGACGGACTTTCCCATCATGTCGCCACGAGGAAAGGGGAGGAGCTCCTCGCCCTCGCCGCGATCGTGGACAGTCTAGGTCGGACGGCCAACTACGCCACCGACATCGCGGAGATCGCAATCGACCACGCCGTCTACCTGGGTACGTAAACTCCATAGGTCTATGGAGAATACGAGCGGAGACTTTGTCCCCAACGGATGAGGTGTATTGATCAATGGGTTCATCAGGGGGGTCCGCGACGCTCCGCGCGGAAGAAGTGGTACGACGTTTCTACGATTTCCTAGCACGAGGTCGACTGGTCGACGCCCTCAACTTGTTCACGACCGATGCGAGGCTCCGAGACGCCTCGGGGCGGGAGTCGGCCGGGATGTTCTCCGTCGCGCGGGGCCGAATCAAGTCCCTCCGAATGGAACGGGCGTAGGGCCTCAAGTCCTCGTCGACCCGAGTCCAAGGCTCACTCAAGGGCTCGGCGGAATTCCGTTCTCTGGGCCCGATTAGACGTGCGAGCAGCTCAATCTCAGGCCTTGAGGACCTTCTCAAAGCTTTCGTCGATGCCCGCAAACTCGTTGACGTCCCCACTCCAAGTCGGGAGGATCCCGGCGTATCGATCCTCGAAGTCCTGCAAGGCGTCGCTCACGGCGTACTTCACATGTTCGGCGTCCAAGTCCTTCGCGACCGCGGCTGCGATCGTGTGGAGGCCGCGGACGAAATGGACTGTGTAGGTCCCGTACCGAAGCTCATCGAGATTTCCCGCCTTCGACGAAAGCGTCTGCTTCACGAACTCCTGGACCGCGACGAGCATCCCGCTCAAGATATCCCGATCGAGGTCGGTCCGTAGCGTGTCGGAGTAATGGCGGATCAGGATTCCGGCTTTGGTGATGATGAAGAGTTCCGAGATGCCCGATGAGGTGCCGAACGCAATTCCTAGCGCCTCCGCAATCCGCGCGGCGGTGCGCTTCATTTCAATCTTGAGGACTCCCAGGTTGGCGCTTCGCTCGACGAGCGTGAGCAGGCTCACGTCCCCGGCCGCGAACTGCACGACCGCGACGTTCGCCTGATCGCCATCCATAATGATGAAGCTCGGACCCGTCATCTGGATGTTCTCGAAGACCCGTGCGCCGGACTGCGCGATCAGCGTGCTCATCGCCGAGAGGACGGCCGGACTGACCTGGCCCTGGATGTCGCTCGCTACGGTCAATCCATTTCCGTCGGCGATCACGGAGCCGCGGATCCCGGTCGTCTTCCGACGGAACTCGCCCAAGATTTTCCCGAGTTGTCCTTCGATACCTTCGTCCGAGAAATTGGAGAGGGCGGCCTTTCGTCGCGACTCACTTCGCTGCATCCCGTTCCCTCCCGGACCGTTCCAGGATCGCGGCCTTCTCGAGCAGCACTGAGCGGCCGGTATTCGACTTCTTCATGAGACGGAGGAGTGTGCCTTTCGGCGGCCGGACGATGAGGAACAGTTCGTAGGTACCATACCCCATGCCGCCTAACCAGACGACCAACAGCCCGGTTCCGATCGCGGCGGGGAGGCCGACGGCAATCATGGAGGCGCTAATCAACACGGTCAGCGCGATGAACGCGAAGGTAAACGCACCGAGGAACCGCTGGATCCGCTTTTCCATGATAAACATCCGGGCCCTCCGGACGTCTTTGTCCATGCGCGTGAAGGCGAGGAACGTCACGGCCAGGAGACCCGTGATGGTCCCGAAGAATGCGAGGAAGCCGACGACAACCCAGAGGTCTGCCATGGCTGGTCGAACGCTCGGCTTCGGATTGCCTGTTTCAGGGCGATATATCTATCGCTTTGAATGTTCCCTTTTGTCACTAACCTCGGCCCAAGCGGATTGCGCGGCTTCGGATCAGCAGGTCCTGGTCATTTCGCGACTCGAGCCGTCGCGGACCGCCGAGGGTCGTTCCGGCTAAAGGGGCTTACCGCATTTCCGGCAAAACGCAGCGTCTTCCATTTCGAGGTTGCCGCAATTTCGACACTTGACCTTCACCACTTCCTTCGGGGGCGCCGGATCGGCTCGTACGGTGTTGGTTGCCCCTCGGGTGGCGGAGAGGGCCTGCTGCACATACGTCTCAAGGGCGTCGGGCGACATCCCCGCCCCGCCCCCCATGGCGCCCCCGGCCCCGCCCATCACGGCGGACGTGAACGCGCTGCGGAGCATCGTCCCTCCGAGACCGATCAGGGTGAAGCCGAATCCCCAGACCGCGAAGGGGAGATACCGGCCTCCGGGGCTGACGAGCCCGGTGATATTGTTGCCGTTATCCGGCGGCGGCTGATGCAGGAGTCGAGCTGGCCTGCGATGTCGGCCGAATAGCGGAAGACGACGAGGCCGGCTCCGATCAGGATGAGTCCCAGCACAACCATCCTGCCGCGACGGCCCGACCGTCTCCGCTTCTGGCGTATCGATCCTTCCGACACTTCGCGCCCCTCCCCGCCTCCGCGATGACGGGATGCGCCGAGTTAGGATTAAATCTATTCGGGGGTCAAAGGGGGAACGCGCGGCTCATTCGGGCCAGCGCCACGGCTCGAAGTCGTATCCGACCCAGACGCTCTTCACTTGGGTGTACTCGCGCATCGTCTCAAAGCCCATCTCTCTCCCGATGCCGCTCATCTTCATCCCGCCGAACGGCGAGGCGGGATCGACCAGTTTGTACGAGTTGATCCACACCATTCCCGCTCGGAGCTGAGCCGCCACTCCGTGGGCGCGCCGCAGGTTCTGTGTCCAGAGGCCCGCGCCGAGGCCATACGGAACGCCGTTCGCAATCGCAACGGCCTCCTCCTCTTTCGCAAACGGGGTGACCGTGATGAACGGCCCGAAGACCTCTTCTTGGCAGATCCGCATCTTCGGGTCCTCCGCCCGCACGAGGGTGGGAAGCACGTAGTAACCGCGGGACGTCTCCGGGGTGTCCGGTCGCTTCCCCCCGTACAGGATCTCCGCGCCTTCGCCTTTCGCGACATCCACGTACTCCAAGACTCGCTTCTGGTGATCCTTCGACGTCAGGGGGCCCATCTGCGTTTTCTCGTCCAATGGGTCGCCGATGCGGAGGGATCGGATTCGCGGCAAGAACGCGCTGAGAAACTTGTCCCAGACCGATTCGTGCAGGAGGATCCGGGATCCGGCGATACATGCCTGTCCCTGATTATGGAAGGCGGCGAACAGGGACCCCTGGACGGCCGCGTCCAGGTCGGCGTCGTCGAAGATGATGTTCGGTCCCTTCCCTCCGAGCTCGAGAAGCGGCCGCTTCAGGTTTGTCGCGGCGTCGCGCATGATCCGTTGGCCGACTTCGACCGAACCGGTGAAGCAGATCTTGTCGACCCCCGGATGGCGCGCGAGGGCCGCCCCGGCGATCGAGCCTTTGCCGGGAACCACGTTCACGGCCCCGGCCGGAAAGCCCGCCTCCTTCGTGAGCCGCGCGATCTCGAGCGCGCTGAGGGGTGTGTACTCGGCAGGCTTGAGGATGACCGTATTCCCGGCGGCCAAAGCAGGCGCGATGTTCCACGCCACGAACATCAACGGAAAGTTCCACGGGACGATCTGAGCGACGACGCCGAGCGGCTCCCGCAGGGTGTAGTTCAACACGCCGTGGAAGGAGGACGGGATCACGTCGCCCTGGATCTTCGTCGTCATGCCGGCGAAGTATTCGAACCAGTCCACGGTCCGCACCAGGTCGAATCGCCGGACGTCGCGGATCGGGTGACCGGAATTCTTTGCCTCCAATCGGGCGATGGACTCGCCCTGATCCTGGATGAGGCGCGCGAGCCGTAGGAGGAGCTTCCCCCGTTCCTTCGGAGTGAGGGCGCCCCAAGGTCCTTCGAACGCGGATCGGGCGGCAGCGATCGCGTCCTCGACGTCTTCCTCGCGGGCCTCCGCGACATGTGCGAACACCTCGTCGTTGTGGGGATTGTGAACCGGAAAGGTGGCGCCGGAGTGGGCGGGGACGAACTCGCCGCCGACGAAGAGGCCGTACCGTTGGACGTCCGTCATGCGCGATACGAAGGTCAAGGGCGGTAAAGAGCTTGTGCCCCCAAGTCCTGGTTTAATCTATGCCGTTTCTCGTTCCGGAGAACCATTAAATAGCCACATCCCGGTGCCGCGGTGAGGGGCGAGTATGGAGGGGGAAGATTCAGGTTCTGGTGTCAAATACCTCGTGGGAAAGACCGCGGGAAAGAGTGGGGTGATCGCGGCCTTCGTGGCTACGCATGTCGCCACGATCTTCGGCTTGTGGTTCTACGGTGCAAGGCTTCCGAAGTTTGACTTCCCGACCTTGAACGGGTACATTTACCTCGGCGTGCCGTTCGGCTTCCAACACCCCGACATCGCCTTTGCGGTCGGGGGCGTCATGCACTATATCGACGGGATCCTGTTCGGCCTGATCTTCGCCATCGTCGTGTCACCGATGATGGGCCGCGTCGTCCCGGCGCTGGCCCCGATGACGCCCACCGTGAATTATGTGAAAGGGCTCATCTGGGGTTGGACGTTGTGGATCCTCAGCTCGGCGCTTTGGATGCCACTCCTGATCGGGCCGATTCTCTCGCCTGCCTTCCCCGTCGGATTCGGGGTCAATGTCGGTCCGTTCTTGACGAGCTTCGGACCGTACGGGGTCCAGGCGCTCCTTGCGAACCTGCTGTGGCACACCATCTGGGGTGCCAACCTGGGGCTGGTCTTCAGTCCCCGGCCGGCCTCGGGTGGGGCCCGAAGCTGGGCGCGTGCGACCGCCGCGGAGATGAGGTGATCCGATGGCTGCACGGACCGTCATGGTCGCCGCGGGACTGTTGGTCTTGGGGATTATTCTGCTCGTCGCGGGTGCGGTCATCGAGCCGCCGGCCCCTCAGATCAGCCAAAGCGGGGAGTCACTCATCGCGCTTGGTCTCACGTTCATCGCGATTGGCATCGGTTTCTTCTTCGCCTGGGCAGCCCCATCCTGAGCCGGCCACCCTTCCCTACGGTTCATCCGCGCCCGGGAGGAAGTGGTCGAACAGCAGTGGAGTCGCCCGGCCAGGGCGGAGGGGAGGCCGCACCGACCTGCCCGACTCGTGACCTCGCTCGAGAAACGCGGAGGCAAAGTGAGCGGCCAGTGCCTCCCCTGCCTCTAACGCCTCGTCCAATCGGTGGACCGTATCTGAGATTTCACTCAGGGCGAACGGTTCTTCGCCGATCAACACGGACGTCATGCGGAGATCGAAGCGAGCCTTCGCTTCGAGGAACCTGCGGACGAACTCCTCCGGAATCGGGCCGAGACCGTCCGAGACGAAGAGGAGATCGTTGCCCGTGTAGTGCTGCGCCTCGATCGCCTCGAGGACGTGCGATAAGGGTTTCACGAAGTCCGTCCCTCCGCCGAGGAAGTACGAGGCCACATCGAGCAATTTCTCGAGCCGCGTGGACGCATCGTCGGCGGGACGCATCGACACGACCCGGAGCGGGTCCGCAGCATCTCCGAACAGGACGACCTCGACCGGGCGGTCCTCCGCCAACGCGAGATGCGCGAGGGCGAGCGCGGACGCCTTGGCCCACACCTCTTTTTCGCCCGCCATGCTCCCGGAGTTGTCGATGCAAAGGTACACCGCGCGCGGTTCCTCCTCCCGGCGCCACAGCTCGTAGATCAAGAGGGAGCGGGTCACGACCTTCGAATAGAACAGGTCCTCCCGTTCCTCCATGGCGAAGCTGGAGAGCTCGCCGGCAAGCGCCCGGGCCACGTCACCGCCCTGGACGAAGTCGACCACCTCCTGGCTTACGCGCAATGCAGGAAGGGTTCGTTCTCGGAGCCCCAGACGGCGGTAGCGCCCAAAGAGGCGCGCGATCATGCGCAGGCGCGGGTTTCGGACAATGTCCCGCATCAACCGCAGTTTCAGTTCCGAGGGCAGACGCGTTTCCTGTCCGGCCCCGGCAGACCATGCCGCGACGAGTTCGGTGACCGTCTGCAGATCCTCGCGTGCGCCTTTCAGGACCTCGCGAAGGCGTTCGGTCGTGACCGCTCTGGCCGACTCGGACGACGGATCCGCCGGCTCCTGCGCTTCGGTGGGTGATTCCGGTGCCTGCGGTCCCTGTGCCATTTCCCGGAGCAGGGCGTCGAGCACGAGCTCCGTCGCCAGCGCGGTTTCCGTGGGTTTCAACTTTGTGAAGCCGCGGAGCTTCGCGTGCTCGCGCAGGTCGAGCGCCCGGCCCAAGAGGTCCCGATTCCCTTGCGCCTCCGGCGCGATTTCTGCGGGGGACCGGAGCTTGACGAAATACTTGTAAAACGAACAGAACAAGTCGAACGCAAGATCGTTCGCCATCGGGAGATGGCCCTCGTTCAGCAGGAGACGCAGCCCCGCTGCCTTGGGGAGAATCTCCCGGAACGCTTCTTCGTCGAACGGATCATGGACGATCGCGCTCCTCGAGATGGCCGGTCCGGGTGGGCCGAAGACCGCCATGGGACCGCCTAGGCGCTCTCCAGGTATTGACGTTTCACCTGGGCCTCGTATCGGTCCGTCTCCCCCAAGAAGAAGACGAGCTGGGATTCGTCCGCCTCTCGGCGTCGCAGCCGTTCGCGGAATCCTTGTAGCTCGGCTTTCGCGGTCCGAAGCTTGCTCAGGAACTCGACCGCGGCCATCGTCCGATCCCGTTCATCCTCGAGGCCTTGGAGGTTCGTGAGGGCGACCTGGAGCGCGTCCATGATCTCCCGAGCCCGCTTGTCATGAGGGTTCGCGACATCGAGGACCAGGCCCCGGACCATCGGCTCGGACGCGGGATCGTCCCAAAGGACGTTGGCGAGCACAGCCAAGTCGTCCTCGACCGCGTAGGCCCGACCTTGGAGCCACGCCTTCGCGCGGATGATCGAGAGGCTCTCCTTGTAGCGGCGATCGGACAGGGTGAGCCCTTCGCCTTCGAGCCGGCGGCGGATCTTCGCGATCGATTCGAGGAGCGGACGGTCGAACTCCACGGCAGCCACGGCTTCGCGAGCGGCGTGAATCTCGTCCAACGTGATGCGTGTGGTTAGGACCGGGGGGCGATTGTCGGCCATCATCTCGAGCAAGTGGCCGTCCTCGGCGATGTACTCGACCCGGTAGCGGAGGAGGAACCGGTCGTACAGGGCGGACAGCGCTTCCTCCTGGGGAAGCTCGGCGGAGGCCCCCATCATCGTCTCCAACGGACATTGGATCACCTCGCCGTCGTTGTAGAACAACCGCTCGTTGATGATCGCGAGAAGGCTGTTGAGGATCGAGCTGTTGGCCTTCCACAATTCGTCCAGGAAGGCAAAGTGGGCCTCGGGCAGATAGCCTCGCGTGATTCGTGAGAATCGGTCTTGCTTCAGGGCGGAGATCGAAACGGGGCCGAACAATTCGTCGGGCAGCGTAAAGCGCGTCAAGAGACGCTCAAAGTAATGCGCCCCCTGGATAGAACCTGCCAGCATCCGGATCATCATGCTCTTCGCAGCGCCTTTCGGCCCGACGAGGAGGATGTGCTGGCGGGACAGGACAGCGAGGATCAAGCCTTCGATTTCCTCACGTCGTTCGAAGAGACGGCCCTCCATCTCCGACTGGAGGGACTGGAATCGCGCGGGTTGGACCATACGCGGGAACGCTTAAGCACCCGGGGTGCTCAAATTCCTTTCGACGGTGCCTCCTCGGGTACGGAGCCCTCAAGATTGCGATTCACATCTGCGCGTGGGTGGCGAGAAACGAAACGAGTTCTGTCTGGCTCCCTTCACGATCCAAACGATTCAGGATTTCGAAGTAACGTGTCCGGTCATGGTGTCGGAGGAAGATCAACCGAAGGAGGAGGTCGCGTTCGATCTGGAACTCTCGGTGCTTTCGCGGATCCTCGATCACAAAGTCGGTGTGTCCGGTGGCCTGGTAGCTCATCAGGCAGCTCTCGACCGCCATGAGGAGGCTCGGTTCCCGGGCGATCGTTTGCGGGACCTTGCCTTGGTCCGGGAGATGGAAGTAAATCGCGTACCGATTGACGAGGGGGCTGGGCATGGACGCGGACCGGGAACGGTGTGCGCGCACGTCTACTTCAGCCCGAACTCTTCCAACGGCGCGGTCGGAGTCTTGCCGAGGCGGATCAGCTCGGGCAGCTGCGGGTTCCCGTTCTCCCACACGAGGAGCATAGACCGCTCGGGGGCCCACAGATTGTGGGAGATGTCCGCGGGCATCGCGGTGCAATCGCCGGGCTTCATGTGGAGGTAGGCCAGCAAGATGCCCGTGTCCCGGTCGCGAACTTCCATCGAGATCTGCCCGTTCAGGAGGAGGAACCACTCGACCCGATCGTTGCCATGTGTGATCGGCAGGATGTATTCCTCCGTCGTCGGACAGAACAGGCTGTACTCAACCGCTGAGACGATCTCCGGGTTCCAGGTCACGTCGTTCCGCGCGAGATATTCGTACAAGTTGAGCAAGCCGAACCGCTCCGCGTATTCCGGCTTGATCTTCATCTCGCCGTCCTTCCCGCGGAGGTCTTGGAAGGCTTCGTTGACCGGATGAGTGTCGTCGGTCCGCTGGGTCTTGATCATCGTCGTTGTCACGATCCGCTTCCGAAAGATCGCAGGGTGGGGACCGCCGCGCTTCCGGCCGAACGGACTCCCGGTCTCTCGCGGCGCGGCCCACGGATTGAAATCGGGTGGGACCCAGTCCTCGAGGATCGCCTTGAACGTCGCGCTGATTTTTTCATTCGGGAACATCTCGCTGTAGTGTTTGCCGGACTTCTGCCACGCATCGTTGTACTTCCCGAGGAACATGTCGACGCCTTTCTCGTAGAAGTTGAACGTCCCGAACACCTCGTCGAACTTCACCATCCCGTAGAAGAAGTTCCATCCGATGTCCCGTTGGACCGCACGCATGAATTCTCCCACGGGGATGTGATACTCCCCTCCCGGGTAGCGGATAATGGTAAAGTACGCGTTCCGCTCGAATTCGTAGCCACCGAGGCGGAAGGTCTTGTACCCCAGGTCGTTCGCCCGCCCGGACTCCACCAACGCCTTCTGTTGTGTGACCATTCGTCACTCCTCCGTGAGACAGATGTCTTCCCATGCGTACGTCAGCCACTCGCTGTGCTTCGTTTGCAAGAGGACCAGGGACTTTTTCGGGGCGCGCATTCGATATGCCACCCGGGCCGGCAAGGAGGCCAGGCTGCCGTCGCGGAGGACCATGTGACCCATGTCCGTGCCCGTGACGTTCTTGTGCG
>WNGR01008892.1_pt1 | contig 10569 bp, 10 predicted proteins | sample 5407581 | NCBI WGS metagenome assembly WNGR01 (sample SAMN13153383, study PRJNA577476) | soil metagenome | isolation source: 80 cm soil or saprolite under Garry oak tree replicate 2 | place: USA:California | collected 2016-06-15 | reverse complement strand
GTTGGCATACGGGCATGCGCCCTGGGCGGGCGCGCGCAGGCAGTAGCCGCCGGCGAGCCTGGCCTTGATCACCGGGGCGTCCTTCCAGTCTCCGCCGCCGGTGATATCGGCGAGCGGAAGGCCCGGGCGGCCGGCGGGCAGCGGGCCGATCTGGCTCTTGGCCAGCTCAAGGGCGCGCTCGTACTCGGTGCGGACGGTGGTGTCGAACAGCCGCGCATACCGCAGGCTCATCGCTGCCGACACATGTCCCAGCAGCGCCATCAGGGCCTGCAGCGACACGCCCGCGTTGACCAGGGCGGTGGCGAAGGTTATCTGTACTTGATCTCGAAAAAGACCTGGTCAGGGGCCGTTTCAGAGAGTGAGGCACGTGAGCCACCTAAGGCCAAAGAGCGCAGCGAAGAGAAAAGACCCTGGTCCTGGCCCTGCCGTACGTGGCTCACGAAGTGGCGGATATCTGTGAGGCACGATCCGACCGACCCTGGATTTCGCCGTGCCTCGGGCGGCGAGGGCAGTACAGATAACATAAGTGTGCCTGAGCTGGCAATGCCGGTGAGTTAAGGCGTTTGTGCTGGTGGTGGCGGGCGCGTGATGGCGCAGGAGCTGCCTGGCACGGGCAGATATCGCGATTTGGTGACGGTCGGCGCGTCGTGGCCGGTATGTAACGAAGTCCCCGGTAGGACTGCGGTCTGCCAAGATCGCATTCACCTGCCGGGGGACTCCGTTGCCGACTCAGTGTGTCATGCCCGTGCTGCCGCTTTCCATCGATGACGGTCCGGGGCTGCCGGTTGCCGATCGCGGGCCTGCCCGGCTGTGCCCGGCCGGGCTCGGGGTGCTGACCGGGGAGATCAGCCCGGGGATGGTGGATGAGGTCATCGAGCTGGCCGGGTGCCGTGAGAAGCGGCGCCGGCTGCTGCCGGCACGGACGGTGGTGTATTTCGTGCTGGGGTTGTGCCTGTTCAGCGGTGCGGACAGCATGGGGCCGCCGGGGTACCGGTCGGTGATGCGCTGGCTGACGAACGGGCTGCGGCACCTGGACGGCGTGGTGCTGCCGACCAGCTCGGCGCTGACCAGGGCGAGGCAGCGGCTGGGGGCCAGGCCGCTTGAGCTGCTGTTCGGCTTGCAGCGCGGGGTGCTGGCGGTAGCGGGGACGCCGGGTGCGTTCGCGTTCGGCCTGCGGCTGGTGGCCTGGGACGGGACCGGGATAGACGCGGCCGGTACCCCTGCTAATGCTGCGGCGTTCGGCGGGGTTCAGGGCGGCGGCCCGCAGCTGCGGCTCCTGGCCCTGATCGAGTGCGGCACCCATGCCCTGATCGACGCGGTCTTCGACGGCGTGGCCAGGGCCAGCGAGCAGAAGCTCGCCCGGCGGCTGCTGCAAGCGCTCGGTCCGGGGATGCTGCTGCTGGCCGACCGTAACTTTCCCGGTTGGGAACTGTGGGGGCTGGCCGCCGGGACCGGCGCCGACCTGGCCTGGAGGATCAAGAAGAACCTGGTGTTCACGCCTTTAACAGTGCTGCCCGACGGGTCGTTCCTGTCGGTCATGCCCACCCCGGCCGAGAACCTCCGCCTCGGCCAGGCCCGCGCCGCCGGCCGGGTCCCGCCCGGCCGGCCCGAGGGCCACACCGTGCGGATCATCGAGTACACCGTTACGGTCCGGGCCGCTGACGGCACTACCCGGATCGAGCCGTTCCGCCTGGCCACCACCCTGCTGGATCACCAGCGGGCACCAGCCGCCGACCTCGCGGCCCTCTACCACCAGCGGTGGGAAAGCGAGAACGGCTACGCCGAGCTGAAGACCCGGCTCCGCGGCGCCGCGTTCATCCTGCGCTCCAGGTCACCCGAACTGGTCCGCCAGGAACTATTCGCATTCCTCACCGTCTACCAGGCGCTATGCGCCCTGGAAGCCGAAGCCGCACGGCAGGCCGGCATCGACCCGGACCGGATCTCGTTCACGGTGACCGTCCGCGTCGCCCGCGACCACGCCGCCAGCCACGCCATCATCACCCCGCGCAGCCTGGGCCTGGCACGCCGCCAGGCCATCAGCGACCTCCTCGGCGACATCCTGCCCCGCCGCCGCGACCGGCGATACGAACGCGTCAGGAAACAGCCCAAGAACAACTTCCCGGCAATGAAACGAGGACAGGCAAGACCCCCCAGCCCAGTAACCTACAAGATCAAAATCAGCCGGAAAACATCCTCACCAGCACAAACGCCTTAACTCACCGGCATTGCAGTTGAAAGGCACTTTCACATATAAACGATCAAGCTCGGGCGGGGCCAGCGCGAAAGCCCGAGGCTAGGCGGCGCGGGCGAAGGTCACGGTGACCTGGCGGAACCCCAGTGAGCGCAGCATCCCGTCGAGCATGCTCCTGGTGTTCTTCTCCGCCTCGGCCCGGAGCTGGCTCTGCCGGGCGGCCGTCTGTATCTTCTGCTGGGCCAGGATGTAGACCTGCTGCTGGCTGTTCGGGTTGCCGGAGAAGAAGTTCCCGACCCGGTTCAGCAGGCCCTGCTGCTGGGCGTAGACGTAGGACTGTCTGACGTTCAGCACCGCGGGCTCAAGCTGGGCGCCCGGCACGGTGACCGTCACCGCGGTGCGGTCCGGCGACACCTGGATCGCCTTGCCGTTCAGCTGCGAGAAGTCGACGAACGCGATATCGGTGCCCTGCCCGATGAACAGCGTGTCGCTGCCCTCCAGGAAGGAGGGCAGGAACGCCGTCCGCTTGGACAGGTCGACCACCACCTGGAACGAGCCGCTGGCCGCCTCGTAGCGGCTCAGTGCCGTGATCGACTTGAGCAGCACGGGCTGGCTGCGGTCGGTGGTGGTCTCCTGGAACGGGTTCCTGAGCTGCGGCAGGAGATGCACCGCGGACGCAGCGAGGACCCCGGCAATCACGACGGCGATGACCGCCGCCAGCCCGGCAAGCCGGCCTGCCAGCCCGTGGCCGCCCGGGATACGGGTCATCTGGCTGTCTGGAGTACCTCGCTCAAGGCCCATGGGCCTGGTCAGTTTCATGTGATTCATTCGCTCTTTCCGGGCAGCGAACAGTGGTGACGCCGGGCGATCCCGGCCGGGCTGAGGCTGGAGGAACTATGCTCGGGCGGTTGATAGGGTCCAGGTCGCGGCCCCGACAGAGGAGGCGACTCGGGTGCCTGCTGTGGATCCTGGGCGTGATCGGGATCCTGATTCTTTTGTCACTGCTGTTCGGTGGCTTCCAGAAGGGCACCAAGGCCGGCGGCCTCGGCGCCCCGGTGCCGTTCTCAGTCAGCGCCGTTACCTGATCTGCCCGCCGGCACACGGCGTGGCCGGCGGGCTGCGTTGCGCCGCCGTCCACGGGATGCCGCGGCGGGCGCGCCGACGTTGGGCGGTACCGTCGACGCGCCCTGCTGTGCGCTACCGCGCTGCTGTGGTGGAGTCCACCCGCTCGGTGTCGGGCTTGGTGTCCGCGCTCTTGTCCGTCGTCGTGCCGGTGTCCGCGGTTGCTTCGCGGCTGGGCAGGGGCATCCGGGCACCGGTGCTCACGGGAGTGTTCGGCTGGGTGACCACGGGCGCGTTCGGCCTGGTGGCCGCCGGAGCCACGGGCTCGGTCTTCGCAGCGGCCTCCTGCGCGGCGCGCTCGGCCTGCCGCGCCTCCCTGACCCCGATCACGGAGAAGCGGCCAAGCGCCATCGCGGCCAGGAGCACGATGACTATGCCGAGACCGGTGAAGAACCCGATCTGCTCGAGCGCGCGGGTCAGGGCCCCGCCCGTCGGCGTCCCGGGGCTCATGCTCGGGCCGGTCCCGCTCCAGGTCGGGGCGAGGACGCTGCCGAGAGCGAACCAGGCGCCGCTCAGCGCGGCCAGCCAGGCGCCGAAAATGGCGAACGGCCGGTTGGAGCTAACCAGCACGATCAGGCCCCCGAGTATCGCGCCGACCCCCGGCAGGATCTCCAGCCAGAAGCGGCCCGTGGTATAGGTCCAGGCGCTGTTGGGGGTGTAGGCGTAGTGGAAGTACGGGCCGACAAAGGGGATCAGCGCGCCCCACGCACCCAGCAGGACCAGCAGCAGGCCACTGAGCGCGCCGCGGCTCCGCGGAACCCGCAGCATCCCGTTCATGTGGATCACATCCCTCTGCAGGCGAAAGGGTGTTGAGACGCCTGCGCGCCCCAACTACCCATCCTCCGGAACTCCATGCAAAGCACCGGCAAAGCCTGCCAAAGCAGTAACCATCTCCTGTCCGCCTAAGCTCTGCGTGCGATGGCGGCCTGCTCCTCATCGCGCCCCGGGCTGATACTGTTCCGCGAACGGCTCAGCCGGCGGCCGGCCGGGAGGGAGGGAGACAGAGCCATGGTGATGCCGCTGGTCGGCCGCGACATCGCGGCCGTCATCGGTGCGCTGCTGGTGATCACGGGGGCCCGGAGCGTCATCGGGACGATCATCGTGCCCAGACCGGTGGGCAGCTGGCTGACCCGGTGGGTGGACCGGATCGTGAACGGCGTGTACCACGTGGCCACAGCGCCCATCACCGACCACAAGCGGCGCGACCGGATACTCGCCGGGCAGGCCGCTGCGATTCTGCTGGTCCAGCTGATCGGCTGGCTGGCCATCTTCTACGTCGGGTTCTCCCTCCTGCTCTGGCCGTTCGTGCCCGGCGGCATCGCCGAGGCGTTCAACACGGCGGGCCCGGCGGTGTTCGGGCCCAACCCGGCCCTGGGCGCCGCGCAGAAGACACTCGCCGATCTCGCCGCGATAACGGCGCTCATCACGCTCACGCTGCAGATTGCCTACCTGCCCACCCTGTACTCGGAGTTCAACCGGCGCGAGACCGAGGTGGCGCTGCTGAACGCGCGGGCCGGCGTCCCGTCCTGGGGCCCGGAACTGCTGGCACGCACCCATTACGCGCTGGGCTCGGGCATGTCGACCATTGACACCCTGCCCGATCTCTACCAGGCGTGGGAACGCTGGGCCGCCGACGTGACAGAGAGCCATACCACTTACCTGCCGCTGGTCAGGTTCCGCTCGCCCCGGCCGTTGTCGTCCTGGGTGACCGCGCTGCTGGCGGTCCTCGACTCGGCCGCGCTCTTCCTCGCGCTGTCCCCGCAGGCCGCGCCCGTCGTCCCGGCCCGGCTGTGCCTGCGCAGCGGGTTCTTGTGCTTCCGCGAGGTCGCGCGGGCCATGGACATCGAGATCCCGGCCGAACCCGACCCGAGCGCCGGGATCAGCGTCAGCTACGAGGAGTTCCTCGACGCGATCGCCCGGATGCGCAAGGTGAACTTCCCGATCGAGCGCGACCCCGCCGACGCGTGGCCCGACTTCGTGGGCTGGCGGGTCAACTACGAGCAGGCCGCCTATGCGGTGGCCCTCGCCCTCGACGTCGTGCCCGCGCTCTGGTCCGGCCCGCGGCGCCACCCGGTCTCCCCCATTGCCCCGATCCGTCCGCCGGAGGGGAAGCCCCCGAAGGAACCGGAGGGGAAGCCTCAGAAGGAACCGGCCCGGCCGCATCCGAGGGGGCCGGGCGGGCGCTAGGCTCGGCCGACTGCCATGAAGCCATCAGACCAGCGCGTCCTGGCCGGGATCCAGGCCGAGCTGAGCCGGGTGATCCGCTACGACGACGAGTCGATCGTGAATGACAAGTGGGTCAGGCAGCGCTATGACTGCGGCTGCTTCCTGAGCTTCGGGCCGGCCAGGAAGGCAACCGTCGAGACCGCGTGGCACGAGGCCGGCCACGCGGTAGCCGCGCTGGCGGTCGGGGCCAGCTTCAGCTCGGCCAGCATCCATCACGGCTGCCGTAACGAGGGCCGGGTCCATGGCATCAGGGGGGCTACCGACCTGGCGTTCGTCATCGACGCGGCCGGGCAGATCGCGGAACGGCTGCGGACCTGGACCATGCTCGAGCGCGATGACGAGCTGCGGGCATGGCTGCCGACCTGGCGGGGCGACGGCGGGGACGCGCGGCGGTTCCGCCGGGCGCTGGCCGCGCGCTTCGGGGACGATGAATGCGGTGCGTGGCGGTACAGCGAGCAACTGCTGGGGCCGCTGCGGCTGAAGATCCGCCAGGTGGCCAGGGCCCTGCTGGTGCATCCCCGGTACCTGCCCTACGCCGTCGTGGCGGCGATCGCTGACGGCTGCTGAGACTGCTTGAGGCGGTCGACGCCTCCCATGACGCTGTGGTCAGCAAGCTGCCGAAGAAGGACCGCCCGGGCCAGTCCTAGAGCGACAGCGCCCCGGCCAGCCGCCGGTAGCCGTCCGTCAGGCCAGCCTCGTAATCGGTGAGCAGCTGGACGCAGACGTGGTCGGCGCCCGCGCTGAGGTGCTCTCTCAGCCGGGCCGCCACCTCCTCCGCGCTGCCGCGGGCGACGAGCGCGTCGATCAGCGCGTCGCTGCCGCCTCCGCTCAGGTCCTCATCGCTCCAGCCCAGACGGCGCAGGTTGCTGGTGTAGTTGACCAGCCCGAGGTAGGGACTGCGCACCCGCTGGCGGCCGATGGCCCGCGCCCGCTCCGGGTCGGTCACGAGTACCGCCTTCTGCTCCGGGGCCAGCAGCGGCCCGGTGCCGAGTATCGCGCGGGCCCGGCGCGTGTACTCGGGCGTGACCAGGTAGGGGTGGGCTCCGGCGGTACGCTCCGCGGCCAGGCGCAGCACCTTGGGGCCCAGCGCGGCCAGCACCAGGCTCTGCGCCGGGACGCCGTCGCCGAGCAGCACGTCAACATAGCCCGCCAGCGTGTCGTAGGGCTTGGCGTACTGCTGGGTCGCCTCCCGGTGGCCCGCGCCCACGCCGAGCAGGAACCGGCCCGGGTGGCGGGCCTCGATACGCGCGAACGACGCGGCCACCGTGTGGGCGTCGTCCTGCCAGATGTTCACGATGCCGGTGGCCAGGGTCAGCCTGGTTGTCGCGTCAAGCAGCTGCTCGGCCTGGGTCAGGTCGCCGCTGGGCGAGCTGCCCAGCCACAGGGTGCCGAAGCCGAACTGCTCCAGGCCGGCGGCCAGCTCCGGCGTCACCATCCCCGCGCTGCGCCAGACGCCAATCCGGCCAAGATGATCACGCACGCTCATCCGTCTGCTCCTTACTCACGTGCCCGCCACCCCACGGGGGAACAGCCCGGCCGGGGCCGCTGTTCCCCGGCCGGGACCGGCCGTGCAGGCTGGTGCGTGATGGACGAGAAGACCCTGGCTGCCTACCTGGACCGCATCGGTGCCCCGCGCCTCCAGGTCGTCGACGCCGCCGCCCTGCGCGGGCTGCACCGGGCGCACCTCCTGACGGTCCCGTTCGAGAACCTGAGCATCCACCTGGCGGAGCCGATCTCGCTGGACGACGGTGACTTGCTCGACAAGATCGTGACCAGGCGGCGAGGCGGCTTCTGCTATGAACTCAACGGGGCCTTCGCGCTGCTGCTGCAGGCCCTGAGGGCCGATGTCGCGCTGGTCTCCGCGCAGGTCCAGGGCACCGCCGGGCTCGGGCCGCCGTTCGACCACCTGGCGCTGGTGGTCCGCCTCGCCCACGGCAGCGGCCTGTGGCTCGCCGACGTGGGCTTCGGCAGTCACAGCGTCTACCCGCTGCTGCTCGAGAGCCGGGACGAGCAGGACGATCCGGCGGGCAGGTTCCTGCTGGCCGACGCCGAGCACGGGGACCTCGACGTGTACGCCGGCGGCAAGCTGCAGTACCGGATCGAGCGGCGCGGACGCTCCCTGGCCGACTTCGTCCCCACTTGCTGGTGGCAGCAGACCTCACCCGAGTCTCACTTCACGCGCAGCACGATCTGCTCGCGGCTCACCGACGACGGCCGGGTTTCCCTTAGCGGCCGTACCCTGATCCAGACCAGCGGCGAGTCACGCACCCAGCAGCAGCTGGCCGCCGATGATGTCATCCTGGCCGCGTACCGTGATCATTTCGGGATCGTCCTGGACCGGGTCCCGGTGGCTGCGCCAGCCGCATTGCCACCTGAATGATGATCCCCGCCAGCGCCCAGCCGGCCACCACATCAGTGCACCAGTGGTAGTCACACCACACCAGGGCCACGCCGACCAGGAAACACACACCCGCCACGGCCGCCACCGCTGCCACGGCGATCCGGGCGGGCAGGACGGTGGCGAGCAGCAGCACAGCCAGGCCGTAACACACGCTCGACGTGGATGCATGACCGGAGGGGAAGACGCCCAGGTGGCCGGCGGCGACGGGACCGAGCCCAGGCCCTGACCGCGCGATGAGGATCTTCGCCGGGATCACGGTGACCAGCAGCAGCACCACGGCGACGGCCGCGGACAGCAGCGGACGCAGCGTCTGGCGCCGGGCCACGACGATGAGCGCGCAGACGGCGAGCACCGGAATGGCGGCCTGGTTGTTACCCAGGTCGACGATCATCTGGGCGGGCGCGAGCCGGCCCTGGCTGAGCCACGGCCAGGCACTCGCGTGCGCCTGCACCACCGCGCGGATCCGCCGATCAGCGCCGGCCAGCGGGCCGCCGGTGAGCGCGTTGATGGTCAGCAGGGCCAGGATCAGCAGCAGGCTGCCGGGCACGAGCCACGGCGACCGCCAGCGAACGGTGCGGAACGCGGCCGCTGTCGCCGCCCGGGATTCATCCATTGCCGGCGAGGCTACCGGCGCATCCGCGGCCCGCCTGCATCGCAGTCACTTCGTAACCGTACGTGACCCACGCCGCTTGGTCCCCCGTGGTATCGCAGGTCACGCCGCAGGGACTGCATTTCGGCCCCGCGCCTGGCCGCTCCATATCGATTTGGGGTACTCTCCCCGGGCGGCCGGTCTTTGTTACTCGTTTTGATCGCTAAGCTATGCGGGCAAATCTTCGCTGGAAGGATCGATTCGCTATGGGTGACGTCACGGGGGTGGAGCGGACTCTCGTCCTCCTCAAGCCCGATGCCGTATCGCGGGGCCTCGTGGGCCGCGTGCTGGCACGCTTCGAGGACGCTCTGCTGAAGATCGTCGCCTTCAAGATGGTCTGGATGGACGCCGAGCTCAACCGGCAGCATTACTTCGATCTCGAGGAGCGCTTCGGGCCTGCCGTGTACAACGCGGTAGCGGCGTTCATGCAGACCGGCCCGGTATTCGCATTCGTGCTCGAGGGGGTCGAGGCGGTCGCCATCGTCCGCAAGCTGGTCGGCGCGACCTACCCGGACCAGGCGGCGCCGGGGACGATCAGGGGCGACTACGCGCACCAGAGCAAGGCGTACGCCAACGCCAACCAGCTTCCGGTCGCGAACCTGGTGCACGCGTCCGCCAACCGCGAGGACGCCAAGCGCGAGATCGACGTCTGGTTCACCGAGGGCGAGCTGCATGATTACCAGATCCTGGCGGACAAGTACGTCTCGTAGCGGGACACCACGACGGCCGGGCGCGGCAGCACCGGCGCCCGTGACCAGCCGACAAAATTTGGGTATCGGCCACACCAAAGCCACATCCCACCGATCTTGTGGCGCTTATGCTTCTTCGGGTGTCCCGTTTTAGCGGCTCGTGACCGTGTTGGTACCAGCAGGCTGGGGCGGAGCGGGGATTCCGCAGATTTCATAGCTACATACAGATACATACAGATACATAAGTCAGTCACGGGGAAGTGATCGCAGACGTCATCGGAGTTCCTGGGCTGACCCGCGACCATAAATGGCGTGCCGCCGCGGCGGCACCCCGGCCCCCCGGAAGGGCGCTCATGCCGCCACGCATCACCGTTATCGGCACTGGTTACCTGGGTGCGACGCATGCGGCGTGCCTGGCCGAGCTCGGATTCCAGGTTCTCGGCCTGGACACCGACGAGGCCCAGGTCAAGGCGCTGGCCGCGGGCAGCCTGCCGTTCCACGAGCCCGCCCTCGAGGACCTGCTGCGCAGCGGCCTGCACTCGGGCCGGCTGCGCTTCACCACCAGCTACACCGACGCCGCGGACTTCGGGGACATCCATTTCGTGTGCGTGGGGACCCCGCAGCGAGCTGACTCCGCCGCGGCCGACCTGTCACACCTGGAGGCGTGCGTCGGGGCCCTGGCGCCCCTGCTCACCCGGCCCTGCCTGGTCGTCGGGAAGTCCACGGTCCCGGTCGGCACCGCCGCGCTCCTGGCCGGGCAACTGGCGCGGCTTGCCCCGGTCGGCCCCGCCGCTGAGCTGGCCTGGAACCCCGAGTTCCTGCGCGAGGGCCATGCCGTGGCCGACACCATGCGGCCGGACCGGATCGTGGCCGGGGTAGCCTCGGCGCGGGCCGAGGCGCTGCTGCGGGAGGTGTACGCCGGGGCGCTGGCGGCCGGGGTGCCGTTCCTGGTCACCGACCTGCCCACCGCCGAGCTGGTCAAGGTCGCGGCCAACGCGTTCCTGGCCACCAAGGTCTCGTTCATCAACGCCATGGCCGAAGTCTGCGAGGCCGCGGGTGCCGATATCGTGCCGCTGGCCGAGGCGCTGGCGCACGATACCCGGATCGGCGGGCGTTTCCTGGTGCCCGGCCTCGGGTTCGGCGGCGGGTGCCTGCCCAAGGACATCCGGGCCTTCGCGGCCGCGGCCAGTGAGCTCGGCGTTGACTCGGTGAGCACATGGCTGGCCGAGGTGGACGCGATCAACCTGCGGCGGCGGTCCCGGATGGTGGACCTGACGCTGGAGATGGCCGG
>WNGR01008890.1_pt1 | contig 10570 bp, 10 predicted proteins | sample 5407581 | NCBI WGS metagenome assembly WNGR01 (sample SAMN13153383, study PRJNA577476) | soil metagenome | isolation source: 80 cm soil or saprolite under Garry oak tree replicate 2 | place: USA:California | collected 2016-06-15 | reverse complement strand
AGACGATAGACCGTTCGCCTCCGGACGGCCCGCTCGTGACGGTAGATCAGTGATAGCGCCGACAGGGACGGGCTGTCGGACATGGGTACGGGCCGCGTATCAGCCAATCAGGTGCAGGCCGCGCGCGCCGTCGCGCACCGCGTCGGTCACGAGCCGCCGGTCGAAACTCGCGAGCTGCCCGCCGTGCGCGCAGGCGAGTGCGAGCAGGTAGCTGTCGGTCACCTGGCCGGCCGACAGCAGCCGGCTCGCGTCGACCCACGCCGGATCGACCAGGCTCAGGTCGTCAGGCCAGAATACGTGCCCGGGCCGCTGCCGCAGCTGCGCGACGAGCGGCGCGACCGCCGCCGGCGAGCCAGGCGTATTCGGATAGCGGGCGTGGCCGACGATACGCAGCACGCCGTTTTCCGTGAGAGGACAGGTCGCCCACGAGGACTCGCCGTGCGTGGCGAACCAGTCGTGCGCGGTGTCGTGCTGCACGTGGGCCGGGTCGAGCAGCGCGATCAGCACGTTGATGTCAAGCAGGTAGGTAGTCCTGGTCGTAGCCGCCATCAGGGCAGCTCGTCGCGCAGCTGGTTGACGAGCTCGGGGGTCACGGCGGCGGCGCCCGGCTGGCGCGCAAGCAACGGCAGGCCGTTGCGGGTCGCCGGCGCGGCGGCAGCCGGGCCGCGGCGCAGCGCCTGGCGGGCCAGTTCCGACAGCACCTCGCCGGCGCTGCGGTGTTCGCGCATCGCGCGTTCGCGCACGGCGGCCAGCACGTCGTCGTCGATTGCAAGGGTAGTACGCATGAGATTCTCCTGTTGGATGCGCGCATCACGCATCAATCATCACGCATCATATACCCGTGATAGCGGGACATCAAGCCGACGTCTGCGTGTCAGCCCTTGTGTGAGGGTCGGCCGGGATTCGCAAATATCCGAAGCTTCGGATATTAACGAATCCCGGCAAAACCTCTTGACGAGTACAACGGCTTTACGATTCGCGTCCTCGCCGTTGCCGAGTACTCGCCTCACCCGAATATTCCATTCGGTTACACCGGCTACCTCGCACGCCCTGGAGCTGACGTTCGTTACGCGTCGGCGCAGCGGGCGAGCTTTGCTCACCCAATCGCCAATTTGCTGACTGCAGAGGCTGCGGAACAGGCCGGTCTCGCTGAGGGACGATCGATCATAGATGGCATGCATCCTGACGGGCTCAATACGGAAGGTCCATAATTGAACGCGGGGCGATCGCGTAGGGTTATTTAGATCGGAAGTGTGAGCTTCCACTCAAATGGCACTCGCTGGCCGCAGGATAATGCCGATGCGAATGAAGGACTAGGCTGAATAAGCTGAGGACTCCAAAGCAGGACTCCACGCAGGATTTAAAAAAACTGGCTATTGGACGCCCGTGCAACCATGCCGCAAGCCAGGGCGGCCTGACGAAATCGACCTCCCCAACTTTTGCACACTCTCTTTGACAATCGGCACAGTAAGGCGGTGCGACCCAGCTCGATCCCCGGGCCCCCTGGTGCGACAGGTTGACAACATACGTACGGCGAGGCGCGTCTTTTCATCAGGTCATCTCAAGATCAATATAACGGTCTAACGTGGACAAGCTCACATTCTATCTATCGTCCGCAATGTTCGGAGCGGGCGCGGGGACATCAAACGTATTTGGAGACATGTTCGTATGGACGTCGATCATTCTATTGATCGCATGCATGCTATTCGCTACACCTACGAAACGTTGATTGCAATTGGCTCTAGACATCATATAGGGACCTGCCGCACCTCAAGGTACGCGGATTAAGCTTGAGGTGGATTACGCCGCGGCTCAGAGCGGCCATGATGTCCAGCGCAAACGATTGAGGCCAGCGACGGACGTTCAATGTCCTTGCGAGCGGATTTTCTTTCGCTCGAACCAACCCAGACGTGAAAAATCGGACCGAATCCCCCTCGAGAAACAGAACGTCCTGGATCGAGAATGCGATGACTCACAGATATGCACACCCTATCGATATCTCCAGCGACGGTGTGTGACAAAAGTGAGCGGAGTCACCGCGCAGACGACCATTACAATCCCGATCCACGGACCCGCTCGCGAAACCTGCAAGAAGTACGACACCAGACCGGCCAAAGCCACACCGCCGAGCGAAACGACGATGAATCGCCAGACGCTCCTGAGACGAAGCGAAGACGAAAAGCTCCAAAGCGTGTTCACCAGATATGACCATCACGTCGCGCAAGCAAACGCCACCGCGTTCGCCAGCGTCGGCGACGCGCCGGCGTGCGATATCAGCACGACGGCCACGTTGATATGCAACCCTGTCGCAAGCAGTCCGCAGACACCGAAGCGGACCAGTCTTATCAACTCGGTGTGGGTTTTCATAGCCGCGTCACTTCACCGTCAGCACAGCGAGTAGCGAAACTCCGCACGGCAACGCGCCGTGTGAAACCCAGTGGCGCTCCGCGCTGAAGATCCGGTATAGCAGCGTATTCAGCACGCCGGACGGCGTGGCATCGCCACTCGATCTGTCGCGCTTGAGCAGGCGATCGATAAAACGCACGGCAATCGCCAGCGGAAGCAGCAGCGTGTTGAAGTACGTGATGCGTTCGATGCGGTATCCGGCTTCATCCGCACACGCCGTCGGCGTCGCTCGACTGTAGCGTCTGTGGTGCTGAAGAAACACGTCATGCGCGCTCCATAGCCATTGATAGGCCGGTACCGTCACGACGATCTTTCCGTCGGGAGCCAGTATTGTCCGCATGCGCGCCAGCGAGCCGACGTCATCGGCGATGTGCTCAAGGCAATCAAAAAAACAGATTAGGTCAAAGCGTTCGACGTCGAACGGCAGATCATCCGGACAATGCCCTGCACGGATGTCGAAGCGCTCACCGTTGCTTTTTGCGGTCAGCCTCCGGGCCGTTTCGTCCATTTCAATTTCACTCACACTGCCAAATTCGGCCAGTGTCTCCAGGTTGCCGCCTGTGCCTGAGCCTACTTCGAGCACGCGCGCTCGGGACAGCAACGCGAGGCGGCGCAGTATCGAGCGCAACACATCGCGCCGGCCGCGAAACCACCAATGTTCGGCCTCGGTTTCGGCCACCTGCAAATAGGCATCCGGGGACATGATTTATGCCTCCAAGACTCAGCGGGCAGCGAACCGCACACGCTGGGCATTACGCTTGCGTGAGCCTTCGAGCCGCAGTGTGTTCGACGTGCGCGAAACGTCGCGCTTGATGGGCAGCGTGCTGACCTTGCTCTTTGCCTGATAGCGTCGGCGCACGAGATAGACTGGCCGGCCCTTCGTCTCGTAGTAGATGCGCCCGATATATTCGCCAACCACGCCGACGCCGATCAGTTCGATACCGCCCATGAATAGCATCACGGAAAGCAGTGACGCATAACCGGGGACCGGGTTGCCGAACCACAACGTGCGGCCGATGATGAAACCGCCATAGAGAAAAGCCACGGTGGCGATCGCAAGGCCAATATAGGTCCAGCTGCGCAGCGGCACGGTGCTGAAGCTCGTGATGCCTTCGAGTGCGAAATTCCACAACCGCCATCCGGAGAATTTCGAATGGCCGGCGCTGCGCGGCTCGCGCTGATACTCGACAATGACAGTCCGATAGCCAACCCATGCAAACAGCCCTTTCATGAAGCGCCGCCGCTCCGGCAAGTTTCGCAGTGAATTGACGACCTGGCGGTCCATCAGACGAAAGTCTCCGACGTGCTCCGGAAGCTTCACTTCGGACAACGCATTGTGAACGCGATAGTAGATCGCGGCGGCGGTGCGTTTCGCGAAGGTGTCGCACGCACGGTTGGTCCGTTTGGCGGCAACCACTTCCGCTCCTTGCCGCCAGTGTTCGACCATCACCGGAATCAGGCTCGGCGGATCCTGAAGGTCTGCGTCAATCGGGATCACCGCGTCGCCGCACGCTTCGTCGATACCAGCGGTCAGCGCCGCCTCCTTGCCGAAGTTTCGCGTCAGGTCGATTACGCGTATGCGCGCGTCCCGCACGCTGGCAGCGATCAGCTTGTCAAGCGTTCCATCGGTGCTGCCGTCGTTGATGCAGACGATCTCGAAACGCGTCAATGCAATCCCTTCGAGAACCGGGACGATCTCGCTGAGGAAGTGGCCTACCGCGTCGCATTCATTGTAGAACGGCACCACCAGTGAAACCAGTGGGCTGTTGTGTTGTTCAGACATGGCTACCTCCCCGTTATTCTGATTTGACACTCTATGCCGGATGAACGCGGGCGAATCTGGCTTACATATCACGTGCGCTCATCTCCGACGTTTCTCTGCCTTGTGTAGGACGCCCATAGGCTCGCGGCGAACACAACGTCCTGCAGTCGAAAGCTTCGACGGTAAGGAGAGCGATGCGCGACGAGCTATGATCGCGGTCCATCGCGCACGTACACCACGGCAACGCCGTCCGCATACAGACGCCGCCATTGCGGAAGCGCATCGACCATATCCAGCGTGGTACTGTTCGCGCTCAGGATCGCCCATCGAATTCCGTACTTCTCTACTAGCCGCTCAAAGGCAACGCGATTTGGCATCAAGGCGACCATGTAGTCTGCAAAAAAATCATCCCCATACATGTCGACTCGGCCATCGATAAATGGTTTGATATTCTTGAATATCAAATAGCCGCCGAAGTCATAGCTGTTGAAGACAGGCTCCCGCAAAATCTCTGCCGGCACATGATTTAGCGCCGTGATCGGCGACACGTGATCGTCGGTACGCACGAGAGGCTGCGCCAGACGGAGTGCCGTCAATAGCACCACGCAAGCCAACCCAACGACGGCCCAGCGTAACGAGGCGAGCCGGCTCGTGTTTCCACCCTCGTTTCCGCCGAAAGCCTCGCCAAGGGGCCTCGCCAGCAGTAACGCGCCTACGACGCCGGCGAGCATTTGATGCCGACTGTGTTGAAGCGCAAGATGCAGCAACGCGATAAGCGTGAACAGCCGGGGAATCGGCAACCGGATCCCCCGCGAAAACGCGATGCAGAGCGCCGCCATTAGCGCTAGTTCCAGCGGCTCAAGCGTCTGAAAGTTCGTTGGGCTCCACTCGCCGATGAGCGAGAGATGCGGCATGCGTGACACCTGAAACGGGAACAGCAGTCCATGCCAGCCATTCGGCGTCAAAAGCGATACCCCAGTTGCCGCTGCCCAGAACACGCCCCAACTGCGTGCGATCCGGGCTCGGTCCACCTTCGTCGCAACCAGTGCTTCGAGTGCGATCGGCAAGGTAAGCGCAAGGCCGAAAACGAAGCTGCTATGCAAATTTGCCCAGATCAGCATAAGTGGAAGCAGAAGCGGCGATGGCGCCGCGCCCCTGTCCTTCGCCAAAAATAAACCGGCGGACCAAAGCACTACGACCGGCAACACGAGAATGTGCGGACGCGCAAGCAGGCTCGGGCTGACACATGCAGCTGCGAGCACAAAGACGACCAGTGCAGCCGGTTGATTTAACCAGCGTCGAAGGAAATGCGCCAACAGTCCAAATGCCAACGCGGTTGTGGCGCCGTAGAGCATGACGATGCCGTTCCAGGCGCCAGCCTTGTAGGCGAGCGCCATAAAAACCTCAGACAGCCACTCGTGCGCTACCCATGGCGCTCCCGCGGCCGTATACGAAAACGGGTCTGCGTGCGGGACCGAGCCGTTCTGAAGCATCCAGTTGCCCGCTGCAATGTGCCAGTAGGTATCGCCATCATTCAGAAACTGCCGCGCGAACAGGACGATGCCATAGCCGATTAACGCGACAACGATCGGAAAGGGTACTCTGCCCCATGAATCGGAAATCGTGCGCCTTTCGATAATGAATATATTCTTCACTTGAGTCCCCGGTCCGTTTCTATGCTTTGTTTTGTTCTATCCCCAACACTCGGAAATCGCTCGCACCAGACCACGGCCCGCCCTTCATCGGACGTCTCCTCTTCAAGCGGCGACCCATCGAGCGGCCTCGTGGCCGCTGCCGAACGATTCACAGGATCAGAACACCCCAGGAATCACCCGATAGCGCACTTTTCCTTTGTACCGGCGATAGTTCTCGTCGGAAGACAGGATCCGCTCCTCACGCAGGATGCGCCCACCCTGCAAGGCAAACTGAAAGGCGTACACGAGAACGTTCTGCAAACCGAAGTTCGTCAGCAGAAAGCCAATATCCGCAACGAGGTAGCCCAGATACATTGGATGCCGTACGAACCGGTAGGCACCACAGGACACGACACCGCGGTTGGCCGGCAGAATGCCGAACGAGCGCCGCAGCGACGCCTTTGCAACAAGCTGCCAGCAGATACCGGAAACCTGAAGCGCAGCTCCGACCGATTCCGGTACGAGTCGAGCCCCAGGTCCAAGCTGAACGGCGAGAAAGTAGTACGTGGCACCCATCGAGCACACGAATGCGAACGGCGTCCAGTCACGCTTGACCGGAACCCTTGTGAAAAGCGACAGACCCAAGGTGAAGCACTCGGCGATCACCAGCAGCAACAGCGTGATACGTCCGGGATCGGCAAGCCAATGCCGGATCGCGAAGTATGCGAACAGGCCCAACAGCAAAGCCGAGCCGACTCGTGCCAATACTTCGAGCAGCGCATCGCCCAAGCGCGGTATCGCCTTGTGCATCGTGTACGCGAGGCTCCCGGCTAGAGGTATTACAAGTGCCGCTGTTTCGGTGGTGATCGTGCTCATGTCCTTCTCCGACTCTTCTTACTGGGGCGCAGCATCGAGTGGGTCCGCGTCGTCGGGCTGGGTGCCGACATATATTCGTCGAGGATCCTCACCAATCCGCACAGATACTTTTTGACGCTTTCCAGTTCTCCGCTATCGAGCGCGCGATCGAAATCGGCCAGATCACGATTGACCGGCTCAAAGTACGCATCAATCATCGCCCGCCGGCCTGGAATAAAACGCAACAGGATGCGCCGCCCGTCGGTCGGATCGGTTTCGCGTTTTATCAGCTCGGCTTTTTCAAGGTTTTTCAGGGAAGTCGTGATCGTGCCAGGCGATAGTCCCGTCAGTTTCGACAGCCGGCCAGGCGTGACCGGCTGCACCTCATCGTAATAAGCGACTTCCAGGCATTTCAGGTCGGTGACGTTCAGTCTCAGTTGGCCCGCAACAAATTGGTTGAAGGCCGCGAGCTTGACACCCAGCATGAACCGGAGCTTGACAACCTCCACGCGTTCGTCGGGGGCATGAGTCATGTTTGCACTCCAGTCATCAAAACTGCGATAAGCCCGCACCGGCCTCACCGGACAGCGTCGGCAACAGTACGCGTATAACCTGAATGACCGCCGGGCCGAGCAACACCAGCATCAGCGTCGGAAATATGCAGAACATAAGCGGAAACAATAATTTGACGGCGATTTTCCCGGCCGCCTCCTCGGCGCGAAGCCGTCGCTTGAGCCGCAGATTTTCCGAATGCACGCGCAGCGAATCGCCCATGCTGGTGCCGAAGCGCTCCGCCTGAATCAGCATGGCGACCAGCACGTCCAGGTCTTCCACGCCCGTGCGCAGTGCCAGGTTCTTGAGCGCGGTTTCCTTGCTTAACCCCGCTCTCAGCTCGAGCAGCAGCAGTTGCAATTCTTCGCTCAACGTCCGGCTTTTGAGGTGCATTTCATCGGCCACCTTCATCAGCGCGGCATCCAGCCCAAGACCCGCCTCCACGCACACGGTGAGCAGATCCAGCGCGTCCGGAAAATCCTCGAAAATAGTCAGCTGGCGCTGGCGCACGCGGCGAGCCAGGGCGACATTGGGCAGGTAATAGCCGATACCCGCCAGCACCAGCAGCAGGACCATAATCAGACTGCCGTTATTGTTCGACAGGTAAGGTCCAACCGCCATCAGGCAGACGAGAGGAAGACCAATGACCAGAACCGTCTTGGCGGCAAAAAAAACTCCGGGGGCAGACGGACTGCGCCATCCGGCGTGCATGAATTTCGTGCGCAACACCGAATGCTCCCAACCTTCTTTGGGAATCGAGAGTTTGGCGATCGGCTGCGAAGCCTGCACAACCTTCCTGACCCATTGCGCGACTTCGCCATCGTCCGGTTCCGACGAGGGCTGGCCGGAACTCGCGAGCTGACCAAGGCGGCGATGGATCGAGTTCGGCATGAGTAGCGCCATCACCCCGAATGCGACAAGGGCGACAATCACAAAAACGATGGCCAGCAGTATGAGTTGTTCATTTTTCATGGCAGGCATGGGATCGACCCATCTCCAAAGAATGAAAGTGACGTGCCTCGATCAAACATGGATGCGAATGACTTTTCTCATCCAGACCACGCCGATCATCATCATGACCAGCGCCACGCCGATCAGTTTTAAGCCGGCCGGATCGGTCCACAAAACGCGAAGGAAACGCGGATTCACTATCGAAATCAGAAAGGCCATCACGAACGGCAGAACCCCAAGCACCCAGGCCGACAGCCGGCCTTCTGCCGACAGCACCCGGACCTTGGCGAGCAGCGTGAGCCGGCTGCGGATGAGCTGGCCGATATTGGCGAGAATTTCGGCCAGGTTGCCGCCACTCTCGCGCTGAATCAGCACCGCGATCACGAAGTAGCGCAGATCGCCGATCGGTACGCGGTTGGCCAGCCCCCCCAACGCGTCGTTGAGCGGCACGCCAAAATTGATTTCGTCGAACGCCGTGCGAAACTCGGCGCCGATCGGCTCGGGCATTTCGTCGCCCACGATGCCGAGAGCCGTCGAGAATGAATGACCGGCCCGCAACGACCGGCTGATCATATCGGCGGCCTCGGGCAATTGCTCCTCGATCAGTCTCAGCCGCTTGGCCTTGGCCCGGCTGACTCTGAGTGGCGCAAAGACACCCGCGATCAGCGTCACCGCAGATAGCGCCAGCGGCGAAACGTAGGTCATGCTGCCGACCGCCGACACCACGAGCGGTGGAAACACGGTATAAGCAAGAAACCTCCCCACCGACCAGCTCAGCCCCGACTGAACCAGCCAGCGATCCAGCACATGAATGCGCGGTACCTGCAGCAGCAGCCGGGTCATCAGCGGTGAATTGCTCAACTCGCGCTGCTTGAGAATCGACACCGCCTTGTCATTGGCATGCCCCCCTGCGGACATCATGCGGATGCGGCTTTCGAGGCGTTTGGCAGCGCTGCTGTGCCGGCTCTGCCACCAGATATTGCCGGCCTCGATCAACAAAATGATCGCAAAGAACACCAGGATGATGAAGCCGTAGTAAAGATAGTTCATGGCGATGTCCCATTTATTGAGGCGGCAGCATTCCCACCGCCGCCCCCGTCCTGCCAGTCGTCTTTGTCAGCCGCCGTTACACCGGATAGTGCTGTGTCGGGTCATACAATGTATCTGGCACCGCCACGCCAAACGATTGCAGCCGCTCGGAAAATTTCGGCCGCACGCCCGTCGCGCAAAAGTACCCGCACACCTTGCCGTCTTTATCCACGCCGCTACGCTTGAACGTGAAGATTTCCTGCAAGTTGATAACCTCGCCTTCCATGCCGGTGATTTCCTGAATGCTGACGATCTTTCTGCGCCCGTCGGTCAGACGGGCCACCTGAATGATGACGCTGATCGCCGAGCTGATCTGGTGGCGCGCGGCCTTGGGCGGCAGATTCAATCCGGCCATACCGATCATGTTCTCGAGCCGTGTCAGCGCGTCTCGCGGGGTATTGGCATGCACCGTCGCGAGCGAACCCTCATGCCCTGTGTTCATCGCCTGCAGCATGTCCAGCGCCTCGGGGCCGCGCACTTCGCCCAGAATGATCCGGTCGGGCCGCATCCGCAGCGCGTTGCGCACCAGCGAGCGCTGCGTGATTTCCCCCTTGCCTTCGATGTTGGGCGGACGCGTTTCGAGCCGCAGCACGTGTATCTGGCGCAACTGAAGTTCGGCAGCGTCCTCGATCGTCACGATACGTTCGTCGGACGGAATGAACCCCGACAGAACGTTGAGCAATGTCGTCTTGCCGCTGCCCGTGCCGCCCGAAATCAACGTGTTGATCTTGGCGGCGGACAGCGCTTCCAGCATCTGAACCATCGGTGGCGTGAGGCTCTGATAGTCGACCAGGTCCTTCACTGTCAGCGGATTGACGGAAAAACGGCGAATCGACAGCAGCGGGCCGTCGATCGCCGACGGCGGAATGATCGCATTCATGCGTGAGCCATCCGGCAGACGTGCGTCCACCATCGGGTTCGATTCGTCGATGCGGCGGCCGACGCGCGACACAATTTTTTCGATAACCTTCATCAAATGAGCGTCGTCATAGAACGTGACATCGGTCAGTTCCAGTTTGCCGCGCCGCTCGATATATACGTGCTTGCACGTGTTGACCAGAATGTCGGAGATCGTCGGGTCCGCCAGCAGCGGCTCGAGCGGTCCAAAGCCAAGCATCTCGTCACGCACGTCGCGCACGAGGTGGCGCCGCTCGACCTCGTTGATCGGAATATTGTCTTCTTCGATGATGCGCTCGACCAGTTGCGCCAGTTCATGCTGAATCTGTTCGTTCGACAGGCGCTGGAGTTTTTCCAGCTCAACGCGGTCGATAATGGCCTCGTGCACGTTTTTCTTGAGTTGCTGGTACGCCCTCCTGGCCAT
>WNGR01009319.1_pt1 | contig 10573 bp, 5 predicted proteins | sample 5407581 | NCBI WGS metagenome assembly WNGR01 (sample SAMN13153383, study PRJNA577476) | soil metagenome | isolation source: 80 cm soil or saprolite under Garry oak tree replicate 2 | place: USA:California | collected 2016-06-15 | reverse complement strand
CGAGTTGATGGCATGACCAACAGCTATCTGTCTTCACCAAATGCAACCACTGACCTTGGCTCTTCATGGTCTCCGGGATACCGTTGCCTTTGGGCCCTGTGCCCGGAAATTCGCTTTTGTCCGGAACCTTCAGCAGCGAGAACCAATAGATAGCCGGGTAATATTCCGCCGCGGCACGCGGACTTGTTGCCCCCACCGCCTTCAAGTTGAGGATCCTGCCAGGCGTGACCTGCATTGGCTGGGAATCCACGAGCCCATAGCCTCGTACACGAATTTGGTCGGCAGGTCAGTCGTTTCCGCGATCACCCAAACGCCAGCTTCCGGCCCATTCGTGCTGCTGACCACGCCGCCGATGGCGTCTTTGCCGACGCGAACTGCTTCGGCAGATTGCTGCGCATTCAGCACGGCCTGTGACGCCGCGAATACTCCTGCAATGGCAGCAAACACCATTCTCGGATACAAAAGTCGCTTGCCCATGTGAAGGCTCACCCGTCGAAATCGAATAACGGCCAGATCAGTCGCAAAGCGTAGCTAGGATCGGTCAGGCTCGGCGCTGAAAGGTCGAATCGTAAACATGCGAAACGGTGTTGTCAATTGAGGGCTTCGTGCGTGGTGGAACTCATTCATAGCGTCTTACGAGTTTGTCATCCAGGGAAAGAAAGCCTTCGGCGGACGATGCTTTCTCGTGTCGGGAGGACGTAGCGAGAGAATTTGGGGTCCCCTCAGGTAGGTCTTCCAGCTCGCTTAAGAGAGAGCGCTCAAGGCTGACAAGATATCGAGCCCACTGCCCCAACAACATTTTGGTCTTCGCCTGGTTGTATCCAAGCCGGTGAGTAAGCTCGCAGATCCTTGCAATAACCTCATCCTCTTCATTGGATGGACTCGATGCCTCGGCAAGTTCGCTGCATGCCGCTTCGCCATTCGGATAAAACTCGCCCGCGATCTCTGGTGCGCGTTCTGCCTCTGCTTCGCGAACGACGTACAGCGATGACAGGCGCGATCATCGGGACGGCCATAGTATTTTTCCCTGCTGCTCCACTATTTCTCATCATGCACGGGAAGGACATCACGATTCCAAAGGGAACTGAGATCACTGCCTACATCAACGAGGATAGGAGGTTCGAGGCCATTGGGCATGGCCGTCGTCGCGCAATTCTACCTTGGACCCAAATGGAGTACACCATTGGCCGGAATTTAACTGGCTAAAGCTGTCCCGTCACGAACACAGCTGTTGTGAGTGCCGGTACGCTGACGGTACCCGCCTGGGAGTTGAATGACGATTGGCCGACGATCGGGTCTGTGGAATCCATTTGAACAGGATGCAAATGCAAGTTCAATCCCATCAACGTGGAATTCTGGAACGACAGTTGACCGTTGGTGGCGTTGAAGACCACGACGATGTGCTGATAGCGGCCGAAGTCGCCACCGTTAGCGTCGAGCTTCATGACGATGAGGCCGGGGGTCTGGCTGGGGCCTGCGTTTAGGAAGTGCAAGTTGGCTTGCACTTCGGCGAGGGTGTGCATATGAAAAAGTCCGGAGCTGGCGCGAATCTCCAGGAATTCGCGGAAGGCGTCGCGGGAATGCGCAATGTCCAAGGGCCCCGGAGTGAGCGCAGGATCGGCGAGCAGAGGCTGCATGATTGGCCAGTTGCCCTGGTTCTGGCTGGCGACGGGTAAACCGGTGCCCCAGTTGTCCGACTGATAGCTGAAGTCGAGCTTGTTGAACCAGTCGCCGGAGTCGAAGCTGTTGTTGTCCATGTCCTTGGAGCGAAGCAAGTCGTCGCCCGCGAGGAAAAAGGGCACGCCCTGGCCCAGCGCGACCAAGCTCATGGCCAGGACTTGGCGTCGCTCGCGGGTGTGTATATCGTCAGCCGCGGACGATTTGAGTTGCACGGCGTCGAAGAGCGTTTGGTTGTCGTGTACTGAGCAATAGTTAATGTCCTCGACGGGGCTGGCGGTATAGCCGGTGGCTTGGCCGTTGTAATTGACCTGTGCGCCGGTGACCGTTGCGCCCGTGTGATCCGTGAATGTCCAATCGCGGAGATTGCCCGCGAGGCCCACTTCGATCCAGTCCGTGTATTCGAGTAGCGTGCCCAATTGGGCGGAAGACGCCGTGCCTTGATTCGTGAAGTTGCTGGAGTCGGTAAAGAGGCCGGTGGCAAAGCCTTGTACACGCTCATCCGTGAACGGGCTGCCGCCGCGGATGCCGTCGCGAATTCGGTCGTTGAATGTCCCGATGCCATTGCCGAAAAGATTTTTCTGGCTGGCATTGACACCCAGCGCGTTGTTGGCCACCTCGCCGAAATCAAAACCCTCGCCGTAGAGATAAACCTTGCTCCCGTCCACGCCATCTTTTGCAAGCGTGAGCTTGGCGAGCGCGTCTTTGATCTGCTGCATGTTGGAGACGAACATAAAGCTCATTAGATCGAAGCGGAAACCGTCGATCTTATACTTCTTCGCATTCAGCACCACGGCGTCAACGATGAGCTTGCCCATCATCTTGTGCTCCGCCGCGGTGTCCGGGCAGCAGCTGCCAGATAGCTGGTTGCCCTCGGCATCCAGGCGGTTGTAATAGCCGGGGACAACCTTGTCGAGCACGGCGTTGGGATTCTCGCCGATCGCGTTCGTGTGGTTGAACACAACATCCTGAATGACGCGAAGACCCACGCGGTGGAGCCCTTTGACCATCTCGCGATACTCGAGCACGCGATTATCCGGGTTGACGGCATAGCCGCCTTCCGGCGCGAAGAAGTGGACCGGGTCGTAGCCCCAGTTGAATGCGTCTTTGCTCTGTATCGCAGCGACCGCGGCCTGCTGCTGCGTGCCATCGGGCGGGAAGACGCTCAGGTCGGGAGTGGCCAGCCAAGTGGTCTTGTCCTCGTTAATGCTGGCGAAGTGGAAGCTGGGCAGGAGGTGTACGGCCTTGAGGCCGGCATCGGCGAGTGCCTCGAGGTGCTTCAGGCCGTTCGTGTGACGGTCGGCGAAGGCCAAGTAAGTTCCGCGATGGGCGGTCGGCACAGTCATGTCATTGGCACTGAAATCGCGGATGTGCAGTTCGTAGATACTGAGAGCGTTCACACTGCCGAGCGAAGGCGAACGCGACTCTTCCCAGCCGTCCGGCTGCGTTTCGGGATCGTTGAGATCAGTGATGCGGCTCTTCACGCCGTTCAGGGCCAGGTCCACTGAGTACGGATCGGTAACGATGTTCGCCAGAATGGCGCGCTGGCCGGGCACATAAACGCGCAAGTCGAACAAGTAGTATTTGCTTCTCCAATCCTCATCGAGGCAGGCGCTCCACACTCCGTTGTTCTCGTGCGCGGCAATGATTTTGGCCGGCATGGCGTCGGCAGCATGCTCGAATAGCTGAAGATTCAAGGACTGCGCCGTCGGGGCCCATACGTGGACCGAGATTTCTCCGCAGTCGCCGGCGCCGCCCGAATCGTCTTCCTCCCTGTGGTGGAAGACGACACCAAGCCTACCGGGAAAGTAGAAAAGATCATCGAGCACGCCCGCCGTCTGGACGCTGGTAGCGTATTTGAGAGAGCCATCGCTGTCGATGGCGGACACTGCGACTTCACCCTTCAGCACCGCCGCGAGGAGCGAGGTGTTAGTGTTGTCGGGCAGGTGCAGGACGGCGTAACCGGAAAGCTGCGGGAACCGCGTCTGTTCGTCGGCAGTGAAGCCCGCGGCAAAGGGGGAGAGGGGAATGCTGGCGCCTCCCGTCATTCCGGTAGAGGTCAACTGCAAATTGGCGCTGGGGTCATAGTTCAGAAAATACGAAAACCCCGACTGCAGGAATTGGCCCTGGATCGCCACGGTCGTGCGATCGATCCAAAACGCCTGCAGCTTGAAGAAAACGGCGTCGAGCAATTGCGCCGCGGTTGGCTGGGTTGAAAAAACTTGTGCATCGCCGGATATCACCCAGGCTTCTTTGAATTGCGCGACATTCAGGTGCATGTCCGGCCCGGGGTCCTTGATGCCCAGCGAAATGTTGTGAACGATGAACCCGAGGTCATGTGCATTTGGAGTGAGTCCAACGTCATAAAACGCGCCGTAGGTGTCGTATCCCGTGACAAAGACCGGACCGCCGTTAAAATTCCCAGTATCTTCAGTCGTGTCGCCGAAAGCGTAGACGGTCCAGGAAGCATAGTTCGAATCGGGACGGAAGTAGTGGATGCGCGCTTTGTTTGCTGGAATCGGCGGCTCCGTCGTGAACTCCGTCGGCGGCTGGGTGAGATAAACGGTCGCGCTGCCGGAGAGCACCCACCCCTCGGTATTTTGCGTGAGTTGCAGGTGCATGTCCGGGCCGGGGTCCTTAATGTTGCAGTTGTGAATGATGAAGCCCAGCAGTCCATTGAACTTTGTCGGATCGACTCCGACATCGTAGTAAGCGCCGTAAGTGTCGTACCCCGTCACGAAGTCATTGGTTCCGCAAAAGTCGGTGTTCGCATCGGTAGTCGCGAAGAAGGGAAAGAGGTTCCAGTTCGCGTAGTTATTGTCCGGGCGATGGTAATGGATGCGTGTCTTGCCGGCAGGAATCGGTGGGTCGGTTTGCTGGATGGTGGGAGGTTGCGTGCTGTGCAGCACGTTGCTGCCGGAGAGCTGCCAGAACTCGTTGCCTTGCGTTGCGGGATCGATGAATTCGTTAGGCCCCGGGTCTTTCGTGTTGCCCTTGTGAATGATGATGCCCACGTTCTGGGCCGTCGAAGTGACGCCCACGTCGAAGAACGCGCCGAAACTGTCGCGCCCGGTCACCTGCACGGGGCCGCCGTTGAAGTTGGACGTGTCTTCGGTGGTGTCGCCGAAGGCATAGACAGTCCAGCCCAGGTAGTTACCGTCCGGACGGAAGTAATGAATGCGGACGTGGTTCGGGGGAATGGGAGGAGGGGTTTGGGCTTTAAGCAAAGCAGGCGCTGCGCTCAACAAGAAGAAAACAAGAACAAAAACGGCAGAAAAGGTGGAGGCGGGACGGCGATGCATGATTCACACTCCCGGTTTGGTTGGGCGATTTGCTTTTTTCGGGACCCTGCCAAGTGAGATTCGAGTGAGCAAGGCCGGCCATTCCCGTGTCAGGAAGACTCGCGCGACGCGCATGATAACGCCGGGCTTGCGCGCTGTCCAGCGAATTACACATCTGGGTCGTTAACACATGATTCAGAGATGATAGATCGGATTACCGGAAACGTGGCAGTCACGCTCCACAAGCGGGGTTCGAGGAGATCGGAGCACTGACGACGGTCAACGCATTACCCTTCCTCGAACCGGACTTCTGGCCCGGATCCACGACCGCCATTCACTTCAATACCAAGACCAGGTTGCATTCCAGCGCGGTTAGATAAGCAAGAGTTACGACGCAGATGAATTGTAGGCAGAGAAGCAATGCCAATGCGACTTCGGTTTACAATCCCATCAGTTAGAGTTTGCCAGTCGCCTACGGAGAAGGCCGGACCGGCTTTGACGGAGGAGAGGCTGAGGTTTTCGGGTGGTACAGTTCGCAAAGATCAAGGGCTTTCTGCAATTCTCCCCGCCTCCTCAAGCACTTCCGGAGAACACCAGGTCGCATAGAGTAAGTCCGGCTTTGTAATGAAATCTCGGAACATAATCTTGACGATCTGACTGTAGCGGCGCCCGGGATTGCAGGCCTGCCTTGCCCAATTTAGAGCCTTATGAAAAAGCGGCACAGTCGCCCGAATCACTTCCTCCAACTCTTCGGGTTTGTGCTTCAGCGAGCGGAAAATAGCCTTGTCGTCCGCCCACTCCGCACGGGGGCCATAATTGACAAATTCCCGAAGCACCTTGGCCTTTTCAACTGTACTCCGCATCTCGGGGGAAAGCCCTCTAGATTCGCATCGCTTGAGAAACTCCGGAATATAGCGATGCGGAATAACTCGTGTTGGATCCTCTGTCCCTCCTTGGCGCTTGTCCATGAGCTTTTGGAAGGTTTCCGGGTCTATCTCCTCGGGAAGGATGAAAATCAATACCAGGGAGAAATGAAATAACGCGTAGTAATCTGCAATCGCCGCCCAAATCAGTTCTTGCCGGCGCAGGGCAATCCGAGCTTGGGCGGCAAACACCAGGGCCTTGGCAAATGCTGCACGCGCTTGGAGCATAAAAACACCTGCGTTGTAGTAATAAGGCCCAACTTGGATAGCAGCATGTCTCTGCTGCTCAGGAGCATCGGAGAGGCTACGCCACGCTCCCTGGGGAAGAGTCGACATATCTTTCAGCTCCGTGTAAACAAGCAATTGCGGTAGCGTAGCACTATTCCCACCCTTTCTGATCCCTGTCTCGATTCTGCCGGTATCGTGGGCCACAGAAGTTATCCAGATGGGGTTCGAGGAGATTAGAGTGCGAGGGGCACTTCCCGGGCCACATTTCCTCGAAGCGGACTTATGGCCCGCCTCGCAGAAACACGCTCAACTATCGTGTCGTTAGTTCGATGATTTTTTTGAAACGATTTGTGGAACAGGCGCACTACTCCCTCCTGTCAATCGCCAAGGCCCGTGCAATTGCGATTCAGCAAACGGCCGGCTGCGTTGACATCGCTAACCAGCGGTGAGAGCAACGAGGTCTCAGATAGATCGGCAGGAGCCCTAGCCTCACGCCACGGCGTATTTCACCTCGGGTGGCGGCATCGCGTCTTTTCCCAGTAGCAATGGCTCAGCGAAGAAGGCGTAGAAGCGCAGGTCTTCCCAATAACTGAGATGCGCATAAATAGGGATTAAGTAACCGAAGTGCTGGCGCGTAACCGGCGCGTAGAAGTGCAACATCCCGCTCACCGGATCCTGTTTGGACCAAGCGTTCAACCATTTGACATTGTTCAGCTGGTTTGCAACGTACGGTTCGAGCCGGTAGATGCCGTAATCGCTGCCGGAAGGACGAGTCCGGAAGGAACGCAATAAGGAAAGGATCTGAGCGCGGGCGCTCTCGTTTTCCGGCACGTATTCTCGGAAGAAATAATGCACCTTGTCGAGGGGCGAACCAAATGTCACCAGTCCCCTAATACGGGCTAGGTCGCCTCGATGGACCGCAGCCCCGGCAGGCTGGTCCCCGACGATCTGATCGGGTGTCGCATAAATGGCTTGATCGTGGTCACCGCCAGTCTGGCAGCGGTTCATGAGTTCGTTGAGGCTGTCATATGCAATGACACTCCCCAGGGAATGGCCAGCCACGATTACGTTTTCGTAGGCCCTCGCTCTATCTTTCAGAATGCGATTGATGGCAGAGACAGCACCGTTCAATACGGCGCGCCGAGCGGCAAAGTTCTTCGCCTTGGCGTCAGCATTTACATATACCGCTATGTCCCCGACGAAGTTGACAAGAAAAAGCTGTATGACTTTAGCAACCCCAAGGGCCGCAAGCGCAAAAACGATATGCACATTCAGCACAGGGTTGACGTACTGTGCGAGGTTTACGTTAAAGAGATAGCCAATTCCAAGACCCGAGAGGATTAACAATGCACCGGCGGCAAACGTATTCGTCGTCACCCACGAACTGACCATAGCCGTCTGTTGGCGCAGCCTGCGAAATGCTTTTGCTACCAGTTCTTTCAAGACCACCCAGTACATCACTAGCGAGATCGCGAACAGCACAGTCATGATCGCCCGCACAATCGGATGGTCCGCGTTCCACTGCCGTGCCGCCTCTTTGAGATCACCTACGAGGTTCAGCGCAGAAGGCAGCCACGCTCCAAGTAAAACCATGAATACTACTAGCGGGATATAGAGGTAAGCAATTCGCCGCAATTCTCTGTACAGGATTGCCGATCGGCTGAGCCCCTCCGTGTGGGTCTCGTTTTCGATTGCAGTGATGTTCTGATCAAGCATACGGATGGGAGTCAGCGTGGTTTTAATTAGCCAGGCGATAGTCTGCTTGTAACTGATCTTGTCCTCCGTTTCCGGGGCCCAGTAGTACTCATAGAGATCTACGTAGGCACGCTGCTGACCTTCCTGCGCTCTCGGTCCGTGCTTGGCCGTCTCTAGCCGAATCATGGCTTCCACCCAATCATTGTGATCGATCTTCTGCGCGCTCAGGACCAAGTCATCTATGCCCCCCTCATAGCGCAGATATCGGGTAAGGTTCCGCGCGAATTGATCCAAGGTTTCATAGGGCTTTTGCTCCCCGATTCCGTGGATCACCAGGATCGCCGTTTTGACGTGTTGCAGAATAGACCGAGTCGGTGCAGGCCCCACAGATTTCAACGATACCTCAGGCTCTTTTTCAAGTGCCTCAATTTCCCGGGAGGAGAGCCCCAATTTCCTCAGGCGAAACCGTAGCCGATCTAGAAAGAACTCGCGCTCCCGTTTATCGTAAGCAACGCGGAGCCCTGCATCGGACGCGGGACCCTCTGCAGAAGGGGCTTCGGAGCGATTGCGGAGAGCAACCACATACTGCGCTTTCAGAGCGTTAACTGCGGCTGACCGATCCGCCGATTCGTGCTCATTCATATAATCCTCACAAGGCGACAGAAATGCAATCAAGGGGAAACTAGAAGTGTTGGCTAAGATTCGTACTTTAGTGATAGAAAGTCAACAATGAAGCTAAGTATGTAATGAGAAGGGAAGAAGACACGACGACCCGCAGCGAGAAGGCCTACTCATTCGCGCTTTTATTTGCGATTGCGTGGGGATCACAGGCTCGATTTTCCCTCGTGCCAAGGAGAAGGCCTAGTGTCCAGGGCGGGACGGCGGTCGGATTGTTTGAATGAATAAGTCAATGGAGGAGCGCTTGGTGTAGAAAAGCTGAACTCAGCGACCCCGCTGATTCAGAAACAACCAAGGAGGCTCCCCATGCAAAGTATGTATTACATCGGGCTCGATGTTCACAAGAAAACGATCAGCTACTGCGTGAAGGATGGCAGCGGGCGTGTCCATGCAGAAGGCGCGATTCCCGCAACACGATTAGATCTGGACATCTGGATGAAGAGACTGCCGCAGCCGTGGACGGCGGCGATGGAAGCGACCATTTTCACTGCCTGGATCTACGATCATCTCAAGCCTCATGCAGCTGCCGTGAAGGTGGCGCACCCGCTGATGCTGCGCGCCATCGCCGCGGCCAAGAAGAAGAACGACCGCATTGATGCCCACAAGATTGCCGACTGTCTGCGGTGCGATTTTTTGCCGGAATGCTACATGGCTTCGACGGAAATCCGCGAGCGGAGGCGCACCTTGCGGTATCGCAACCTGTTGGTCCGACAGGCCGTGCAGATGAAGAACAAGATTGCTGTTCTGCTGATGGAAGCCGGCGTGAGCTACAACAAGCAGAAGCTCCACAAGGTCCGTTACTTCCGCGAACTGCTGGCAACGAACCAGGACATTGATGACGGGCTGCGTTCTTTGTTGCGGCTGTGCCGCGAAACAGTGGTGCGCCTGGGGAAGACAGAGAGCGCTTTAGTGCGGTCGCTGCAGCGCGACTCGTTGCTGGTCGAACGCGTGGAGCGGCTGATGACCATTCCCGCGGTCGGTCCGATCACGGCGCTGACTTGGGCGCTGGAAGTTGGCGATGTGCAACGCTTTTCCTCGATCAAGAAGGCCATCAGCTACTGCGGACTGTGCGGTGCCGAGCAGAGTTCGGCGAACATCATCAAGCGCACACCGCTCTCGAAGCAGCGCAACAAGCACCTGCAGACGATGCTGATCGAGGCGGCCAAGATGGCGCCGCGCAACAGCCCGGATCTGGCGATGATCTATGACCGGGAAAAACAGAAGGGTAACGCCAATCGTGCCACGCTGGCCGTGGCGCGGAAGCTGGTGGCCTACTTGGTTGCCGTGGATCGCCGCCAAAAAGACTTTCTTATAGTAGAAAGAGAAAACCGCACCGCCGCGTAGCACGGGGCCAAAAATATCAGGAGGGTTCATTCAGCGCGCAGCCTGCCAGGTCTCGTTAGTAGCCGACTGGGCGACGGAGCGTAAGCTCCCGATGCCCCCATCGAATTGTTTCGAGACTGGCAGGAGAGCACCAACTCAATCTTCTGTGGAGGTCCTTCGGGGCTGAGACAGCAAATGGATGTCTGATTCTGGATCGAGCAGGAACCACCGCCGAGAGGCACGAACGCGAGCTGAAGGCCCGGAAGGATTTCATTCACGCGCTTCTCCCGAGCGCGTCAGGAGAGCTCTTGCCCTCTTGACACGGACTTATCATGGAGGTCGGCTACACGGAAGCAATCCCGAAAACGGGGTTCGAGGAGATCAGTGGTGATGTCCGCGAAGCGGACTTCTGGACAACTTCGCTCGATCCACGTCCAAGAGTGCCGAGTTGTACGTCAAGTGGGCGACGCTAATGACGCGATACTTGACTCGCTTAGCGGCTATTCGACTGGAACCGCGACGGGTGAAGGATGGCACTTAGAAATGTAGAGAACCGCCAACGCAGACTTCTCTTAATTGGCCTCACCGTAGCTCGTAGAGAGCACCGCACTGATCCCTGCGGATATTCTAACCGTATTGCCTCGACGCGCTTGTCAATTTCAGCTGCTTCCTGTTCCCGGTCGATTTTGTGCAACGCATTGGCATGCGCCGCAAGGGAATCAGCCAAGAATGAGGAGTACCGCTCACCCCAAGCGCGTTCCTTGATTT
>WNGR01033878.1_pt1 | contig 10574 bp, 10 predicted proteins | sample 5407581 | NCBI WGS metagenome assembly WNGR01 (sample SAMN13153383, study PRJNA577476) | soil metagenome | isolation source: 80 cm soil or saprolite under Garry oak tree replicate 2 | place: USA:California | collected 2016-06-15 | reverse complement strand
GAGGCCGTTTGCGCGTTACGGTTCGACAACGCGATCGAATCGAACGGGGCGCCCACGCGCACGAGTCCGGTTACGATTGCCTGCGTGATGACGCCGGTACCAACAAATCCTAGTCGCATATCGTATCTCTGAAGCGGCGCAGGTTCAGGAACCCGTTTGCCCGCGCCCGGTTTGAAAAAGAGTCAGACACGCACTGCCAGCCGGTTCAGGACCGGGGCAACACGCGTCCTGGATTCATCGTGTCGCGCGGGTCGAGAAGCGCCTTCATCGATTGCATCAGCGCTATCTCTATGGGGTCCTTGTAAATTGACATCTCGGGAACGTGCAGCGAACCGATACCGTGCTCGGCGCTGAACGTACCGCCCATCGCTGCGGAGATGTCGTAGAGCAGATGACTTAATTCGAGCTGGGTTTTCCGGCGGTCGGGAAGTTGTGCCCAGTAGGTATGGCTGAACATCGCGATGTAGTGCAGATTGCCGTCGCCCATATGGCCGACGACGACGGGCACCGCATCCGGGAAATGCCGCTCGAGCGCCTTTCCGGCCTGCTGGATGAACGCAGGAATGCAGTAAGTCGGCACAGCGATGTCGTGCGTGATGCCCATACCTTCACGTACGTTCGACTCCGTGATGCTGTGCCGGATTTTCCACAGATCCGCGCGCTGCTGTTCGCTCGTCGCGACTACGGCGTCGCGGAGGATGCCGTCATCGAACGCCTCGCGCAAATACTCGGTCATGCGGTCGGTCCATTCTTCGCTGGAACCCGAACTTGCTGCCAGTTCGACCAGTACGATCCACTCGGGCGTCGTCTCGAATGGGTTGCGCGTTTGAGCCGCGTGTCGCAGTGAGATATCGAACTCGCTTTTCGAAATCAGTTCGAGGCCGACCAGTTCGCCCGGAAACTGCATCTGAAGCTTGATGCCTTCATCGACGGCATCCTGCACGTTCGCGAAACCGAGGATGGCCGTGGCGCGCGCCCGGGGTCGCGGAAACAGTTTGATGCTGGCCGCCGTGATGATGCCGAGCGAGCCTTCAGCGCCAATGAACAGGTGCTTGAGGTCATACCCGCTGTTGTTCTTGCGCAGCGTGCGCAGACCGTTCCAGATTCGGCCGTCCGGCAGCACCGCTTCGATGCCCAGCACGAGATCGCGTGTGTTGCCGTAGCGCACGACATTGGTGCCGCCCGCGTTGGTTGCGAGATTACCGCCGATCTGACAGGATCCCTCTGCGCCGAGCGACAACGGAAAGAGCCGCCCGGCTTCGTCCGCCGCGGTCTGAATGGCGGCGAGGATGCAACCGGCTTGCACCGTCATTGAATTGTTCTGCGCGTTGACCTCGACGATCTGGTTCATCTTCGCGAGGTTGAGCACGATGCTATTGCCGCTTTCGTCTGGCACCGATCCCCCGCACGTGCTGGTGTTGCCGCCTTGCGGAAACACCTTGATGCCGTGTTCGTTACAGAACGCGAGCACCTTCGCCACGTCTTCGGTCTTGCGCGGAAACACTACGCATGCCGATACACCCGTATGACGCTTTCTCCAGTCGATGAAATGCGGCGCCATGTCGTCGGCCGCGCTCGCCACACTTGTCGCGCCGACGATCAACTGCATCGCATCAACGATTTCCTTTGCTTCCATATTCATTCCAGTGGTGAGTGTCACGACCGCGGTCCGTTCAGCCGCAATGTTGCGCAGCCGTCATTACGCCAGGGCCCATTCCTTGAAACGCAGCGTGAGTTCGTCGAAGTGATCGCCCCAATACGCATCGTTGATAAGCAGGTTCGACTTGTTGTTCGGATCGGAGAGCCATTTGCGTACCGCCGGATCCATCATCGGACGTGCGCTCCTGCTGGCAGGCGTATTGCCATGCAGGTTCATCAGGGCGGCCTGACGATCGGGGCGCAGCGCGAACTGCAAGAATTTCATCGCATTGTTGCGATTGGGCGCGTTCTTCAGCACGACCAGATATTCGAGGCCGGTCAGGGTCTGTTTGAACGAAAAATCGATCGGCTGGTTAGCCTCCTGTGCGGCCTTCACGCGTGTCGCGTAGGTGTAGCTGAAGTCGACCTGGCCCGTCTGCACGAGAGTCACGGTCTGCGGCGTCTGCTCGACCCAGTTCGCAATATGCGGTTTGATGCGATCGAGCGCACGAAACGCGCGATCTACGTCGAGCGGATAGACCTTTTCGGGTGGCACGCCGTCCGCGAGCAGCGCGATCTCCATAGTTTCGAACGCGCGGTTGCGCAGGGTGCGCTGGCCGGGAAAGCGTTTGAAGTCGAAATAGTCTGCGAAGGTCTGCGGATGCTTGCCATCGGGGAAGCGCTTGCTGTCCCAGCAGACGCCGCCTGTGAAGCCGTAGAACGGCACCATTTGGGGGCCAACCGGCGCGATCAGATCGGATGCATTGAAAAGCGCTGGATCGAGCGCTTCCCAGTAGCCGTTCTTCGCACCGGTGAAGGCCATCGAACCTGGCGCGTCGAACACGTCCCATTGCACGTTGTTCGTCATGACCTGCGCCTTGACCTTCGCGAGGTCGGGCGTATCGACCAGCGTGACGTGCACGCCGAATTCTTTCTCGAACGGCTTCGCGAGCGCTTCCTCCACGCCCTGGCGATAGTTGCCGCCCCAGCTAACGACCGTGAGATTCTCTGCAGCCAGCGCCTTGCGCGACGTAACGATCATCGGCGCGGCGAGCGTGCCGCTTGCCACCACCGATCCCGCGAGTTGCAGGAATCGGCGCCTGTCCATGCCGGATACGTGATTCGATGCCATGTGGTTTCCTCTTGCTGCTTCGGGCCGCGCGTCAGACGTACGCGGATTCTTTTTCGACGAGTGCCGGTACGATCTGCGCAAGACGTTGCTGCAATGCGCTGGATGTCGGGAGGAGCGGCGGCAGCACGCCGCCGATGTCGAGACCCGTCAGCGTGAGCGCGGTTTTCAGCGGCGCCGGGTTCGGCTCGGCGAATACCGCGTCGATGAGCGGACGCAACGTCGCGTGTAGCGCGATCGATTCCTCTAGCCGTCCGTCGAGCGCGAGATCGAGCACGCGCTTCCATTGACGCGGCACCAGGTTGGAGCTGGAAATGATGCCGCCGACAGCGCCCATCGCTACGTGCAGGGGCAGCACGTCTTCCTCGCCGCTCAAGATCGCCATCTTCGAGGCCGACTTTTCGGCCACCCGCATCTGCTGGGCGAGATCGGAATTGCAGGCCTTGATACCGACCACACGCGTCATGTCGGCGAGCCGGTCGACGGTGTCGTAGTGGAGCGAAACACCCGTGCGGTACGGAATCTCGTACAGGATGATGTCGGCATCGACCTTGTCGGACAGGTGCTTGTAGTAGTCGAGCACGCCTTCCTGAGTGGGGCGGTAGTAATAAGGCGTGACGACCATGACCGCCTTCGCGCCGGCTTCGACGTAGGCTTTCGCGTTCTCGATTGCATCGTTGATGCCCGCGGAGATGATGCCGGGGATCACCGGACAGCGGCCATCGACGGCGTCCAGCGTGCTCTGCACGACCTCGAGTCGCTCGCGGAACGTGAGCGAAATATATTCACCGGTTCCGCCGATCGGCACGATCGCATCCGCTTGCGCGTCGACCAGCCGATCGATCAGTCGGCGGAGCACGGTCGCATTGAACTGGCCATGTGAATCAAAGGGGGTGGGGACCGATGTGAGAATGCCTGTGTACTTGTGACGGGTGCTCATGCGTGCCTCGGAATGTCGATCGGATTGGGCGGCGGTCCAAAGCGCCCGAGTGCGCCTTTCTGCACATACGTCAGCAGAATATCGGCAGCCTTTGGACAGGACACTGGTGAGACATTAGAGACACCAAAAAGCGCATCGCTCTACCATCATCTTTGCTAATGCATTTCATTAGCCCCTCTAAACCACCCAACCCGACGCGGAAGCATCGGCGCGTGTCGCGTATCGCGACCGCTCGAGGTTGGCTCGGCTTTGTTAAGCCACGCTAAAACTCAAGTTAAGACGCAGTACACCTTGCACTCGACCTATTTTTGAATTGCCTACGCTGCGCTCGGTGTCGGAACCAGCAGACCGGTTCCGGCCGCCGTCCTTCGCCGCGTCAGGTTTGGATATGAGCGGCTCGATCCGTCATTTCTTGCAAGGTTCGTCCATATGAAAAAGAAACTGGTCTTTCTGGCCACACTCGCAAGCGTCTCGACGCTCGCCCACGCGCAAAGCAGCGTCACCCTGTATGGACTGATCGACGTCGGCGTGGTGTACACGAACAACACGGGCGGTCATAGTCAGGTGAAGATGTCGAGCGGCAACATCAACGGTAGCCGCTGGGGCTTGAAAGGCAACGAGGATCTCGGTGGCGGCTTGCAGGCGCTGTTCGTGCTCGAAAGCGGGTACAACCTGGCCAACGGGCAACTCGGGCAGGGCGGCGACCTGTTCGGCCGGCAGGTCTACGTGGGCCTGTCTTCGGCGTCGGTGGGTACGGTCCTGATCGGCCGCCAGTACGACTCGATCACCGACTACCCTGGCCCGTTCGAGGCCGCGAACCAGTGGCTGCCATACTTCGGCGCACATCCTGCCGACCTCGACAACGTGAACGGCACCAACCGGATCAACAACACGATCAAGTTCAAGAGCCTGAACTACGGCGGCTTCTCGTTCGGCGGCATGTATAGCCTGGGCGGCGTCGCGGGGCAGTACACGCGCAACCAGATCTACGCCGTGGGTGCGGGCTACAAGCAAGGACCGGTTGCACTCGGCGTGGCCTACGAAAACATTCGCGATCCGAACTATTCACTCTACGGCAACAACGCGTCGTCCAGCACGACGGCGTCGAACGTGACGAACCGGATTTTCTCGGGCTACGCGTCGGCGCATACGCAGCAGGTCATCGCGGCGGGCGGTGCCTACACGTTCGGCGCGGCCACCATTGGCCTCGGAGACTGGTCTTCCCTCCACCAACGCCGGCCGCTCCGCGATGTTCCATAACGCCGAAGTGAATTTCAAATATCAGCTGTCGCCTGCATTTCTGCTGGGTGCCATGTACGACTACACGAAGGGATTCGGCGTGAACAGCGCCACCTATCAGCAGGGCGCGCTGGGCGGTGTGTATCTGCTGTCGAAGCGCACGGATCTGTACGCGGACTTGATGTACCAGCACGCGTCGGGCACCGACTCTACCAGTGGCCGCGCAGTGGCCGTACTCAATGGCCTGACTGCATCGACGACGCAAAATCAGGTGTTGGCAATCGTCGGTATGCGGCATCGCTTCTGACGGTTCGAACAACACGCGGATCTCACAGATCGTGCCGCGGCGTGGGTCGGTGACGGTTTCATGCGCGCACTGCGCCCGTCATCGGCTCATTCGGGCTCGCGCGACCACTCGTTTCCTTCAGGATATCGACATGAAAACGAATAAACCCGTCATAGAAAAGCGACGCAAGCTTCTGCGGGCAGCAGGTTCCACGTTGTTGTCCGGTGCGCTCGGTGCGCCCATGATCATGACTTCCCGGAAGGCCCGTGCGGCCGGCAACCTTGTGCTGGTAAGCTGGGGTGGCACCTACCACGACGGCGTCGAGAAGGAACTGGCCAGGCCCTTCGAGAAAGAGTTTGGCGTGCCGGTGACGATCGTCGATACGCCGGACCTCGCGAAGGTTAAGGCGCAGGTTACGACGAACAATGTGCAATGGGACGTGTTCGACGCGGTCGGACCGATGGCGATGACCGGTTCAAAGAACGGCTATTGGGAGCCACTCGATTCGGCCATGTTCGACACGAAGGACCTGATCGCGCCGATGACGAACGACGCAGTGCCGTTTTTCAGCTATACGGGCGGCATCTGCTGGGACGACAGCAAATTCCCCGCGGGCAAGCATCCTGAGACCTTCGCCGAATTGTGGGACGTGAAGCGGTTCCCCGGGCATCGTGGGTTGCGTAATCGCGTCAGCGAAACGCTGGAAATGGCTTTGCTCGCCGACGGCGTGCCGCCCGAAAGAATGTATCCGCTCGATGTCGAGCGCGCGTTCCGTTCGCTCGATCGCATCAAGCCTTATGTCTCGAACTGGATCGACCAGACGCCACAAACGGTGGCGCTTGTCGAGACCGGCCAGATTGATTTTAGCTACACGTATTCCACGCGTGCAAAGGCCGCGCAGGACGCGGGCAAGCCCATTCACTTCTCATTCAAACAAAACATGCGCGGCCTGCAGTATCTGGTCGTGCTGAAAAACGCACCCAACAAGGCCAATGCGATGAAGTTCGTGCAGTTCGCGTTGCGCCCCGACCGTCAGGCCGCGCTGATGAACATTCTTCTTAATACGCCGTCGCGCCGTTCGGCGTTGCCGATGATGGCGCCGGAAGCGCGTAAGTGGTTGCCCGACCCTAACAACAAGGCCAGCGTGTTCAGCAACGATGCGTGGTGGGCAGACCACTACGACGCGCTGACGTTGCGCTTCAAGGAGTGGGTATTGAGCTAAACGTGAGGCGCCGCTGCATGCATTGCGCGCCCGTACAACATTAGCGCCAGCAAAGCTTTGCTGAAGCGTCGCTCAAGCATCGAGGCGTCGATTTACGGCGACGCATGATGAACCAACGCGGTTCGAGGGCAAGAAGAGTAGGACGATAACGGACAGGAGAACGTAATGCGCATGGCGAAGTTCATTGGCATCGGTTTGATCGCGGGTCTGTGTGTTGGGGGAACGGCGAAGGCGGAAGGTCAGGTAGGGCATCTGCGGATCGGTACGTCGCTGACCCAGATGCCGTGGGGCTTTTTCGATGAAGGCAGCAAACCCACCGGCGTCGACGTGGCGATGTGCGGCGCGCTAGCCAAGCAGCTCGGCGATACGCCCGAGTTCGTCAATCTCGACTTCAAGGGCCTGATTCCGGCGCTGCAGGCCGACCGCTTCGACATCGTCTGCGCCGCGATGTACGTGACGCCCGAGCGCCAGAGTGTGATCCAGATGGTGCCTTATATCCAGGCATCGCAAACGATCATCGCACGGCAGAACGCGAAACTCGCCTCGGCCGCCGACCTGTGCGGCCATCCGGTGAGCGTGCTGCAAGGATCGGGGTCGATGAAGGTGTTACAGGAAGAAAGCGAAAAGTGCCGCGCGGGCGGCAAGCCGGAGATCGCGATCCGGGCCTTTGACACGCAGCCTGTCGCATTGCGCGCGCTCGAAAACAGCAGCGTGGATGCATTCATCGCCACCGATTCGCTGGTGTCGTACTTCATGAGCCGCAACAGTGGCTACAGGAAGATCGCGACGGGCATCAGCCCGATGGCGCTCGGCATCGGCGTGCCGAAGAACGACACGGCGTTGGCCGCGAAGGTCCGCAAGGGCCTCGAAGCGATGAAGGCCGACGGCACCTATCAATCGATCCTCAGGACATGGGGCATCGAAAGCGCGGCGATCAGCACGTTCTGACGTCGGTGAGCAAGCTGGAATCAACCCGTCTCAACGAAGCAAACAGGAGCGAAGGATGAAGCAGGATCTGAAGGGAATTTTGAGCGCGGTGCTGACGCCGTTCTCGCAGGATGGCAGCAGGATCGACGAAACGGCGTATGAGAAGCTGATTGAAACGCAGATTGCAGCGGGCATTCACGGCGTGCTGCTGAGCGGCTCGACCGGTGAGCATCCGGCGCTGACGGTCGCGGAGCGCAAGCGGCTCTTCGAAATTGGCGTGAAAGCGGGCAAGGGCAAGACCGACATCATCGCGCACGTGGGATCGAACAACGTGCGCGACGCGCTCGATCTGACGCGCCACGCAAAAGAGCTGGGCGTCGATCAGATGCTCGTGATCACACCGTATTTCGACCGGCTGAAGTTCGCCGACGTGCAACGCTTTCTTGGCAAGGTGGTCGACATCGCCGGTGGACCGGTCATCTACTACGACTCGCCGGGTATCACGGGGCTCGACATCACCGAAGACCAGATGGTGACGCTGCGTCGTGACGGTCTGGTGACGGCCATCAAGGACAGCCCGCAGAACTACACGCGCACGATGCGCATGCTGAGCAACACGGAAGCGCCGACCGTGCTTGCCGGCTGCGATCCCGCGCTGCTCGCGGTGCTCGCGCACGGTGCGCCGGGCACCATCATCGGCGTGTCGACCTTCGTCCCGGAACTGTGCGTCGCGCTGTACGACGCGATCTCGGTCAGGCGCGACCTGCCGGGCGCGCTCGCGGTGTGGGACAAACTGTGGCCGATTATCAACTTCATGCTGTTGAACGGCTATGTCGCGCTGGCGAAGGCGGGGTCGGCGTTGCGCGGACTGCCGCTTGGCGAGCCTCGCGAGCCTGTCGCGTCGTCGCCGGAAGGGTTGCGCCGCGAACTGAAGGCATTGCTGGACCGCGCCGAAGTCGGCCGGCTGGCAGGTCTGTAACGGGGAGACGGGTGATGACTGTTTGGGACTGGTCCGTTTTCTTTCACGATCTCGTCGAACCCTCCATCCTCACGGGGCTCTGGACGACGATCTGGCTCACCCTCGTCACCTTGCTGCTCGCGATCGTGCTTGGCACGGTGGTCGCGCTCATCGGAGGTTTGGCGTGCAACTCTCCGTGATGGAGGCCGCGGTGCTCGGCCTGATGTTCTCCGAAAGCCCCTACGTTGCCGAAATCGTGCGCTCGTCGCTTTCTGCGGTGCCGGTTGCACAGTGGGAAGCGGCGCGAGCGGTCGGTATGCGACCTGTCACGATCATGCGTGCGATCGTCTTTCCGCAGGCCCTGCGCATCGCGATCCCGCCGCTCGGCAACGAGTTCGTGCGGCAGTTGAAGAATACGTCGATGGTGTCGATCATTTCGATGACCGAGCTGTTTCGTGCCACTGACAACCTGACACAGGCCAACTTTCGCGTGCTTGAGGCGCTGACGGTCGCGACACTCTATTACCTCGCCGTGACTGCCATCTGGACGCTCTTGCAGGCAGCTTTCGAGCGGCGCAATTCGCGCTGGTTCGCGGACGTGCGCAAGCGTGCGTCGTCGATCAAACCTTCGCTAGCGGAGCAGCAATGAACAGCACCCATGTATCGACGGACCGCTTTCTGCGCGTGTCTGGTGTGGTCAAGCAGTACGGCGATTACACGGCGCTCAAATCCGTGTCGCTCGATGTGACCAAGGGCAGCGCAGTCGCGTTGATCGGACCGAGTGGTTCGGGCAAGAGCACGCTCCTGCGCTGCGTGAATGCGCTCGAAGAAATCGCGTCGGGCACGATTGAAGTCGGCGATTTCGAAGTCGGCTACCGCAAGCAGGGCAAGATTCGCCGCCGGCTTGGCGCGTCCGCACTCGCCGCGCAACGCGAACACGTCGGCATGGTGTTTCAGAGCTTCAACCTGTTTCCGCACATGACGGCGCTGGAGAACGTCACGTCCGGACCGCGGCTGGTGCGGGGGAAAAACGCGGAAAAAGCGAAGCAACGCGGCATGGCGCTGCTCGAACGCGTGGGCCTCAGCAATCGTGCGGGCAATTTCCCGCGGCAGCTGTCGGGTGGCCAGCAGCAGCGCGTGGCCATTGCGCGTGCGCTCGCGATGGACCCGCAGATCATGCTGTTCGACGAGCCGACCTCCGCGCTCGACCCGGAGACCGTGCAGGAAGTGCTCAATGTGATTCGCGACGTGCGCGAGTCGGGTATGACGATGTTGATCGCGACGCACGAAATGGAGTTCGCGCGACATGTATCGGATACGACCGTATTCATGGAAGCCGGGCAGATTGTCGAACAGGGGCCGTCGAGAGAGGTGCTGTTTTCGCCGCAGACGGAGCGCTGCCAGCGCTTCCTCGCAGGCCTGACCGGCGAGCGGCACTGACGGCAAGCTTCGCCGGATTGGGCATGCCGTGGCACGCAACAGGTTAAGCGGCGCTTATGTCGAACTCAACGCGGGCTGATTTTGCATCGGACAGAGATTCGTCGCAGTAATCTGCGTGGACAAGCGCGTCGCCTGTGACGGCGCTCGCCCCCGGTCCCGTTTCGCACGCGGGGCGGCGGCGAAAAACCGAGGAATTCCCGACATGCAGACTCCAGGCTATCGACCGATCGTCCAGGGCGATTCGCCCGTGCTGGTGATCACGCCGCACACGGGCACCGCCATCCCGGCGGACCTGTTGCGGCACCCCGCGTGGCTGCCGGTGCAGGGCCGCGTGGCCGATCCGGCGGGCATCCTGCTGCACGAGGCAGCACGACGCGCCGGCGCCACGCTGGTGGCGGCGCACTACCATCCGTGCGTGATCGACTTCAACGTGGCAGCCGACAACCGCTCGTTCACGCCGAGCCTGAGCCGTCAGGGCCTGTGCCGCACCCATACGTCGCGCGGCGAGGCACTTTACGAGGCGGGGGCCGAACTGAACGCCCATGAGGTCGAGACGCGCGTACAGCAATACTGGCGGCCGTTTCACGCACGCATCGACGAGCAGATCGGACGGCTGCGAGCGATCCACGAACATGTGGTACTGCTCGTGTCGCACGCAAGTTTCTGGCTCTCACCTTACCGGCTCCAGCACGGCGATCTCGACTACAACGTCGGCACGCATCGCGGCGAGGCATGCGACCGCCGGCTGGTCTCGGCGTTTACGGACGTCGCGCGAGAACAAGGGCGCTCATGGGT
>WNGR01008886.1_pt1 | contig 10574 bp, 9 predicted proteins | sample 5407581 | NCBI WGS metagenome assembly WNGR01 (sample SAMN13153383, study PRJNA577476) | soil metagenome | isolation source: 80 cm soil or saprolite under Garry oak tree replicate 2 | place: USA:California | collected 2016-06-15 | reverse complement strand
CCTCACCGACGGGGTGGCCTCGCTCGAGACGATGGTGACCGCGGCGCGGCGGCGGGGATACGAGTACTACGCCGTCACCGACCACGCGCCGGACCTGATCATGCAGCGGATGACCGACGAGAAGATGCTGGCCCAGCGGGACCGGGTGCGGGCGCTGACAGCACAATTCACTGGGGATCTGGAACTGCTGCACGGCACCGAGCTCAACATCGGCCCGGACGGCTCGGTCGACTGGGGTGCCGATTTCCTCGAGGGGTTCGACATCTGCGTCGCCTCGGTGCACTCGCACTTCGAGCAGTCCCGCGCCGAGATGACCAGGCGGTTCGTCACCGCCTGCGAGAACCCGCACGTGAACGTCATCGGCCACCCGCTCACGCGGCGGATCGGCAAGCGCCCGCCGGTCGAGGTGGATTTCGGCGAGCTGTTCCGGGCCTGCGCCCGGACCGGCACCGCACTGGAGATCAACGCCTCGCCGCAGCGGCTGGACCTGCCGTCCGACCACATCCGCGCGGCCCGCGACGCCGGGGTCACGTTCGCCATCGACAGCGACGCGCACTCCGTCTCCGACCTGGGCAACATGCCGTACGGCGCCGGCACCGCGCAGCGCGGCTGGCTCACCCCCGATGACGTGATCAACACCTGGCCGCTGGACCGGCTGCGCGTCTTCCTCCGCAAGGGCCGCTGAACACCGGTGAGAATCGGCGCGTTCTCCGGTCTATATAGGCATGGACACGCTATCCGGCGCGGTCGAGCTGCTGGCCGGTGCGATCAGCTACATGCTCGGCGTGTGCGCGCCGATCGGGGCGGCGGAGCTGACGCTGCCCACGCCGTGCCCGGACTGGAACCTGGCCATGCTGCTCGGCCACCTGTGCCAGTCGATGGCGGACCTGGAGACGGCGCTGCGCACCGGGCGTCTTGACCTGTACGAACCGGTCGGCCGGGCCGGAGGCGACCCGGTCGAGGCGCTCCGCGACGGCGCGGCCCAGCTGCTGTGCGCCGGCTACTGCTATGGCGGCCCGGAGTGCTTCGTGGCGGTGGGCGGCCTGCCGATGCCGGCCGGCCTGGTGGCCTGCACCGGGGCGGTGGAGATCGCGGTGCACGGCTGGGACGTCTCGGCAGCCCGTGCCCGGGCTGGCCGCGACAGTGCTAGCCCCGATAGGGGGACCTCCCAGATCCCGATCCCGGCCGCGCTCGCCACCCGGATGCTGCGGCTGAGCCCGCTGCTCGTGGCCGGCCGCGAGGGCCTGTTCGCCGTCCCAGTCGAGGTTCCGGCCCAGGCCACCCCGGGCGACCGGCTGGTCAGCTACCTCGGGCGGCACCCGGGCGCCCCAGCATAGTTACTGGCGAGTAATATAAAGGGGTCATCGTTCTCCGCAGCTAGGGGGAGGCCCCGTGGCCCGCACCGCACGTGACATCGTCTTCGTGGACGGCGTCCGCACCCCGTTCGGGAAGGCCGGGCCTCACGGCCTGTACGCCGAGACCAGGGCCGACGACATGGTCGTCAGCGTGATCCGCGAACTGATCAGGCGCAACCCGGCGCTGCCGCCCGAGCGGATCGGCGAGGTGGCCATCGCCGCCACCACCCAGACCGGCGACCAGGGACTGACCATCGGACGCAGCGCCGCCGTGCTGGCCGGGCTGCCGAAGTCGGTGCCGGGCTATGCCATCGACCGGATGTGCGCCGGCGCCATGACCGCGGTGACCACGGCCGCCGGGTCGATCGCGTTCGGCGCCACCGACACCGCGATCGCGGGCGGCGTCGAGCACATGGGCCACCACCCGATGGGGGCGGGCGTCGACCCTAACCCGCGGTTCATCTCCGAGCACCTGGTCGACCCGTCCGCGCTGGTCATGGGCTCGACGGCGGAGAACCTGCACGACCGGTACCCGGCCGTCACCCGGGCCCGCGCCGACGCGTACGCGCTGGGCAGCCAGCGGAAGGTCGCCGCCGCCTACGCGGCGGGCCAGATCCAGCCCGACCTGGTACCGGTCGCGATCCGCAGCGCCGAACGCGGCTGGGGCCTGGCCACCGCCGACGAGCCGCCGCGCCCGGACACCACGCTGGCCGCGCTGGCCGGGCTGAAAACGCCGTTCCGGCCGCACGGCCGGGTCACCGCGGGGAACTCGGCCGGCCTGAATGACGGCGCCACCGGCTGCGTCATCGCCGCCGCGGACGTCGCGGCCGAACTCGGCCTGGACGCCAGGATGCGGCTGGTCGACTTCTCCTTCGCCGGGGTGGACCCCGAGGTGATGGGGATAGGCCCCATCCCCGCCACCGAGACCCTGCTCGCCCGCAACGACCTGACCATGGACGACATCGGCCTGATCGAGATCAACGAGGCGTTCGCGGTACAGGTGCTCGCCTTCCTCGACCACTTCAAGATCGCCGACGACGACCCGCGAGTGAACCCGTGGGGCGGCGCGATCGCGCTCGGCCACCCGCTCGCCAGTTCCGGCGTGCGGCTGATGATCCAGCTGGCCCGCGAGTTCGCTAGCGAGCCCGCCGCCCGCTACGGCCTGACCACGATGTGCGTCGGACTGGGCATGGGCGGCACCGTCCTGTGGGAGAACCTCAATGGCTGATGCGTCGCTTCTCACCTCCCTGTTCCCGGAAGAAGTCGTCACCAGGGCGCTGGTGCGCGACGTGGAGCTGCCCTACGGCGCCGGCACCATGGCGCTCATCACACTGGACAACGGGCGCGACCACACCCGGCCGAGCACGTTCGGCCCGGCCGGGCTGTTCTCGCTGCGAGACGCGCTGGACGCGGTCGCGGCCCGGGTGGCGCGGAACGAGATCTCCGCGGTCGGCGTCACCGGCAAGCCGTTCATCTTCGCGGTCGGCGCCGACCTGAGCGGCGCGCCGCTGATCGCCGCGCGGGACGAGGCGCTGGCGATCGGCCGGCTCGGGCACGCCGTCTTCCGGCGGCTCGGTGAGCTGGGCGTGCCGTCGTTCGCCTTCGTGAACGGCGCCGCGCTCGGCGGCGGTCTAGAGCTCGCCCTGCACTGCACCTACCGGACCATCTCCTCCGGGGTCACCGCGGTGGCGCTGCCCGAGTGCTTCCTCGGCCTGCTGCCCGGCTGGGGTGGCACCTACCTGCTGCCGCACCTGATCGGTCCGGGGAGCGCGCTGAAGGTCATCGTCGAGAACCCGCTCAGCCAGAATCGCATGCTGCGCGGCGCGCAGGCCTTTTCGCTCGGCATCGCCGACGCGATGTTCGAGCCTGCCGACTTCCTGGCCGAGTCGCTGCGCTGGGCGGCCCGGGTGCTGACCGGCGCGGCCGAGGTGTCCCGGGCGATCCCCGCGCAGGGATGGGACCCGGCGAGCTGGGATCAGGCGGTGGCCGCGGCGCGGCTGTTCGCCGACGGCAAGCTGCACGGTGCCGCCCCGGCGCCGTACCGGGCCATCGACCTGGTGGCCGCGGCCCGCGGCCGGACCCGCGACGAGGGGTTCGCCGCCGAGGACGAGGGCCTCGCCGACCTGCTGCTGAGCGATGAACTGCGCGCCGGGCTCTACGCCTTCGACCTGACCCAGAAGCGGGCGCGGCACGCGGCCGGGGCGCCGGACGCTGTGCCTGCCCGGGGGGTCGACCCCCCCAGACCCCCCCGCGAGGGCATCGCCCGGCCGGTGACCAAGGTGGGGGTGGTGGGCGCCGGGCTGATGGCCGCGCAGATCGCGCTGCTGTTCGCGCGGCGGCTCGAGGTGCCCGTGGTGCTGACCGACCTGGACCAGGCCCGGCTCGACGCCGGGCTCGGCCACGTGCGGGCTGAGGTGGCCACGCTCCGCGCCCGCGGCCGGATCAGCGCGGACGCCGCGGACCGGCTGACCACGCTGGTCACCGGGTCGCTGACCAAGGACGCGTTTGCCGACGCCGACTTCGTGATCGAGGCGGTGTTCGAGGAGATGCGGGTCAAGCAGCGCGTGCTCGCCGAGGTCGAGGCGGTGGTCCGGCCGGACTGCGTGCTGGCCACGAACACCTCCTCGCTGTCGGTGACCGAGATGGCGTCCGGGTTGGCGCATCCCGAGCGGGTGGCGGGTTTCCACTTCTTCAACCCGGTGGCCATGATGCCGCTGGTCGAGGTGGTCCGCGGCGCCGCCACCGATGACGCGACGGCAGCCACCGCGCTCGCCGTCGGCGGGCGGGCGAAGAAGAACTGCGTGCTGGTCAAGGACGCGCCGTCCTTCGTGGTGAACCGCCTGCTGACCCGGTTCCTCGGCGAGATCCTCGCCAGTGTCGACGAGGGAACGCCGATCGAGGTGGCCGAGCACGCGCCCGACCCGCTCGGCCTGCCCATGTCCCCGTTCTTCCTGCTCCAGCTGGTCGGCCCGGCAGTCGCGCTGCACGTGGGGGAGACGCTGGCCGCGGCGTACCCGGGCCGGTTCGCGGTGTCGCCCAAGCTCCGCGCCCTGGTGGCGGCGGGTAAGACCGCCGTCTACCGGCCCGACCTCACGGTCGACGAGTCGGTGGCGGCCATCCTGGACGGCGGTGACCGCCCGTCCACGGTGGAGGAGGTTCGCGAGCGGGCCCTGGAGGCGCTGGCCGAGGAGATCCGGCTGATGCTCGACGAGGGCGTCGTCGCCGGGCCCGAGGACATCGACCTGTGCATGATCCTGGGCGCCGGCTGGCCGTTCCACCTGGGCGGGATCACGCCGTACCTGGACCGTACCGGGATCGCGGAGAAGGTGACGGGCACCCGGTTCCGCCTCTAACCTCCGGTCGTAGGGTGAACCCATGACCGAGGTGTTCCGGCTTTGCGATGACTACATGACCCGGTGGGCGGCGCTGGATCCGGTCGCGGCCGGGATGGTCGGGCTCAGCGAGGCGTTCGGCGCGGCCACCGACTACGGGCCGGACGGATGCGCGGCGCGCGAGGAACTGATCGCCACGACGCGGTGGCGGCCAGGATCAGCCTGGGCGCTGACATCGACCTGGCCGAGGCCTACGAGTGGGGCTGGGCCGAACTCGCCCGGATCGAGGCCGAGATGGCGATCGAGGCGGACAAGGTCAGCGCGGGCGCGAGCCTGGACGAGGCCGCCTCGGTGCTAGACCAGACCGAGTACGTGACCGGTGCCGATGCCTACCTGGCCTGGTTGAAGGACCGCCAGGACGAGGCGGTCGAGCGGCTGGACGGGGTCCTGTTCGACATCGCGCCGCCGCTGCGCCGGATCGAGGCGGTGCTGGCCCGCGGCTCCAGCTCGGGGGCGGCTTACTACACGAAGCCGAGCGAGAACCTGGCCAGGCCCGGCCGCACCTGGTGGCCGCTCGGCGGCCGGGGCGACGAGGACAGGTTCCAGACCTGGTCCGAGCTCTCCACCGTCTTCCACGAGGGCGTGCCCGGCCATCACCTGCAGGCGGGCGCGGCCATGATGGCGGGGGACGGGCTCTCCCGGTACGCCAAGAGCATGTTCGTGAGCGGGCACGGCGAGGGCTGGGCCCTGTACGCCGAACGGCTGGCCGACGAGCTCGGCTGGTTCGGCGAGCCGGGCACCCGGCTCGGCATGCTGAGCGGATCGGCGCTGCGCGCGGCCCGGGTGGTCATCGACATCGGCGTCCACCTGGACCTGCCGCTGCCCGACGGCTCCCGGTGGACGTTCGAGCGGGCCTGCGACGTGCTGCGCGAGCGCGGCCGGGCCGAGCCGCACCGGGTGCACGCCGAGGTAGTCCGTTACTTCGGCTGGCCCGGCCAGGCCATCTCCTACAAGCTCGGCGAGCGCGGCTGGCTGTCCGCCCGCGAGCAGGCCATGCGGCGTCCCGGAGAGTTCGACCTGAAGCGCTGGCACACCGCCGCGCTCAGCCTCGGGCCGATCGGCCTGGACGCCCTGACCGAGGAGCTGGCCCGGGTCTTATTTCGGCCTGTGGTCGACGATCCGGCGCATCTTGCCCAGCGAACGCTCGATGGACTCCGGGGGCAGGACGCTCGCCGTCACCGTGACGCCGATGGTGTTCTTGACCCGCGCGGTGAGTTCGGCGCCGGCGCTGGCCGCGTCCGGTTCGGTGCAACCGGGCCGGTGCTCCACGTGCACGGCGAGCTGGTCCATCCGGCCCTCCCGGGTCAGATGCAGCTGGAAGTGCGGGGACAGCGCGGGGATGCCCATGATCAGCTCCTCGATCTGGGTCGGGAACAAGTTGACCCCGCGCAGGATGATCATGTCGTCGGTCCGCCCGGTGATCTTCTGCATCCGCCGCATGGTGCGCGCGGTGCCCGGCAGCAGCCGGGTCAGGTCGCGAGTGCGGTAGCGGATCACCGGCATGGCCTGCTTGGTCAGTGAGGTGAAGACGAGCTCGCCTTCCTCGCCGTCGGGGAGCGGCGCCCCGGTGAGCGGATCGATCACCTCGGGGTAGAAGTGGTCTTCCCAGATGTGCAGGCCGTCCTTGGTCTCCACGCACTCCTGCGCCACCCCCGGCCCGATCACCTCGGACAGGCCGTAGATATCGGTGGCGTCGAGGCCGGCCCGGGCCTCCATCTCGGCGCGCATCTCGTTCGTCCACGGCTCGGCGCCGAAGATACCGAACCGGAGCGAGGAGGCGGCCGGGTCGTCACCCTGGCGCTCCATCTCGTCCAGGATCGCGAGCATGTAGGACGGCGTGACCATGATGATGTCCGGGCGGAAGTCCCTGATCAGGCTGACCTGGCGTTCGGTCATCCCGCCGGAGACGGGGACCACGGTGCAGCCGAGCTTCTCGCCCCCGTAGTGCGCGCCGAGGCCCCCGGTGAACAGCCCGTAGCCGTAGGCGTTGTGCAGGACGTGGCCGGGACGGCCGCCCGCCGCCCTGATCGAGCGGGCCATCACCGCGGCCCACACCTCGATGTCGTCCCGGGTGTAGCCGACCACCGTGGCCCGGCCCGTGGTGCCCGAGCTGGCGTGCACCCGGACCACCTGCTCGCGGGGCACCGCGAACATGCCGAACGGGTAGTTCTCCCGCAGGTCGGCCTTGCTGGTCAGCGGGTACTTGGCCAGGTCGGACAGGTCCTTGCAGTCGTCGGGGTGCACGCCGGCCGCGTCGAACGCCGCGCGGTAGTGCGGCACGTTGGCGTAGGCGTGCCGCAGCGTCCAGCGGAGCCGCTCGAGCTGCAGCCCGCGCAGCTCATCGGCCGAGGCCCGCTCGATCGGGTCGAGGTCGCCGCCCGGCGACGTGAGGTCCGGCATCGCTGGCTCCTTGCGGCTAGGCGTCGTAGTCGACGGTGATCTGGTCGGAGACGGGCAGGGACTGGCAGGTCAGAACGTAGCCCGCGTCGAGTTCCTCCTGCTCCAGGGCGTAGTTGCGGCGCATCGTGACCTCGCCGTCGACCAGCCGGGCGCGGCAGGTGCCGCACACCCCGCCCTTGCAGGCGAACGGCAGGTCCGGGCGGACCCGCTGGGCGCCGTCCAGGACCGGGGTGCCGTGCGGGACGGTGACGGTGCTGCTGCGGCCGTCGAGCAGCACGGTCACCTCGGCGCCCGGACCCGCGGCCGCCTCGGCGTGGGTGGCCGGGGCGGGCGCTATGTCCTCGACGTAGAACAGTTCGCGGTGGACCCTCCCGCGCGGCACACCGAGCTCGGCGAGCAGCCCGATCGCCCCTTCCACCAGGCCGAACGGGCCGCACAGCCACCAGTGGTCCACCGCGGCCACGTCGACGGTGACCGGCAGCAGCGTGCGCAGCTTGGCCACGTCGAGCCGGCCGTTGAACAGCTCGACCTCCTGCGGTTCGCGGCTGAGCACGTGGACCAGGCAGACCCGCTCCGGGTAGGCGTCCTTGAGATCCGCGATCTCGTCGGCGAACATCACCGAGTCGTTGCGCCGGTTGCCGTAGATCAGCGTGACCATGGCCTTGTCCTGCGCGGCGAGCACGGAGGCGGCGATGGACAGCTCCGGGGTGATGCCGCTGCCCGCGGCGATCAGCACGTGGTGTCCGGGCACATCCAGGTCCGGGATGAACGAGCCGGACGGCGCCTGGACCTCGATCACGTCGCCGGCCCGGACCTCGTGCACCAGCCAGCCGGAGACGGCGCCGCCCGCCACCTCACGCACCCCGATGCGCGGTGGGCGACCCTGGGCCGCGCAGATGGAGTAGGACCGGCGCTCCTCGCCGCGGCGGATGGTCAGCGACTGCCCGGGCGCGAAGGCGAACCGTTCGGCCAGGCCGGGCGGGACGTCGAAGGTCACCGCGGCCGAGTCGGCGGTGAGCGGGTCCACCCGCGCCACCGTGAGCCGGTGGAACTCGGTCCTAGAGGCCGGCATCAGATCGCCTTCACGTACTCGAACGGCTCACGGCAGTTCTCGCAGCGGAACAGCGCCTTGCAGGCGGTCGCGCCGAACGCCGCGGTCCTCGTGGTGTGCGCCGAGCCGCAGCGCGGGCAGGGCACGGGTTCGGGGCGGCTCAAGGTGAGCGTGAGCGGCACGGGACCCGAGCGAGCCGGCGCGGCATGGGGCGGGGCGATGCCGGCCGCCGACAGCTTGCGGCGGCCCTCGGCGGTGATCCAGTCGCTGCTCCAGGCGGGGGCGAGCGCGGTCCGCACGTCAACGTCGGCGAAGCCGGACGCGGCGAGCCGGTGCCGCAGGTCGTGGGCGATCTCGCGCAGCGCGGGACAGCCCGAGTAGGTCGGCGTGATCGTCACCACCAGGCGTTCGCCCTCGGCCGCGACGCCGCGCAGGATGCCCAGATCGGCCACTGTCACCATGGGCAGTTCGGGGTCGGGCACGGCCGCCGCGATGGCGCGGGCCGCGGCGAGCCCGGCCGCCGTCACCACGTGGCGTCCGGGTGGGCGCGGGCGACGCTCTGCAGCTCGGCGAGCAGGTAGCCGAACGGTTCGGTGTGTACGCCCTCGCGCCCGGACCTGCCCGCCACCCGGGCGAGCGGAGCGACCTCCGGGCGATCCAGCGTGGCCGCGGCGAGCACGGTGTCCAGCACGGCGTCCACCTCGGCGCGCAGGCCCGCCGGGTCGGCCGCCACCCCGGGCAGCCTGTCCGCCACCGGGTCGGCCTGGAACAGTTCGTCGGTCAGCGGCCAGATGACGCCGAGCGCGGCCGCCATCCGGTCGTGTGACAGGGGCGTCCCGTCGCCGAGCCTGATCACCCACTGCGCCGCGTAATCCCGGTGGTACGCGAGCTCGGGGATGCCCTTGGCCGCGATCGCCGCGAGGACCGGGTCGGCCGAGGTGGCCAGCGCGCCGAACAGGGCCAGCCGCAAGGCCGAGAAGACCAGCAGCCGCCCGGCTAGTTCGGCGAAGTCCTCGTCGGTGTGCTCGGCCAGCCGGACGCTGCGGAACTCGTGCTCGTCGCGGAAGAACGCCAGGTCGTCCTCGCCGCGGCCGCGGCCCTCGGCCTGCCCGGCCCGGGCCAGCAGCATCCGTGCCTGCCCGAGCAGGTCCAGGGCGATGTTGGCCAGCGCGGTCTCCTCCTCGAGCTCCGGCAGGCGCGTCATCCACTGCTGCAGCCGGTGCGAGTAGATCAGCGCGTCGTCGCCGAGCGCCAGGCAGTAGGCGGTCAGCGCGGCCGCGTCGACCCCGTCGGGCACCGACGCGTCGATGCCCTCGAGCGGGTCGGTGAACCCGGTGCCGAACGCCCACCGGTGGTCCTCGGTCTCCTCGCTCAGGCTCTGGTACGCGGCGAACTCGTCCTCGGTCATGAGCATCCCCTACATGTGGGGCACGTCGTCGGGGAGCTGGTAGAACGTCGGGTGCCGGTACACCTTGTCGCCGGACGGCGCGAAGAACGGGTCCTTCTCGTCCGGGCTCGACGCGGTAATGTCGGCGGCCGCCACGACCCAGATGCTGACCCCTTCGTTCCGCCGGGTGTACAGGTCCCTGGCGTGCCGCAGGGCCATCTGCGCATCGGCCGCGTGCAGCGACCCGACGTGCACGTGGTTGAGCCCGCGCTTGCCGCGCAGGAACACCTCGTACAGCGGCCAGCCCGAGCGCACCTGCGGTTCCTCCATCAGGCGGCGTCCTTCCCGGCCCTGGCCGTCTGTTTGGCCGCATGCGCGGCGGCGGCTTCCCGCACCCAGGCGCCCTTTTCGTGGGCGGCCTGGCGGCGCGCGATCCGCTGCGCGTTGCAGGGGCCGTTGCCCTTCACCACGGCCATGAACTCGTCCCAGTCCACCGAGCCGAAGTCGTAGTGCCCGCGCTCGGCGTTCCAGCTCAGTTCGGGATCGGGCAGCGTCACGCCCAGCTTCTCCGCCTGCGGCACGGTCATGTCGACGAACCGCTGCCGCAACTCGTCGTTGGTGTGCCGCTTGACGCCCCAGGCCATCGACCGGGCCGTGTTCGGCGACTGGTCGTCCGGCGGACCGAACATCATCAGCGAGGGCCACCAGAACCGGTCGGTCGCGTCCTGCACCATCGCGCGCTGCGCCGCCGAGCCGCGCATCATGGTCAGCAGCAGTTCGTAGCCCTGCCGCTGGTGGAAGGACTCCTCCTTGCAGATGCGCACCATGGCCCGGGCATAAGGGCCGTAGGAGGAGCGGCACAGCGGCACCTGGTTGCAGATGGCCGCGCCGTCGACCAGCCAGCCGATCACGCCCACGTCGGCATAGGTCAGCGTGGGGTAGTTGAAGATGGAGGAGTACTTCTGCCGCCCGCTGACGAGCTTGGCGGT
>WNGR01035477.1_pt1 | contig 10575 bp, 8 predicted proteins | sample 5407581 | NCBI WGS metagenome assembly WNGR01 (sample SAMN13153383, study PRJNA577476) | soil metagenome | isolation source: 80 cm soil or saprolite under Garry oak tree replicate 2 | place: USA:California | collected 2016-06-15 | reverse complement strand
CCTGTATGAATCCTGTTGTGCCCAGCGAGATTCACGATCAGGATAGCTCTGCTGAAATGACAGAAGGAGAGCAAGATGAAGAACCAACGTATCACATTGCCCGTTTACGACTTGAGTTGCGGTGGAGGAGGGGTGCTCATTATCGAGCGTGCTCTGGCCCGGACGCCAGGGGTGGTGTATGTGTACGTCAATCCAGCAACCGAAATGGCATATGTTGAGTATGATTCCACCCTGTCTGATCCCAACAGCCTCGTCAAAGTCGTAGAACATGCTGGATTCCGCGCTGGTGTGCCGAGCCTGCGGTGAAGCCTGGACGAAAGGAACTTAAACATGTCACTTGCTTACCATAATCTCTTCCAAGACAAGGTGCGTTCGGCCCTCAGTATCGCTGGAGTGGGACTGGCCATCATGCTCATCCTGATCTTGAATGGTTTTCTGCTAGGAGTAGATCGGGTAGCTTCAACCTACCTCGATCATGCACCCGGCTCGGTGGTCGTCGCCCGCAAGGATGTGAAAAATTTCATTGCTTCCAGTTCGCTCCTTCCACCTGGTACGACTGAGGCAGTCCGCACTACGGCAGGAGTCGCACAGGTGGCCCCCATCCTCACGCAACCGGTCTACTTTGGGCTCCATGGACAGAAGCAATTTGTCGAGATGATCGGCTATGACTCCAGGTTTGGAGGCGGGCCGTGGAACCTGGTCGACGGGCGCGAACCCCGTGCAGATGATGAGATGGTCCTGGACAGGGTGCTGGCTCAGCAGCATGGGATTGTGCCTGGAGACACACTTCCTGTGCTGAATCGTACTTTCACTGTGGTCGGGTTATCCGCAGATACGAGCACCTGGATGATGAGTTTCATGTTCGTCCCTAAAACGGCGGCGGAGTCTCTCCTGCTCAGGCCTGGCGCCACCGGTTTTCTACTCGTCACCCCAGCGAATGGCATCGAGCCCTCGGCCGTGCGTGATCGTTTGAGTACTCTGCCTGGCACGCAAGTCTTGCTCAAAAGTGAGTTGATTGCCAATGATGTCACGCTGCTCTCCCGCACCTCGTCGGCGTGCTCGTCGTCGGGTTGATTATCTACACCTCGACGATCGAACGGCAGCGCGAGTATGGCGTGCTCAAAGCAATTGGGGCACGCAATCGGATACTCTATCGTGTCGTGACTATCCAGGCGGGACTTGTTGCCATCGTAGGATCGATGATCGGCATAGGGCTGGCTTTGGCCGCGGCGCAACTGATCATGACACTGCGTCCACAATTCCTGATTGTGATTGAACCGAGGGCCTCCCTCGAGGCGCTGGCTACTGGATTGGTCATGGCCGGGCTTTCAGCGCTGTTCCCGGCTCGCCTGCTTGCCCCGGCAGATGTTTTCCGGAGGTAGTCCTTGCAGCCCTGCTGAGTGCGCAGCACTAGCTCTCCTTGCGTCTCGGCTGACCGCGTAGCGGTAGCGGCGCAGCAGCGTTGCCGAGACGGATAGGTGCCAGCGACAGCAGCGTTGCAGGGATGGATTTCAAGGAGAGAGAGTATGTTACGTTATGCTTTACGCAATCTCTTGCAAAACAAAATTCGACTAGTCATTTCCGTGGGTGGCGTCGCCCTGGCACTCACCCTGATCCTGGCGCTTGATGCCATCCTGACAGGCGTGGAGGGGCAACTTTCAGCCTACATTGATCACTCCGGTGCGGACGTCTTCGTCTCGCAGTCCGGGGTGCGCAACTTGCACATGGTCTCCTCCTCGCTGCCTGGGTCTGTCGTAGGCAAGGTGCAGGCGGTCCCTGGAGTTGCCTCGGTCACCCCCATCATGTATGTGACCGACACGATGGACGTGGGTCCCAACCAGGATCGGTATGTCGTCTATGTGATTGGCCTGCCACAAGGATCAACCATGGGAGGCCCGTGGCGTATTGCCCAGGGAGTCTCCATCCCGACAGATGGTCAAACGGTCATTGACAGAAGTTTGGCAGAGAAGTACGGCCTTGGGATCGGGGACAAAGTGAACATCCTGGGTCAGAAACTCACCATCGCAGGTCTGTCTAACGGCACCGCCAATTTACTCAACTCGGTGGCCTTCATCTCCCTGAACGACTTCGCGCGATTACGCGGAAACATGTCGATGGGCAATGCAACATCCACCAGCCCAACGATGCCCATCATCAGCTTTGTGCTCGTGAAAGTCAAACCGGGAGTTTCACCAGAAGCTGTGGCAACCCGGATCGAACAAGAGGTGACGGGTGTGACCGCCCAATCGCGAGGGGCATTTGCCACCCAGGAACGGAAAATCGTCAAGGATATGGTGACCGACTTACTCACCACCATGAACCTGGTGGGATTCCTGGTTGGGCTGGCGGTGATGGCGCTCACGGTGTATATTGCCACGCTGTCTCGCCGGGTGGAGTATGGCATCCTGAAAGCAGTAGGTGCTCGCAATCGCTACCTGTATGGCACGGTTCTGGCACTGACGATTACCTTCCTGCTCTCAGTCATCATACCGAACCTGGGCTCCAATCTGGCACTGCAAATCAGTAGCGCATCGCTACTCAAGGTTGGCATTGTGTCGCTAGTGATCGCTACACTTTCCGCGCTGCTGCCCATCCGGCAAATCGCCGGACTTGACCCGGCTCTGGTCTTCAAAGGAGTATGAATGTGACGAAGAACACAACATTGCAGGTGACACAGGTCACCAAACGCTACGGCTCTGGTGCCACCGAAGTACAGGCGATCCGTGATGTCTCGCTTGAGGTGACCTCGGGTGAGGTTGTCCTGATCATGGGACCATCCGGGTCTGGGAAAACGACACTGCTACAGATGATGGGGGCCTTGCTCAAACCGACGGAGGGGACTATTCAACTGAACGGCGAGATGCTCAGCACCCTGACAGAAAAACACTTACCCACCATCCGGCTGCATCAGATTGGCTTCATCTTCCAGAGTTTCAACCTGCTCTCGGCCCTCACCGTCCTGGACAATATCGCGCTCGTGGCAGAGCTCGTCGGCGCGAAGCGCCGTGAGGCGCGCAAGAAGGCTGCCAGTATCCTCACTGACCTGGGACTCAGAGAGCGGATGCACTTCCTTCCAGAGCAACTTTCTGGAGGCGAAAAACAGCGGGTAGCCATCGCCCGCGCCCTGGTGAATGACCCGGCCCTCATCCTGGCTGACGAGCCGACGGCTAATCTGGACTCGAAGATTGGACACGAGATCATGCGGCTGCTCCAGGGTATCGCGAAAGAACAGGGGAGAAGCGTGGTCATCGTTTCCCATGATCAACGCATCCAGGACATTGCCGACCGTGTGCTGTGGCTGGAGGATGGAGCATTCAAGGAGATGGCGACCATGGCAACCGATCCAGTCTGTAGGATGAAGGTCGAGCGCGAGAAGGCGGTCACGACAGAATGGAGGGGGCAGTCCTACTCCTTCTGCTCGCGAGGCTGCCGTAACGAGTTTTTAGAAGACCCACAGCAGTTTCTGAATGCTGTTCCCCAATAGAAGAGAGAATTCTACGCTGCAATACCTGGACAATGGAGGACACCATGGATATTCAAATCATTTTGAGCGTGCTAGCGGAGATGCGGCAGTTTCGCCTGCGAGATCATTGGACGCGCCAGCAATTAGAAACCCACCAGGCGGACGCTTTACGCAGCCTGCGCGACTACGCCTACGCACACTCGCCATTCTACCAGCACCTGACCGGTGATGAGCGTTATCTTGGGCGTTACTGGGTCAACGCCACGTCAGGCAGCAGTGGCCACCCCGGAATATTCCTCTTCAACCGTGCCGAGTGGATCACGGTGCTGGCCTCATTTGCCCGCGCGCGCGAATGGGGCGGAATCAAGCTAGACCTGACTCACCGCGTCAAAACAGCAACCATTGCCTCTACCACCCCGTTTCATATGTCGACGCGGGTCAACGCGACTGCTCATAGCTGGTGGATGCCGGAAATGCGCCTGGCGGCGAGCGAGCCGAAAGATTCCATTGTCGAGCGTCTCAATGCCTGGCAACCGGAAGTGCTGATTGCCTATGCCTCCATGATGCGTATCCTGGCCGATGAGCAGCTTGCCGGACGTCTGCAGATCAGACCACGTGCCGTGTTAACCAGTTCTGAGCTGCTGACGGAGGAAACCCGGCGGCGCATCGTACAAGCTTGGGGTGAGCGGCTCTTCAACCAGTACGCCGCCACCGAAAGTGGCAGTCTTGCCGCCGAGTGTGACCACCACCAGGGCATGCATCTCATGGAAGACCTCGTGATCTTTGAGGTCGTAGACCAGGACAACCGCCCGGTGCCCCCAGGAGCCTACGGTGACAAACTCCTCATCACTGTACTCTTCAACCATTCCCAGCCGCTGATCCGCTACGAGTTGAGTGACAGTGCCCGCCTGGCGATTGATCCCTGCCCTTCCGGGCACCCCTTTGCGCTGATCGACGCTATTCAAGGGCGTGTGGAGGATGTCCTGTCCTTTCCTGGCACTGCCGGAAAGGTGGTGAACGTGCATCCATTGGTCTTCAGCCGCATCATGGATACGCTCCCCGTCAGTGGATGGCAGGTGATACAAGAGGTCGATGGCCTGCGTGTGCTGCTGAGTGGCGTACGCGGTGAGTTTGAGGATGAGATGCTCGCAGAGACCTTGCGGCAGGCGCTTTTGCAGCAAGGGGCCATCGTCCCACGCGTGGAGGTGCAACGGGTGGAGAGCATCCCGAAAACCGCAGCGGGCAAGGCTCCCCTGATCAAGTCCAATCTGTCCCAGTCCTCGCAAATGTCAGGCGCAACAGATTCTGGAGGGAATGTGAAGGAAGCTTGAGCACGAACGGATGAGCATTGAAACGACGCCCAGAAAAATACAGCGGTGAAAGTCGAATGCTTGAAAAGGAGGGAAAAATAGAACCATGAAACAAAGCTACTGGAAACAGTATTATGTTCTTGAAACAGACGCGGACGAGATTGAAAGGAATGTGCAACGAACTACTTTCCCTTCGTGCGGCAAGCAGTTTGAACTCATCTACTTTGAAGAGGGGAAGAACGCTCCCACTATCCTGATTTCTCAGGGATCGGGCGGTCATGCGTATGTCTTTGCCGAGCTGGGCTATCACATACACCTGAGAGGATATAATGTGTGCATTATGCCAAAACATGGTGGTGTTACGATTCGTGAGCTCATGCCTCGCCACAAGGACGCGCTGGACCACATCGCCATCTATTGGAATGACAGGATCGGGGTTTTCGCCGAAGGATTGGGCGGATATGTCGTTTTCTACCTGGCTTTGACGGAAAGCCCGATGAAAAGCGTCGTGTTCCAAAACGCCCCAGCAATACTGACCGAAGAAACGTTTCGAGCAGCCATTCTGCAAGGCAAAGGTGCCGCTCACCGGCGAAAAATCATCCTTCCTTTTGGAAAACTGCTCCTCAGAATAGCCCCGCATGTGAAGTTACCCATTTCATCATACCTGGATTGGAAAGAATTAATCGATACCAAGGAAGGAAATCGAGCGAGAGAAACCCGGCTCGTGGTAGAAGGATATCTCAACGATCCCGATTTCGATAGATGGTATCCACTTTCTGCGATCATGTCCCTGCTTTTGACGCCTGCCCCACAAGGGCTTACGGCATTACAGATTCCTACCATGTTCCTGGTGGCCCTTAGAGGATTTGGGGGAAATGCGTTCGTCGAGTATGTGAAAGATGTATACCAGCGTCTGCCCAATGTGAAGAAACAGCTGGTCGAAGTCGATGGCAGCAATGGTTTGATGAAACGCTCTCATGATGAGAGATTGATGTTGATGATGCTCTAGTAAGCATGCCCAGGACAGAAAGACAGCCCTGATCACGGAAACCTCCAGCGGAATCGGCACGGCCCTTGCTCGCAGTGCTAGAAAGACCCTCTATGTCAAGAGTCAAAACGCGGAAAGGAGGAAGCAAGATGAAAGTGGCTGAAGCTGCCTCCCGTGTGGTGGTGCAAGTCGACCACACCGGTCACACTCATGGCAATCGAGGCAAGCTCTGCCTTTGCACCCAGCCCTACCCATCATCACTTCCACATTACCGCGAGCCAGGAGCGCGGGCGCTGCCGCCCTTGACAGGGGTGGGTGAGCGCTGCGCGCCGAGAGCGACCTGGTCCTGCATTGATGAACCGCTGAAGCCAGCAGGTCGCTCTCGCTCTGCGAGTCTACCCACCCCTGTCAAGGGTCAGGCCTGGCGGCAGCGCTTGCTCCGCGCTCCTGGCATGAGCAACATTCCTGCTACTCCACCGAGCCTCAAGCTCCCAGGGATGCTTGATGAGCCTCTCGGCTCGCTTCCCCTCCCTGGATTGGCAGGTCCGTCAACCAATGGCATGTCTTCAACTCGTCCGCTCTGGAAGCTGCAGCACCTTGCGGTGAGGAGGCGTATTTTTGAGCGGACGATACTCCCCATTGCGATGACGCTGGTGGAGTTCTGGATCATAGAGGATCGGGTCTGGTGGGGTCTCTCCGGGTGGGGTCTTGCTCAGGACCTCTGCGTCCTGTTTCAACAGGGCATAGATCATCTCGGTCATCTGGCCCGCAATGCGAACCAGGACCTTGAGTTTCCCGCGGTAGGTTCGCTTTCTCTCGTCATAACTGCACATCCTGGGAACCAGGCGCTCGTAGAGTTTGGCCCACTCGCACTCCTTTCTCTGGATTGCATTGGCGACGACCAAGAACATGGTCTGCTTCATCGTCCGCGTCCCCGTGTGAGCCAGCTGATCGCGGTCGAGGGTGGACCCGCTCTGCTCTCGCTTTGGAGCCCATCCAAAGTAGGCTTTGAGGGTGGCTCCATTCTCAAAGTTGAGGACATTCCCGATGGCTGCCATGATCGCGGCGGCCTGAATGGGTCCGATACCCGGCATCGAGGTGAGGATTTGGCCCTCGCGCGACTGCTCGACCAGTTTGACGATTTCCACATCCAGTTGCTGGACATGCTCTTGCAGCATGCGGAGCTCCCGAATCAATTGCTGCTGCTCCAGCACGAGGCCGCGTTGTCGCACGACATCCTTGGTTCCAATGGTCTGGCTCGCCAGCCGCTGCAGTTCCACCAACTGTTCCATGGAGGGATGACTGCTGACGCGGTGTTGCGCAAGAGCCGTGAGCGGGGTGGTGGCGATCGCATGCGGCGTTGGAAAGTGTTCGCGCAACTTCAGAGCTGCCGTCCCATTGGGATCCTTCAACACCCAGGTAAATTCGGGGAAAAGTTCATCACAAATGGCCGTCAGCTTGTTTTTCCGCTGCGTCGATTCGTGCATCAGCTCATAGCGGTGTCGTATCCATCCCTTGAGTTGGAGGGCTGTCTCACTCGCTGGGAGCAGGCGGCGAACCAAATGGGTCTTGTCGGCCAGCTGCACACCAAGTTCGAGTTGATTGTAGAGCTGGTTTGCCAGGCCAAGCGCATCGCGTTTGTCCGTCTTGATCAGCCCAACCGGACGTTTCTGCACCGGCATGATATACACGGGGATATCCAGCTCTTGCAGGTATTGCACCAACGCTCGATGATAGTGGCCAGTCGACTCCAACAGAAGATAGGCCTGCTCCAGCGGGACCAGCTCGCGAATACGGTCAATGAGGGTGCGAAAGCCTTCTCGCGATTGCTCAAAGGCCAACGCGGGACAGGCCTCAAAGCGTTCATATCGTTGCAACAACGTCTTCGAGACGAAACCTGCGACATGCCGCTGCTTGCCGACATCCACGCCGACGTAGAGCGACTCATGGAGCAGCATGGGGACTGCTTTGAGATGCGGTTGGGTTTGCTCTTTGCGAGCCATCGGATACTTCTCCTTCCACACCGAGCACGCTCTTTACGACACACCGTCCCTCTGCGTTGGTTCATCTCGCCCTCTTCTGACAAGAGGATCTCAAGAATGGGCAAGGGGCCGTGGATGCGTCATCCCATCGATCTACCAGAGGTTGGCACGCCAATGGGTCCTCACACACTCATGAAGGCTCAGTTCGCATCCCCCAGTGACTGGTCAAGGATCTGTTCCCACAAGGCCAAAAGGGGTCTGCGGCCTCTTCCTGATGAGAGCGACTCACCAGATGCCCATTCATGTGCATCCTATCTCAAGGAGCTCCTGAATGCAATCTCAGCAACAATGCTCAGTTTGCTGAACGAGCATCAACCGCCTTCCGTAGATCAAGGCCAAGACGAGCGCGCCCACCCCCGACCTTTCCACCTCCTGCGCGGCCTTGACTCGGCGTGGTCTCTTGTTCGCAACCCACACCGGGAGTCGGGAACGCGGTGGCGGGCTGCGGCAGACGTTGGACAGGCAGGCAGGTGGGCGGGAACGGCACACGGTCGAAAGATGGGACGCGTCGGGAACCGTTTGGGCGACTCCGTTGGAGCACAGGCTTCCTGCACTGGCGAAGGACTTCGCAGCGCTGAGCGTGCCCAACGGGGCGTGATGCAGAGGGCTGGCCTGGACTCAGGCGACACGTTGGCGGGGCGCGTGAGCCCGCTGCGCTGCTTCAAAGGTCGTGGTCTGATAGCTGGTCTTGTTCACCCACATGGCATAGATAATGCGCACCCAGACGTTGGCCAGGGCGCGCAGCGCCATACTGTGGGTCTTGCCCTGCGCCCGTTTACGCTGGTAATAGTCGCGTGCCCAAGCTTCTTGCCGGGTCGATTGCCAGGCAAACTGGTGCAAGGCGTTGCGCAGCGGCTTGGAGCAGGCGAAGCGTTTGTGCGCTTTGGCGTAATTGCCGCTTTCATAGGGCACGGGCGCGGTTCCGGAAAGCTGCTGGACGGAGTTTGCATCGACATAGCGGCTGCGATCATCACCCCACTCGGCCAACAGACGTGGAGCCAGGCGCTTGCCGGCACGTGGCAGCGAACGCCACAACTCCTGGTCAGGATGACTCAAAAAAAGGGGGCGGATAGCCTTGTCATAGCTTTCGATCTCCTGGATCACCACCAGCAGTTGCTTGACCAGCGAGAGCATCAGGCGCGATTTGGCGCGCACGATGACCTCGCTTGCCACCAGTTGGGGACGGTGCAGCTCCTCGACAATCTTGGGAGCCACGCGCCTGGGGTTGGTGTGTTTGCCTGCGCGCAAGGTGGCCGTGATTTCCTCCACCGAGGCGGCCAGCGCGGCTTGCGGGGTGGGATAGGCCTGCAAAAACAGCAGGGTGGAGCGCTGCTGCAGCTTGGCAAACAGCTGCAAGGCCGCCGGATAGTATTCCTTGAGGCAAGCCGTCAACTGGTTGACCAGGCGCGTTTGCGTCTGGATCAGCGCATCCTGATCGCGGGTGAGCGTTTTCAACTCAGCCACGCTGGGGCTATCCGGGGCCATTCGGCGCAGTTCCGCCAGGTCAAAGCGGCCCGTTTTGGCCAGCAAATGTGCGTCAATGCGGTCGGTCTTGGCTCCGGCCGCTTTGCGCAACCGATGTGTGGTCTTCGGGTTCACGGGATAGACCGGGATCCCGGCCTCCAGCAGGAAGGCAATCAGCAAGCCATGGTTGGTTTCGACAATGCACGCCAGCTCTTCGGGCGAGGCCGCAATGCCGAGCAGAAAGGCTTGCAACTCGTGCAAGCCCTCATGGCTATGGGCAAAGCGTCGTGCTCCTATACGCTTGCCAGCCTCATCCTGCACCTCCACGTCATGATGGGTGTCGGCCCAGTCCAGTCCAACATACCACATGTTCGTCTTTCCTTCTCTAGCGCAACTCCTGGGGGTCTCGGGTCCTTATATATCGGGTGCTCGAAGCACGTCCCTCCAATCATCGATTGGCCCAGGAAAGCTGCCAGGGGAAGAGCGATCTTTCAATATCGGTCAAGCCGTGTGGAGAAACAAGTCTTTCCCCGGCAGTGCTGATCAAGCAGGGAGACCCCTGCTAGCCCTTGATCGAGAGGGCTTGTAAAAATAGTAACATATAAGGAGAAACGGTTATGAAGGGCTTTTTTAAGCCAAAACTGATCTTTGCCATTGTGACTGTGCTCATGCTAGCGGTGGCTGCCGCTGTACCACTGGCAAGCTCTCTCGGTCAATCGCATGCGGCCTCAGCAACACAGAATGCCGCACAAAGCAGCTCTACAAACACGCCCAAGTGCGTAGTCCACTCGAACCCGTCGATGGTCGAGATGGGCGAGTTCGCGACCGAGTCGAGCATCGCCGATATCATCCAGGTCGAGTGCTTGCCCAAGTTTAGCCAACAGACCGTGACGATCACCTCGGCGCAGTTCTTCAACCATTGCCAAGGCCGGCTGTCGTGGTCCTCCCCCTTCCCTCTGCATTTTATCGAAGGCCCGGAGTTCACGGTGACTCTCGATAATGAAGGCAACGCCACCGCCGCTGTGTGGGGTGGACCGTCCTGCGCGGCCGGCAGAGTCCTGATTACTGCCAGCCTGAATGCTCCGCCATTCACCACGGTGTCGACCCACTTCACCATCCTGCCCCCTATAAACACCACACCGGGCGTGACCGCCCACCCGTCTAGTGAGGTGGAGGACGCCGTGTTCTCTAGCGTCGCCACTGTTATCCAGGTGGAGTTCCCCTCCGTCCAAGCCGAGAAGGTGGTCAACATCAGGTCGCAAGAGCTGTTCACTCGCTGCGCAGTGGCTCCCCACCTCACGTGGGTTG
>WNGR01026532.1_pt1 | contig 10575 bp, 9 predicted proteins | sample 5407581 | NCBI WGS metagenome assembly WNGR01 (sample SAMN13153383, study PRJNA577476) | soil metagenome | isolation source: 80 cm soil or saprolite under Garry oak tree replicate 2 | place: USA:California | collected 2016-06-15 | reverse complement strand
CACTGGCCACAGTGGTTTTACAAGTTCGCGCATCACAATGTCGCCTTGATTACAGGTCGTTCCTTCACCCAAGTGGGCAGCCGGGAACTGAGACCTTAGCCGCCCTGAAGGAGGACCCAAACTGGGCACGCAGGCCTGAATTGCATGGTCAAATGGTGGCAAAACTTTTCCTCGCTGCATTGACTTCAGGTCTAAGCCAGGCTCGCCGACCCAGGCAGAGAGTCCCCTAAGTTCCATAAATCATTCATTGTAAAAGAGTTAGTGATTTGATTGGAGCAGAGGGTAATCCGGGTTATTCGAGAATTGTGGTCGTTCAATTGCCCTATATTTGCTAGTGGTATGGCTTCCCTTTAAAGTGGTAACGTGCTGATTTTAAGTGGATTACAGATTTTCGGAGTAAGATTGGGGCTCACTTCGCCGTGAGTTCAGTGGCGGTAGCTTATCGAGCCAGCAGGCAAAGCGCAGGACCCAATTGAGACGTCGAAGGGCCAGTTCGAGAGCTTAGTATTGAGCTGGTTAGTTTAAGGAGACGAAGTCAAATGGTGGATCGACAGAAAATTGTGGTAGTTGGAATGGGCGAAGTGGGAAAGCCCCTCTATCAACTCGCATCCCGTTATCACGAAGTTCTGGGCATTGATATTGAGCCCCCGAAGGATCCCGTTGAGAACGTGGATGTACTCCATATTTGCTTCCCGTTCGAGATTAAAGACTTCATCGGCGAGAGCGCACGGTACATCGCTCTCTTCAAGCCCGCCGTGACCATTGTCAACAGCACCGTGGGGGTCGGCACGACCCGCGCGATTGCTGAGCGCACGGGCACTCCAGTTGTAAACAGTCCAGTGCGGGGCAAGCACGTAAAAATGCTGGAAGAACTGCAACACTACACCAAGTTTGTCGGTGCACTCGATACGTCCTCTGGCCAGATGGCTGCCGGGCACTTTGAATCCTTGGGCATGAAGGCTCGGATTCTCTCTTCTCCCGAGGCGACTGAGTTGGCAAAACTGACCGAAACTACCTATTTCGGTTTGATGATTGCCTGGGCGCAGGAGCTGGAACGCTATTGTGATCGCATCCATCAGGACTACTCCGAACTTACGTCGTTCTACGACGAAATCAAATTTTTTCCTCCGGTCAAGTATTTCCCAGGAGTCATCGGCGGGCATTGCGTTATGCCGAACATCGAGATCCTTTCTCGCTTCGAAGACTCGGCGATGCTTAAGGCCATCAAGGCTTCCAATCAGGAAAAGTTGGAGCGGGATGCCGCCAATAAACTGGATTTAGAGAACAAGAATAAAATACTGGCAGGCGCGGCCCGCTGACTTTTTTGCTGCTGGCTCTCCCATCGCTGAAACGGGCTTCGCTCTCGAAGCCATGATCATGGACAACTCACCCCGGAGCCAACTGGCCGAAGCTTCCATGTCTTCCCACATCCTGACTGGCCCCAGCCGGCAGCTTCGGGGAAAGCGCATGGCCATGGTCACGTATTCCCCCTATCCTGAGGATGAGCGGCCACGGCGCGCAATCGATGCGCTCCGGGAAGAGGGGATGACGATTGACTTGATTTGCCTGGGCCAGGGCAACTCGGCAAAACGCGAAAGATCCGATGGGCTGGATGTCCTGCGCATTCCGATCAAGCACCGCCGCGGCGGCAAGCTGACCTACTTTTTGCAATACGGAAGTTTCATTTTCGTTTCGTCATTGATATTCGCGCTCCGGTCTTTCTCTCGTCGCTATGATCTGGTTTACGTCCACAACATGCCTGACATTCTGGTGTTGAGCGCCTTGGTGCCAAAAGCGTTGGGCGCCCGGGTAATCCTGGATTTGCACGATCCGATGCCCGAACTGATGACCACTATTTATGATTTGGACCAGGACAGCTTCAGCGTTCGATTCATCCGAGCCATGGAAAAGTGGAGCATCGGACGCACAAATTTGGTGATCACGGTAAACCTGGCGTGCAAACGGATTTTCGCTGCCCGCAGTTGCCAGCCGGAAAAGATCCTCGTGGTAATGAATACGCCTGATTCCCGGATTTTCCCGTTCCACGAGGCGCAGGAACAGCTTTCAACGCAGCCAGACCGGTCCAAGCCGTTCGTCATGATGTATCACGGTACGCTGGTTGAGCGTAACGGCCTGGATCTTGCAGTAGAGGCTCTGACGATCGCGCAGGTAAAAATGCCGGGCACGGAATTGCGTGTTTATGGTCCGAGTACGCCGTTCCTGGAGCGTGTGATGGAAGTGGTTCGAGCCAACGGCTTGCAGAATATGGTCCGCTATCTGGGAGCGAGGCGGCTCGAGGATCTGCCCCATGAGATTGAGCAGTGCGACGTCGGCATCATTCCGAATCAACGAAATGCGTTCACCGAGATTAATACGCCGGTACGAATATTCGATTTCCTAGCCAACGGAAAGCCGGCAATAGCGCCATGCACGCAGGGCATTAAAGACTATTTCAACGAGGAGTCTCTTTTGTTCTTCGAGTCGGGGAACGCAGCGGATCTCGCGAAGAAAATGGAGCACGCGTACTCCCACCGCGACGAATTGACCGGAATCGCGCGCAAAGGCCAGCAAATCTATTTGGCGCATACGTGGGAACAAGAGCGGCAAACACTGCTTGACGGTGTGATCAGCCTACTCAATGGCCTAAATCCTGCAGTCCAGCGGTGAACTGACGCCGGAAGAAATCAGAATCCAGTGCGTCCGATAAGGTGCGCCCTGAAGCCAAGACTCGTGTTGGAGCCGAATCGGGAATACCGGCAGGAACTACGAAGCATGAATAGTACAGAGAACAGAAGGCCCGGCAACAAAAGAAGGGTATTGATTGTGGTTGAAAACTTGTCCGTGCCCTTTGACCGTCGCGTCTGGCGCGAATGCAATGCGTTGCGCGATGCCGGGTACCAGGTGTCCGCGATCTCCCCAATGGGGACGGGCAGGGACACAAGCGGTCGAGAGACGATCGACGGCATCTCGATCTACAGGTTTCCAATTCCGCAGGCCGATGGTAGCTTTTCTTCCTATGCAATGGAATATGGCGTCGCGTTGCTTATGTCGTGGTGGCTGATGTGTGTGGTGCTGTTCCGCGAGGGATTCGACGTTGTTCAGATTTGCAATCCCCCGGATCTTCTGATCCTGATAGCGCTGCCATTTAAATTGTTGGGAAAGAAAATAGTCTTTGACCAGCATGATCTTTCCCCGGAAATCTACGAAGTGCAAAAAGGGAGAGGGCGAAAACAGGATTTCGTCATAGGGGCGCTTCTATTTTTTGAGCGGATCACCTACTTATTCTCTGATGTGGTGATGGTGGTGAACGAGTCGTGCAAAAGAATCGCAGTTGGGCGGGGAGCCAAGCGCGACCAGGATGTCTTCGTAGTTCGTAACGGTCCGTCTCTGCAGAACATCAAGGGCGTTCAACCGAATCCCGCCTTGAAGCAGGGGATGAAGTACTTGCTGAGCTATGTCGGTATGATGGGCCCGCAAGAAGGCATTGATCTGCTCTTGCGTGCGATTCGCGAGCTTGTGGTAGTTCAGGGCCGCAACGATTTCCACGTGCACATCATGGGCGGCGGAACTGTGCTGGAGGGAATGAAAAAGTATGCTGTCGAGCTCGGCCTTGGGCAGGTTGTAACATTTACCGGGAGCGTAGACTACCCTCATGTCATGGAGGGCATTGCTTCGGCAGACCTTTGCCTATGCCCGGATCCGAAGACTCCACTGAGCGATAAATGCTCGCTGGTGAAGGCGATCGAATACATGAGCCTGGGCAGGGCGTTTGTTGCTTTCGATCTGGAAGAGGTGCACTTGTTCGCGGGTGCCGCCGCGGTATATGCCCGGCCAAATGATGAGGCGGATTTCGCCGCAAGGATAAACGAACTGATCAATAACGACGAATTGCGGGATTCCATGGGCAAAATCGGGAGGGAGCAAGTCCTTCAAAGGCTGACCTGGGAACACTCCAAGGAAGCGCTGTATGCTGCCTACGACATCGCCTTCGAGAAACGGCCGGCCGTAATGGTAGAGGCTACAAAATGAGGATCGTGTTCCTTTCCGTGGATGACGAATTTGCGGGCAGCATGCAGAAATATCTGTACGAGCGGCATCCAGAATGGGTGGTCGGGTCGGTGATCTCCACTTGCGCCATTTACAAGAAGTCTAAACTCGGCGCGATGTTCTTTGTGATCAGGCGGTCCGGATTCCGGTACGGTGCGGAAATGTTCCGGATGAAGATTATCCGGAAGTTTATGAATTCAGAAACTAAAATCACACCCTCCCAGCTTGCCCGGCAACAGAATGTCGAAATGTATTACAGCAAGAACATCAACGATCCCGAGAGCCTTGCGAAACTGAAAGCATGGTCACCTGACCTGATTATCTCCACGAATTTCAGCCATTATGTCGGCGACCGGGTGCGGGCGATCGGCCGCGCGGGAACGTGGAATCTCCACAAGTCCTATCTGCCACACTATCGCGGAATCGCTCCAAGTTTCTACGCACTATTGAATGGAGAGAAACGGGTCGGGGTGACGCTCCACCAGATCGCGAAGGGATTCGATACTGGCGACATTATCCGCCAGACGGAGGTATCGATTGCCCCGAATGATAGCGTGTACACGCTGAATCAGAAAACCTCCGATGCGGGCGGCCGCATGATGGCGCAAGTACTGGAGGAGGGCGAGCAGCAGTGGCCGGTGCCGAGCGCACAACCAGCCGGGGATTGGCCGAACTATAGTTACCCGACGCGCGCCCACATTCAGGCTTTTCGCGAGAAGGGCCTACGCTTTTAGCACTCACATTGTCCGGCCTCCTCGGACGGGCATAGACCCAATGGCTGTCCTCGAATTGTTTGCGGTAACTTCAAGAGAATCAAAAAATGCTAACGAACTTTCTTGAACATACTGGTTGCCCAGAGGAGATAGTCCGGCCGCTTGTGGAGCGAGTCCGTGCAACTTCAAAGACTCAACATGGTCCAGCGGAGGCACGTGCAAACGGGAGCCCGTTAGGTGGAAACTTCTCCGCGTTTAGTCCTGCAGAGATTCTGGAAGCACTAGAGCGGCCTTCAAACACGGATCGCGAGCCGATCCAACGGCTGTCGGCGTTCGACGACGCGATTCGCGTTCTGCGGCTGGAACAGTACGTCCACAACTCGACGTCCAGCATCGATCCCAGCGCCCGGAAGTCCCTGGTCCGGCAGATCTACTATTGGCTCAGGCCGTTGTTCCCCGTCGCTTTCCGCAAGTACCTTCAAAGGATCGCATTGCGCGACTGGGGTTCGATTCCTTTCCCCAATTGGCCTGTGGACTGCACCACGGAAAAGCTGATGGATGCGGTGTGGCAGGGGCTGCTCGAATCTGAAACCGAGGAAGAGTTGCCTTTTATCTGGTTTTGGCCTGAAGGTAAATCAAGCTGTTGCATCATGACTCATGGAACGGCGCCACGGGATTACCTCTGCCTTCGAAGTTGTCCCGGAAGAACGCTATGAAGTCTCTGAGCGGTACCTTCAGGAACTTCGAGACGGGGGTTGTGAAGTCTGCCTGCACGGCCTGAATCACGACGGCCATTTATTCAATTCCGAAGCTGTGTTTCTGGAGCGAGTCGGGAAAATCAACGCGTATGCAAAAAACTGGGGTGCCGTCGGGTTCCGTTCGCCTGTCATGTACCGAAATCTCGCGTGGCTCCACGCTTTTGAATTCTCCTACGACATGTCCGTACCGAACGTGGCTCACCTTGACCCGCAACGCGGGGGATGCTGCACCGTCATGCCATACTTCATCGGCGACATCCTGGAATTGCCTTTAACGACAACGCAAGACTACTCTTTGTTTCACATTCTGCAACAGCCCTCTTTAGATCTTTGGAAGCAGCAGGTCGCGATGATCCGGGAAAGAAATGGACTGATCAGCTTCATCATCCATCCGGATTACGTAAACGAGAAATGGTCGAGCGACTTGTATGACGGACTGCTGGGTTACCTTGCCGAACTTCGGGCGCAGCATGGAGTCTGGATGGCCTTGCCAAAAGAGGTTGATGCCTGGTGGAGGGCTCGGCGGAAGATGCGGTTGGTTAGAGAGGGCGGCGACTGGAGAATATCGGGGCCTCGAGCGGAACAAGCCCGAGTCGCGTACGCATCGTTAAAAGAAGGCAGGGTGGTCTACCGGGTCGAATCCTCGAAAGCAGTTGCGGGTGTGGCTTAAGAGCGTTTGTCGGCGGCCGCAGAAGTGTTGCCTCATTCAGAGAGAAAATTCGAATCCAAATGAAAAAGATCGCACTGGTAACGGGGGCAGAGGGTTTCATCGGATCGCACCTGGTGCAATTTCTACAAGGGCGCGGCTGGGAAGTGACCGGTTCCTATCTGGCGCTCGGTTCGCTTACGATTCCGCAACTGCGCAATCTGAGCCTTGTGCAGTGCGATCTCCGCAACGGGCAGAAAGTGACGCAACTGGTAGCGCGAATTCGGCCGACGCATATTTTTCACTTGGGCGCGCAGAGTTTGCCGACATCATCCTGGTCGGATCCCGTCAATACCTTCGAAGCGAACATCATGGGTTCGCTGCATCTGTTTGAGGCTATACGGTACATGAACCGGTTACCGGTCGTAGTCTCCGCGTGCTCCAGCGCCGAATACGGCCATGTGGCTGACGCCCATATGCCCGTGCGGGAAGAACATCCGCTTCGGCCGTTGCATCCGTATGGAATCAGTAAAGTGTGCCTGGATCTTTTAGCCCGCGAATATTTTCTGGATTACAAAATCCCCACGGTAAACATACGGCTCTTTAACACCACGGGCCCGGGTAAAACCAGCGATGCACCATCCGATTTCGTGCGTCAGTTGGTGCGCATCAAAAAAGGCTTGCAGCCTCCCGTGATTGAAGTCGGAAACCTGAAACCAAAACGCGCCTTCCTCGACGTTCAGGACACCGTTCGGGGTTTCTACCTTGCGGCCGCGAAAGGCAAACGAGGCGAAGCTTACAACCTCTGCGCGGATCGGACTTACCCAATGCACGAAGTCTTGCGCATTGCAATTCGGTTGTCTGGCGTAAAGGCAGAGGTTCGGCCGGTACAACGATTGATGCGCCCTTCCGACGAGAAGATCATTTTTGGGAGTTCGCGAAAGATTCGCAAAGACACAGGCTGGAAGCCCTTGAATTCCGTAGAGCAAACATTGAAGACCATGTTGGACTATTGGCAGGGTGTTCTTTAAGAACCTCTGCGGAGCCTCCGCGTCGTGTAACAGAGAGATCGCTGAGTTATTGTGAACGAATTCCACAAAACTATTGTCCGGCGAGATTCCAGTCTGGAACAAATTCCTGCCTTATTGTTGGTAGGCGGCATGGGAACGCGGTTGCGGCCGGTGTTATCGTCGAAACCTAAACCGCTGGCGCCGGTGGGCGACATTCCCTTTCTTGAACTGCTCGTTCTGCAGCTGCGGTCGCAAGGCGTACGTCGCCTGGTGATGTGCACAGGCCATCAGGCCGATCAGATTCAAGAGGAGATCGGCGACGGGCGCAAGTGGGATATCTCAATCGAGTATTCGAGGGAGTCCGAACCGCTCGGAACGGCTGGTGCAATAAAGTTTGCGGAGCCCTTCCTTTCCCAGGCGGCTGACTTTCTAGTTATGAACGGAGATTCTTTCCTGGAACTCGACTTCCGCAAGTTCGCCCGCTTTCACGCAGAGCATGGCGGATTAGCAAGCATTGCTGTTCGCGGGGTTCCGGATGCGGCGCGGTATGGAACCGTGCGCGTCGATGAAGGGGACCGTGTTGTGGGCTTCAGCGAGAAGAGGGGAGTCCAGGAACCGGGCATCGTGAACGGCGGCATTTACTTGTTTAAGCGGGAAATTTTTCGGCATATTCCCGAGGGACCGTCCAGTCTTGAAAAGGATGTGCTGCCCGCAGTCCTGAAAGGTGACTCGTTCGCATTTGAACAGCATGGGATGTTCATTGATATCGGAACGCCAGAGGACTATGCGCGGGCCAAAGCGCTCTATCAGACGCTTTCGGAAGCCGCGCTATCCAACTCGCGGACTGAAGCAACCGAGCACGTCGAAAAGGAGTGACGAGTTGAACCACGGGAAAGATTGCGCCGCTCTGGCGCACATCTAACGTGAGAAACTTAACCTCAGGCGTGTTTTTCGAGGCCAGACGATGATAAGGGCCGTATTTTTGGATCGTGACGGAGTTATCAATCGCAAAGCCCCGGAAGGGCGATACATTACTCGCTGGGAAGATTTTCAGTTCCTGCCGGGGGTTGCCGAAGGGATTGCGGAGCTTAACCGAGCAGGGATTCGCGTGATCGTCGTTACGAACCAGCGGTGTGTGGCGAAAGGCCTTCTTTCGGAAACGGAGCTGAATAGACTGCACGCGAAAATGTCTGAAGAACTCGCACACGCGGGCGCTAGGATCGACGATACCTTTTATTGCCCGCATGGCCTCGATGCGGCGTGCGACTGCCGGAAACCCGCTCCGGGTATGCTGTTGGAAGCGGCCAGACGCCACGGTCTTGACCTGACGACATCGTGGATGATCGGAGATTCCGCCAGCGATATCCAGGCCGGAAGAGCCGCGGGATGCAGGACAGTGCAAGTGTTGGAAAGCAGCTTAGCAGAAACAGAAAACGGCCCGATGCCGACGGTTGATGCCGATATTCTCGCGTCATCCCTTATTGACGCAGTTCACCAGATCATTCGGCCAAGCCAGTCGTGAAAAGGAAACCTAACGTATGATTATCACCCGTACGCCATTGCGCATCTCGTTTTTCGGTGGGGGCACAGACTACCCCGTGTGGTTCCGCGAATTTGGCGGCGCTGTCCTGTCTACCACCATTGATAAATGCTGCTATATCACATGCCGGCGGCTGCCCCCATTTTTCGAATACCACAGTCGTATCTCTTACTCCAAAGTCGAGAATGTCGACCAGAATACCGCAATCGAGCACCCGTCGGTTCGAGCGTGCTTGCAGTTCCTGGGCGTTGAGGAAGGGATGGAAATTCAGCACGTCGCCGATCTTCCCGCACGCACCGGATTGGGGACGAGTTCTGCGTTTACCGTGGGGCTCTTGCTGGCCTTGTATGCCCTGCGAGAACAAACGCGGAATAAGCACGCGCTTGCGAACGATGCCATCCACGTGGAGCAAAATGTCATTGGAGAGGCTGTCGGCTCGCAAGATCAGATCAGCGCAGCGTTTGGAGGCCTTAACCGCGTCAATTTTCATACCGACGGCAGCTTTGAAGTCAAGCAGGTAATCGCGCCCGCGGCCCGGTTGGCCGCGCTCCAACAACACTGCGCTCTCTTTTTCACCGGATTTTCTCGAACGGCTTCGGAAATTGCCAAAGAACAGATCAAAGCCACGCCGCACCGTAAGCATGAACTGGATTCGATGCGCCAAATGGTGGATGAAGCCGAAGAAATCGTGACCAACCCAAACCGCTCCATCGCAGAGTTCGGTCATCTGCTGCACGAATCCTGGAAAATCAAAAGAACGCTTACCCAAAACATCACAAATAATAATCTGGATGAAATTTATGAAGCGGGCCGGAGCGCCGGCGCGCTGGGTGGAAAGCTGCTTGGGGCGGGTGGCGGGGGTTTCATGCTGTTTTTTGTGCCGCCGGAACGCCGCAAGGAATTGAGGGCGAGACTCAAGAATCTTCTGTGCGTGCCGTTTTCCTTTTCGAATCGAGGCAGCCACGTGGTGGTGCACGAACCCGATGAACTCTACGACAAATCGCTGACCGCTGAGCGCAGTGAAGTGTACGCTCCGCAACCGCCGATCCATGCCAGATAAGACCCCCAGCGGAAAAGTGGAAGAAGCCGACATGGAACAACAAAAATCGCTTCCCCTTTATGTTCTGGTCACTCCGGCTCGCAACGAAGAGGCGTTTATCGCAAAGACGATTGAGTCGGTGGTGGGGCAGACGTATCTTCCGCTGAGATGGGTGATTGTGAACGATGGCTCGACGGATTCCATGGCCAGCCGAATTGAACCATATCTATCGAAATACAATTGGATCGAGTTGGTGAATCTCCCAGTCCGCAAAGAGCGCAATTTTGCGGCGAAAGTGCACGCTTTCAATGCTGGCCAGGAGCGGGTAAAGAACCTGGAGTATGAGGTCATCGGGAATCTGGACTCCGACGTCTCGCTCGATCCGGACCATTTCGAATTTCTGTTGACCAAATTTGGCGAGGATCCGCGGCTCGGTGTAGCCGGGACCGTGTTCCGCGAGGAAGGCTATAATTCGGAGACAGACAGCCTGGAAGGGCAACTGCATGTCTCCGGCCAGTGCCAGATGTTCCGGCGGCAGTGTTTTCAAGACATCGGCGGCTATTTTGCAAATAAGGCCGGCGGGATTGACTGGATCGCTGTAACCACGGCGCGAATGATGGGTTGGAAGACGCGCTCCTATCGGGAGAAGTCGTTCTTTCATTACCGGCACCTGGGTACGGCGGAGAGGAGCGTTTTTGCGGCCGCTTTTTCCTACGGAGAGAAAGATTATTACCTTGGCGGGCATCCCGTGTGGGAACTCTTCCGGGTTGTGTTCCGCATGGTAAAGCCGCCCTATATTGTTGAGGGACTTGCGCTCGGTTT
>WNGR01018041.1_pt1 | contig 10575 bp, 11 predicted proteins | sample 5407581 | NCBI WGS metagenome assembly WNGR01 (sample SAMN13153383, study PRJNA577476) | soil metagenome | isolation source: 80 cm soil or saprolite under Garry oak tree replicate 2 | place: USA:California | collected 2016-06-15 | reverse complement strand
TTATGTAGACACTTGACACCCTGTAGAGCATCCGTTCGTGTTAAGAACAGATGTTTCAGAACTACAGAAGGAGCAAGTGAACCATGCGAGTCCGGCGTATCCAGTTCGATAACGAGCACGATTTTTCCTTTGAACTCTTAGACGACAATAACCAGCCGATACCCATTGTTTCCGGCTTCATGCGGCATCTCCGCGCACGTGGATGTTCCCCCAATACCCTTTCCGCCTACGCCTACGATTTACTGCATTTCATGAGCTTTCTCCAAGAACAGCGGCTGACCTACGACGAGTTTCGCCCACCCCATGCACTGCTGTTTCTGGAGTATTTGAGCGAGCTTCCGAGTAAGAAGACGGCGCATCGGCTCGGCCTGGTGCTTTCGACCATCACTGCTGACGGAGCTTCTGCGACTCGTCTCTCTCCAGCAACCATGAATCGTACCTTTGCTGCTGTTTCCTCCTTCTATGAATATCTCATCCTGGCTGGTCACTTCACTGACCGAGAAAATCCCATTCAGAAGGTGCCTGATCCAGCTTTGGCTCGTGTTCAAGAGCGCCATCGACCTTTCATGGGGTATGCCAGCCGTCAAAAACCCATGCGACGGGCAGTGCATGTTAAAACAGTCCGGCGTGTTCCCCGTCCGATGGATGATGAGCAGGTGCGCCAACTCCTAGAGTCGCTCTCACTCAAGCGCGACAAAGCGATGATCCTGCTCATGCTTCACGGAGGATTACGCCCGGGGGAGGTTCTTACGCTTCAGTTGGGTGATCTCCAGTATGGACGCAAGCGCGTGGTGATCCGGTATCGCACCGACCATCCCAAGCGTGCGAGGACCAAATCGCGAACGGAGCGCGTCGTGGATTTGCTCCAGCCGGAAACACTGCAAGCGGTCAGTGACTATGTGATGCACGAGCGACCCGCTGACGCGGCCAGCCCCTACGTTTTTCTCGTCGGGGGTCGCGGCAAGAGACGTTTGGAACCATTAGGGTATCATGCGCTCGTCAAGCTCTTTGAGAGGCACTGTGAGCACCTGGGCATTCGTTCCCCCTGGGTGACGCCTCACGCCCTGCGCCATACGCACGCGACTCGCATGTTTGAACAGGGGATGCGCGAACTCACGCTCCAGAAGCGCTTGGGACATGCCTCGCCCGTCTCTACCCAGATGTATACGCAGGTTTCCGATCCGGTTGTTGTGGAAGAGTATCGCCGTGCTCTGGCAGAGGAGGAGCAATCATGAGCCAACCTCAATTTGACGAGAGCCGGAAACCAATTCTGGTTCAGCACGCGGAGGCTTCGGAGTATGCGGCCTTTGTTGAGGCATTCACCGATCAGCACCCCTATGCAGATCCAACGAGAATGAGAGCATGGCTTTTGCGTTGTCGCGCCACATTCGTGAGCGCGTACCCTCATCTTCATGAGTGGCTACAAGCACCGCTCACCGAGCGTGTTGGTCGCCTTTACCGGGAAGACTACAATCACCCGTGCAACCCCATTTCCTACCGAGCGCGCCACTACTTGACATACCTGGCATTACGCGGATATGTGACCTTTGATTGGGATTGGCTCATCGCGACCCATCATCTGGTGCTTGAACCCTTCCTGCCCGTGTTGGGATACCCCACGACGCTTTCTTCCCTGGTCGAAACAGCAGTCAATCTGGGCTATGAGTGGAAGGATGCCCGGATGACTCTGCAATGGGCAGTGTCTCGCGTGCTGCTGCACCTTGGCTCCCCGCACTTGTACGATATTCGTGCCATCCACCTGGCCGAATTTGAGCAGGCCATCGCACGCTTTGGGGACCGAGCAGATGTCGCCTGTTTTTTCGGCTCGCATGAGCGCTACCAGCAAGGGATTCGAGAGGAGTATCTGACCGATCTTCACCTGCTCCAAACCGTGCTGTATCACCAGGGCCAGATCCAGACCGAACCTTACCGGGTGATGCACCTGGCGGCCTCTCGTCCTCCTTGCATTCCTCAGATGGAAGCAGTGATTACCCGCTATCTCTCCATGCGCCGCTTGACTGATCAGCCGACAACGGTTGAGAAGACCGGAAGAGGATTGCGTAAATTCGTTGACTGGCTGGCGCAAGCGTATCCACTGGTTGAATCTTGGCGCGATGTCACTCGCGATCAGGTCATGGAATATGCCAATGCCTTACATACCATGATCAACAAGCGAGGCAAACTCTATGCAGCTCAGTCGAAATACAAGTTGTTGTCCAATTTAGCGGTCTTTTTCCAGGATACCATCAGTTGGGAATGGGAGGATGTTCCTCTGCGCCCTCCGCTCCAACATGGAGATTTACCAAAGTTGCCAAAGGGCATCCCACGCTACATTCCTCAAGAGGAGCTCGACCAGCTCATGCCAGCTATCCGCGCGCTTAACTGTCCCTATCAGCGGGCAGCACTCCTCATCGCTCGATGGAGTGGTGCCAGGCGAGAAGAAATCGGGCGTCTTTCTCTCGATTGCCTGGATAGCTACCCTGATGGAACCCCTCGGCTCCGAATACCCGCTGGGAAAACCAAACGGGAGCGGATCGTGCCACTCAACGAAGAAGCAGCCTCGGCCATTCGCCTCTTGCAGGCCAGGCGAAAAGCCCAACGAGGATTACGAGACCGGCTCACCGGAGTCGAGACGAACTACCTGTTCATGCATCATGGCCGGCTCATCTCAACAAAATACCTGTTCGAGGACGCGCTAACCAGGGTCTGTCAAGCCTCCGGCCTCACCACCGTTGACAACAAAAGACAGGTCACGGCCCACCGCTTTCGGCATACCGTTGGCACTGCCCTGGCGCGGAAAGGAGCGCGGCTGCGAACCATTCAAAAAATTCTTGGGCATGAGAGTGTGGAAATGGCTCTAGTTTACATTGGTTTGACTGATGAGGATGTGCGCCAGGATTACCAAAATGTCCTTGGGCCGGACGCACTCATTGCAGGCCCTGGGGCCACGATGGTGCAATCAGGCGAACTTGCTGAGTCGGAGATTCGTTGGATCAAAGAACATTACTTCCAGACCGAGCTTGAACTGGGCAGATGTCTTCGCCTTCCTCAAGAAGGTCCTTGTGAGTGTGATTTGTATCTCACCTGCACGAAGTTCGTGACCTCTCCTGCTTACGCACCACGGCTGCGCCGTCGCCGTCGGATTGAACAGGAACTGGGTGAGGATGCGCGTCAACATAGTTGGCAGCGGGAAGTGGAGCGGCATCAATGCACCATCAAACGGATCGAACCGCTTTTAGCTGACTTAAATGAGCCCCTTGATGGACTGGAAGCAACAGAGTAAAATAGAGGGAGTTACAAAAGTGTCTACATAATCGGTGGGGTTCAGCCGGAGGAACTATATGGTCCCCATTCCCGAAGCTTCTTCTTTTGAGGAGCTGAACCAACTGCTTCTTGAGCGATGTGTGCAGGATGACAAACGGCATGTCAGCCGGCAACCTGTGACGATTGGCGAGGCATGGGAGCGTGAGTTGTCCTTTCTGCATCCATTACCGCCATTTGACTATGAGTGCTGTAAGCTAGTCACCGTTCGGGTGAATCCGTACAGTCAGGCCGTGTTTGAAACCAACCGCTACTCTGTGCCGGTTGCCAAAGCTCGCCGTGAGGTCACACTCAAAGCGTACCCATTTGTCATTGATATCTTCGATGACAAAGGAAACCAGCTTGCCCGCCATCCCCGCAGTTATGGCAAAGAGCAGGATATTTTCGATCCGCTGCATTATCTCTCCCTTCTTGAGCAGCGACCAGGTGCCTTTGACTATGCCAAACCACTCAAAGAGTGGCGCAAAGAGTGGCCGGAGTCCTACCACAAGATGCTGGAAAACTTGCAGGAGAAATGGCCAGAAGGCAGAGGAGTCCAGGAATTTATCCGTATTTTGCAACTGCATCAAGATTATCCTGCTGAGCTAATCGAGCAGGCGATTGACCAGGCGCTCTCCTATGGGTGTGTCCATCTGGATGGAGTCCTCCATTGCCTACATCAGCTGACTGAACCGAAAGAGCCTCCTAAGAGCCTTGATCTTTCAGAGCGGCCTGATTTGCAACACATCGGCAATCAACCGGTTGATCTATAATATCCCCCAGAAACTGGACAGGCAAATAAGATAGAATGAAGCGGTATCGAGGGACGTCACGAGGAGGAAAAAGATGTCTGTGCACAGAAAACGATACAGCGCAGAAGAAAAGACCAAAGTAGCCATCGAGGCAATCAAAGGGCAGAAAACGCTCAATGAGTTAGCAGCGGAATACGAGGTGCATCCCAGCCAGATCACCCAATGGAAGAAGCAGGCAGTGGAAGAAATCGGTACAGGCTTCTCAGGGGGACGGGCGCGGCGTGAGCGCACAGATGAAGCACTGGTGGCATCGTTGTATCAGGAGATCGGGCAGTTGAAAATGGAAATGGACTGGTTAAAAAAAAGTCAGTTGGGAGGGTGGAAGAGAAGAGGGCGCTAATTGAACCAGAGCATCCCACCCTCAGTCTGGCCCGCCAGTGCGAGCTGGTTGGTTTGGCACGCTCGAGCTATTATTACCAGCCAATGGCAGAAAGTGAGGAGAATTTGCTGCTGATGCGACTACTGGACGAGCAATATACGCGCATACCTTTTTATGGGATCAAGAAGATGACGGCCTGGCTACGCACTCAAGGCTATGAGGTAAATCACAAGCGAGTTGCTCGACTCTTGCGACAGATGGGCCTGATGGCAGTCTACCCGAGCCCAAGGTTGAGTCAACCAGGAGAGCAAGACGTGCGCTATCCGTATTTGTTGCGAGGAATGAGCATCGATCGCGTCAATCAAGTCTGGAGCACCGATATTACCTACATCCGCCTGCAAAGAGGGTTTCTGTATCTGGTCGCCATCATTGACTGGTTCAGTCGCTACGTACTCGCCTGGCGAACGTCGATCACCTTGGAAACAGCGTTTTGTCTGGAAGCGCTCGAGCAAGCCTTTGAGAGAGCACGGCCGGACATTTTCAACAACGACCAGGGATCACAGTTTACCAGTACCGAGTTTACGAATCGACTCAAGGCCGCAGACGTGCGCATCAGTTGGGATGGCAGAGGAAGAGCATTGGACAACATTTTCGTCGAAAGGCTCTGGAGAAGCGTTAAGTACGAGGAGGTGTATATCAAGGATTATCAGTCAGTATCTGATGCAGAAAGAGGGCTGAAAGCGTATTTTCAGTTCTACAATCAAGATCGCTTGCATCAGGCTCTCGATTATCAAACACCCATACAGGTGTATTACCGATCATGAGTCACCACGTTCTTTGAATGGCTGAGTTCACTCTTATTTTTGACCAATTTTTGTCTTGACTTTGGGGTATACCATAATCTTTCCCGCTACGAAAAGCTCTTAAAGTATTCCTGGTAAAGGAGAAAGCAGGTAGACATGGAAGAGAAAGACCTGAAAAAGGTCTTGGAAGAGTATCTCTACGCCCTCAAGCTCCCAACATTTGTCAAAAATTATCAAGCCTTTGCCCAGGATGCCGCCCGTTCCGGCCAGTCGTATGAGCGCTTCTTATTCGGTCTGGCCAAAGAGGAGTTCATCAAGCAGGAAGCAGATCGGGTGGAACGAGCTATCGCCAGAGCGAAGTTCCCTGTACTCAAAGAGATAGCCAGTTTTGATTTCAGTGTGGTTGGCGGTATCAGCAAGCAGCGGGTTGCAGAATTGGCACAAGGTGACTACCTGACACACAAAGAGTCCATTATCTTAATCGGGAACCCAGGATTGGGAAAAACACACCTCGCAACCGGACTTGGTTTAGCCGCCTGTAGACAAGGCAAAAAGGTTCGGTTCTTCAGCGCTGCGTCTCTGGTCAATGATCTTCTGGCTGCGCAGCATAACTTATCCCTTTCCAAATTCATGGCACCACTTCTACGAGCAGATTTGATGATCCTGGATGAAGTTGGCTTCATTCCCTTTACCACCGAAGGCGCACAAGGCTTATTTCAGTTTTGCTCTGATCTGTATGAGCGGGTCTCCATTATTGTCACCACCAATCTCCGCTTTGCAGACTGGATTTCGATTTTCGGGAATGAGACGATGACCACAGCTTTGTTGGACCGGCTCACGCACAAGGGACACATTCTTGAATTTATCGGCGAGTCCTACCGCTTCCGTCAACGAATGCATCTGGAAGAACAGCAAAGCGTAGAAACCAAGACAGAAACAGGGTAACTACTTTTCCCCGCACTGTTTTAGCTTCGCTCTCCATGCGAGCTGTTCATGTTGAGCGAAGAAGCGGTGCATGCAAAAACTGTGGAAGAGCCAAAGGCTTTGGGAAGGAGGAAACGGTATGGCAAACCAGGAGCATCTCGATATCCTCAAACAAGGAGTGGAAATTTGGAACCAGTGGAGGCAAGAGCAGCAAGATGTCATCCCCGACCTGAGCCGAACTGACCTGCGAAGAGCCAGACTGGTAATTGCCGACTTAAGCCATGCTGACCTGAGCGGTATCAAGCTGGGTGGAGTCAATCTGAGCTATGTCCACCTGCGTGGAGCTACCCTGAGCTCTGCCGGCCTGAGCCAGGCTACTCTCAGCTATGCCGACCTGAGTGGAGCTACCCTGAGTTCTGCCGACCTGAATGGAGCCAGCCTGATCCTAGCCCACTTGCACAATGCTGACCTGAGCGAAGCTAATCTCAGTGGTGCCGACCTGAGGGGGGCTGACCTGAGGTTTGCCAAGTTGAACAGAGCCAAGTTGAGCTCTGCCGATCTGAGGTTTGCCAAACTGTACGGAACTCGCCTAATCAGTGCTGACCTGAGCGAAGCCAAGCTGAATGGAGCCAAGTTGACCGGAGCTGACCTGAGCGAAGCCAGGCTGGATGGAGCCGAGCTAGATGGAGCCAAGCTGAACTATGCCTACCTGAAAGGTGCTCTCGGCATTACTCTTGAAGAACTAGAGAAGAAAGCCAAATCACTCCAAGATGCAACCATGCCCGATGGCTCAAAACATTCCTAGCTTGCTACTTTGCAGTTTATAGCACGTCTGCTATCTTTATCCTGACTACTAATTTTCTCCAGAACACTCGTGGCTCCTAACATCTTCTTCCTCTACTACCTCGATTTCTACATCATCCAGTATGCTTTTCGTGACTGTTCCTTCCTCTTGTTTCTTTTCCTTCGCCCTCATGAATGGCGCAGTCTCGTTTGTTGCCATGTTGTGTAGTATCTGAAAAGCCTCATCCTGTATCGTCAAATAGCTGAGGGAGTCTTTTGAAGCCATATGCAAAAATGGACCGACAGGTTTCCCCTCCTTGTCTTGCATACCAGCCTGGAATAAAGATTCTCCTGTCACAACACGTAGGCCATGTTTGTAAGCATTATACTCAGAAATACCAGCACTGTACCTTTCTGCCATTCGTATGATGAGCCACGCAACATTATCGAGATTTTCATTCCAATGGTCTTTCTTTGGACTATCTGGTGGATGAAAGCGTGTATAGACTGCTTCCGAAACGAATTGGGAATATGTTGTTGCCTTTCCACCTGTTAATTCTTGTAATGCTTCGGCATCTCCCTTAATGAAAAGCTTTACAGCATTTTTGATCTCTCCGGTTGCGTAGGTGGTGAGATAAATCCAATGAGGAAGTTTATTAAAGATAGCCATAAGGAGGGCGAAAAACCCTTCAAACTGGTGCATTTCAATAAAGTGGATCTCAGTTCGCAAGGACTCAAAGAACTTATCATTAATGCGGGTGGAGTCGATGTCTTGATATTCTGCCGTCTGCAATTTGAATCGCTGCTCATGCTCCACAATGCTAGCCAGGGCCATAGCCTTGTTATAGAGGAAGTTTTCATCAAATCGGCTGTAGAAGCGTTTATTAAGTTCTTTAATCTCGGTGGCATAAATAAGGGGTATCTGTTTTTTCTGCTTTGCCAAACTATTCTCCTGTACTATCACTGCCTTTAAGGGCTACTGGTGATTTCAGAGTATTATAAACGCATCGGCTAGGGTGGTCAATTTTTATAGGATTTTATAGGAAGTCATGGCTCTTGTTGCTCGCTCTTCATTTCAAATGGAAGAGGTTATTACTAGATATTTTACTGTATTTAGATCAGTTTCAAGGAACATCCGGGGTAAAATTGAACAAGTTAGCTTCCTATACGTTATTCTATATAAGAAGAGATCGAGGAGGGTTTGTTCGATATGATGTATTTGGCGATAGTAAGGTTAGCGTATTTATTTGCCGCACTACTCCTGCCCCATGATTGGACGACTGATCCCGTAATTCTCGCTTGGATCAGCGTTGCCTCTCTGATCGTCGGTGCAATTGGCATTATCATTAGTTTTCTCCTGAGTTATTGGTTTTACCGCAAGGGTAAAAGTATAAAGCTGATCACCTATGAAATTACTACCGATGCCCCAATAATGGCAATTCCTGAGATAACAAAAAGAGGAAAGATCAGAATCTCATATGAAGATAGCAACGGTCATGTTGAACACTTGCGCGACGCAAGATTTGTTAGCCTAAAAGTACAGAATGCGGGTAACGTCGATGTAAAAATATGGAACTCAATGGATATAGACATTGAGAACATGGAAGAGCCTATCGAATTTGAATTTGAGGGAAGAACAGTAGTAGCCCTTACCCAAGTGAAAACAGATCCACCTAGAGAAGTCATAATAGCGGGTAATCTTCAAGGATATATAAATATGCCATTGCCGAATCCTTCAGTTTTGGGTTTACCTCGTTGTCTCATGAAAAGTAAACAATCTATCCTGTTAGGCGTAGTGTTGCAAGGCCAAGGCAGTAAAATAAAGGTGCATGGAAAGCTGTACAACGGAGAGATAGTAAGCGTTCTTGATTTAGAGAACAAAAAACAATCCAAACGGAGAATTGCCCAATTAGCAATGTCAGTTGGAAGCACAATTTGTCTGTTTGCAATAACCCTCTTTATATCGAAAAATATTATCATAAGTCTGACTTTAGCAGCGGTAAGTCTAACAACATTCTTTTTTGAATATTTGAATGCAACCAAATTAAAAAGGAGAGCTTGAGGAGGGTATATGTCAGATCAACTACTCGCTGTTATCGGCACATTAGGGGCAGCGTTACTTGGCTTCACAGGAATAATCTTTACAAACTATCAAAACAATCGTCATGCAACAAACTTACAAAGGCAAAAGTACGATCAAGATGAAGCTACTCGGAATAAAGAGAGAAAACTACAGTTGCTGGATGAGTTAAGCTTGCTCTACTTTAATCTCAACAAAGGCAAGTTCGTATATCTTGGCAAAGTAGATGAAAATGGTTTACCCACGTTCCCCCTCGCAGAAATTGTAAACAGAATGTCGGTTATTGTTCTGCTTTACTTTGACAACTTACAGAAGACCTATTTTGAATACATTGAAGCTCACAATAAGTTACAAAAAGTTCTCCGTGACGTGGACATAATCATTTCGGCAACCGATCTACCTGAAGACGCAGCTACTAAGGCGAAAGAAATTAGTGAACGCTTGAAAGAAGCAAAAGAAGATTTTGAGATTACTTCCGGTCTTTTTCTCGTAGAGATTAAGGAGCAGAGCGAAAAGTTAAGGTGATCGAGAGAACGCCCAAGGGTTCATATGAATGGTTCATATGTGTTCAAGCATAGCAACTCCCAGATGAGATTACCAGTAACCTTACGGTATCAAAATAGATCAGTTTCAAATCTGCCTATGATCTCTTCTCCTAGAGACTGGAATGAAATTGAACAAATATCCAATCTGTCCGTAATAACAGAGTAAGACGAGTATGTCGCTTATTCAATTAGAGGTATCAAAAATGGATATCGTTCTTGTGACAATTGCCTCCATCGCTACCATTGTTGGTGTCGTCATAGGCATAATTCAATTAGTTGTTAAGCCGTTTAATAAGCGTAAAGAGATACGCAAACAGAAAGAGATTGCACTTCAAGAGGCTAATCATATCCTTCAACAAGTCAGTGCCGAGAATGAGTACAACCTCAGAAATCTAGAAGAATTTTGGAGGCAGGCGGCAAATACCATTGACGACCAGGATTCCATTGAGATGTATCATCGACTAGCATACACATCTCTTCATGAATGGAAGCATATGATGTGGGATAAACACGCTACCTCGTCAGTTCTTACAAAAGAGGTGATGGAAGGGATGTATAAGTTGAAGGAACGCCATGATGCATTCCTTCGACTTCGTGAAGAGATGAGAAACGCTTTTGAGTCTACTGAGAGCAAGAAGCTCTGGGATGATTTCACTGCTTGGAAGAGTGATCTACGGAGTGATAATTTGGATAAAAGGATCAAAGCTAACGAAGAATGGGGAGCAATTACAATGAGAACCAATAAGTTTTTTCAATCTCACCTTTCCACACGGCAAGCGTTCGCTACGCTCTACAACACTATTGTCGCTTCAGGGAACCCGATTAAGAGATAAAGGGAAGCAATACAGTTTCTCATTCGCAAAAGATTGTACTGCAACGTCGTATCAGATGCCATCCCGATAGTTGTGGTGCGCCGAAACGGCGCACCTGAGATTGCCCCTACGGGGCAGGAGGTCGAGAGCGCCAGCACCTCCTAGGACAGCCGGCCAAACTGGAGGGGAAACTTGAA
>WNGR01008884.1_pt1 | contig 10575 bp, 7 predicted proteins | sample 5407581 | NCBI WGS metagenome assembly WNGR01 (sample SAMN13153383, study PRJNA577476) | soil metagenome | isolation source: 80 cm soil or saprolite under Garry oak tree replicate 2 | place: USA:California | collected 2016-06-15 | reverse complement strand
GCGCGCCGACGTACTTGTTGCGCAGCCGGTCGCGCAGCTCGAGATGCCAGTCGCCCACCACTTCGTGCTCCAGGAAATCGCCACCGTACAGCGTCAGCGCCTCCTCGAGCAGCGTCGTATCGCCGTCCTTCCGGAGTCGTGCGAGTCCCGCGGTGGCGTCGCGCTCGAAGCGACTGGCGTCGAAATCCACCGCGACCCGCGAGTCCAGCGCGTACTGGTCGTTCGAGAGCGTCACCCAGTGTGCGCCGCCCAAGGTCTTGCGGAGCCGGTGCAGCGTGACGTGGAAGCTGTTGCGCACCTGCTCGATCGATGCTTCGGGCCAGAACGCCAGTCCCACCTGCTCGCGAGTGCGTCCGTCCGGGTGACACAGCAAGAACAGCAGCAGCTCCCGCGGCTTCGCCGAAGCCCAGATGAGAGGTCCGTCAGGCTGCGAGATCTGCAAGGCACCGAGTGCCCGGATCGTCAAGTGGCGGGTACCGGAGGCCTGTTTGGGAGGAGCGACCGGGGGTGTCTCCACGGCACTGGCGAGCCCCCGGCTGGGTTCGAGCGCATACGCGACGAGCTCCGGGAGCGGCAGCGCGCGCTGGGCCGATGACGCCCCGCCGAGGGCCTCGAAGTCCTGCTTCTCTTGTGAGGACCACGCCGCCCCGATCTGGTCGCGCAGCTCGCGCACGCCCGCGAGAATCTGCGCGGCGCGCTCCGGCTGGCCCGAGAGATGGGCCAGACGTGCGAGCCCTTCCAGCGACCAGAAGCAACCCAAGGCGTCGCGATTGTCGGCATGAATCCGCAGCGCGCCGCGCAGGTCCGCGGCGGCAGCCTCAAGGTCGCCGCGCTGCAGCTTGACGTGCCCCAGCATCACCAGCGGGAACGCGATCGCAGGAGGATGTCCCAGCGCGCAACCGATCGCGTACTCCTCGCTCCACAACCGCTCGGCCCGATCCAAGTCGCGTTGGTTGAACGCCAGGAATCCGTGCCAGAACATCGCGAATGCCAGCAGCACGCTGCGCGGCGCATGCGCGCGCGCCAGGCCGGTGGCCTCGACGAAGATCCGCTCCGCTGCCGCGGGGTCGGACGTCGAGACTCCAAGGAACACCAGCGCGTACGACAGGTGCCACGCATCGTTCTGGTCGCGCAACAGGGCCACGGCCCGCGCCGCGTTGGGTGCAACCTGATCGAGCGCGCCGATCAATCGCGCTGTCATGGCTGCGGCGACGTATGCCTTCCCCGCGTGGAGCGGCGGCGCCCCGTCCGCGTGCGCCAGCGCCGCCTGCAAACGCTTCCAGCCCTCGCGGAAATGCCCGCGCGCGTACCAGTGCCAATGCAGGGCGGCGCATAGCCGCAGCGCCGTAGTGTGGTCCGCGGTCTCGTGTGCCCAGTCACCCGCGGCTCGAAAATTCCCCTCTTCGGCGACGAGCCTCGCGGTCAACTCGCGTTCGCCCGCGCCGCCAAACGTGTCCCGCTCACGCGCGGCGACCAGCTCAGTGAAGAACTGCGCGTGTCGCCGGCGCAGATCCGCCACTTCGTCCGCGGCGGTGAGCCGGTCGTGCCCGTATTGGCGCAGCGTCTCCAGCAGGCGATAGCGCGCTTCGCCCCCCACCGTCTCCATCACGACGAGCGACTTGTCCACGAGGGACGACAGGACGTCGAGGACGCCGTCGTCGGGACAGATCGCCTCGACGGCGTCGAGCGAGAAGGTCCCGGCGAACACGGACAGCCGCCGAAACAGCGCGGCCTCGGCAGGGTCGAGCAACGCATGGCTCCAGTCGATCGTTTCGCGCAGAGTTCGGTGCCGCGGCACCGTCGATCGGCCGGTGGAGATGAGCAGCTTGAAGGAGTCGTCGAGCCGAGCCGCGATCTGCTGGGGCGCGAGCACGCCCACTCGCGCCGCCGCCAGCTCGATCGCCAACGGAATGCCATCGAGCCGCCGACAGATCTGCGCGACCGCGGGGGCGTTCGCGTCATCGAGCGAGAACGCAGGAAGGACCCCGCGCGCGCGCTCGAGAAACAGCCTCCCCGCCTCCGAGTCCAAGACTAGGGCGGCGGTGGTGCGGGCGGGCAGTGACAGCGGCGGCACGAGCCACGCTTGCTCGCCCGGCACGCCCAGCGCTTCGCGGCTCGTGGCGAGGATGCAGACGCTCGGGCAGCCCTTGAGCAGCGTCTCCGCGACCTCGGCACAGGCATCTACCAGATGCTCGCAGTTGTCGAGGATGACGAAGGTGTCGCACTCGCACAACCGGTGCACCATGGTCTGGACCGCCGACCGGCCCCCCTCTTCGCGATAGCCCAGCGTCGCGGCGACCAGCTCGGCCACGAGCGCTGGGTCCGAGAGGCTGGCGAGGTCCACCCAGGCGCTGGCCTCGAAGCGTGGGGTGACACGCGCGGCGACCTCGGCAGCGAGCCGCGTCTTCCCGGCGCCGCCGACTCCGGTGAGCGTCACCAATCGGGTGGATTGCAGCAGCTCGTCCACGGCCGCGATCTCTCGTTCGCGGCCGATGAACGTCGTGAGTTGTACCGGGCAGCCCGCACGCGGCGCCGGGGCCGTCGTCATGGGAGAATCCTAACTGAAGATCCCCTCTACCGCTGCCCGGAGCACCGCCGGGTCGGTTGCCGAGGAGTCGGCTATGATGACTCCCCTCACGCGGTCTGGTGCATCACGCGCAAACTGCAATGCCGCATCCCTCAAGGCGGGCGTCGCGACGATCGCCGCCTCGGCGATCCCCAGGCCCTCACACACCCCCCCCAGCCAGCGCGCCGCGCCTGGGTCCGAGTAGTCGAGCGGGAGCTCCGGAACGATGACCCGGAACGAGTCGCCCAGCGCGAGGGCGCTGGCCTCGGATACGCCGAGCAGCAAGAGGGTGCGCCCCGATCCCCAACGCCGGTAGATCGTTGCGAGACCATCGGCCATGACCATGGCGGTCGAGATGCGGTCAAGATGTCGCGGGTCGGATGACATGGTGCCTCGTCACAGGTTCCTGACAAATGTGCGGGATGAGTCTTACGGCGTGCTTAAACCCCGCGCTCAATGGCGCGTTGTAAGTCACCAGTAATAGGCGACTCACAGGTTCCTCTCCGTCCTGCACGGAGAGGCTCTATGTCGACAAGGTCCTGGGTTTGGTTTCTCGTCGCGGCGGTCAGTGCCTGCTCCGACAGCACGTTGCCGTCGACCCCGCCCCCACCGCCGCCACCGACCACCATCGCGGTCGCGTACTGCGCCGGCCTCGAGCCGACGTGGGTGGCGTTCCAGGATGGCGACGGGGCGTGGACGCAGGCGCAGCCGACTCCGAGCGGATCCAACAAGACCTTCCGCCACGAGTTCTCGGCCGACCGGGGCGCGATTGCGACGCTGTCCCGGGCCGGCGGCAACATGACCGTTCTCTCGGTCCTATACGGCACCCCGGCGGAGCTCGTGACGGCAGGCGACACGAATTCACGTGACTGCGGTCCAGCGCCGGCAAAAACGCTGCTCGGGACGGTTGCCGCGCTCGAGACGAATGAAACTGCGTTCGTCAGCGCGTCCTTCAATTCTCGCGTGCGCGTGAGCGTAGACAGAACGTTCGAGCTCAAGGGACTGGCCAGCGGTCCGCGTGATCTGCTCGCCGCGCGCACCACACGGATCGACGGTAGCGATGTCCTTACCCGCCTCATCATGCGGCGGGGCGTCGACGTGCCCGATAGCACCACACTCCCCGTGCTCGACTTCGCGTCAGCCGAAGCGTTCGCGCCAGCCGTCGCGACCGTCTCCCTCGATGGCCTAGGCGCGGAAAGCGCGGCGTCCGGTACGCGGCTACTGACGGACCACGACGAGCTCGCAGTGAGCCTGCTGATCGGTCTGACGACCGATGTGACGCGTCCCTACGTGGCGCTGCCGGAGAGTCAGCTGCTCGCGAGCGATCTACAGATTCTCGCCGCCAGCGTGAGCGCCGCGACCACCGGGAGCGCCCGCAGCGCGACGCTCTATTTCCGCACGCCCACCGACCGCACCCTCACGCTCGGCGCACCGCTCATACCGCCGACGTTCAGCACCGTCGCGAGCGCGCCGGCGCTGCGGCTGCGAGCACACTTCGTCCCGCAGGGCGAATACGATCGATCCGCGTTCGTCTCGTATCAGCAGGGCACCACGACGTTTGTGGTCATCTCGATGACCGCCGCGTACGGCGCCCTCACAGGGACCGGGTACGATCTCGTCGTTCCCGATCTCTCCGGTGCCGTCGGCTTCGATCCGGCGTGGACGCTGCAGGCGGGGGGAACGGTGCTGTGGAACGCGGGGCGGGTTGGGGGAACGCTTGGGTTGGGCCGGGATGCGGTGCCGAGCGACGGGGCGACCCGACGGGCGGTGTCCGCAACTGGTGCGATCGATCCAACGGCGAACACCGAGCTGAGCTCGCCTGGTCGCGCTCAATGAACAGTCTCGCGGCGTTGACGCGGGTAGGCGTGAACTGACATCGGCGCTCGATATGTCCGGAACGGGTGAGGAAGAAGTATTGGAGGAAACCGAGAGGAGCCTGCGTTGTTCAGTGAGCGACAGCGCTCACGCAGGGGAGAGAGAGATGCGCGAGATGAAATGGATCGGGTTTGCAGGGGTGGCCGTGATGATGGCGTGCGGCGACGATCCCGTCACCACGCCCACTCCGGTGCCGCCCGAGGCGACGGTGTTCAGCGCCACCGGCAGGATCGGCGCCACGGTGAGTCAATTCAGGGCGATCCTGGGCACGGCCAACGGTGGGACTGCCGGCGAGCAGCCGGCCGGGCGGCGCGAGATCAACTGGGATGGCGCCGCCGCAATCCCGTTCAACAACCAGAACGACTTCCCGGCGGACTTCTTCAACACCACCGTGAAGGCGGGGGCGGTGTTCACCACGCCGGGCACCGGGTTCCGGAACGACTCCACCCTGTTCAGCGAGATCAACCCGGACTACGCGGCGCAGTTCCTCTTCTTCTCCGCCACCAATGTGTTCGCGCCGATCGGCAGCAACCAGTTCGACCAGCTGTTCCAGGTCGCCGGCCAGCCGACGCCGGCGCTGGTTCGCGGCTTTGGCGTCGTGTTCAGCGACGTGGATCTGGCCGACAAGACCACGATTCAGCTGTTAGCGCAGGACGGCTCCAGCCTGGGCACCTACGGCGCGCCGGTTCGGTCCGACGAAGGCGGGTTCTCCTTCGTTGGGGTCACCTTCGCCGACGCGATCATCGCCCGGGTCCGGATTACGCTCGGCACCGGTGCGCTGGGCGCCAACACCAATGACGTCAGCGCGGGCGGCACGGTCGACCTGGTGGTGGTGGACAATCTGATCTACAGCGAGCCCCGGAATCTCATTCACCCTTGACGGAGGTTGTGACGTGCGGCAAACAACATTGATCGTGACAACTGCTCTCCTCTCGCTGGCCGCGTGCGGCGGCATGACTTCACCTGACGGAGGCGGCGGGGGCGGCGGCGGCGGCGGCGGCCCGGTCGGCCAGGTCACGGTGGGAGACATCTTCTTCCGCAGTGCCCACAACGGAAGCCAGAACACCGCCGTGGACACGATCGTGGCGGGCTCGACCGTCACGTGGACCTGGAACGGGGGCTCGCACAGCATCCAATCGACCGGGTTGCCTCCGGAGATCTTCAGGAACAGCGTGGTCTTGGTCGGGGCCAACTCCACCTACTCGGTGACGTTCCGCAATCCGGGAACGTACCCATATCAGTGTGCGGTCCACGGGTCGGCCATGACGGGAACGATCGTTGTTCTTCAACCTTGAGGGCACCGTGAACGACATCGTCTTGGAGTCGGAAAAACCCGTGCGCGTTCGCCCGACCTCGGCTCGGGATCGGGTCGGCGAGTTGCTCGCCGGGCGGTACCGGGTGCTGCGCCGGCTCGGAGCCGGTGGCATGGGGACCGTCTACCTCGCGGAGCACGTCCACCTGGGCCGCCTCACCGCGGTCAAGGTGCTGTGCCCTCCACTGTGCGCCGACGATCCCGCCGCCGAGCAGCGGTTCCGCCAGGAGGCGCTACTGGTCGCGAGGGTGCACCACCCGAGCGTCGCCGAGGTGTACGACTTCGACCGCCTGCCCGACGGCAGGTTCCTCCTCGCGATGGAATACGTGGTGGGTGAGACGGTGGCCCAGCAGCTGGAGCGTGGCGGACCCTTCGCCATCCCGGAGGCCATCCGGGTGCTGCGCACAATGGCGGACGGCTTGAACCATGTGCACTGGGTCGGCATTCTCCACGGCGACTTGAAGCCTCAGAACATCATGCTGGGTCCAGGCGGCGCCGTGAAGCTGCTCGACTTCGGAGTGGCTCACGAGATGGCTCAGCTCGTGGCCGCCGACACGTTCCGGCCGGGCACCCTCGCTTACATGAGCCCAGAGCAGCTGCTGGGCGACGCGCTCGGTGCCGCGAGCGACATCTATGCACTGGGCGTCGTGTTTTACGAGATGCTCACGGGCCGGCTCCCCCACGCGGGGACAACCGTCGCCGAGCTGCGGATCCAGCGGCTGTTGCGCCCGCCCGTCCCGGTAAACTGGCTCCGCCCGACCAGTCCTCGCGCATTGGCGGAGGTGGTGGCGCGAGCGCTTCATCCCGAGCCGGCGGAGCGCTGGCCGTCGGCGGTGGCGTTCGCGCAGGCGGCGGCACGGGCGGTGACGACAGATCTGGGCGAGCGGTCGTGATCCCCGGGCTTGCGCCCGGGGTCAGTAGGCCTTGCATGCTTTCGCTCCCCCGGGGAATGAATCGAGACCACTCGCGCGCGTGGCCGGCCACAGCTTCGGGTCGTGGCTCTCACTTGCCAATCCCACGCCGAGGACTCGATCATATGGGCATGGCGGCGCCGCTGTATTACACGGCCGAGATGGTGCGCGCGCTCCCCGAGGACGGCCACCGCTACGAGACGGTGCACGGGGAGCTGCTGGTGACGCCGGCTCCCCGGGTGTGGCACCAGGTGGTGGTGGAGCGTCTGCGCGATGCCCTCGGCAACTACCTCGCGCGCCATCCCGAGTGGCAGCTGCTTGCGGCGCCGGCGGATATCTCTTGGACCTCCGACGTGCTGGTGCAGCCGGATCTCTTTGTCGTCCCCATCGCTGAAGTGCACACGCTCGACTGGGCCCGGCTGCGACACCTGGACCTCGTGGTCGAAGTGCTGAGCCCCACGACGGCCCGGGCCGATCGCTTCACGAAGCGGCGCCTGTACCAAGAGGTGGGGATTCCGGCTTATTGGATCGTGGACGCCGATGAACACTTAGTGGAGATCTGGACGCCGGAGGCGTCGCTTCCCAGGATCGAGCGCGACCGGGTCGAGTGGCGTCCGGCGGGCGCTGCGGACTCTTTCGGGCTCTCCGTGCCGGAGCTGTTCCGACCGCTGTGAGCCGTCGGGACGGCTACGACTCCTTGCTGTTATCGAGCACTTCGCGAGTCTTGCGCGCCAGGACGTCCGGGGTGAAGGGCTTCTGGAGAAACGCGACGCCCGGTTCCAGCAAGCGGTGCTGGAGCACCGCCTCGCCGGTGTAGCCCGACACATAGAGCACCTTCAGGTCGCTTCGCCTCGCGCAGGCGAGCCGGGCAACCTCGCGGCCGTTCATCCCGGGCATCACCACATCGGTGATCATCAGATGGATCCGGTTCGGATGCCGAGCGACGATCTCCAACGCCTCGGCGCCGTTCCGAGCAGCCAGCACCGTGTACCCTCGAGCCTCCAGGACGCGCTTGGTCAGCTTTCGAACCTCTTCCTGATCCTCCACGACGAGTACCGTCTCCGATCCGCCCACCGGGGTGGGTGCGCTCGGCGTCGACTCCGGCGCCTCCGCCGTCTCGGCTACTCGAGGCAGATAGATCTTGAAAGTGGTGCCGTGGCCCAGCTCGGTGTACGCCCAGATGTATCCGCCGCTCTGCTTGACGATGCCGTAGACCGTGGCGAGCCCGAGTCCCGTACCCCGCCCAGGCTCCTTGGTCGTGAAAAAGGGCTCGAACAGGCGCGCCTTGGTCGCGGCATCCATGCCCACACCCGTGTCGCTGATGGCGAGCAGGACGTAATGGCCTGGCTGGGTTGGTACGTGCGCTGCGACGTAGCTCCGATCGAGCTCGACGTCCGCCGTTTCGATCGTGAGACGGCCTCCCTTCGGCATGGCATCACGGGCATTCACCACCAGGTTCACGATGGCTTGCTCGAGCTGGCCCGGATCGGCTCGGACCGTCCCCCGCAGAGCGGCGGGCTTCGTCCGCAGCTCGATGTCTTCGCCGATGAGCCGATGCAACATCCTCTCCAGGTTGCCGACTAACGCATTCAGATCGAGCACGCGGGGCTCGAGCACTTGCTGGCGGCTGAAGATCAACAGCTGACGCGTCAGCCCGGCGGCCCGCTTGGCGGCCTTCTCGATTTCTTGGATGTCCAGGCGCGCCCGTGACTCGAGCCCCAGATCCTCCAGCACCAGTGCGGTCGTCCCAATAATCGCGGTCAGCAGATTGTTGAAATCGTGTGCGATGCCGCCGGCGAGCCGCCCGACCGCCTCCATCTTCTGCGCCTGGCGGTACTGCACTTCGAGCTGTCGCATCTCCGTGATGTCCGCCGCGAGCGACAACATCCCCGTGACCCGCCCCGCGGCATCATGCAGCGGAGCCACGGAAAGACTGATGTTCACCAACGTGCCGTCTTTCTTACGTCGGGTGACCTCCACACCCCGCAGCGCTTCGCCCCGCAACACGCGGTCGCGCAAGCGCGCGTGGTCCTCCAGATCCTGGCCGACCGTCGGCAGCGGACGGCCGATGACCTCCTCCGCCTGCCAGCCGTAGAGCGCCTCCGCCGCCCGATTCCAGGTCCGCACCGTGCTCGCCGGGTCGAGCGTGTAGATCGCGAGCGGCGAGCTCTGAATCACGGCCGCGAGATGCTCGTTGGCCTCTCGCAGCGCACGTTCCGCCCGGTCCTGACGGGCCGTGGCGGGGCCCAGGGACAATGCGGTGATGGCGAGGATGCCGATGTAGAGCATCAGGGCGGTATCGGTGCTCGGCACGGTCTGCATGACGAAGGGACCGCCGCCCCGCACGGTGTAGCCGACCGCGAGCGTCGCCACCGTCATGGTCAGGAGCGAGGCCCCGCGGGGGCCGAACCGCAGCGCGGCCCCAATCACGAAGGGAAACAGCAGATAGGGGTACTGGGCCGGTGCGAGGAGCGACGCCGGCAAGAGGCCCCCGAAGATCGCCATGGTCGCGAGCACTGCACCGCCCACGAGGAGTGACAGCTCGAGCGCCGTACGCCGGTCGATGCGCCCGCCGGCCGGACCGGCCCGGGTGAGCCAGGTGAACCAGGTGAAAAAGACCGGCGCCACCACCAATGCGCCGAGGTAGTCACCGGCCCACCAGAGGCTCAGGGCGGACCAGACCCCGGCCTCCGGCACCGCATGGGCCAGCCACAGGGTCGTGACACCGATGGTGGCACTCGCCAACGCCCCCACCGGTGCCGCGACGCCGACGAGCGTGCGTACCCCGAGGAGATCATCGAGCGCCAGGTGCTGGCCGGCCCGGCTCCGGAGGAGATAGGCGGCGAGCATCGCTTCGGTCGTGTTGCCGCAGGCAATGCCGGTCGCGGCGAGGAGCGGAATGCTCGTCGTCGCATTGGCCAGAAACGCGCCGAGCAGGATGGCCGGCCAATATCCCGGGCCGAGCAGCGCCAGCGCCGCCACGGCGACGCCCGTGGGCGGCCACACCGGCGAGATGGAGGGCCCGATCGTCGCGTAGCGGAGGCCGATTTTGGCGACCACGAAGTACGTGGCGGCCAGGGCCAGCGCACCCGCCAACCAGCGCAGGGCCGTCAACGCTGTCCTGGGGGAAGTCGTCATGGGGCGAGGGAAAGATTTGTTGCTGCGAGAGCCAAAACAAGCGCCCACTGTGCGTTCTTGATCACCAGCTCGCGGCCCGATGCCTCGATCCGAATCAAAGGATGACCCGACCGCAGTCGTGAACCATCGAGCTGCTCTGGCCGCTCCTTTCGCGGGGCGGTACTTTGGCACGGCATGTCCGATGTGCTCGAACGCCTCGGAGCGGCCCTCGCCGAGCACTACGCCATCGAACGCCAGGTCGGTGCCGGTGGCATGGCGACCGTCTATCTCGCACGGGACCTCAAGCACGATCGCGCCGTCGCCTTGAAAGTGCTGCGCCCCGAGCTCGCCGCCGTGCTCGGGATCGAGCGCTTCTTGAGTGAGATTCGGGTGACGGCCCACCTGCAGCACCCGCACATCCTGCCGTTGTTCGATTCGGGCCAAGCGGGCGGCCTGATCTACTACGTCATGCCGCACGTGGAAGGGGAGTCGCTGCGACAGCGCCTCGAGCGAGAGAAGCAGCTCCCGATCGAGGAGGCGCTCGGCCTTGCCGGTGGCGTCGCCAGTGCGCTCGGCTACGCGCACCGCCACGGCGTGATCCACCGCGACATCAAGCCGGAGAATGTCCTGTTCCAGGACGGCCAGGCGGTGGTGGCGGACTTCGGGATCGCGCTCGCCCTCTCCGCCGCAGGTGGCTCGCGCCTGACGGAAACGGGGCTGTCACTCGGCACCCCTCAGTACATGAGTCCCGAGCAGGCGACCGGGGACCGGCTCATCGACGCGCGCAGCGACAT
>WNGR01008882.1_pt1 | contig 10576 bp, 15 predicted proteins | sample 5407581 | NCBI WGS metagenome assembly WNGR01 (sample SAMN13153383, study PRJNA577476) | soil metagenome | isolation source: 80 cm soil or saprolite under Garry oak tree replicate 2 | place: USA:California | collected 2016-06-15 | reverse complement strand
AGGGAGAGAGAGCCCTTATGTCTTGCTGAATAGAGGAGAAGACTAGTGGTGATTCAAGAAGACCAAGATGGAGTCTTGGTCTTCAACGACTACATCTTAAGTACTACAACGAGGAGGGCTTTAAAGCGCCTCTTGAACCTGAAACCAACTACCGCTATCCTAGGATCGAGTCATCCTATCGTACATGTGATACTTTCGCTGACTGATGGTAAGTCCATGACTAATTACCGCTTACTCGAGTAGCCACAACCTATGAGTAAGTGTCTTTGGGCGTAAATGTAACATCACCCCCTTTTCAGCCTTTGCGCCCACGCAAAATCTCTTCGTTGACCCGAAGTGCGTCATCCACGAACCCTTGATTGTTTGCATCGATCCTCACCTTGGCGTCAGCCATTTCCAACCATCTGATAGCGCCCAACTTAGCTGTGGCCAACTGTCCCCATGCTTCTTCGTTCTCCGTCAAGACGGTCTCCATCCTTTCCAACTCGTTCGTTACCATCCGAAAGCGGTGGACCTCTGCCTTGAGTGATAGATCACCCTCTCAATCTATCAACCGGTCCGTGAACTCCCGCCCTTGCGCGTCTGCCTTGAGGTAGTCCAACTCCCCCGTTGTGTAGGTGGGTTTGCCGTTGAAGGCATACACTGCTGAGGTGTACAAGGGCTTGCTGAATACCTTGTCCGAGTCCTTCCGGAGTGCTATGACGAGTGGGTTAGGGGCCATAATGGCCTGCATGTAGTGAGCTTGTTGCGTGGTTGGCTCGTTTGGTAGGCGGATGGGGTAGTCGATGTAGTGGCGCCCCCGGTTGGGATAGAACCCGATGGGGTCCTGTCGCTGCATTGCAGCGGGCATGTACGTCTTTTTGTACAGCGGGTACCTGCTAGTTGTAAGCATGTATGGGGTCTCGTTGGGGTCATCAGAGTCGCGATAGTTCTTTATGAAGGGGTGCTCATCTGGGTACCAGTCCCGGATGCTGGTAGTGCGACTCCAAGGCCCCCTTGTGGCCGGCGTACTTGGCGGCGCAGTGCTTCCCAGGCTACCTTCGCGGCGTTTCTCTTATGCACGGCTCGTGCAAATTGCTCCTCCCTCCACTGCAAGCTGACCTTCTCCGGCGTCTGCGTCTTCGATTCTCCCCATGCGGGGAGGGATTCGCAATACTCCCTTAGCTTCCCAAAGCTCATTATCAAGCGCTTGGGTGTCGGCTTCGTGAGTCGGTGTGGCTCCCATCCCGTTAGGGTCTGACATCTCTTGCAATATGGGTGATAGTGGACGTGGTTGCACTGGCGCCGTCTGGAGATCTGGGAAGACCTCTCGTACTCGAGCCAGCTCTTCCTCTGTGAGGGGAGCGGCAAGTTCATTCTCGTCTTTGACATGGGGTCATATGTATTTCTTGGCGCAAAGTTCTCGCACCTCGTCATAGGTGATAAGTTGGGAGTTGAGTTCGGCCCTGAAGATGCACTCCGGTGAACCGAGGTAGTAGTTGTTGGTGTCATTGGACATGGGGGATGTATGAGTGGTGGTTGTAGAAGTTGTGAGAGGAGTGATGAGGTACTCGCCCATCGTTCCCGTCCTTATATGTCCTCTTACGGCGGCTCTTGAATTTTCAAACTCCCTTATCGCTTCAGGGGCGTGTATGTCCTTGTGATCAACCCATTCGTTATCCGAGTCTGGATAACCCTTCCATTTGATGAGGTATTGCCTTTTGCGTCCTCTGCCGAACTGCCGAGTGTCTAGAACCTTCTCGACCTCATATTCTTCTTCGTCATTGACAAGGTCTGGAGCTGGTCTTGAATAGTTTGATCCGTGGATGTCGGTTTCTCAGTAGGGTGTGAGAAGATCGATATGAAACACGTTGTGAATGCTCCACTGTGTGGGAAGCTTCAATCGATAGTTAACAGGGGACATCACCTGGACAATCTGAAAGGGGCCGTGTCGCTTGGGCACAAGTTTGGTGGTTGGTTGATTGGTACGTAGGTGGCGTCCTTCTAGCCACACGAGGTCTCCTTCTTGACACTTGGGCGTATCTTTGTTCTTGACCCATGACTTTTGTGCCTTGATCATCAGTTCCTGGGCGCGTTGTCTGGCCTTTTTGAACTGGTCCAGTCGCAGCGCCACCTGTGGTATTGGTGATGGCTTATCCGTCCAATCAGCTTGTGGGTTAAACCCGTATAGGACAAAGAAAGGGGACTCTCCCGTAGTTTCATTTGGCCAGTTATTATGTGCGAATTCTGCCAGTGGCAGATAAGCATGCCAGTTATCTTGGCGCTCGTTGACCCAGAATCGTAGGTATTGTTCTAGCCACTGGTTTGTACGTTCTGATTGTCCATCTGTCCAAGGGTGATACGCCATTGAAATGTTTTGCGTCGTCCCTGTTCCTTTGCATAGTCCTCATATGAACCTTGAGGCGAACTTCGGGTCTCTATCACTAATAAACTTCAGCGGGAGTCCAAATCGTGGGAATATATGTTGGACTATTAGTCCCGCAGTTTCTTTGGCAGTCATACTTTCCTTGCAGGGGATGAATACCGCCGCCTTGGTGCAATCATGATCGGTTACGGTGAGTATCGAGTCATAGCCCTGCGAGACCGGCAGTTTAGTGATGAAGTCCAAAGCCACAGTTTCGAACGGCATAGCTTCGTGCGTAGGAAATATGGGTGACAGTGGGGCTCTGGTAGGCCGTGTGTTGATTTTGTTCCTTTGGCATTCCACACATCCTCGCACGTAATCCTTGACGTCTTGTTGCATGTTTGGCCACCAATATCTTCGGGCCATCAGTTGATACGTCTTGTTGATCCTGGGGTGTCCATATACTGGTGCGTTGTGATGAACTCGTACGAAGGTTCGCTTGTGTTCCATTCCGCCTGTCACCACGCGGCGTCCGTCCTTGTACCAGACTCCTTCGACTTTCTTCAGGCGATGGGCGTTGATCCATGGTTTGAGCAGTTCTTCGTCTTGGGTGTATATTGGGTCTGTCGCTTCCATCTCCTCTTGAGCCATGATTCGTCGCATAGGGGGGGCGCGTTGTGTTGCCGCTGCTCTTACAAAAACGCGGTCTGGCAATACGACTACATTTTTGTTGTCGTTCTCGCCTTGGTCGTACCCTGGGCGTCTTGACAGTGCGTCAGCTCTTCCGTTTAGTCTACCAGGGAGGTGACGTATCTCGAAGTCGTATTCTGATAGTTCCAATACTTCTTGCGCCACTCTCCTAGATATTCGTTGTGGTAACCTCCAATATTGTAGATTGAGGTGGTCGGAGTATATAATGATCTTGTGAGGAGATCCCGCAAGTAGGGGTCTCCAATTCTTGAGTGCCATTACGATGGCCAAGAGTTCGAGGTCGTAGATGTCATAATTTCATTGTGCTTCATTGAGCGTTGCCGAGTAGTATCCTATGGGATGCTTTTTACCATCCTCTTTGCGTTGAAGAAGTACCGCTCCTACCGCGTATCCGGAGGCATCTACTTCTAGCTCAAACTGATCATCTAGTTTGGCATGCGCTAGTACTGGTTCTGAGGTGACGTGTTTCTTTAATGCATCGAAAGCTTTTTGTTCTTCCGATCCCCAGTGCCATTCTTGGTCCTTTTGTGTAAGTTTGTGTAGTGGCTTCGCGATGAACGCGAATCCCTCGATGAAGGGGCGATAGAAATTGAAAAATCCAAGGACCTTTTGTACCTCTGTGGCATTTTTGGGTACCGGCCACGTGTTGACACCTGCAATTTTTGCGGGGTCCATGCGTGTCACCCCCTTTTCAAGGATTACCCCCAGGTAATCCATGGAGGGCGAATGGAAAAGGCATTTTTCTGGTTTGAAGTAAAGGTCATGGAGTTGGGCGATTTTGAGGACGTCGTAAACTGCGTGTTGATGATCGGCCATGTTTGTACGGGTGGCAATCCCAATGTCGTCCATGTAGATTCGGATGGTCGTACCAAGGGGTTCATGCTTGAGAATGACGTCGCGGTAGATATAGTTCATCATGGTTTGGAAAGTTGCTGGTGAGTTGGTGAGTCCAAAGTACATAACCATAGGTTCAAAAAGTCCATATCTGGTTTTAAATGCTGCTTTCTTCTCGTCTCCTTCGCGGATGCGTACGTTGTTGTACCCCCATCGGACGTCAAGCTTTGTGTAGATATATGCGTTGCTAAGATCGCGGATAAGATCTGCGATCAAGGGAAGGGGGTATTGGTTGCAAATGGTGAGGGTGTTGATTTTGCGATAGTCTTGTACTGGTTGTAGTTTGCCGTCCTTTTTATGGACGAAGAAGAACGATGATGCATATGGAGATTTCGACTCACGGATGTAGCCTTTCTCCAGTTCATCGTGCAGGAATTTTTGTACTGCTTCATCCTCTATCCGGTTCATCGGATAGACCTTGCAATCTACCGCTTCAGGCGCATCACTTTTAAACTCGATTGCGTGGTCCCATGCTCGTTTTGGTGGGAATCGCTTTGATTCTTGTTCGCTGAATACTTTAGCAAATTGTTGATACTCTGTCGGGACTTCCACCTTCTTGGTATATTGTTGTGCTTGGATTGCGAGTTCGGTGGAGGTCATGGCCGCCAATCGATCGTTGTCTCCTATCTCCTTGACTCGTGCGATCATCGGGTCCCTTTTGGAGGTAAAAGGGTTTACAGACCGGAGGATAATGGGCAATTCTTCTTCGTTGATGGCCCCGTTTTTCCATGTAAACTGAGGTTTGAACGCGGCCATCCATGGATATCCTAGTATGATATCTTCGTTCCCAATGTTTGTGACAAGGAATTGTATCGTTTTCCGGATTCCTTTGGTTTGTATATCAAGGGTGATATAGTGCGTGATTTCTCCGGCTTGATTCGCCGTATTATCGATGTTCCATATTTTTCGTGGTCTTTGTAGGGGTCGTTTCCCTAACTTCATTCGTCGTATGAACTTTTCACTCATAAAGCAATCGGTTGCTCCAGAGTCTACGAGTGCTTTGATGTCGGCCATTGCATTACTAGTTCTGATAGAGACAGGGATATGCATAGATCAAAATCGCGTAGTCACTATTACAGAATTGAACTTATGGACTGCCCTCACCCAGGCCGATGGGTTCAGGTGTGTTGAAAACCCTCTCTTCCTATGAGGTCTCTCATTACTAGTTCTTGTACGTCTTCCCCTGCTGTTGCTACCCCTCGAAGCCATGAATCGGCTTGTTGTTGCGGGCTTTGAGTGCTTGATCGTGCGATCGAAGGTTGTTCTTCGTCATAAACGCTCCTGTCATCTACTATGGCCTCACGGCCTTGACTAGGACATGGAGCCCAATTTTGTGGCCCTTTGGGTTTGTTCCACGTATGCTGGGGGCAATTGCGACTCATGTGTCCTTTTTGGCGACATGTATAGCACTCAACTTTGCGTAAATCTCTCGTTCTTGCTCCTCCCCACCCTCTTTGCATGTATCCTCCTTGTGGAATGTACCCTCCTTGTGGCATGGTTGCGGGGTTCATTTCCTCACTTCCGGTAACGCGTCCTCTCGTTCGTCCTGCCGACGTATCCATTGCATTTGGATCGGTTAACATATGTCGAGGTATCCACCCTCTTGGGCAAGAAGTGGTTATTCCTCCTTGATGTGCCTTCAGTCGTGCCTTCATATGGATGTAGTCTTGTTGACGATTGATGGCCGCTTGCTTCCATTGTTCGTAGGTGGTTGGCCTATCGAGTTCCAAGACCTTTTGATACAGCCCCGTGGGCAGTCCATCGGTGAAAGTTTCGATAGTTTGTGGTACGTCAAATCGGTACTCAGCTAGACGGATGAGCTCCTCTATTTCGACGACGTAAGCATCGATGTCTTCTCCTTTCATCTTTACTCCTGCTCAGAGTATTGATTGTGCGTTTTCTTTTGCCAGATTGTCGGCGAATCGCCGTGTGAAGGAGGCGGCTACCTCGTTCCATAATCGTTCATCGGCGGTGTTGATTCCTCCTTGTATCTGTCACGCCAACCATCGGTTGACTGCCATTACCCATTCGTTAACTCGAGCTCCTTTGATGTATGTGAGAAAGAACATAGCTCGTTGGTATGGGTTAATCATAAGGGCATTGTCGTTGTTGACTGCCCAGTATAATTCCCACTCGTTGATGAACAAGGTTGTCTTCTTCCTGTCACCGTCGTAAATTGTGGGAGGTTCTCCTACTAGCTTTCCTTGCTGTGGTTGTTGCGGGACCATGGGTGCTGGTGGTGGTCCCCAACCACCTCCTGGTGGTCCTCCGGGCGGCACTCCTCCTCCGCCTGGGTATCCCCCTCCTCCTGGGTATCCCCCTCCTCCAGGGAATCCTCCGCCTCCGGGGAATCCTCCTCCTCTGGGGAATCTTCTCCTAGGTTGATCATCTTGTGGGAGTCAGATAGGTGGCAACTCCGGCAGCCTTTCCGGTCCTGCACTTGGTGGGTCGGGTATGTCTGGTTCTTGGGCCCATCGTAAGGCTGCTTCGTCGTCTGCTTGTCGTGGCACTGCTTCGTGCATCCTGTGCCCTGTGCGTGGGTGAATTTCTCCTACCATTTCTTGTCTGAGGTAGGTGGATCCTTCCGTTATTATCTCCACTGGTTCGGTTATTGTAGCCATCTCTGGCGGGTTAATGTGGATTGACTCAGCTAATTCAGCTAGTCCTTCTTCTTCAGTGGTATTTCCTGGTACCCCTGTTTCGGCTGTGCCTTCAGATCTTTCGCTACCTCTTTCTTCTTCTTCGTCTTCTGTTGACGGTGCAGGGGTTCAAGGAGTTGGAGGTTGTTGTCCGTCGATTTGTCCTACCTGTCCTGCTGTTTGTACCTCGTCCTCGAATATGTCACACCGATAGTCTGGTCTCATTGGCCTTACAACGTCCCACCTGTTTTGAGGTGCATTCCAAGCAATCTCTGTCCAACACACAAAGTCGTGATTGAACTCAACTGGGTAATATTGCGCTGGTCTTGTGGGGATGTTGACAAAGTATCCTGTGCTTCCTCGGATGGTTCTCCACCATGCGGTTTTCAGATATATGAGAGGTACATTTCGTTCTCCTCTTTTGTGGAGTGAGTAGGGTGCGAAGACCCAACGTTCTCTGGTAGTGATGCGCGCCACGATGAGGGTATCTTGGTCTTAATGTTACGTTGCCACTGAATGTTAGCCTGAACGTAGGCTCCTGACGCGGGGCGCAACACGACTTAGCGATGATAGACACGGATTCCTTGTATCACGTGCTATGGCAGGTCACAAGGCTCTAGGGGCACTTGGACGCAAGTCAACTTGTGACAAGTAAGAGGAGAAAAGGGAGAGAGAGCCCTTATGTCTCGCTGAATAGAGGAGAAGACTAGTGGTGATTCAAGAAGACCAAGATGGAGTCTTGGTCTTCAACGACTACATCTTAAGTACTACAACGAGGAGGGCTTTAAAGCACCTCTTGAACCTGAAACCAACTACCGCTATCCTAGGATCGAGTCATCCTATCGTACATGTGATACTTTCGCTGACTGATGGTAAGTCCGTGACTAATTACCACTTACTCGAGTAGCCACAACCTATGAGTAAGTGTCTTTGGGCGTAAATGTAACAATCCCTGTTCGCATGGCCCATTTGCACATAAAGGGATGGGGGGTGGACAGGATGTGCAGCAATGATGGGAGGGGGGCAGGGTGTGCCAATGGGGCATGGAAAGAGGGTACTGTTTGTCCCTCCTCCCATGTGTCCCACATTCGATACACAAGGCCACGTTGTTTAACATTATTTTCACTTATTTTTATCATCATATTTACTCTATTGGAAATAAAATGAAAGATCAAAAAAATGAAAAGAAAGCAGAGTTTGAATCTGAGTAGCAGTAAAGTGGACTGGTCCATGGGACCGATGTGAAAAGTCAAGGACTGTCAGCTGGGGGTCAAATTTGGGTCGAACTAAGTCAGAAATTTTGCATAAGTCATAGACAGTCTGGCCAAGTTGGACAAGAGTCATTTGGCAGTCAGATCTAGTCAGATTCTCAGTGAAAGAAAGGGATGTGAGATTGACTAAAATTGAACAATTTTTTTTACAAGCAAAAAAAAAAACGGAACCATTCAATTGCGATTACCTTCATGTTATATAAACTCATGTATCTATTTAATATCATTTGGATAGGCCTAACTTGGTCCAGGAGCAAAAGAAAATCAATTATGATTGATTACAATTTTACAATTTTACAGTACTCTACTCATACTTGTACTCTACACTACAATTGTATTCAATCTAAATCAAAAACTTGCTAATGAGTGTTGGTATCAGGATTGTTATGGTGGTGGGGGTTGCATGCAGGGCATCTCCATTGTGGGGGAAGATGGCTTCCATCCCTGTTGTCACCATTGCTGCCATGGTTATTGCAGTTGTGGCGGCAGATGGCTTGCGTCAACATTGGTGTCAGCGTTGCTGTCGTCATTGCCACTGCAACCATCCTTATCATGGAAGCAGATGGCTCACATCACCATCATTATCGCCACCATGGCCATCATCATCACTGATGTCCTCCTCATTGTGGTAGGGGTTGAACATGGCTCCAGCTTGTGTTGGTGGAGTACCTGGGTGGTGGTGGTATAATGGTGGTGGTCAGGGGTTGCACACAGCTGTGTTGTTATTGTGATTGGGGTCGCATGTGGCTTGCATTGGTGGAGTGCCCCAGTGTTGGCATCATCGTGGGCATTGTGGATGGCCTCACACATGCAGCACCTCTGAGTGGCAGTGTTGGGTCATTATGGGTCATGCACAGCCTAGTCATCTTTGTGGTTAGGACCCCACATGGCTTGTGGCTGGCCAGCATTGTCATCGCTGTGGTTGGGGGTGCACGGTGCACACAATTTGGGGCTCACATTGGTGGAGTGTGCCACCCAGTGGCATCATCAGTAGTGTTGCAACAGCTCAAGCCAACATTTTTGCTATCTTGGGAAATAAAATAGTTAAAAGTCTGAAAATATTTGTGGAGGTAGATTACCTCAGAAGCCAGGGGGTCCTCTGCCAACCCTAAGTGATCCAATCAGTGGTTCCTGAGTTATTTGACCAGCTACAAAAGGTTGAAGCTAAGCTGATTTTTAGCTGGTCAAATAACTCAGGAACCACTGATTGGATCACTTAGGGTTGGCAGAGGACCCCCTGGCTTCTGAGGTAATCTACCTCCACAAATATTTTCAGATTTTTAACTATTTTATTTTCAAAGATAGCAAAAATGTTGGCTTGAGCCATTGCAACACTAGACCAGCCCACCCCTGGGGGCAAGCCTGAAACACCTTATCATAACTAACCATTGTATGTAAGAGACAGGGTTGTATCAGTAAAAGACACCACTGCTACACCCAGTCAGAAAAACTCCAACCTCCCCTTAGAAGAACTGGAACACGGTTATCCCATTCATCCCTCTGCAGTTTTATGCTGGGTTTCCCATCTGGGTGCATCAGCCATAAATCCTTGAGGCCCTGAAATCAGGGGGGATCTGTGTTTCCCACAAGTCTCCAGTTACTGTGGGTAAGGGGGTACTGTTTGAGGGGTCAGAGGGTGTGTGTAGAGTGATTGTGGCAGGTGGCATGTTCACCCTTGCTGGGGACATAGCCTGGGTGGCTAGTCCCACAGCTGCTTCCTCTCCCACACTTGCCCCTTTAGTCACAGAACACTTGTGTCTGCCAGCAGTTTTGTGGGAGTTGAACTTGCGCCCACACCCCCACATTGCCACTCACAGGCAGGTAGTTTGGCCACTTTCACAGCTTCACGATCCCACTCCCACTTAGCAGCACAGCTCCGTTTCCGTGCAAGACCCCTCTTCTCCCTCTGGGCATTATTAGCCTTGCGGCTGCCCTTCTGAAGTTTGAAGAAGGCACTATGGCCTGTTCCGTTAAGAAGCTCCAAAATAAACACAAACATCACCCGTTTCACCACATGAACAGGGTGAGGCACAAGTGCGACAGCACACTTGACCAGGTGAGAATGGAATGGGGGAGTAAACTCCACCCAGGAAATTTTTCCGTCCTCTGCCTTTTGAGCAGAGATGGTATTGGCCAAGAGGTTGGCCCTGGAAAGGAACCAACGTCGACGGAAGATATTGAGGATGTCGAAGACCGATATGTCGGCATCCCCAGCATGAGACCTAGAGTGCGCCCCCCCCTTCGCAATGGGTTGGTCATGGCCACTGTAGGAGGTAGGAGGGGCAAGTACTGTGAGGACGCCCTGCGTGGAAGCAGGGGAAGAGATGTACTCAGAGGGAGACATGGCGGTTTAAGAAGAAAGCGCCTCACTGACTCCACATAAGTAGCTGTGAGCCAGTGCGAACAATCATTCTCAAGTCATTGTCATCGAGTCACTGTCATGTTGCATGTTCTACCCACCGAGGTCACGCTTAGCGTGCTTTCTCATCTTCCGATACCATCGTTACTTTCCTTACGACTCCTGTCTCGTCAATGGCTCCATTTCTTCACCACAAACCAATCGGCAATCTTCCATCGTGCCGCCCTGTTACATGAGTACATACAACCCGAGACATTGTCGCTAGAGGATGCGCTGTCCATGAATACGGGCCAGCCTTGGGCGGGATCGACAAGTTGGAAGGACTTTTGTAAGTTGCACCTCATCGATATGGCGGGAG
>WNGR01010051.1_pt1 | contig 10579 bp, 10 predicted proteins | sample 5407581 | NCBI WGS metagenome assembly WNGR01 (sample SAMN13153383, study PRJNA577476) | soil metagenome | isolation source: 80 cm soil or saprolite under Garry oak tree replicate 2 | place: USA:California | collected 2016-06-15 | reverse complement strand
TTCAAATCGTTCTTCACGCGATCGAGAATGCCATTCACAAAACGGCCGGATTCCGCGCCTCCGAAAGTCTTTGCCAGCTCGATTGCTTCGTTGATTGAGACAACCGGCGGGATGTCGTCGCGATAAAGCATCTCGTAGATCGCAAGCCGCAGGACGTTGCGATCGACTGCGGAGATACGACCGAATTCGTAATTTTCACAGTAGCGCCGGATGCGTTCATCGATTTCCGGCAGATGCGCGACCATTCCTTCGATGAGCGGCTGCGCGAATTCGCGCACACGTGGCGTGGCCGGGCAAAACTCCCAGAAATCATTGATATGGTCGGGCCCTTCGCCATGCTGAAGATCGCGCCAGAAATGATACTGAATTGCTGCTTCCCGCGCTCGTCGCCGTTTGCCCATAAAAATTACCTCTCGCGAAGGCCTGACATGACGTTGGCGATTTCCACTGCGGCCCGCGCGGCCTCCGTCCCACGGTTGATTCTATTTTCCAGGCAGCGCTCGCGCGCTTGAATTTCGTTATCAAAACTGAGCACGACATTGATCACTGGCACACCGTGATCAATAGCGATGCGCTGGAGGGCATCGGTCACGGAACGGCTCAGATTTTGCGCGTGGTTCGTCTTGCCTTTCAGAATCACCCCGCAGGCGATGATCGCGTCGGCTTTTCCCCGTGACGCCAGACCCTGCACGTATTGCGGATTAAATTGGCTCGCCACGATGGAGAACCTGCGTCTGGTCTTAAGAATTCGCGGACGAGGCGGCGCGGTGCTGGACATTCGCTTTCAGATCTACATTTTGATCGCGGCGCACTCAGCAATCACAGCAGATGCCCCATCTTTACTTTCTTTGTCTCGAGGTATTTGGCGTTGTGGGGATTGGCTTCGCTGCGAATTGGCACCTGTTCTACCATCTCCAGACCATAACCTTCGAGGCCGACAACTTTCTTTGGATTATTGGTCAGAAAACGAAACTGGCGGACACCAAGATCGAAGAGGATTTGCGCCCCGAGACCGTAGTCGCGCAAATCGCTTGGATAGCCAAGTTTGGCATTTGCCTCCACCGTATCGAGTCCTTCTTCCTGCAATTTGTAGGCGTGAATTTTTGCCGCAAGCCCGATGCCGCGGCCTTCCTGCCGCATATAAACCAGAACGCCGCTGCCTTCCTCCTGGATTTGCCGGAGTGCCGCGTGCAGCTGATTTCCACAATCGCATCGGCGTGAGCCGAAGACGTCGCCGGTGAGACATTGGCTGTGCACGCGAACCAGCGTTGGTTTGCCCTTGTCGATCTTGCCTTTCACGAGCGCGAGATGATGCTGGCCGTCGAGCTTCGCGCGGTATAAGTGCAAATCGAACTCGCCGTATTCGGTTGGCATTTTTACGATCTGTTCCAGCTCCACCAGTTTTTCGCGGACGCGGCGATGAGCGATCAAACTTTGAATCGTGCAAATGCGCAGTCCGTGCTTCTTGCGGAACTCCATCAGCTCCGCCAACCGCGCCATGGTCCCGTCATCGTGGAGAATCTCGCAAAGCACCCCGGCCGCTTGCAGACCAGCCATGCGCGCGAGGTCGACAGCCGCCTCGGTGTGACCAGTCCGGCGCAATACGCCGCCGTCCTTGGCCCGCAAGGGAAAAACATGACCGGGTTGTACGAGGTCCTCGGGCGACGATTTCGGATTGGCAATCGCCAGGATCGTTGTCGCCCGGTCGTATGCGCTGATCCCGGTGGTGACGCCGCGCGCTGCGTCCACAGATACTGTAAAGTCGGTGCGATACATTTCGCGGTTTTGCGCCACCATCCGTTGCAGGCCGAGTTGTTCCGCGCGCTCATTCGAAACGGGCGCACAAATCAAGCCTCGCCCGTGCATGGCCATGAAGTTGACCGCTTCCGGCGTCACCTTTTCCGCCGCCATCACCAGATCGCCTTCGTTCTCGCGGTCGGCGTCGTCGGTCACGATCACAATGCGGCCTTTGGCGATATCGCTCACCACATCGTCGATCGTGTCGAACTGAAACGCCTCCTTGGTTTCTGAAATCATCGGAGCAGTTAAACTAGCGCCGCAACTGCTGTGAGCAACTCTTGCTCGTGTTCAGGCTGTACTCATAGCCGACTTTGCACTACTCTTACTCTTGCTCCTGTTCGTAATCGCAGCCATCTCGACCAGCAGCGCGGTTACGAGCATGAGCGGGAGTAGATCATTTTGCGCTCGTGGCCACGATCGCTTCTGGTCGATATAGATCGCGATTGTTTCCCTGAAACTCGGCTTTCAGTTTCACCTTAAACCGCGCGAGATCGACAAGATCCCAGCGCGTGAATTTCCAGCGCTCGTTTTTTCCGCGCGGCTCGTGCTCAAACCCGACGATGAAATGAACCGCATCATCGCGGACTTTGTTCGTCGCAATCTTCGGCTCGAAATAAAATGTCCGAAAACTGCTGTCGCGGCTTCCAGCCGCGTAAAGTTTTGGGTCCAGGTAGAAAACGCGTTTGCTCGCGAGATCGACGATCCGCATGTCGGGATAACCGGAACGCATCACTCTCTCCTGCGTGGTATGAGGAAAATCGCAATGAAATCCTGGCGTTGAGTTGAGCAACTCGCGCAACGTATCTTCGAAATGACTGCTGACTTCATTGATACGCGCGACATTTTGAATCGTACTATCTGGCGCGTTCATCCGCTTCATCGTCTCGTCGCACGCCGCACCGATTTTCTTGATTACGCGCTGGTCAGTTTCGTTTTTGGCATCGACCGCCAAAACATGTTTGCCCGTCGTGTCGAGGATCACTTCGGCAAATGGAATCCCGCGCAATTGTCGATCTTCATCGAGCAGCCACGGAATCAGCTGGTCAACAGGCGTCTTTGTAGCCGGTGTGGGGGGAGTCGCCGCTGCAGCCGGGGTCAGCGACCCCGGCGAGGCTTCGCTTTCATCGACAGCCGGAGCGGTTGCCCCACAAATCGCAAGCGCGACGAGAAAGAAGAATGCCACCAGCCACCGCATTGGCGAATTCAAAATCCTCGTTCGCGAATGAACAAGAGCAAACGAACGGCGATCCAGCCGCGATTTCTTTATTCACGAAGTGAGGATTGCGCAAAGGCGGAAAAAAGAAAATGCTACGTCGCCAGCTGAGTCACCTCATGATGCAAAAATCAGACAAAATTTTTGTCGCCGGTCACCGCGGTCTTGTCGGCAGCGCTATAATCCGCCGCGTCGAAAGTGAGGGCTTCGATAACCTGTCAAAACGCGACCGGTCGGAGCTTGATTTGGCTGATGAAGAGGCCGTGCAACATTTTTTCGCGCAGGAAAAGCCAGGCGTCGTGATTTTTGCTGCGGCAAGGGTGGGCGGTATCAAGGCGAATAACGATTTTCCAGTCGAGTTCCTGCTCGATAACTTGCGGATTCAAAACAACGTCATTCACGCGGCCCACCAAGCCGGCGTGCGCAAACTGCTCTTTCTTGGAAGCTCCTGCATTTATCCCAAGTTCGCGCCGCAACCGATTCCCGAAACAGCCTTGCTGAGCGGACCGCTCGAACCAACCAATGAAGCTTACGCAATCGCGAAGATTGCCGGCATCAAACTTTGCCAGGCATATTCTCGCGAATATGGGGCGAATTTCATTTCGGCAATGCCGACGAATCTTTACGGCCCGAATGACAATTTCGATCTGGAAACATCACACGTGCTGGCCGCGCTCTTGCGCAAGGCGCATGAAGCGAAAACGCGGAAGGCGCGAGAGCTGATTGTGTGGGGCTCTGGAAAGCCGCGCCGCGAATTTTTGCATGTAGACGATCTTGCTTCGGCGTGTCTTTTTCTGCTCGAGAAATATGATTCGCCCGAAATCATTAACGTTGGATGCGGCGCGGACATTTCAATTCGCGAGCTGGCTGAGTTGATCTGTGACGTCGTTGGTTTCGACGGAGAACTCACTTGGGACACCACCAAGCCGGACGGCACACCGCGAAAACTTCTCGATATCACTAAGCTTCGTGATCTTGGCTGGCGGCCGACAATCCCGCTCCGCGATGGCGTCGCGCAAACCTACGATTGGTTCCTCGCGAACTGTGTGAAGTAAACGGACGAAAGGTGCGATCGAGAAGGCCCTTGCTCGATGCTAGAGTTTGGCGGACGAGCCGCCTTAATTAGGATCGTCCGCGGTGCGGCCCATCCACCTTTGAGGTTCGGCTTCGATTCAGCTGCGTTTGCGTTTGATTCTTCGTTGCAGTTGACCGCGAAAGCTTTCGGGGTTGACTGCGATTCATTCATGAAAAAATTGCGTGTTGGAGTTGTTGGCGTCGGTCATATCGGAAGCAACCACGCGCGGCTTTATGGGGAAATTCCGTCAGCGGAGTTTGCGGCGGTGTATGACGTCGATCTTATAAGAGGCCACGCGATCGGAACAAAGTTTGGCGCGGCGCCAACAAAATCGCTCGATGAGTTTATTGGCACGGTTGACGCCGCTTCGGTGGCGACGCCGACCAACACACACTACGAGGTTGCGCAGGCTCTGCTTGCGCGCGGCAAACATTTGCTGGTCGAAAAACCGATCACCGATAACACCGCGCATGCCAGCAGACTGGCGGAATTGGCGGCGCGCAAGGGCCTCATCTTGCAAGTTGGCCACGTCGAACGGTTCAATCCGGTTCTAAGCGCACTCGAAAAACACCTGACCCATCCGCGTTTCATCGAAGCGCATCGGCTCTCACCTTACCCTGACCGCAGCACCGATATCGGCGTGGTTCTCGATCTGATGATCCATGATCTGGAAGTCATTTTACATTTCGTGCGTTCGCCTGTGCAGAGTATCGATGCGGTGGGGGTGCCGGTCTTGAGCCGCAGTGAAGACATCGCAAATGCGCGGCTGCGTTTCGAGAATGGTTGCGTGGCAAACGTTACGTCGAGCCGCATCAGTCCCGAGCGCATGCGCAAGATTCGCGTGTTTCAGGAGGACGCGTATCTCTCGCTCGATTATCAAAATCAGAGCGGTGAAATCTATCGTCGCGCTTGGGGACGGATTACGCGGGACAAAGTCGAGATCGAGCGCGATGAGCCGCTCAAACGCCAGCTCACCTCGTTCATCGAATGCGCGAGCACTGGCCGCGAGCCACGCGTTTCCGGGTTTCAGGCAACGGCAGCACTGGAGCTGGCAGTTGAAATAACGAAGCGAATCGGCTCGAGTGCGTGAAAGCTCGCTGATATATTCAGGTGCTGATTGCTGTAGCCACCGCCCTGTGGGCGGTTTCCTGAGGTGCATCGAGCGCAGACGGGCCACAGGCCCGTGGCTACAACAAGAATGAAATCCATGACCATCTACTTCGTCGCTGGCGAAGCGAGCGCCGATAATCACGCCGCTGCATTAATGTGTTCTCTGCGGGGGTTAGATGCCGATCTCCAGTTCGTCGGACGCGGCGGGCCGCAAATGCGAAAGATCGCTGGCGAACAATTCAAGAACTGGATCGATGACGCAGCCGTCCTCGGTTTATGGGAAGTGATCAGGAAGTACGGTTACTTTCGAGAACAGTTTCACGAAACCCTCAACGAGATTCGTGAGAGCAAGCCCGACGCGATCGTGTTAATCGATTATCCAGGGTTCAATTTGCGCCTCGCCCGCGCATTGCGAAAACAATCGGCGCGACAAAAGATCATTTACTACATCAGCCCCCAAGTATGGGCTTGGAATCGCGCCCGGATCAAAAAAATGGCGCGCCTTCTGGACCTCATGCTTTGCATCTTCCCGTTTGAGGCCGACCTCTATAACAAATCTGGCTTGCGCGCGGTATTTGTCGGCCATCCGATGATCGAGAGATTGCGCGCTCGGAAGATCGACACTGAGCGCGATCGGAATTTAATCGGGCTTTTTCCGGGCAGCCGCATGCGCGAAGTGCGAAAAACTTTTCCGGTGATGCTCGAAAGTATACCTGAACTTCAGAAGCAAAACCGGGATATGCGTTTCGAAGTTGCAGCCGCATCGGAGGAACTCGCTAGAGAAATGAGGGAAATGCTCGCTCGACGTGGACAAGATCAACAAGGCGTTCAAATCAAAGTCGGCGAAACGGCAGCGCTTATGCAGCGCGCGTTTGCCGGAGTTGTCGCCTCAGGTAGCGCCACGCTTGAAGCTGCTTATTTCCGGCTGCCCTTTGTGCTGATTTACAAGGTGACGTGGCCGACTTATCTGGCGGCGCGGCTGGTCGTCAGCGTAAGATACCTTGGCATGCCCAATGTGCTCGCAGATAGAGAAGTGGTTCCCGAATTCATTCAACACCGCGCAAGGCCTGACGCGATCGTTAAAGCCGTGCGACGGTTAATAGCGGACGCAGATGCTCGTGATCGAATGATTTCCGAGTTCGATAGAATCGTCGGCAAGCTGGGCGAAGGCGGAGCGAGCGACCAAGCTGCGCGCGCAATTATTGAGGAGATTGGCGCAAAATCGATATGAAGCGAATTAACTGATCATGCGATGAAAATTTGGGATATCTCCCGGACGCTCTCGGACGATCTGGCGGAATGGCCCGGTGACGAGCCGTTTCATTTTCAGCTGACTAGAAAGATAGCGGACGGCCAGAGCGTAAATCTTGGCGCGATCGGCATGAGCGTGCATAACGGCACCCACGGCGATGCGCGATTCCATTTCGACACGAACGGGGAATCGATCGAGAAAGCGCCGCTCGAAATTTACCTGGGCCGCGCTGCTGTCGTCGATCTTACAGAAGCTTTCTCGCAATCGAAAGAAAAACACCTCATCACGGTAGAAGATCTTCAACCGCATTCTGAGGACATCGCGGAGAGCTCGCGGCTTCTCTTGAAAACTGGCCGATGGAGTGACTCCACGGTTTTTCCGAATCAAATTCCGGTGATCGCAGCGAATGTCCCGTCGTGGCTGCAGAAAAATGGAGTCAAGCTGCTGGGGTTGGATCTGCCATCGGTGGACGAGATCGATTCTAAATCGTTGCTGAATCACCATGCCCTCGCCGGCGCCGGGATCGCCATTGTCGAATCGCTGAATTTGAGTGGCGTTGGGCCAGGCATTTATAATTTCGCGGCGTTGCCCCTAAAAATCGCCGGCGGCGATGGTGCACCGATGCGTGCAGTTCTCTGGCGCGATTAGCTTCCGCGAAATGGGGCGCCGTCTGACTGTCATTCCGAGCGAAGCGACGCGTAATCGAGGAATATCTTACTGTTCACAATGAGAGATGTCTCGACTTCGCTCGACATGACAAAAAACCTGCTCGAAGACCGGCGGACGCTCTGGATCGTTGCTGGCATTACGATCCTTTTGTTTCTCATCGCCAATTTGCCGTGGCAGCTCGACGATTACGATCAAGCCAAGCAGGCATTTACCTCCTTCGAAATGATCAAGGAAGGACGCTGGTTTTATCAGCAGACGCCGCACGAACATGTGGCGACCAAGCCACCGTTGGTGGGATGGATTTCAGCCGGTCTCTTCACATTGATCCGATCATGGGAAGTAGCGTGGCGGCTGCCATCACTTCTCGCCGCGATTGGCTTGTCGATCTTGTTGTTTCGCTCTGCCAGCTCTGCTTACGGAACAATTGCCGGCACAATCGCACTCGGTGCATTTGGATTAAATCTTCTCAGTCCACGCCTGGCGACACTCGTGCGCACGGACATGCCGCTGGCCTTCGTAATTTTTCTAATCGGCTTATTGATCTGGCGGAAAATTCGGGAGGAAGAACCGTGGAGGCCTCGAGATCGATTTTACATCTTCGCATTGCTCACCGCCGCGATGTTGATCAAGGGTCCGATCGTCTACGCGTTTTTGCTTCCGGGGATTGCGCTGTTTCAATGGCGTGCAGTTGTAGCCGGGGTCGGGGACCCCGGCCAGGGTGATGGTAACTCTGTAGCCGTCGCCCTACAGGCGGCGCGCGCCTCTCGCACAGCCAGGCGGCTACAGGGTGCGTGGCCTGGCTGGTGGCCGTGGGTTGCTTCTCTCGGCATTTTCCTCCTGTGGGGGATCGGCGGAATCCTTTTTCAGCCCGGTTTCTTCGATGAAGTCATCGTGCGCGAATTTGCGGCGCGTTTTGGAGAGACGATCCATCGGTCGCAACCGCCTTATTTTTATTTGCCGCATCTGCTCCACAAATTTGCTCCGTGGAGCGTGCTCATGATCGTTCTCGCCATCATCGATCTCCGTTCGCGGAACTGGCGACTGCGCGCGGTTTTTCGCGAGATGTCGCCTGAAACTTTCTGGCTTGTTTGCTGGAGCGTCGGCGGCCTTGTCGTTATGTCGCTGGTCCCCTCAAAACGCGTTGATCGAATTTTTCCGATTATTCCGCCGCTCTGTTTGCTACTGGCGGCGCAAGTTGGGAAATGCACAGCCTGTAGCCACGGCTCTGCGAGCCGTTCCTCAATGCACAACTTGGATCTGACTACAAAGAATGAGGCCGCGCGAAGCCGCATTTATCGATGGAGCACGGTCGCGCTGCTTTTGGCGATTGTGTTCATGAGCGGCTACACAATTGCGAAAGTGATTTCTGGATATCGCGATCGTCGGGACGCGCTTGTCGTCTTTGGGAGAAAAGTTCGTCACGAAGCAGAAGTGCATCATTGGCGTTACGAAGTCGTTTCTGCGAAAGATGAAGGACTGCTCCTTTATCTGCGGAGAACGCATTTCACCGAGCCAGATCAGGCCGTGGCCGAATGGAACCGCGGGAATCTCGATGCGCTGGTTGCGTCCACAGAGAAAGCACCGGCGCTGATGCGCAAACTTCAGGGCGCTGCTCTCTCTCAAGTGAAATCGAATGCGAGAAAGAAAGAGCAGGGGATGGGTTACGTTTTGATTAGAATCCATTTCATAAATCGGGAATGAGTGCGCTAAGCTCTGGCGGGCGGCTGACAAGGCGCGACGAAGAAGCATAGCCAACGTGCTCTGTGCCTGAGGAGCAACGCCGCGAGGCGCACGCCAGAGCCTAGCCCCCAGGGTTGCGGATCTTTGGCGCTGCAGGCGGCGTTGCTCGTCGGTCAAAGATCCATGAAGGATATTTTCCCTCCTCGCGCCTTGCCGCAGCGCCAAATCTCCAGCAACGCACCCGTTCCCTATTTATGGGATGGGTTCTGCGCGCTGAGCTGCTCAAGCTCGGTGCCAGCCGGCTGCTGCTAGTCCCACTGTTGAAATCAGAATTGGGAGCGTTTCGTTATCTTTTCCATCGCATCATCCCTCGGTTTGCGAAGCGGTTGCTATTGCAGCGTCACTTTTTGGTGAACCGAGTCAGCTGCGTAAATACGCATTGCCACCGGCTGGTTTGCTTCACAAAAATATCTGTCGCCCGTTCGCAGGAGGCGAAATCCTGCCCCATGAATTTCCCTTTGGTGGTCGTCAAGCCCGTCACCAGAGCGGTGTTTCCGTAGAGACAAACTCGCCAGTCGGTGGATTCCATCACCTCATGGGACAAAACACCAGATTTGATGACTCCCAGAAAACGCGCCTTATCGGTGATGTTTCCATCGGGACCAACGATAATCCAGTCCTCAGCGAGGATTTCATCCAGTGCGTCCACGTCATTGCTGGCGACCGCTCGCGCGAATTCGTCTTCCAATTTCAAAAGTTCTTCTTCCATCGTATTTTCGAGTCAAAAACCAAGCGCCTAACGAGACGGAACTCAACCACCGCTGACAGGAGCGAGCTGTGCCGCGAATTTCAATGTTGAAGTTATCGTGTGCAAATGTTCTTGCCGGTCAGCGGTTGGCTGCAGCGCTTTGTTAGATGATGGCGAGATCACATGACGAAATTTACCGGGACCTTGATGTCACTAATCTTGCCCGGACGTGCACGCCAGTGAGATAAAGCCTTCACCGCGGCATTGTCCAAGAGTTGAGAGCCGGTGCTACGAAGAATCTTAACGTCCGTTACGACGCCCGTTTCGATGCGAACTATCACGTCGAACACACCTGTTCCACTGATGTGCTTCGCGCGCGCTTCAGAGGGATATTCCGGCGCAGGCATAGTGACCATGAGGGACTGGACGGTGGGAAGCACCACGTGAGGCTGAGCCGCGAAGAGCCAAGGGTTGGCGGCGATCAAGAGCGACGCTACTGCAACGCTTAATCCACTTCGGCGCGGTAGTTTCATCTAACGAGAACAAGATGAGCGACGGCGGACGAGAGCGCGCATCGCTCGTAATGGAAGTGTAGAAGTCATCTCAAAAGTGGAGCGTACAGCGGTCCGCCGTTCGCTCCATCGCATGGTTAGATGTTTGTGGTGCTATCATCTCGTCTTCGTCTCCGAACACGCGGCGAAAATGTGCCCCATATTTGCGAGGTCACTACGCATAATTACTCGGCCACCATTCTTGTTCCAAGAGGATTGGTTTGAATCCCGACGCGCTCAAAATGTCGGAAAAGCCGGAAACGTGCTCTGATCCAAGAACGAATAAGCACGGAAACGATGCGAAGTGTACAAGCTGCGCCAACCATTCAGCTTCTCTTTTCTTGCGATCCTGGTCGTCATCGTTGTTTGTGATGTTAAGTTCGTGGCGCCTAGCGCTGTCTGGGTCACAATACTTGTGAGGTACCTCTAGTTCTTCGGCGGCAAGGCACGGAATGGATTTCCCCGGCGGCATGTCGGGGCG
>WNGR01008878.1_pt1 | contig 10579 bp, 10 predicted proteins | sample 5407581 | NCBI WGS metagenome assembly WNGR01 (sample SAMN13153383, study PRJNA577476) | soil metagenome | isolation source: 80 cm soil or saprolite under Garry oak tree replicate 2 | place: USA:California | collected 2016-06-15 | reverse complement strand
AGGGCCGCAAGAAGCTCGTCGACAACGCCGAGACTATTGCCGCTATGACCCGCGCCGCAGTGCAGGCGCTGGGTATGACGCTGTTTGCCCCCGACTCGCCATCAGCGGCAGCGACGGCCGTGTTACCGCCCAAGGGCGTGGACTCCGGAGTCATTGTCAAAGAGCTGAAGTCGCGCTTCGCCGCCGTCATCACCAACGGCCAGGGCGAGATGAAGGGGCAGATCTTCCGCATTGCCCACCTTGGCTTCTTCGACTACATGGACACGATCGCCCTGGTCGGCGCTCTTGAGCAGGTGGTCGCCAAGTCTCTCCCACAGCCCGGCTTCGCCTTCGGCAACGGGCTCATCGCCGCCCAGAAGGTCTATGCCGAGCGCACCGCTCAATAACGCACGAAGCTCTCAGCAAGAACGCAGATGAAACGTTCGACCAAAGTCGCCGCACCTCTACTTGCAGCAGCCGCCCTCGCCGTGATGGCTGGCTGCCGCAAGCCGGAGATGCAGCGTTGCGTCGATGAGAACAACAAGGTCGTCGACGACAGCCTCTGCGCCAACCAACCCGCGCAAGGAAATCAGCAGCATCAGAACCTCGGCGGCGGCGGATATGTCCCGTATATTCCGCTCTACCATTACTACTACGGCGGCTGGGGAGGCTACGGCCTCGGCAGCGTGGTCGGCGGCGGCAGCTATGCCCCATCCTTTGGCCGCAGCTACACTACTCGCTCTGGAGTCACCACTCGCGGAGGCTTCGGCAGCTCCTTCTCCTCCGGCGGCAGCCACGGCAGCGGAGCAGGAGAATAATGCAACGTATCTCCATCACCCCCAGAGACGACTGGCAGCAGAAGGTCGAGTCCGCCGGGCTGACCTTCCACACGCTTGAGAATGGCCAGTCCTACTGGGACGAGTCCGCTGCGTACGAGTTCACCGCTGCCGAGATCGACACCCTCGAAGCCGCTGGCAATACGCTGCAGGAGATGTGTCTCGCCGCAGCCCTGCACGTTATCGACGAGAAACGTTACGCCGAGCTCGACATCCCCGCCGAAGCTATCCCCGCTATCGAGTGGGCCTGGGAGAACGAGCCGCCGGCGCTCTACGGCCGCTTCGACGTTACTTATAACGGGACCGCCCCGCCGAAGCTCCTCGAATACAACGCCGATACCCCCACATCGTTGCTCGAAGCCGCCGTCATCCAGTGGAGCTGGCTCGAAGAGCAGTATCCCAACGCCGACCAGTTCAACTCGATCCACGAGAAGCTCATCGCGAAGTGGAAGGACATCGACCCCTACCTCTCGAAGCCCATCTACTTCGCCGGCCTCGATAATCCCGAGGATCAACTTACGCTCGTCTACCTCCGCGACACCGCGCAGCAGGCAGGCCTCAAGACACTGCAGATGTTCATGGAGGAGATCGGCTGGAACGACGAGCAGCAGGCCTTCGTCGATCCCGATGAGCAGCACATGTTCTCGATTTTTAAGCTCTATCCGTGGGAGGCGATGCTCCAGGAGGAGTTCGGCATCCACGCCGTCGAGACCTACCAGAGCACCCGCTGGATCGAGCCCATATGGAAGATGCTCCTCTCCAACAAGGGCATCCTGCCGACCCTCTGGCAGCTCTACCCCAACCACGAACTCCTCCTCGAAGCCCACTTCGACGGTCCCCACAACATGCGCGACTACGTCCGCAAGCCGCTCCACTCTCGCGAGGGCGCCAACGTCACCGTCGTCCGCGACAACGCCACTATCGCCAGCACGGACGGCCCCTACAACGGCCCGCAGATATATCAGGCCCTCGCCCCAGACGCCGCATTCGATCAACGCTACCCCGTCCTTGGCCTCTGGATGGTCGACCAGGAGTGTTGCGGCATGGGCATTCGCGAGTCTTCCGGCCCGATCACCGATAATCTAAGTTCATTCGTCCCCCACTACTTCCGCTAACCCCGACCCGATACTGCACCGCCTGAGGTTTTGATAACTATGAAGATCGTCCTCGCAGAAAAAGTCTCTCCCGCCACCCTCGCCGTCTTCCAGCAGGAGCCCGGCTGGAACGTAGTCACGCCCGACCAGATCAAGAACGGCCTTGCGGCGGAACTCGCCGATGCCGATGCGCTTGTCGTCCGCTCTGCCGTGCAGGCTGACGCCAAGCTGCTCGAGTCGGCCCCCAAGCTCCGCGTCATCGGTCGCGCCGGCGTGGGCGTCGACAACATCGACACCGATGCCGCTACCCGCCAGGGCATCGTCGTCATGAACACACCCGGCGCCAATGCCGTTGCCGTCGCGGAGCTCACGCTCGGGCTGATGATCTCCATGGGCCGGGCAATTCCCCGCGCCAACGCCACCATGCACCAGGCCAAGTGGGAGAAGAAGTCGCTGCAGGGTCAGGAGCTTCGCGGCAAGACCCTCGGCATCGTCGGTCTCGGGCGAATTGGATTAGAGGTCGCGCGCCGCGCCCGCGCCTTCGGCATGGAGCTGATCGGCTACGACCCCTTCATCGCGCCCGTCATCGCCCGCGAGAACGACGTTACCCTCGTCCCCATCGACGAGATCTTCAAGGAGTCGGATTACCTCACTCTCCATGTTGGCCTCACCACGCAGACCGAGGGCCTTATCAACGCCACCTCGCTGGCCATCATGAAGAAGGGCGTACGCATCGTGAACTGCGCCCGCGGCGAGCTCATCGTCGAAGAAGCCCTGGCAGAAGCGCTCAAGTCCGGCAAGGTCGCCGGAGCGGCCCTCGACGTCTTCCACCAGGAGCCGCTCAAAGAGTCTGTCTTCCACAACCTCGACAACGTCATCCTCTCCCCGCACATCGCCGGAGCCACTGACGAGGCCCAGGAGGCCATCGGCATCCAGCTCGCCATGCAGGTTCGCGACTACCTGAAGCTCGGCGTAGTCCAGAACGCCGTCAACCTCCCCAGCCTCTCGCATGAGGAGTACATCGAGATCGCCCCCTACATCGAGATGGCCGAGCGCCTCGGCAACTTCCTCTCCCACGCCACCCCCGGCAATCTGGAAAACATCCAGATCACCTACACGGGTCGCATCGCCGCTGGCAAGACCGACCTCATCCGCAACGCCGCCATTGCCGGTATCTTCGCCGACTCGGAGGCGGTCAATCGAATCAACGCCGCCGCCATCGCGCAGGAGCGCGGCATCCGCATTCAGGAAGACAAGAAGGAGTTCACCACCGGAGGCGCGGGCTCCGTCCTGAAGATCGTCCTCCACTCCTCCGAGGGCGACGCCAGCGCCTCCGCCACCGTCCTCCATGGAAGCTCGCCGCGCCTGCTGACTTACGATGGCATCGACATCGAGGCTCCCCTCACCGGGACCCTGGTCGCCATCCGCAACCACGACGTTCCGGGCGTCGTCGGCCGCATTGGAACCATCCTCGGCGACCACTCCATCAACATCGCCAACTTCGCCCTGGGCCGCTCCATCCGTTCTCAGCGCGTCCCGCAGGGTCAGGCCCTGGCCGTGGTGCAGATCGACGTTCCCCACGCAGCCGCTGCAAACGCTGCTATCGAAGCTCTGCGCAAGGTCGAAGCCATCGCCAGCGTCCGCCTTATCGAACTCTAAACTCTCCACGTTCTTCAGCCTGAATACGCCCGTTGGCAAAGATTGCCAACGGGCGTATCCTCCTCTCAGGAGACTACCGATGCCAACCCGCAACATCAATCTGACTCCGGAACTCGATGGCTTCATCGCCGCTAAGATCAAGAACGGCCGTTATGAGAATGCCAGCGAAGTAGTTCGCGCAGCCCTCCGCGGCCTCGAGCGCGAAGAGAAGGAGTATGACGCCAAGTTCGCCGCTCTCATCCAGGCTATCGACGAGGGTGATGCCAGCGGCATCGCGGAAGGAGACGTGTTTCAGCAGGTTCTGGATGAACTCGATGTGCACCCAGAGGGCGCGAAGTCCTGATTACATTTCATCTGTCTGAGAAGGCCAGAGCGGACCTGCGAGATATAGGCAGATATACGCGCCAAACCTGGGGAAAGGATCAGGCGAGACGCTATGTCATTCAGATCAGGGATTGCTGCCAGTCGCTCGCCGCAAATCCCAATCAGGGCAGACCGTGTACCTCCTCGCGTCCCGGCTTGCGTCGCTCGGAGCAAGGCAGCCATGTCATCTTCTACCGGGTACATGATGATGGCATCCTCGTCTCTCGTTTCCTCCACAAGAGCATGTTGCCTCAACGACAGCCCTTCGATTAGAGCGAGCTTCCGCGAGAATCTGCTGCATCGCAACTCCCCGAAACGATAAACTGAAGACGTACCCCGAAAGTAAGGGAACAACACACAATGCCGCTTTACGAATACGAATGCACCCAGTGCCACCAGCGCACCGAAAAGATCCAGAAGTTCTCGGATCCCGAGATCACCATCTGCCCTCACTGCGGCGGACACCTGGAGCGCGTCCTCTCCGCGCCTGCCGTCAGCTTCAAGGGCGGAGGCTGGTTCGCCGACGGCTATGGTAACGCCAAGCCGAAGTCCTCCGGCGAGAGCACGAGCGCCTCATCGAACGGCAGCAAATCATCGTCCGACTCGAGCAGCGCAGCTCCTGGGGCAAGCACGCCGGCACCCGCTGCAGCAACACCGGCTCCGGCCTCGAGCTCCGACAAGAAATAGCTTCTCGGCACCGCCGCCGCATTCCGAAGCCTGCCTACTCATTCGGCGGCGGTGGAACCTTCTTCCCGGCCCTGCGAGCCTCGGACAATCCAATCGCGATCGCCTGCTTCGGATTGGTCACCTTCTTCCCGCTCACTCCGCTCTTCAGCTTGCCTTCCTTCATCGCCTTCATCTCGCGCTCAACGCTCTTGCCTGCCTCTGGGCTGTATTTGCGGCCCGAGCCAGATTTTTTCGCGGCTGTTTTCTTGCTTGCTGCCTTCTTGGTTGCCATGGAATATCCTCCCACTCATCTAGGAAGCGTCGAACACACCTAGGCGTTGCATCAGGAATGGTCCACGGTCGTCATAAGCTCTTCGCTCGCCTGCGTCTCCATACCACGATCCCCACCAGCAACGTAGCCGCAACTCCGATCACGCGCCCGGTCAGGTTCCTGATCCACGATGGAGTTCGCTCCAGCGATCCATTCTGCCACGCATCATGCACTGCAACCAGATCCGCTGCGAGCCCGGGAATCGTAATTGCGTTGAAGTCCGTGGTTGGCAGCGACCCGAATATCCTCTCCGGCTCCGGCGCGCCGCCATCCCTGTCCTTCGGAATCGTCGCGATCATCGCGTTGATCTCCGCATCTCGCGGATCGTCGAATAGCGCGCTAATCGCCGTATTCGGAAACAGCGTCGTCTTGCCCGTCAGCTTCTTCTCAATCGCTGCAATGCCATCCTGACACACGCCCAGCGCATAGTAGCCGCCGAACGGCAGCTCCGGCCGCGCCAGACGCTGATGCGCATACGCAAGCACCATCTTCCCTACCAGCCGCGTTACCTCCACGGCATCGGAGTCGCGATACTCATGCGCATGCCGTCCCAGCACCCATGCCTGGTCCAGAGTATCCATCGTGCGAAACTCCGACTTGCCGTCGATGCCGAAGTAGTAGCTCACATCCGCATTCACCCTTGGCCCGCGAATCTCCCACTCATACTCGGCATGGCTCACCGGAACCAGGAGCGAACGCTTCGTCCCGGGAATAGCGATCTGCGAGTTCACCCAGAACGGCATCATCACGTCCTGCCCCTTGTAATGGAAGTGTCCGAAGTTGGCGAAGTACCGCGCATCCCGCACCACCACCGTGTGCCCCGTGGCCGTCAGCGCCTCCACCAGCCGCTCCGGCGTGGAAGCCGCCTGCTCCCCAAGCAGAGCCGTCACGGGAGCCACACCATCCATCGCATTCAAGCTCAGCCGGTTCAGCAGGTCCGCCATCCGCTGGCTCTCGGCATGCATCGGCGCAAGCTTCGGGTTCTCATCGTCTCCTCGCAGGACTCCCGCCCCCAGTTCGCTTACCAGCCCTTCCGTCGTGAACCCCGGCGAGCTCGAAGGCTTATCCAGACTCACTGTCTCGGTCTTCTCGAGCGAGTAGCTCCCCAGGTCGACATAAGCCTGTAACTGCTCTGTCGAAACGCTGCCCGCAGGAGCCCCCGGATTGTGCGCGGCAAGATCGGCCACAGCCCCATTCTTCGCCACCACCTTGCCCACAACCTGCACCGTGGGATTGATAGCCTGCATGGTCCACCCGGGAAACCGGTCGAGCCCCTGCCAGTCCTTTCCCAGGATCAGCTCCCGCAGCCGGTTGATCAGCGCCGGAGTCATCAAGGCCGGCCCCTGCTTCCCATCCCGATCCAGTTGAGCCAGCAGCGTCTCCGTAAAGCCAGGCGTAGCCGACAGCTCCCGCATCATCTCGGAGAGCAGCACAGTATTCGGTGGCATCGGTCCTTCAGGTACGACATAGCCCACATCCGCCCCCTTGCACCCAATCCCAGCCAACAGGACGACCGCGCACACTTCACGGCAAACCTTGCAGGTCAACAACGAGCGCATTCGCATCCGCCCATTAAACCCCAAGTTGTGCCAAGCCCCAACTAACTTATCGACCCCGGAGCATCCAGCTTCTTCGCCACCAGCTCATTCAGCAGCGCCGGGTTCGCCTGTCCCTTCGACAGGCGCATCACGTTGCCGACGAAGAACGCAGCCACCGTCTTCTTGCCACCGCGATACTGCTCCACCTGCTTCGGATTCGCCGCGATCACCTCGTCGATCATCGCCTCGAGCGCGCCTGTGTCGGAGATCTGCTGCGGCTTCTCCCGCTCGTATACCACGGGGAAGTCCTCGCTTTTGGCAAAGGACGTATCCAGAAGTTGCTTGAGCATCTTGCTCGAGAGCTCACCCGACTCCGCCAGGTCAGCCGCCATCACAATCCCGGCCATGCTCACCGGAGACTGTTCCAACTCCAGGCCCGCCAGCCGCAGCCGCATCGTCAACTCACTTGTCAACAATGCCGCCACCCGCTTGGGACTCTTCGCCTTCTTTGCAGCTTCTTCGAAGCTGTCCGCAAACGCCCGCGTCGCCGTCAGCGTGGCCGCATCCTGCGCCGAGATCTCGTACTCCGCAATTATCCGCGCCCGCCGGGCCTCTGGAAGCTCCGGCAGCTGCTTCAGAATCTCCGCCTGCCACTCTGCTCCCACGACCAGCGGAGGAAGATCGGGCTCCGGGAAGTAGCGGTAGTCGTGTGCCTGCTCCTTGCTCCGCATGGAGTAGGTCCGGCCCTCGGCGTTGTTCCAGAGACGGCTCTCCTGCACCACCCGGCCGCCGTCTTCAATCACGCCGATCTGCCGCTCGATCTCGTATTCGACCGCTGCGCGAATGTACCGGAAGCTGTTGACGTTCTTCACCTCGGCCTTCGTGCCGAACTCCTTTGCGCCCTTGAGCATCACGCTCACGTTCGCGTCGCAGCGCAGCGATCCCTCTTCCATGTTGCAGTCGCTGACGCCGGTGTAAAGCAGGATCTCCTTGAGTCTGGTGAGGTACTCGAAGACCTCATCCGCAGTGCGCAGATCGGGCTCGCTCACGATCTCCACCAGCGGGGTTCCACAGCGGTTCAGATCGATATACGTCCGCGAAATCGAGTCGGCAAACCCATCGTGCACGCTCTTGCCTGCGTCTTCTTCCAGGTGCAGGCGCGTGACGCCGATCCGCTTCGTCTTGCCCTCGGCATCGGGGATCTCGATCCAGCCATGCTCCGCGATCGGCTTGTCGAACTGCGAGATCTGATAGCCCTTGGGCGAGTCCGGATAGAAGTAGTTCTTGCGCGAGAAGATGCTCGTCTCGCGAATCTCGCAGTTGATCGCCTCGGCCGCCAGCACCGCGAACTCGACTGCCTGCCGGTTCAGCACCGGCAAGGCTCCAGGAAGTCCGAGGCAGGTCGGGCAGACATGCGTGTTCGGTTCGCCGCCATACTGGTTCACGCAGCCGCAGAAGGCCTTCGACGCGGTCAGAAGCTGGACATGAACATCTAGCCCGATCACAGGCTGGTACTTGGCGAGAATCTCAGGCGAAAGCGCAGTGGCAGTGGACATGATCAGTCTCGATTCTACCAAGCACTTGTCAGGCTAGTGGCGCGTCGGGGACCAGTTGAGCTCTGCGCCGGCCATGATGGTGCGGCCTTGCAGGGGGACTCCGGGGATCTCCTGGTAGTTAGTGTTGCTGAGGTTGAGCAGGCGAAGGTAGGGGCGGATGTGGCCGGTGTTGCGGGTTAGGGAGACATCCCAGAGGGGGTAAGGGGTCTGGGTGGTCTTCTGGATGATCGCTACCTGGGTGCGGGCGGTGATATGGGCGGGAAGGGGGGCGGGCAGTTCGCCAGACCAGGCGAAGAGGGCGCTCTGGGCGGCGTAGTTGAAGGTGTACTCGGAGATGAGGCCGGGGGGTGGGGAGGAGGCCTGGATGGCGGTGTAGCCGAGCTGGAGTTGCTGCGAGGCGGGGAGGCGGAGGCGGAGGGTGGTCTCGGCTCCGGTGTAGGCGAAGCTGGCTACGTTGGTGGCCTGCCAGGGTTTGGAGAGCGAGTATTTGGAGTAGTCGATGCCATTCTTCTCGCGCAGGCGGAAGGCGGTGGCGGTGAGGGTGACGCGGCCGTTGCTGGGTGTCCAGTCGGCGCCGGCCTCGTAGCTCCAGGAGGACTCGGGCTTGAGGTTGGGGTTGCCGATAGTGGTGGGGTCGGAGTAGTAGAGGTCGAGGTAGGTGGGGAGGCGGTAGCCGTGGCCGGCGGAGGCGCGGAGGCGGAGGGTGGAGGTGAGGGTGAAGGCTAAGGCGGCGCTGGGGGAGAAGACGGATTCGCCACCGGAGCCGCCGGAGCCAGCGGTAAAGACTTGTTCGCGGGCTCCCAGGGACAGAGAGAAGCGGCCCAGAGAGCGGAGGGAGAGGTTGGCGTAGCCTGCGCCCTGGTTGCGGGCGTGCTTGCCGAGGTTGGTGCTGTGGATGCTGTCGCCGTTGGCTTCGAGGCCGTAGGAGAGGGTGATGTTGGGGGCGATGGGGTCGGCGCGGCGGAGGGCGGACTGCCAGGCGGTGGTGATGTGGTTGTTGCGGTAGTAGTTGGGGCGATCGAGGAGGAGGACGAAGAGGTCGGTGTGGCGGCGGTAGGCGTAGCTGGCGGCGGTGCGGGGGCCGAGCTGCTGCTGGAGGGCTGCGAACCAGCCCTTGGTGCGCTCCCAGGAGTCGTAGGGGCCGTAGAAGCGGTTGGCTCCGTAGGGGCGGTCGCTGGTGGCGAGGAGGATGTCGGTAGTGCCGGGCTTGAGGAGGTTGAGCCAGGTCTCGGAGGCGAGGGCGTTGCTCGAGTAGTTGCGGTCGGGGATGAAGCCGTTGGAGGTGTCGCGACTGGCGGTGAGCTGTTCGGAGATGGGCTTGCTGGTGAAGTCGGTGCGGAGGTGCTGCTCGAGGGAGCCGTAGTTGCCGGCTCCGAGTTTTGCGGCGAGGCTGAGGGTTTGAGGGCGCTGAGTGATGAGATTTACGGCTCCGCCGATGGCGTCGGAGCCGTAGAAGGTGGAGCCGGAGCCGTGGAGGACCTCGATGCGGGAGATGGCGTCGAGGGGGACGGGGATGTCGAGGTTGAGGTGGCCGGTCTCGGGGTCGTTGATGCGGAGGCCGTTGAGGAGGATGAGGGACTGCTCGAAGGTGGTGCCGCGGATGGAGAGGTCGGCCTGGACGCCGTTGGGGCTGCGGGACTGGAGGTTGAGGGAGGGGTCCTGACGGAGGTAGTCGGTGAAGTTGTTGAAGAGGAGAGGCTGCGAGCGTGTGTCGAGGGTTTCGATGGCGCGGTTAGACTCCGACAGCGGGATGGGCGGGATGGTGGTCGAGACTTCGACGGTCTGCTGGGTGGTGGGTGGCTTTGGTGCGCTTTGCTGGGCGGTTGCGCTGGCGGCTTGCAGGCAGAGGAGTGCGGATAGGAGGCTGGGGAGTATGGAAGTCACAGAGAGATCATCGATCCTGATGCGGGGACTGTAGGGGTAGTTTTGTCTTATTGTAAGTAGTTGAGGCAGTCAACTATGCGGATTGAGTCGTTTTTGCGGCAGAGTCCGGTCTTTCAAGCCAGCCGGATCGCTCGCAGGATGGAGGCATCTCTGAACCTGATTCTTCGGGACGAGGGGCTGACGTTCTTCGAGTCGCTGATGCTGGCGGCGATCTTCTTTGAGAAGAAGGGTGGCATCAAGCCTTCGGATTTGGCGACGACGTTTCAGACGACCCGGGGGAATGTGAGCCACTGCATCTCGTCGCTCGAGGCAAAGGGGCTGGTGCGGCGGCGGATCGATCCGGACGATGCGAGGGCGTTTCAGCTTGTGCTGCAGCCTGCGGGGAGGAGGCGGGCTGCGCGGGTTGTCGGGATCCTCGACCGGATGCAATGTCACTTCGAAGGGGCCGTTGGCGTCGCGAAGCTGGAGTCGATGCTGGGCCAGATGAGTGCCGTGGAGGAGCTGTGCTCCCGGTTGGTGGAATCGGCCGGGCAGTGATGCGACGGCCTACTCGCGGATGATTTTGACGAAGACGCCGTCGGGCAGGGTGGCGTTCCCGAGGATGTGGATGACGCCGTCCTTGGTGAAGCCGCGGAGCATAGTGTCGGCCTTGGCGTAGGGGTTGGGTGGGGGT
>WNGR01009537.1_pt1 | contig 10581 bp, 10 predicted proteins | sample 5407581 | NCBI WGS metagenome assembly WNGR01 (sample SAMN13153383, study PRJNA577476) | soil metagenome | isolation source: 80 cm soil or saprolite under Garry oak tree replicate 2 | place: USA:California | collected 2016-06-15 | reverse complement strand
ATGCCCAGGGCGAGCACGTAGTTCAGCCGCTCGTGCTGCCCGACCAGCAGCGAGATCAACCGGGACAGGGCCGGCTGGGCGAGGTACCCGGTCAGCAGCGCCGCGATCGTGATGCCCAGCTGGGCGCCGGACAGCTGGAAGGACAGCTCGCGCAGCGACCGGCGGACGGTGCGGGCGGTCCGGTCGCCGGCCTGCGCCTGTGCCTCGATGGCCGCCCGGTCCACGGTCACCAGCGAGAACTCGGCCGCGACGAAGAACGCGTTGGCGGCAGTGAGCAGCGCGAACGCGACCAGCGGCAGTGCGGTCAAGAGGACGTCGATGGTCAGCTCACCCCGGCTCTCATTGTGCCCGATCGCCGGTGTCCCTGGCGCGCGGTCGCTACCGTCGAGCCATGGAGAACCGAGGCTTGGCGCAGGACCTGCTGCTCCTCGGGCTCGACCCGGCCGGGCGGGTCGCCGGCCGCCGGCCCGGCTTCGACTTCGCGATGACCGCCGCGGTCACGGCCGTCATCGCGGCTGGTGCGGCGAGCGGTTAGCTGCCGGCGGTCTTCACCGAGCGCAGCAGGACCGAGGCCACGTCCATCACCTCCGCCTGGCCGGACGCGGTCGAGTTGACCCCGTCGGAGAGCATCGTCAGGCAGAACGGGCAGCCGACGGCGAGGGTACCGGCGCCGGTCGCCACGGCCTCCTCGACCCGCTCGGTGTTGATCCGCTTGCCGATCCGCTCCTCCATCCACATCCGTGCGCCGCCCGCGCCGCAGCAGAACGAGCGCTCGGAGTTGCGCGGCATCTCGGTCACCCCGCCCTGGGCCGAAGCGGCGAGCACCTCGCGGGGCGGGGTGAAGACCCGGTTGTGCCGGCCCAGATAGCACGGGTCGTGGTAGGTCAGGCCGCCGTCGATCGGCTGTACCGGCGTCAGCTTCCGGTCGGCCACCAGGTGCGCGAGCAGCTCGGTGTGGTGCATGACCTCGCCGCGCCAGCCGAGTTCGCCGTACTCGTTGGCCAGCGTGTTGAAGCAGTGCGGGCAGGTCGCGACGATCTTCGTCACGCCGGCCTCCTTGAGCGTCTCCACGTTCTGCTGCGCGAGGCCCTGGTACACGAACTCGTTGCCCATCCGGCGCGCCGGGTCGCCGGTACACGTCTCGTCGTTGCCGAGGATCGCGAAGCTGACGCCCGCCTCGTGCAGCAGGGTGGCCACGGCCCGGGTGGTCTTCTTGGCCCGGTCGTCGAACGCGCCCGCGCAGCCCACCCAGAACAGGTATTCGAAGTCCCCGCCGTCGGTCAGCCGGGGAACCGCGAAGTCCAGCCCGCGCGTCCAGTCCTCGCGGGTGTTCGGCTGGGCGCCCCACGGGTTGCCCTTGTTCTCCAGGTTGCGCAGCATGACGCCGGCCTCGCTGGGGAAGTTCGACTCGATCAGCACCTGGTACCGCCGCATGTCGACGATGTGGTCCACGTGCTCGATGTCCACCGGGCACTGCTCGACGCACGCGCCGCAGGTGGTGCACGACCAGAGCACGTCCGGGTCGATGACGCCGCCCTCGTCGGCGCCCCCGACCAGCGGCCGGTCGGCCTCGCGCCGGGCCGCCGCCGGTGCCGCCTCCGGATCGGCGGCGAGCAGGTACGGCGCCTTGGCGTAGGCGTGGTCGCGCAGCGACAGCACCAGCAGCTTCGGCGACAGCGGCTTGCCGGTGTTCCAGGCGGGACACTGCGACTGGCACCGGCCGCACTCGGTACAGGTGGTGAAGTCGAGCAGGCCCTTCCAGGTGAACTCCTCGACCTTGGACACGCCGAACTGGTCGGTGTCCGGGTCGGCCTCCTCGAAGTCCAGCGGCTTGCCGTTGCTCATCATCGGCCGCAGGCCGCCCAGCGCCGGGGCGGACGAGCCGGTGCGCTTGAAGAAGATGTTGACGAACGCCGAGAAGCGGTGCCAGGCGACGCCCATCGTGAGGTTGGCCGCGATGACCACGAACCAGTTCAGGCTGACGAGGATCTTCGCGAGCGCGACCAGGGTGATCGCGGCGGCGCTGGCCGGGAGCAGGGCGCCGAGGCCGTGCGAGATCGGGGTCGCCCAGACCGGGTACGGCAGGTCGCCGCCGGCGGCCTTGAAGCCGCGGATGAGGAAGATGCAGGCGACGATCGCGACGATCGTGTACTCGACGAAGTACGCCTGCCAGAACGTGGAGCCGAGGAACCGGGACCGGCGCCGGCGCCCGGGCAGGTTGAGCAGCCGGATCACGATCAGGGTGAGGATGCCGAGCCCGGTCAGCGCCGCGATCAGCTCCATGGTCAGCCCGTACGGCGCCCAGCGCCCGATCAGCGGGAGCCGGAAGCGCGGGTTGACAGTCTCGCCGTACGCCTCGGCCAGCGTGAGCAGCAGGGCGCCGAAGCCGACCATCACGAACCAGTGCGCCGCGCCGACCACGGTCCACTTGAGCATCCGGGTGTGGCCCAGCGTCTCGACGAGCATCGTACGCAGCCGCCCGGCCTTGGCGCTGAACCGCTCGGGGTCCGGCTTGCCCAGCCGGATCACCCGGACCATCCTGCGCACCGCCAGGGCCAGCAGGGTCACCGTGACGACGGTGGCGGCCAGCGCGATCGGTGCCACCACGAGCTGTACGGACCCCATGGACACCCTCCCGGAGACGCGGGCTACCGCCCGAGCATAGAGCGGCGGTTACCCCCCGGTAACGTGAGGCTCAACGCACCAGCCGGTACCAATATCCACAATTGTGGACAACCCTGGGGATAACAGCAGGTCAGCGCCGGCTTGTCAGCGCCAGCGGGCGAGCAGGACGAGAGCGGAGACCATCGCGCCGAACCCGATCGCGAGGTTCCAGTACCGCCAGCTCAGCACCGGGTACTGACCCTGCGACAGGTAGAACACGACCAGCCAGCCGATGCCCAGGACGATCAGGCTCACCGCGGTGATCGGCAGCCAGAGGCCGCTCTGCTTGCGGCTGACCCGCGTGACGCGGGGTACCACGTCGGTCGGCGGCGTGTAGACCTTCTTCTGGCGTACTCGGGACTTGGGCACGGGAGCTCTCCTGGAGGGAACGTCGATGAACCCTATCTCGCCGCCGCAGGCAGCGTCGAACAATCCGGCAGGGACGGAATAATGGTCGCAGCTAGCGTAGCCAGGTCGGGTCCCGGGATCGTTAGAAGGGCGGGACCCGAGCGGAAAGGGCGGTCGTGGAGAACCCAGCAGCCTCGTCGTGGCGCGCCGCGCTGCACCGGGCCGGTCGCGCGTTCCTGCGCCGCCGGACCAGCCGGCGGGGTCCGTGGTCGCTGCTGGTACCGCTGGTCGCGCTGCTCGCCGGGCTGCTGTTCTCGATGACCGCGCACGCCGCACAGGGCACTGCATTGCGCGACGACCGCAACCCGCAGCTGTCCAGCCTCATCCAGGATCGGCAGCGCCAGATCGACCAGCAGTCCAAGATCGCTGCCGCGCTGCGCGGCGAGGTCGACCGGCAGACCACCATCGCCGGTGGCTCCGACGCGGACGTCGCCGGCCTGCAGCAGCGGGCGGACGCCCGGCGTGCCGCAGCGGGCCTGTCCGCGGTGCACGGGCCGGGCCTGACGGTCCGGCTCGACGACGCGCCACGCCGCCCGGACGCCAACCTGCCGCCGAACGTCAGCCCGGACGACCTGGTCGTGCACCAGCAGGATGTCCAGGCCGTGGTCAACGCGCTGTGGGCCGGCGGCGCGGAGGCGATGTCCATCATGGGGGTACGGGTGATCTCCACGAGCGCCGTGCGGTGCGTGGGAAACCCGCTGCTGCTCAACGGCCGGGTGTACTCGCCGCCGTTCGTGATGACCGCGATCGGCAACCCGGACGCGCTGTCGGCGGCGCTCGGCCAGTCCGACGGGGTGCGCAGCTTCCGGCTGGCGGCCGCCACGCTCGGCCTCGGGTACCAGGTCAAGCCGGAAGCCGACGCGACGGTACCCGCGTATGACGGCTCGACCTCGCTGCAGTACGCGCAGGCGCCCGACTGATGGTCGGTACCGTCCTCCGCGGCACCCTCCGGGTCGCCGGCGAGCTGCTCGTCACGTTGGGCCTGGTCGTCCTGCTCTTCGCGGCCTACGAGGTCTACGGCAAGACCGCCGCGATCAACGACCACCAGAACGCGCTGGACCACCAGTTCGACCAGGCCCCGCTGGTACCGCCGGCTGGCGCGGGTCCCGCCGCCCTTCCGCCGCCGCCCGGCAACGCGATCGGCCGGCTGTACCTGCCGCGGCTGGACCTGCACTGGGTCGTGGTGGAGGGGGTGAGCCTGCCGGACATCCGGTACGCACCCGGCCACTACCCCGGCACGGCGATGCCCGGGCAGCGCGGCAACTTCGCCGTCGCCGGGCACCGGGTGATCGGCATGTTCTGGGATCTCGACCAGCTCCGCCCGGGTGACGTCGCGATCGTGGAAACCCGGACGGACTGGTACGTGTACCAGGTCAGCCGGAGCGAGGTGGTGACCCCGCACTCGGTCGAGGTGATCGCGGCCCGGCCGGACCAGCCCGGAGCCCCACCCGATGGGGCATACCTGACCCTGACCACATGCAACCCGAAGTACAACAACTACCAGCGGCTGGTCGTGCACGGGCGCCTGGTCGAGCGCCGGCCGCACGACCAGCGTCCGGCCGAGTTGGGGAGTTGACGTGTACGCCTGGATCTGGCGCCACCTGCCGTTCGGTACCGGCGCAAGGGTCATCGGTGCGGTGCTGCTGATCGGCGCCGCCGTGGCGCTGCTCTGGTTCGTGGTCTTCCCCGCGCTCGACCCGTACCTGCCGAACACGGCGGCACAGGTGCACTAGCATCGGGCGCCATGCGGATCCTCGTCGTCGACAACTACGACTCGTTCGTCTACAACCTCGTCCAGTACCTCGGCCAGCTCGGCGTGGACTGCGAGGTGCGGCGCAACGACGAGCTCCCGCTGGCCGAGGTCGGCCGGCTGGACCCGGCCGGCGTCCTGCTCAGCCCCGGCCCCGGTACCCCGCAGCGGGCCGGCATCTGCCTGAACCTGATCAGGGAGTACGGCGGCCAGGTACCGATCTTCGGGGTGTGCCTCGGTCACCAGGCGATCGGTGCGGCGTACGGCGCCACCGTCACCCGGGCGCCCGAACTGCTGCACGGCAAGACGTCCGAGGTCCACCACGCGGGCGCCGGGGTACTGGCCGGCCAACCCGACCCGTTCACGGCGACCCGGTACCACTCCCTCGCGGTCATCGAGGACACGCTGCCCGACGAGATCGAGGTCACCGGCCGTACGGAGTCTGGCATCGTGATGGCGATGCGGCACCGGACCCTGCCGATCGAGGGCGTGCAGTTCCACCCCGAGTCGGTACTGACCCAGGGCGGCCACCTGATGCTCGCCAACTGGCTCGCGACCTGCGGGTACCCCGAAGCGCGGGACCGGGCGCCGGAGCTTGTCGCCGAGGTCGAGGCGCGCCGCCTCGCCGCCTTCGCGGCGTGACCCGCACGCCGGGGGGAGGCGCCGGCGGGTCAGCCGGATGCGCCCGGCGAAGGGGACTTCGACGCCGGTGGCGAGGACGGCGGGGTGTTCGCCCCGATCTGGATGGTGACCAGGTCGGTCAGCTTCGCCAGCGAACCGGCCGACGGTGTCGTCAGGATCGCCTTGCCCTCCAGGCCCGGCGGCGGGGCGGTGTTCGTGGTGGTCTTCACGTTGGTGAACCCGGCATCCCGCAGCCTCGCCTTGGCCGTGTCGGGATCGAGCCCGCGCACGTCGGGCACCTTGGTCTGGTTCCCGGCCGAGATGGAGATCCGTACCGTCGAACCCTTCGCCACGCTGCTGCCCACCGCCGGATCGACCTGGATGACCTTGCCCTTCTGGTCGACCGGCCCGTCGACGGTCTGTGACGAGGGGGTCAGCCCGGCATCCCGGACCGCCTTCTCCGCGTCCGCCTGGCTGAGCCCGATCAACGGCGGGACGTTGGTGCTACCCGGGCCGCCGCAGATGCTGTAGTTGACCGTCTTGCCCTGCTCCAGTTGTGCGCCGGGCTTCGGATCCTGGTCGAACACCTTGTCCTTCGTGCAGCCGCCGTTGGCGACCACGGTGCCGTTGCCGTTGAGGCTCGCCGCCGCCAGCTTCGAACTGGCCTCGGCCTGGGTCGCGCCGATCAGGTTGGGTACCTGCTCCATCTGCGGCCGGCCGGCCAGGTACAGGCCGGCGCCGAGCGCGATGACGGCGAGGATGCCGAGGATCGACAGCGCGACGAGGACCCAGGTCGAGGTACGCCGGCGGGACTGGGTACCGACCCGGGCCATGGTGCCGGTCTGCCGGTTGCCGACCACCCGGGGCGGTGGCGGCGGCAGCGGCGGCGCCTCCACCTCGCGCAGCACCGGGGTGGCGAGGACGGGCCGGCCGGCGGCGGCGCGCAGCACGTCGGCCCGCATCTCGGCGGCGCTCTGGTACCGGTTCATCCGGTTTTTCGCCAGCGCCTTGAGCACGACCGCGTCGACGTCGGGCGGGACGTCGCGGTTGGAGTCGCTGGGCGGCCGGGGATCCTCCCGGACGTGCTGGTAGGCGACCGAGACGGGGTTGTCGCCGACGAACGGCGGATGCCCGGTGACCAGCTCGTAGAGCACGCAGCCGGTGGCGTACACGTCCGAGCGCGCGTCGACCGCCTCGCCGCGCGCCTGCTCCGGGGACAGGTACTGCGCGGTACCGATGACCGCGCTGGTCTGCGTCATCGTGGTGGCCCCGCTGGCCAGCGCCCGGGCGATGCCGAAGTCCATCACCTTGACCTGGCCGGTCGGGGTGAGCATCACGTTGCCCGGCTTGATGTCGCGGTGGATGATGCCGTGCCGGTGGCTGAACTCCAGCGCCGCGCAGGTGTCCGCGATGATCTCCAGGGCCCGGCGCGGCATCAGGGGACCCTCGGCGGTGAGCACCTCCTTGAGGGTGCGGCCGTTGACGAACTCCATGACGATGAACGGGATCGTCTCGCCGGTCGGCGCGGTCTCCTCGCCGGTGTCGTAGACCGCGACGATCGCCGGGTGGTTGAGCGAGGCGGCGTTCTGCGCCTCCCGCCGGAACCGGATCTGGAAGGTCTCGTCGCGGGCCAGATCGGTGCGCAGCAGCTTGATCGCCACATCGCGACCAAGCCGCAGGTCGCGACCGCGGTGCACCTCGGCCATTCCGCCGTAGCCCAGCAGCTCGCCGACCTGGTACCTGCCCCCGAGCAGGCGGCCCGCACTCATCTCGTCCGTCGTCCTTCGATCATCGATATCGGCGTACCTTAGCGTCCGTCCCGTCAGTTCGTTCCCGGCGGCCCCGGAGGACTGCTCAGGCAGACCGGCCCGCAACCCTGCAGCGGTGCGCCGACGCTGCCGCTGGGGTTGGTGCCGCCGCCGTCGCCGTTGCCGTCAGCGCTGTTCGAGGCCGCCGGTGCGCTGGCCCGTTGCCCGTTGCCCACTTTGACGGTGATCGTCGAGCCTTTCGGCGCCTCGCACGGTGTGACCTCCAGCACTCGGTTGCGCGAGCCTGGTACGTCCTGGCGGCTCACCTGGAACCCCTGACCCTCCAGGAACTCCTTGGTCTGGTCGAAGGTGGGGCCCTTCTTCACCACGTCGCAGCGGGCGCTGACCAGCGGGCCGGTCAGGCTGGGCTGCGGCGCGGCGGTGGTCCGGCCGGTCGTCGGACTGCCCACCGCGGCCGGCTTGTTGTTGCCGCTGTTGTGCAGCAGAGCCCAGGCGCCACAGCCCAGGCCCAGCAGCACCAGGACGCCGATCAGCGTGCCGAGGATGACCATCGTGCCGCGGCCGGCGAACGGTCCCCGGCCGGGCGGTGGCGGCTGCGCGGGCAGGTAACTGGTATCCGGACGGGACGGCGGGGGCGGCGGTACCGAGGCGGCACCGCGGTGGTACCCGCTGCCGCCGGCCGGGCCGGTGGGCGGCGGATATGCACCCATCACCCGGGTACCGCCCGGGGCCGTCGTTGGCGGCCGCGATACCGAACCGGTGCCGCTCGGACCGGGTGACGTGGGCGCCGGGATCGGCGGTACCGACACCGGGGACCCGGCCGGCCCGACCGCCATGCCGGTGGTCGAGGCGAGCCCCGTGCCGGTCCGCCGGGCCACCTGCGCGAAGGCGGCCGCCGTCGGGTACCGGGCGGTCGGGTCCTTGGCCATGGCCCGCTCGACGATCGCGCGGACCGCCGGCGGGACGTCCCCGGGCAGCGGTGGCGCCTGCTCCCGGACATGCCGCATGGCGATCTCGAGCGGGTTGTCCCCCTCGAACGGCCGGTGCCCGGACAGGCACTGGTAGGCGACCACGCCGAGCGCGTAGATGTCCGACAGCGGAGTGGCCACCCCGCCGGTCGCCTGCTCAGGCGAGATGTACGAAGCGGTACCGAGGACCGCGCCGGCCTGGGTGAGCTGGCCGACGGCCGCCGAGCGGGCGATGCCGAAGTCGGTGAGCACCAGGGTGCCGTCGGGCCGGACGAGCAGATTGCCGGGTTTGACGTCGCGGTGCACGATGCCCTTCTCGTGTGCTGCGTGCAGGGCGTCGGCCGCCTGTGCCATCAGGGCCATCGTGCGCGCCGGGGTCAGCCGGCTGACCTTGGACAGCGTGCGGGACAGCGCGTCACCCTCGACGTACTCCATCACCAGGTACGCGCCGGCCTGCGGGTCGGAGCCGTAGTCGTAGACGTCCACCACGCCCGGGTGGTTGATGGTGGCCATCGTGCGGGCCTCGCCCCGGAAGCGCTCGGCGAAACCCGGCTCCTCCAGCAGCGACGGCAGGAGGATCTTCACCGCGACCGTCCGGCCGAGTACCTCGTCGGTACCCCGCCACACGTCGCCCATCCCGCCGCTGGCGATCCGCTCGACGAGCTTGTACCGCCCGCCGAGTACCGTCCCGCCGCTCACCATCTCGACCACCTCGGGTTCACTTGAGCCCCCGTTCGGCGATCACGGTCTTCATCACGTCGCCGGCGATCTGGGTGGCCTTGGCGCTGCCACCTGAACCGGCATTCTGCAAGAAGACCGCGACCGCGCAGATCGGCCGGCCGTCCTTCATGACGAACCCAATGAACCAGCCGTGGTCGCCGTCGTCCTCACTGTTCTGTGCCGTTCCGGTCTTCCCGCCGACCTGGAAACCGCTGATCCTGGCCTTGGTACCCGTGCCGTGGTCGACGACGCTCTCCATCATCTGCTGGAGCTCGCCGGCGACCTGGCCGTTGATCGGCGTCCGGAGCACCTTGGGCTGGGTCTGGTCGGTGGTGGTCAGGTCCGGTGCCTGGAGCTTGTCGACGAGGTACGGGCGCATCTGCTTGCCGCCGTTGGCCACCGTCGCCGCGATCAGCGCACCCTGCATCGGGGTGACCTGCACGTTGAGCTGCCCGATGCTGGACTGGGCCACCGCGTTCGGGTCGTCCCGGCCGTCCGCGCCGGTCATCGCGCCGGTGTGGCTGGCCACCACATTGATCGTCCGGCCGGTGTCGCCGGCCAGCGTCAGGCTGGTGTCCTCGAACCCGAACGCCTGCGCCATCGACTTGATCTTGTCGGCGCCCAGCCTGACGCCGAGCTGGGCGAAGCCGGTGTTGCACGACTGGGTCAGCGCCTCGATGAGGGTGATCTGCGGGTCGGGGCAGATCGACGGGTGCGCGTTGTGGATCGTGAACCCGCCGCCCTGGATCGGCGTGTAGCTCGGGCCGGCCGGGATGGACGTCTGCGGGGTGAAGTCGCCCTCGGCCAGCGCGGTCGCCGAGATGATCACCTTCATCGTCGAGCCGGGCGGGTACGCGTCCTGGGCGGCCCGGTTCAGCAGCGGCTTGGCCGGGTCCTTGTTCAGCGCCTGGAACGCCTTCTGCGCGGCCGGCGTGTCGTGGGTGACGATCTGGTTCGGGTCGTAGCTCGGGGTCGTCGCCATCGCGAGGATCGCGCCGGTGGTCGGATCCAGCGCCACCACCGCGCCGTTCTTGGCGTTGGTGCCGTTGTTGACCAGCTCGTTGCGCTCGCTGAACAGCGCGTCGGAGCGGCCGGACAGGAAGTCGTCCTCGGCCCGCTCGATGCCGGTGGCCAGCCCGTTGACCGGCTTGTACCCGACGATCGGCGCGAACGCGGCCGGGCTCACCGGGTACTGGCGCAGGTACTTGAGCTGGTCGTTGGTCTCGATGCTCTTGGCGACCGGTACCTGGTCGCGGCCGGCCACCACCGCGATCGTGCCGCGCTGGCGCTGGTACTCGGTGAGCTGGACCCGGCCGTTGTGCTCGTTGTTGCGGTAGGAGCCGGCCATGTAGGCCTGCACCCAGTTCAGGTTCAGGAAGAGCAGCCCGAACAGCACGAGCACGACCACGCCGACCCGGCGCAGGGGAGCATTCACGTGGCCTCCTCGCGTTCCTGCGAACGTTCCGGCTCCCGGTGCTTCGCCGGGCGACCCGGAACATTCGGTCGGAGGCCCCGTTCACGCCAGCTGCTGAGCCCATGGTTCGCTCGCTGAACAGCGCGTCGGAGCGGCCGGACAGGAAGTCGTCCTCGGCCCGCTCGATGCCGGTGGCCAGCCCGTTGACCGGCTTGTACCCGACGATCGGCGCGAACGCGGCCGGGCTCACCGGGTACTGGCGCAGGT
>WNGR01008876.1_pt1 | contig 10581 bp, 15 predicted proteins | sample 5407581 | NCBI WGS metagenome assembly WNGR01 (sample SAMN13153383, study PRJNA577476) | soil metagenome | isolation source: 80 cm soil or saprolite under Garry oak tree replicate 2 | place: USA:California | collected 2016-06-15 | reverse complement strand
TGGTACCGCACCCGACTCGCCCCCGAACTACGTGACCATCGGCGCAAATGCAGATTCGATGTACGAGCGGCTGATGCGCACGATCGGTCGGGCCGACCTGACGGGTGCAGCGTTCGCGAAAAACCACCACCGTGTTGCGCGGTATGTCGAGATCGAGGACCGCGATGGTGGCCTGGACGAGCGCGCGCACGTGAGACGACGTGCCGCGTGTGCTAGACCAGATTGGGGTGCCTGCAGGGCGCGTCGCGAGTGTGCGAGACATCGTCACGAACGAGCAGGTACGGGAGCGTGGCGCGGTGGAGTCCGTCTGGGTTCCTGGACAGGCACATAATACCGCGGACGAGAGCGGATGGACGGCTGGAGCGCGTGCATGCTCGTACGCGGTGGGCAGGACCGGATCTCGGGGTTCACAACGAAAAGATCCTGTGTGGGGAGCCCGGGCTGTCAGCGAAAGAGCTGGATGCGCTCGTGGAGAGCGGGGCCGTTGGTGTGGCTCTGGGCGACAAGACTGCGACAGGATTGATTTGATTCACGTGCGCATCAGCTCTCACCACGTGTTTGATATTCGTTCGCGACGCGTTCGGTTAACGTTAGCAGCGACCTGCTGAGTCTGAAAAGACGAGTGAGGCAAAGTGCTCTTGGGGATGATGAGATGACAAAAATTTGATGAGTGTGACCTCTTCGGCTAGTGTCCCTGCAAGTCCTTCCTGTCTTCCGGTCCAGAGACAGGTCCCTGTTTCTCTCTCATTCCTCACCATCTTCCCTCCATGTCCTCGCTCCAGAAGGATTCCGAGTCGTCGCCCTCATCAAAAGCTCTATCCACTCCCCCAACCTTATCCCACTCTGCGTCGTTCCTTCTACCACCACCTCTATCAGATAGGCTCACCGACTGGCGTGCGCTTCCCCCTGATGCTCTCCCAACACCGCGCTCACACATCCCGACGGACGAGGAGATCATCAACGCGATCGGATTCGTGTGGTGTATCCACTGGAATTCATTCAGCACGATGGATCCAGCGGGGCTTCGCGCACGCATCCTCGCGAAGCACCCGTCTTGGCACCTACTCGAGAGACGCGTCGCTGATGTGCGAAGCCGCGCCCTCGCTGACGGCCGTCTGCGCCGGCCAGCGTTCGAGGTGGGCCTTCGCATGCGGCCCAGCATGGAAGAGATCCGCCTGCGAGAACATGCTTACGACTTCGATCCGCACTGGCGGAGCGCGAGACGTGCGCAGGGATGCAAGCTGCTAAGGTCGTTTGAAATCACGAGCGGTACGTCATCCCGTTATCGCGCCATCCGTGATCGCGTCGTTCGCGTGTCCTGGTTACCGAATGTCTCTGACGTGTGGGAATACAGGCGAGATCGTCTGGGGTCAGCTCGCTGCATTTGTCTCGGGGATGAAGTCCGGCGGACGGGACAAGAACAACACGACCCTGGCTACTGCGTGCTCATCCCCATGGCATTTTCGAGCGGCAGCCCGGCCCGGCATATGGCAAGTACGCAACCCTTCCTCCACTACAGTACTAGCACTGGCATACGCCCCTCCTGTCCTTCTTGACGTTGACAGCTGTCATCGCCACAGATCGCGCGAGTAAATGCGGCTCCAACACCCTTCTCCCACTCACAGCCGACCGGCTTCCTCCTGCATCATCAGGACGTCGACCCCACGTCCGTCCTCTCCCGCGCGCGTTGCGGCGACACGGGTGCCCCCTGCGTGGCCCGCCTTGGCGATGGCGGCTGGGGCGCCGAGGACCGCGGCGACATGATCCGCACGGTAGTCGACGTCGACCCGGAGGAGTGGAGCGCCCTGTGGGCGCGCAGGTGGCAGATGTACCTCGATGGCATATGGCCGGATAAGCACCACGACGACGCGGAGCGGTGGGCGCGGCTCGACGCACTGCGTACGCAGGCCACGTTCTTCGTAGACGCCGTGCACGCCCCCGAGGTGCTGCGCCTTATCGCACGGTAAATCAGTCCCTTCCTTTTTTGTTGTGTGTGCTCTTGCAGTTTGAACTCACATCCAAATACAGGCCCTCGGTACTCGACGAGCGCGTGAAGCGAAATGAGTCGTCCTCGCTTTATGCTGGCGCCACAGATCGCCGGCAAGATAAAGGATGCGGCGGCGGCCCTTTCGGGTGCCACCTCTCCCTCCCAGGGCCCGTGGGCGACGAACTCGCGAGGCTGGTATTTTCCGGTAGCAGATCGGCGATATTTCCCGACAGCGATGAGCTGGTCGCGTTCTGGTACGACAGCCGTCACGCAGAATACGACGACGTTGACTTGGCCAGCGTGCCCGTCGTGGAGCCCGTTCGAGCTTAGGTCCTGTTCCCATCCTATCCCATCTGAGCTGGGGTCAGCAGAGGACTCCACTTTGTTCATTCATTTCGATCTACTCTACATTGTCGTCGTCTCTTTTCCTCTTCTCGCTTTTTATTGGCTTTATAATCAGACATGTACATGACACATCCCACCCGCCTACACAACAATAGTTAGATCTGCCGTAGACCTGTAACGCTGTATCCTACATGCAAAAACTTGGAATTTTCAGCTCACAGCTCCAGGTGCCGCGGTAACATCGACAAGCCGTGTGCTCCACATCTCGGGCGGGCGCAGCTCCGGCTTGACGACCGCTTTGATGGCGCGGTCGCGTTCCTTCTCTCTCTCTGCCATCCGCGCGGCCCAGCTATCCGCGGCGGGCTCCGCAACCGTCTCTGTGTCCTCGGTGGGCGCGGGCCACACCTCATCGAACGCCTCGGCGATCTCGCGCGAGATGGCTGCCACCTCGTTCTGCAACTCGCGAGCGGCGGTCCGGTGTACGGGGGTGAACCGTAGTAGGTGAGGCACGAGCGCCGCGGCCTCGTCTGGCATACCGTATCGTAATTCGGCATTTAAAATATAAAATAAATGAGTGGGGACGCACCTTGCGCTTCAGAGAGCTTGCCCGCGAGCTTGGTGAGCGACTTGAGCAGGTATTCCTCTTCGTCAACTGTGCCCTTGCGCCCCGAGCCGACCTTGCGCTCCATCTTGCGCTTTGAGCGCGAGCTGCGTTTCGTCGTCGCGCGCGAAGGGGCGGATGTTGTCGGCGCGACGGTGTATCGCGTGAAAGCGGTGAACGCGGACGCGTCGGTCATCACGTCTACGTTGTGCACCGCGAGGTCTTCCGTGCCATAGAACTCCTCTGTGAGGACATTAGGTGCAAGTGGGCATGAGATATGGGGCAAAAAAGAGTGTTTTGGCATTACCTGGCTCTTCGAGTTTTTTGATGCGCAGCTCTCGCAGACGCGCGACCTGCTTCTGTAGCTGCTCGCGCATCTCAGTGAGATCCTCTGCGATTTGAGCCCGCGCTTCGAGCACTGCCGGGTCGATGATCTCCTCAAGGAGCTCTGGTTGCCCATGCAGAGCTATCTGGAGACTCACATTGCGTGATAGTGACAAGAAATGAGACGTGTAGCTCACAATACGGCGCGCTTCAGAGAACTGGTTCCCCTGGACGAGGGCAATGATGGCTTCGCGGACGTCCTCGGCGTAACCGAGAAGGACTTGGCTAGCTTCAGTGAAGCGCTTCTTCGAGGTCAAATCCTCTGTGAGGTCACAATAAAATACACAGGCCTATTTCTTGAGGAGATACGCACCAGTAACACGGTATGCCATCGCGACGATGTCCTCGGGCTCGATCTTCTGAAGTTGAGCAAACTCAAATAGTTCTCGCCATAAATGCGCTTTTTCATAGGCGGCCAAGACCTTTTGTGGCCGCTCCGCGTCCAGGAAGACTACATCTTGTTAGTGAGTCAAGCCCCGGACATAGAATACGACGCGTACCCAGAGCAGATTGGCCGAATTCCCGGCGTTCGAAGAGCCAATTTCCGTATATGTTCAGAATGTCCTTGGGTTCACCCTTAATAAACGTGACTGATCCAGATGGACCACACGTACTCGAAGTTGATCCGTTTCGCTGAAAATCTCCAGAGCTGTTTCGTACAGCTGGTGCTTCTCTACGTACGCCTTGACGTCATTAAAGTGTTCAGGCCCTGGGGGGCGCTTGTATGCTAGCGTAGAAGAGAAATCAAAAAATTCGACAAACCAGCAAGACTGAGATTTCCCAGGGCGCTTTTGTATCGTTTAAGATGGTCGTCGATCCGGAAGCGCTGGTAGTACTTTTCTAAAGCACGGAGCTCGCGTAAGAACGGAAGATATTCTCGAGGGTCCTGAAACGATCTCAGCATACTGACAAGGCGATAAAAAAATCCTCAAGAGACGGTACCTTCTGTGCGTGCTGTGCTACCAAGAGCACTAACGAGAAGTCATACATCCCAAGAGCAACGTCGAACAAGGTGTCTGCGTCGACCAGGAAGATAATGTACTTTACAGCATCCTCAATAGCTGATGGTGCGCGTTCTGGTCGGCAATGAGTCATTAGTACGAGGCGCCAAGAAAAATGGAGTGGCCACTGTACCTCGAAGTTGCAAAAGAACACGAAGTCCGGCCTCCAGATCTGGGGGGTGTTTGACGACATATGTCGTTAATATTGAATTAATGTATTTTTCCATGTCTCTCGACTCGAGTTCTTTTCTCACGGAGTCGCAGAGCTCAGTGATTACCTCCGCCGACTGCGAACCTTGCCTATCAACTTGATAAATGCCAGCCAGATCTTTCAGAGAAGATTACGAACGCGAGGTTTGTCAGGAAGAGGTTGATGTAGTCTACATCGCCGACTTGTTCAACAAATAATGGCAGCCGCTCCCTGAACAATTTGGGGTCCCGGTCCACAATGACGTTAAGATCGATACGATGCTTCCTGCACGCCAGGAACGCCTTGCGGTAATTACCTCTTTCAGTACCCCGTCATCATAATTATCCGTGTCACAAAGTGAGTGGGACACTCACGCGTCAACGTCCGCCTGGATGGCAACCATGACCATCGGACGGGGGTTTATGGTTTCAAGGTTCCCACGTGGCATTTGTAGTACCAGACTCATTGCACTAGGGACGGACGTAACAATTCGAGAGCCCCGCTCGACACGACGCCGTTCGCTTTCTACACCGGTATTGGCGTCTGTGGTGGCAAGAAGCGAGGCAGGAACGAAATGCACTTCGTGTGATAAAGTAGTATATACCACGAGGTCGCCAGAAATCGTGAAGGAGTTTGCATTCTGCGCAAGTGTACGCGGAGAAGATGCCGCAGCCGAAATAAGGGTGCCAGAGCGCGTGAGGCCAAGAAACAGGGAGGTTGACGCCAAGGACGAAGAAGATCGCGTGATGTCGACAACTCTTACGACATCACAGGGTAATCCGAACTCGACGCGGAACATAAGCTGATTAGAATCCCTGTCATCTGTAAGGGGTGTCAGGATATGAATATCGGCATGAAGGGTAGCTATGTACATTCATATACCTTGCCGTTCCGATGAACTACGACTCCCCCTTCTGTGATAGCCAAGCGCCACCCCAAAGATCCAAGGGGTGGAGCCTCTATAGCGTCAGTACTTTCATGTCGGATGTCAAGGACCCGCAGTACGTCGTTTCCGCCATTCTCGGCGCCAACGGCTACTATACGCGCAGTAGCACCTCCAGGAACGTTTGTCCACGCGCGGATCTCTCGGAATCGCGCGCCATCGAGAGTTCCGCTCCAAACGAGCTCAGGCGGCATCACAGGTCCACACCCGAATTCGAGCCGTGTGCGCAAGTTCCACAGCTCGACGTACCCCGTTTCCCACAGGACTGCTAAGACGTCTTCTGAGGACGAGAACGAAAGATGAGAGGGAGTTGACAAGGTTCTCTGCGGTGCTGATGGCGAAGGACGAAGGGTGAGTCTGTGAGAAGACATGGGGGGCGGAACATTTTGCATTCTGAAAGGTGTGAGGAGGATGGAGGCTACAATAGAAGTCACAAGGGTGAGCTGGATGGAAAAGAGACTGGCCCACATCCGTCTACGACGGCAACTGTCCCAGTGTCATTGGGGGCTCTTGCCGTGGCGGCGCAAGTCTCCCAACGATAAGAGTGCGAGATAATCTCCGCTAGTAGCCGACATTGTAAGCGAAATAGTTACTTGAGAGGGAGATACGCCAACTAACTCTTCGTCGTGAGCAGCATCTGGAGGGCATTCTCGGGGTGCCAAGTAACTGAAGTGAACCTCCCACCTTCCGAAGTGGGCGGTGCTGCAATTTCTTGCTTGAGATACCTGCTTTGACATCAATGTACTGACTAGCTTATTCGAGAGCTCAAACGGTACCAGTGGTAGTTTCCAGTTGTCCAGAGTTGGACTAAGCGCGTAAGGATCATCTGTGATGCACAATAATAGGACTCACCAATATCGCCAGCATCCTCTTCTATCCAGACCAGAAGCACATTCGAATCGGCGCTCCAGCAGAGCTCCTTCACCTTGTAGCCCCACTTCCTGTTTTTCACATCGGCTTTGCCGACTCCAGGTGTCTCGTGTCGCAGGCCAAACTCTCCATGTCTCAGGCCGTTCTTCTCAAAGAACACGACGTCGTGTCTACCCTCACGGCCTTTTCCTCCACCGGGGAAGGTTCCGAACCGCTGCGTGCTTACAATGAGGTTGCCGGATGGGCGCCACGATAGTGGATGCTCAATCCCTGGGACCGCTTCCGTTGTGGTCTGTAGAGCGCCGTCGCGATTGTACACCCGGAGCACCCGCCGTCGAAGTGCGGTGCCAGCGGATGGTGACACAGCAGAGACGACGAACAACGCGCCATCACCCCGCCAGGATATACGAGTGAGGAGGTCGTCGTCGGGCGAGATGCCAACAGAAGATGGGGGAGCGGCTGAAGGTGCCTGAGCGGCGGATTTGCCAAGCGAACCGTGGAACTGGGTTTGCTTGGAGCCCCATCCGACGTTTATGGGTGCATCTAAGTGACAGTTTGGTACGGGAATCGACGAGCGATTAGGTCTCTTTACCTTCACCGAACTCGTCAGTGTGTAGAATTGATTCGTGAAGAACATCGAAAGTGGGAGTCATGACGATCAGCTTTCCCTCTCCTGTATAAGGTACAGGGGTTGAGTTTTCCCGGTTGAAGGCAAGAGTGTCTGGACATACCCGTGACAAGGATGAGTAGCGAATCGTCTGGGCTCCACGCAGCTGCTTGGATCCCGTCTTCGAAAGAGCCTATTATTTCGAACTAGCAGCAAAGGTAATCAAGGCGCCAGCATGCAGGTAGTCTCAGTCTTACCTTTGGCTCCGGATTATCCAGCTTCATCGATGCGATATCCCCACCCCGTGTGACGATGACGAGCGACCCCTCTCCGGGAATGCTCTTCAGAGAAGTCACTTGCGAAAAAGATTCCGGAATAACGTGGCTTGTAGATGATAAGAGTTTCGTTACGAGTTCAGCGGATGCTATCTACGTTAGCGGTGAATCTCTGTTATGTCGTTGTGGGACCGATCCCTCGCCTGACTGGAGAAGCCGAGAGGGACCGTGGGGGGAAGGATGCAAACAGTACACTCACATCTTGTAGTTCATCTGATTCGCTCGGAAGTCCTCGTTTGTAAACATCTATTTCGGTGTCTGCATCAGCGTTCAGTCGTTCCGATGCTATCCATAGACACGCATTGTCGACGTCGACAGCGACGGTAGTGATATTGAGATCCGGGATTACAGAGCGCCAGGTGGCCGAGAGAGCAACATTCTTCATGATTTGAGATAAAGATAAATTAATATCTCAACGCCCGGGACTGTCGGGCAAGCTGTCGCGATTACAAGTCTGCCAGTGTGCAACAAAGATTTGCGGACAAGATTTGGATCGGGCATCGCAATCAGTCACGCGTATCAGTCACGCGGTCACGTACATTGGTGATTACGTAACAATTCAAGTCGTAAGGCGGGACGGGACGGTGCGGGACGGTACGATTACTCCAATTGATTGGTGATGGCCCCAATTCGCTCCAAAGACTGGCAAAATGAGGACGCTTCAACGCCGAATCAAGGGAGAACCAAGCCGCGAAAGCACCACAGGAAGCAGGATGAAGATGCACCGCTCGGCGTTTCAAAAATCAAGTCCGCACTCAGGCAGACTCGACGCCTCCTCGCGAAGGTGCGGGCGGGGGATCGCGAAATATGTTACCCATGCTGACGTGCACTAGGAGGGCCTCGCAGCTGACATCCGAGTCGAGTCGGAGCGAAAACTAAAGGCTCTTGAAACAGACCTTGCGGTTGCAGAAAAAGCTAACAAGGAGCGTACTCTAGCCACGCGGTACCACAAGATCAAGTTTTTCGGTGCGTGTCCTGGACTGTGGACATCTTGGCACATTTACGATCGGGTCTTAGATCGTCAGAAACTCCTACGCAAAATAAAGCAAACTAAGAAGCGGCTGGAGGAGGACGGGGTATCCTCCAAAGTGCGGAAGGCCCTCGAGGCGGAACTATTCGAATTAAGGGTAGATCTCAATTATGTTCTGGTACGTCTCTCAAAATTATGTCCCGGATGCTGACGATACTATCGAGGGTTTCCCAGAATTACCCGAGACTGGAAAAGTACATCTCGCTTTTCCCTCCCGATGCACGGCAGACAGAGGGTGTCGCGGCTCCCGTTCATTCGGGGGGCAGCCCGAGTGCTACGGACGACAAGCGCGAAACGCTCCGGGAATGGGTGCGCGGGCAGATGCGTGCGGGTGAGATGGCCGGCGAGCCCGAGACGCTGGAGCACAAGCAACCTGCCCAGCAGAGCCCTGCTGAACTGTGGCAGAGTGCCGTCGGTAAGGAAACAAAGAACGTCAGGACGAAAGGGAAAGGGAAGGCGAGGCAAGACTTAGAGGTGCTGGACGACTTTTTTGAAGGGGAGGATGATAGCGGCGCAAACGAGGGTACTGAGGCGGAGGAGGCGGAGGAGCGGGACAACGTGCTGTCTGTGCCAGTGGATGTGCCCGCGAGGCGACGACGGGACAAACCCACGACTCGGCTCGACGAGTACTCAGAAACGGCCGAGAAGCATTCAAAAAAAGCTAAGCACAAGAGGCACCGAGGACAGGCTACAACAGCCACGCCGATCGTCCAGGATAGCTTCAAAGGTGATGACGAGAGTGAGTAATATCTCTATCGGTAAGCTAGGCATTATTCACTCTCTTGACGCACTCTCACTGAACACTATTTTAGCGGCCTCACGGACTGTAGAGTGACATCGTGGAAAGCCATCTTGTCATTTTTTTTGGTCCCGCTGTGATTCCGTTCAACCCATCGGATTTACGGAAAATAAAATCCCCCGAGTACAGCAATATTCAGCATTCATGTAGCCAATACAAATGTTAATATGCGCCAGACGTTCAGCATACAACACAGCTATTATCCGCAACAAGTCTCATCAGCATACGCGATAAGGATACCAGATGTATCGACAAGCGATGAACAACCCCAAAGTTGTCAGCAGGGACATCAGCCAAAACTGAATGCCTACATACGCACTCAATTTGGAGGTGCGCCCCAATCGTGCTCTCATCCAAGACGATGCTGACCTTGTCCACCAGTCTAAGTTCCAACCCCCTCGTTCCACACTTGAGCGGGGTTAAAACCCACTGTTTTTGGTTAGAACGAATGGTCATTGATAACAAGCTGTGCGTCGACCCATGTCTGCTTGCCGAGGCCGAGTGTCATGTCACCCTCCACGCCTTGTTGGGGCTGACGCATCTGGCCTATCTATAGAGAAAGTGACATTCCGCATCTATCCTAGCCAGTCACTGCCATCAGAAAAAAACAAGGCCCTAAACAGCGGAAGGCAAGCAACTTACTGCGTCCCAAACACTCTAGATGGAAACTGGCGTAAGCTGGATATGCGCTTCGAAGGTACCGCTTCAACGGCGACTCAACGGACCCGTCTAGAAGCAACACTCACATCTATGCTCCGAAAACGGCGCAAATTCCTCGAACCGCCGCTGGGGACGTTGATACTAGGCGACCATCATGCACGCTCCACACAGGTTGCGCCGCCGAGGAGGGGGAGCAAGGGCCGCCCAATACCAGCACGTTTGGGGGTCGGACGAAGACCCGGCGTAAGCCGTGGTCTTTCACGGCAGGCTCCTGAAAGAAACGAGGCAAAGTCGACGTCTTTGCGCAGCTTTTCTCGCACCAACGCGCGCTTGTTCACCAAGAGCAGGGAGCGCAGTTTCTGCGGCGACACGACGCGGTTACGCACCGCCTTCCCCTCCATTTATTCCTGTGCAAGCTGGTGTGTTGGCTCTTCCGCGTTCAACGGTCTCCGTTCCCAATTGTGCTATAATAGCTCGGCAACTTGCCGTGCAGCCTGCTCCACAGCCTTCGTCGCACCCTTCAGAGTGACTTTAGGCAAACCCTAATACGGAGGTGGTGAGTCATATCGGACCAAGCGGTGATGCACGAGCAGCCAGGGCACGGGGAGGTGGAGGAGGCGCCGAATAAGGATGTGACAATTGGGGGTGGAACTGGGGAAGGAGCGCTTCGGGCCGACCTTGAGGGGTTTCCAAGGAACAGAAACGGGTGGGAATTGTTGGGCGTACCGGAGCAACTGGCGAGACTGGCGGTGCGGTCCGCGTATGCTACAGACGAGAGTAAAAACTGACGTTGGGAAGATGAGTTGACGAGAACGATAGGTGATCGGAG
>WNGR01008873.1_pt1 | contig 10582 bp, 10 predicted proteins | sample 5407581 | NCBI WGS metagenome assembly WNGR01 (sample SAMN13153383, study PRJNA577476) | soil metagenome | isolation source: 80 cm soil or saprolite under Garry oak tree replicate 2 | place: USA:California | collected 2016-06-15 | reverse complement strand
CACCCACTGCCCATCTCCACAATTTTTTCTCCAAGTTCAATTGACTTTGACTGACTGGCAATTGACCTTGCCTGACTAGATCATGTTGTCAGACAATATCCCAGTCAAGGCTTTTTTTTTTGGTGATTTTTCCCCAAGTGTCAATTGACTTTGACTTACTGACAAATGACTTTGCTTGACTTTGTCAAAAATCTTGACTGACACTTGACTGTATAAGGACTTCGTGCAGTTTTTAGCGACTTTTGTGCGACTTTCTTTTTTACTGAGGGTGATAGTGCATGTGGGGGCATTGGGCTCTTGTCGAGGTCTGGAAACTTGGGTAGGACTGCTCCCAGCTCTTCTTCGGTGAGGGGCACAACAAGGAGGTTCTTATCAGTGACGTGGGGTCATATGTACTTCTTGGTGCAGAGTTCTCGCGCCTTGTGGAGTGTGATGAGTCCAGACTCGAGCTCAACTCCGAAGATCCATTCCGGGGATCCGAGATAGTAGTTGTTGACATCCGTCATGTAAGAGATAAGTTTGTTTGTGAGGGATGTGCAAGTAGTGGAAGAGGGGATGGAGAGTGACTTGCTCAAACATCCCCTGCTTATATGCTCTTTTGATGTGGAGTTTCAATTTTTAAACTCCCTTATCAATTCGTCCACATGTACATCTTTCTTATCGACCCACTCGTTGTCCGAGTCTGGGTACCCTTTCCATTTGACAAGGTACTGCAATTTTCATTTCTTGCCGAATTGCCAAGAGTCTAGAATCTTCTTGACCTTGTATTCTTCTTGGTCTTTGACCAGGTCTGGAGGTGGTCTAGAATAGTTTGGACCATGGAGCGCCGTCTCGTGGTATGGCGTGAGAAGATTGATATGAAATACGTCATGAATTTTCCACTGTGTGGGAAGTTTTAATCGATAATTGATGGGTGACATCACCTGAATGATGGGAAAGGGGCCATGTTGCTTGGGCGCAAGTTTTATCGCTGGTTGATTTGTTCGTAAGTGATGCCCCTCTAACCATACTAGGTCGTTCTCTTTGTATTTGGGCGTATCTTGGTTTTTGATCCATGATTGCTGTGCCTTGATCATCAGCGCCTGGGCTCTTCTTCTCGCTTCTTTGAATTGTTCCACCTGAAGCACTACTTGTGGTATAGGGGACGGCTTATCGATCCAATCAGCACATGGATTGAATCCAAGCAGTATGAAAAAGGGGGACTCCCCTGTGGTCTCATTTGGCCAATTGTTATGCGTGAATTCCGCCAGTGGAAGATAAGAGTACCAGTCGTTTTGTCGTTCGTTGACCCAGAACCTCAGATATTGCTCTAGCCACTGATTGGTGCATTCCGATTGTCCATCCGTTCTGGGATGGTATGCCGTGGATATGTTTTGAGTTGTTCCTGTGCTTTGGCATAGTCCTTGGATGAACTTTGATGTGAACTTGGGGTCCCTATCGCTTATGAACCTTCGTGGTAATCTGAACCTGGGGAATACGTGTTGGACTATTAGCCCGGCCGTTTCTTCTGCTGTCATAGCCTCTTTACAGGGGATGAATATTGCCGCTTTGCTGCAATCATGGTCGGTTATGGTGAGTATCAAGTCATACCCCTGTGACACTGGTAATTTAGTAATGAAGTCTAGTGCAACAGTTTCGAAGGGCATAGCTTTGGGTTGAGGGAATATGGGTTGCAGTGGCGCTCTGGTGGGTTGCGTGTTTATTTTATTTCGTTGGCAATCTGCACATCCTTTCACATATTCCAGGACATCTTTTCACATGTTTGGCCACCAGTATCTTTGGCTCACCAACTGGTTCGTTTTGTTGATTCTGGGGTGTCTGTATACCGGTGAATCATGGTGAGCTTGTATCAAAGTATAGTGGTGGTTTGACCATCCTGTTACAGCGCGTCTTCCATCTTTGTACCACGTCCCTTCTACCTTCTTGAGCCCGTGCACATTGATCCATGGCTTGAGAAGATCTTCATCTTGATGGTATACCGGGTTTTGTGGTTCCATTTCCTCCTGGGATATTATTCGACGCATTGGCGGTGCTTCTTCTATCTTCATTGCCCTTGCGAATACTCGCTCTGGCAATACTACCACGTCAGCGTTGTTGTTCTCTCCCGTATCATAGTCTGGTTGTCGCGACAGAGTGTCTGCATGGCCGTTTTGTTTTCCTGGTATGTGTTTGATCTTGAAATCATATTCCAATAGTTCCAACACTTCCCTTGTGACTCTTCATGATATTCGTTGGGGGGTTTTCCAGTATTGTAGGTTGAGGTGGTCCAAGTAGATGATGATTTTGTGGGGTGATCCTGCCAACAGTGGTCGCCAATTTCTAAGGGCCATGACGATTGCGAGAAGTTCGAGGTCGTAGATGTCGTAGTTTCTTTGTGCCTCATTGAGTGTTGCCAAATAATATCCTATTGGGTGCTTTTTACCGTCTTTCTTTCGCTGTAGTAGTACTGCGCCTACTGCGTATCCTGATGCATCGACTTCCAGTTTGAACTGGTCTTTGAGATCAGCGTGGGCTAGTACCAGATCTGCCATTACTAGTGCTTTTAGCTTGTCAAACGCATTTTGCTCTTCTTGGCCCCAGTGCCATTCTCGGTCCTTGCATGTTAATTGGTGTAGTGGGCATGCTATGTGTGCAAAGCCTTTGATGAAGGGGTGGTAAAAATTGAAAAAGCCCACTGCCCTTCGTACTTCTGTGACATTTTTGGGTGTTGGCCATGTGTTTATACCTGCAATTTTTACGGGGTCCATGCGTGTCACCCCCTTTTCAAGGATTACCCCCAGGTAATCCATAGAAGGCGCATGGAAGAGGCACTTCTCTGGTTTGAAGTAGAGGTCATGTGTAAGGGCTACTTGAAGGACGTCTTTGACTGCTGCTATGTGATCAGTCATGTTGGTACGTGTGGCAATACCAATGTTGTCCATATATATGCGAATTGTAGTGCCCCGTAATTCGTGTTTAAGAATTACATCACGGTAGATGTAGTTCATCATGGTTTGAAAGGTTGCTGGTGAATTTGTGAGGCTGAAGTACATGACTGTTGGCTCGAATAGGCTGTATTTGGTTTTGAACGCTGCCTTGTGTTCATCGCCTTCTCTGATGCGCATGTTGTTATATCCCCACTGTATGTCCAACTTGGTGTAGATGTGTGCATTACTCAGATCGTGGATGAGGTCCGAAATAAGGGGAAGCGGGTATTGGTTTCGTACCGTGAGGGCATTGATTTTGCAGTAGTCTTGTACTGGTCGCAGCTTGCCATCCTTCTTTCGTATGAAAAAGAAGGGTGATGCATATGGTGATTTGGATATGCGAATGTACCCCTTTTCGAGTTCATTTTTTACAAATTCTTGTACTGCAATATCTTCTGTCTGGTTTAGCGGGTATACCTTGCAGTCCACAGCGTCAGGGGCTCCCTCTTTTAACTTGATAGCATGGTCCCACACTCGTTTTGGCGGATATCGTTTTGACTCTTCTTCACTAAATACCTTTGCATAGTTTTTATACTCCATAGGTATCATGGTTTTGGTGGTGTATTGTTGTGCCGCTACCGCAAGATCCATGGCTGTTGTTGTGTTTATCGTGTGTTCTCATATTACTCGTATGTACTCAGCTTGTCGTGTGGTTGTGGTTGCAATAATTGGGTCTTTGCTGGGGATTCGGGGGTTTACCAACCGGATTACAACTGGAAGGGCTTCTTCGTGTATTACGGCATGGGTCCAGTCGAATTGTGGTTCGAATGTAGAGAGCCAGGGATATCCGAGTACTACGTCTTCGTTTCTGATGTTTGTGACAAGGAAGCGCATGTCTCTGCAGATTCCTTTGGTTTGGACGTTTAGGTCAATATAATGTGTGATCAACCCATCTTTGTTTTCCATATTGTCTATGTTCCATATTTTTCGTGGTTTTTGGAGGGGTTGTGTGCCTAGTTTCATTTGTTTGACGAATGTTGGACTCATGAAGCAATCAGTTGCTCCACTATCCATGAGTGCTCTTTGGTTGGCCATTGTGCAGCTAGTTCTGACAGAAATGGGAATTCGCATAGATCGAAATCGCGTAGTTACTATTACAGAATTAAGCTGGTGAATTGCCCTTACCCAGGCTGATGGGTTCAGGCACTTTGAAAATCCTCTTTTCCAAGTAGATCCCTCATTACAAGGTCTCGTACTTCTTCTTGTTCATTGGCTACCCCTCTGAGCCATGCATTGGCTGATTGTTGGGGAGTCTGTGCCGTGCTTTGAATAGTGGTTGTTGGTTCTTCTTCTACCACACTTCGATCATCCACTATGGCTTCTCGTCCTTCACTTCGTTGATTCCATGCGTTCCCCGTGTTTCATGAATTCCATGTGTGCTGGGGGCAGTTGCGACTGAGATGTCCCTTTTTGTGACAAGTGTAACACTCAACTTCGTGTAGGTCTCTTTGCCTCATTCCTCCTCTTCCCCATTGCATGAACCCTCCACGTGGTATGTATCCTCCTCGAGGCATTGCTGCTGGGTTCATTTCTTTGCTTCCGGCTATCCTTCCCCTTGTTCTTCCTGCTGACATGTCCATTGCATCATTTGGGTTTGAAAGTGATTGGGTCGGTGCCCATCCTCTCGGTTTAGTTGGGGCATTTCCTCCTCGATGCGCTCGCAGTCTTGCCTTCATGTGCAGGTAGGTCTGCTGTCGGTCGATGGCCACCTGCTTCCATTGTTCATACGAGCGGGGTCAGTCGAGCTTGAGTATCTTTTGATACAGTCCGGTGGGTAATCCTTCAGTGAAGGTTTCAATGGTTTGTGGCATGTCAAACCTATACTCCGCCATGCGGACGGCTTCTTCGAATTCGGCTATATAGGAGTCAATGTCTTCCCCTTTCATTTTGATCCTGTCGTGTAGTAGGGATTGGGCTTTCTCTTTGGCTAAGCTGTTGGAGAATCGTCTGAGGAAGGAAGTGGCTACTTTGTTCCATAATCTTTCATCTGTGTTGGCAATTCCCCCTTGCAATTGCCTGGTCAACCATTGGTTTACCGCTATGACCCATTTGTTAATGCGGGTTCCCTTGATGTAGGTGAGGAAGAACATAGCTTGTCTATAAGGATTGATCATGAGGGGATTGTCGTTGTTTACTCCCCAGTACAACTCCCATTGATTGATGAAGAGTTGTGTGTTCTTCCAGTCTCCGTCATATATGGAGGGCGTTTCTCCAACTAGTTTTCCTGCCTGTGGTTGGGGTACTTGGACAGGTGGGGGTCCCCAACCTCCTGGTGCGGGGGGTCCTCCACCTGGTGGGCCTCCTCCTGGGTAGCCTCCACCTCCTCCTGGTACTCCCCCTCCTGGGAATCCTCCTCCGCCGGGGAATCCTCCTCCTGGGAATCCTCTTGCAGGCCTATCGTCTTGTGGGAGGTGAATAGGTGGTAATTTGGGGAGCCTCTCTGGTCCTCCACTTGGTGGATCGGGTCTGTCGGGTTCTTGAGCTCTTCTTAGGGCTGCTTCATCGTCTACAGTGTTGGCTACACGTTCTGTTCTATGTCCCGTGTGCGGGTCAATGTCATCCACTACTTCTCGTCTGATGTAAGTAGGTTCATTCAATCTTGTTCCTACCGGTTCCGTCATCGTGGTCATGTCTGGTGGATTAATATGGATTGACTCAGCTAAGTCTGCCAATCTCTCTTCCTCGGTAGTGTTTCCTGGTCTTCCGGATTTGACTGTATCGTCAGAGTTTTCACTCCTTTCTTCTTCGTCTTCTGTTGAGGGGGCAGGAGTTCTTGGTGTTAGGGGAGGTTGTCCGTCAATTGGTCCTACTTGTCCTGCTGTTCGTACTTCATCTTCGAATATATTGCACCTATAGTCTGGTCCTGTTGGTCCTTCAACTTCCCACCTATTTTGAGGTGCGTTCCAGGTGATCTCGGTCCAACACACAAAATTGTGGTTAAACTCAACAGGGTAGTATTGCAATGGTCTTGTGGGAATATTGACAAAATATCCTGTACTTCCTTGGACGGTTCTCCACCTTGCAGTTTTGAGATATATGAGAGGTACGTCCCGTTCTCCACGTTCCGCAATTGAGTAGGGTGCAAAGACCCAACGATCTTTGGTAGTGATGCGCGCCACAATGGAGCTTGGTCTTAATGTTACGTTACCACTGAACATCAGCCTTAACTTAGGCTTAGGGATGGCATGCAACGAGACTTAGTGATATCTGGTATACACGGACTCTAGTAGTCATGTGATACGGTGGTCACAAGGTCTTGATAACACTTGGACACGAGACAATGGTTGCTAGCTTAACACATGAATAGAAAGGGAGAGAGCCCTTAGATCTCTGAGAGCAGAAGAGGGATGCAAGTGGTGATTCAAGAAGACCAAGCTGGGGAACTTGGTCTTTGACGACTACATCTTAAGTACTACATGGGGAGGGCTTTGAAGCGCCTCATGAATCCGAAACCCTAGTACTACTATCCTAGGATCGAGTCATATTATTGTACATGTGATACTCTGGCTGACTGAGCTGCTGACTGATGGTAAGTCTGTGACTAATTACCGCTTACTCCAGTAGTCACAACCTATGAGTAAGTGTCTTTGGATGTGAACATAACAGTAATCCTTGAAAAGGGGGTGACATGCATGGACCCTGTAAAAATTGCAGGTATAGACACGTGGCCAGTACCCAAAAATGTCATGGAAGTATGAAGAGCCGTAGGCTTTTTCAATTTTTACCGCCCCTTCATCAAAGGCTTCACACACATAGCACGCCCACTACATCAATTGACATGCAAAAACCAGGAGTGGCGCTGGGGCAAAGAAGAACAGAATGCCTTTGACTGGCTGAAAGCCCTGGTAACAGCAGATCCAGTACTAGCCCACGCAAATCTCAAGGACCAATTTGAACTGGAAGTTGATGTGTCAGGATACACGGTAGGCACAGTACTACTACAATGGAAAGAGGATGGTAAAAAGCACCCCATAGGATACTATTCGGCAACACTCAATGAGGCGCAAAGAAACTATGACATCTACGACCTTGAACTCCTCGCGATCGTCATGGCACTCAAAAACTGGTGACCACTACTGGCCGGATCACCCCACAATATCATCATTTACTCCGACCACCTAAACCTACAATACTGGAAAATGCCTCAGCGAATATCACGAAGGTCGCAAGGGAAGTACTGGAACTATCAGAATATGATTTTGAGATAAGACACATTCCAGGAAAACAAAATGGCCATGCAGATGCCCTATCGTGACAACTAGACTACAACACAGGGGAAAACGACAACACAAATGTCATGGTATTACCAGAACGAGTGTTCGTAAGAGCAACAAGCATAGACAAAGCACCACTGATGTGTTGAGTAATATCCCAGGAAGAAATGGAACTGCAAGACCTGGTGTACCATCAAGATGAAAACCTCCTCACGCCATGGGTTAACGCGCACAGGCTGAAGAAAGTGAAGGGGACGTGGTATAAGGACGGAAGACAAGTAGTAACAGGAGGGTCAAGCCATCGTCAACTTCTTATACATGCTCACCACGATTCGCCAGTATATGGACACCCTGGAATCAACAAGACAAACCAATTGATCAGTTGACAGTACTGGTGGCCGAACATGCGAAGGGACGTCATGGAATACGTGAAAGGGTGCGCAGACTGTCAATGAAACAAAATAAACACACGACTGACCAAGGCACCACTACAACCTATATTCCCTCAACCCGAAGCTATGCCCTTTGAAACCATCGCTCTAGATTTCATCACTAAACTGCCTATATCGCAGGGGTATGATTCAATACTCACAGTAATGGACCATGACTGCAGCAAAGCGGCGATATTCATACCCTGCAAAGAGGCCATAACAGCAGAAGAGACGGCGGGGTTGATAGTCCAACACGTATTCCCAAGGTTCGGACTACCTCAAAGGATCATAAGTGACAGAGACCCCAGATTCACATCAAAGTTCATCCGAGGATTATGCAAAAGAATAGGAATGACCCAGAACATATCGACTGTGTATCACCCCAGGACAGATGGACAGTCAGAATGCACCAATCAGTGGCTAGAACAATACCTAAGGTTCTGGGTCAATGAACGACAAGACAATTGGCACTCTTATCTCCCCCTGGCAGAGTTCACACACAACAATTGGCCAAATGAGACCACAGGGGAGTCCCCCTTTTTCATACTACTTGGGTTCAACCCATGCGCTGATTGGATTGATAAGCCATCCCCTATTCCACAAGTGCTACTCCGAACAGAACAATTCAAGGAGGCACGACAAAAAGCCCAGACCCTGATGATCAAAGCACAGCAGTCATGGGTCAAGCACTGAGATACGCCCAAATACAAGGAAAACGACCTGGTATGGTTAGAAGGGCGCCACTTATGAACAAATCAACCAGCGATAAAGCTTGCGCCCAAGCGGCATGGCCCCTTTCCCATCATTCAGGTGATGTCCCCTGTCAACTATCGATTAAAACTTCCCATGCAGTGGAGCATTCATGATGTATTCCACATTGATCTTCTCACACCCTACCACGAGATGGCACTTCATGGACCAAATTATTCTAGACCGCCTCCAGACCTGGTCGAAAACCAGGAGGAATATGAAATTGAGAAGATTCTGGACTCTCAGCGGTTCGGCAAAAGACGAAAATTGCAATACCTGGTCAAATGGAAGGGGTACCCCGACTCGGACAATGAATGGGTCAATAAGAATGACGTACACATGGATGAAGCGATAAGGGAGTTTAAAAATCAAAACCCTGCATCTGAAGCACATATAAGCCGAGGACATTCAAGCAAGTCTCTCACCTCCCCTTCTTCTCGAACTTCCACATCACTCACATACAAACTCCTTTCTCCCATGACCGATGTCAACCCCTACTACCTTGGTTCCCCCAAGTGAATCTTCAGACCAGAGCTCGAGTCAGGGCTCATCACCGAACAAGAGGCATGAGAACTCTGTGCCAAGAAGTATATCAGACCCCACACCACCGATGAGAATGCCCTTGCTGCTCCTCTTACCCAGCAAGAGTTGGCTCGAATCCAACTTCAATTCCCAGACCTCATCCAGGAGCCAATGCCCCTGCGTGCACTATCACCCATGGTGCGACGACTGTCAGACCCTGATGGGATGGGAGCCACCCCAACCCATCAAGCTGAAGTCCACAAAATCAATACCACCATTTGGGGACCTAAAGATGGTAGTGTGGGCAAGATCCCACTTCTGGTCCCCTTTCGTGACCCAAATCAACATGCAAAGCACCATCAAGAAGGTGTGCTCAGAGTGGAGGGACGAGCAGTTTGCAAGAGCTGTCGCCAAGAGAAATGGGCAGTGTGCAGCCTGGGAAGCACTGCGCCGGCAAGCTCACCAGCAATGCAGGGACTGTGGAGTCAGACCACTAGCATGACCACTGAGGATCTTTACCCAGCTGAGCATCTGTTTATCCGAGTGCTCAAAGACTCTGATGACCTGGAAGAAACTCCATATGCCGCCACCACTGATGGCTTCCCTCTCTATAAGGGAAGTTACTGCACTCACACAAACATGGTCCTGGCAGGATTCCAATGAAATGACAGAGATCATTTCATCCCGTTCCCCATCAAAGAGCCCCAGGGCAACACAAAACAGGCAGAGTATGTCCAGACCATCATGCACCCCAACCCTATCATTGTAGGGTTGAGGGATGACAGCAACAAAGTGTACAGCAAGCCACTGTACACTTCACCCATTTACCACTATGATGGAAAGCCTGTGTACACTGTGCAGGAGTTGGAGGTGCTCAAGATGGATGCAGAGGGGAAGGAGCAGACCGATCATATGATCCGCCACCTTCATGACCCATCACTAACTGTGGAAGTGCATTGCTTCCGCATGGTGTCGCAAGAGCTCGACCACGTTGAAGAAGCTATGGTGGACAATGAGGACCAATGGGGGGAACTAGCTGCGATGAAGCTCAAGACAATTAGGAGGTTGGAGATGGCTGATGCCCTGCAGAGGGTACAGGAGCAAGATGAAGGACTCATGGACAATGCACTCCGATCAGTAGCAGAGAGTTTGCAATGTGGGCGTCGCACTTGAAAAGGGGGTGATGTTACATTCTCATTTGAAGACACTTACTCATAGGTTATGACTACTAGAGTAAGTGGTACTTAGTCATGGACTCATCATCAGTCAGCCCAAGTATCACATGTATGATAGTATGACTCGATCCTAGGATAGTTGTACTAGGGTTTGGGATTCATGAGGTGCTTCAAAGCCCTCTTCTTGTGTACTTAAAGTGTAGTCGTTAAAGACCTAGCTCTCCAGCTTGGTCTTCTTGAATCGCCACTTCCCTTCTCTTCTACTCTGCAAGATCTAAGGACTCTCTTCCTTTCTCTATTCATATGCAAGAAGTGACCAGTGTCTCGTGTCCAAGTGTCGTTGGACCTTGTGACCAACTGTATCACGTGACTATCAAGCATCTGTGTATACACTGACAGCATGATTCTGTCTTTCCACGAAAAGATTGTGAAAAATTGATGACTAATACTTAAAGATTTTACAAAATCTGTACTCAGAAAAATATTGTAAACAGACTTTAAGTCCATTCAGGGATTATCAGATG
>WNGR01015083.1_pt1 | contig 10584 bp, 9 predicted proteins | sample 5407581 | NCBI WGS metagenome assembly WNGR01 (sample SAMN13153383, study PRJNA577476) | soil metagenome | isolation source: 80 cm soil or saprolite under Garry oak tree replicate 2 | place: USA:California | collected 2016-06-15 | reverse complement strand
ATGCTCGCTGGTATCATTGCCCTTGGATACTACCACCAGCAAGTAGGAGGAGGACCCTACACGCTGGATCTGGCAACCTTACTTAACAGTAAACTCGATCCTACTATTCAACTCTGGTTATTTCTGGCCTTTGCCGCGGCTTTCGTTGTAAAAGTACCATTCGTGCCATTCCATAGCTGGTTACCAGATGCGTATAGTGAAGCGCCTGCTCCTGTGACAGCTATGCTGGCAGGGGCAATGTCAAAGACAGGAGCATATGGATTTCTGCGCTATTGTATACCGCTCTTTCCCAGTGCAGCACATACGCTTGCTCCACTCTTCGAAGTTTTAGCGGTGATTGGTATCCTCTATTGCGCCCTGCTGGCGCTGGTGCAAACCGATATCAAGCGCTTGATCGCTTACGCCAGCATCAGTCATTTAGGTATCGTCATGCTTGGCATGTTTTCTTTCAATATACAGGGTGTCGAGGGATCAGTCCTACAAATGGTGAACCATGGTATCACGATTGCTGCGCTGTTCCTCATTGGAGGCTTTATTGAGGCGCGTGCAGGTACACGACGCTTGAGCGACTTTGGCGGACTTGCGACCCGTATCCCTGTAATGGCGACGGTCTTGCTGATTGCTTCTCTCTCGGCACTCGGTTTGCCTGGATTGAACAGTTTTGCGGGCGAGTTTCTGGCTCTGCTCGGTGTCTTCCGCGCTAACGCAGTCTTTGGCATACTGGGCACAGCCGTGATCGTGCCCGCTGCCTGGTATATGATTCGCTTCTTCCAGGGCATGATGGAGGGTCCACGCCAGCAGGAAGGTGTAGTAGCTTCTCTTATGCGTAAGGGCACACTATCCGATATACAATTGGGCGAGTTTATGACAATCTTGCCGCTTCTTCTATTGATTTTCTACATTGGGCTGCATCCGAATCCGCTTACCTTTTTGATGGAGCCGTCAGTAGTGAATACGCTACAAAATTTTGCAAGCGCCTTAATAAAGTAACAGTTTTAGAGTAGTATGGGCAACCCTTGAGGTTAGCCTGGAACTGGGGCTGATGGTCGCCCTGGGGGTTTTTCTATGTCGTTTACATATACAGCATCTGCCGCCGATTGGGGGCGTATCGCACCAGAACTGGTGTTGGCAGTCGTTGCGCTGCTGATTCTAATGGTCGATTTACTGCTACCACAACCAGGCAAAAACCAAAAAGGCAGCGCAAACTTCTTATTATTGCCCTTACTGAGCCTCTTTGGATTGGGAGGAGCTATTGTCGCAACCATTATGCTCTTTATTTTCGGAGATCACCTGCCTGCCTTTAATTCGATGATCGGCTCCGATCAAGGATCACTCTTTGCATATACCATTGTCTTGTCCGCGAGTGCTCTTGGAATACTGCTCTCTCCCGCTTATCTAAAACGCCTGAATCTTGTACACCAGGGAGAATATTACGCTCTCATGTTGCTTGCTACGATTGGCATGATGATACTGGCAGCAGCCATCAGCTTCCTGACTGTTTTCCTGGGCCTGGAAATGCTCTCACTGGCCCTCTATATCCTAAGCGGCTTTGTCCTACGGCGCAGCAGTTCCCAGGAATCGGGTATGAAATATTTCTTGCTCAGTTCGTTCGCATCAGCGTTCTTACTTTATGGCATGGCCATGACCTATGGCGCAACAGGTAATACATCGTTTGCTGGTATACATAGCTTTCTGGAAAGTCACCTACCAATGACTCGCTCTCTCATTCCAACGGCGGTAGGACCGCTACCTACACTTCTCCTCATTGGTATGGGCTTGCTGATAGTCGGATTCGCCTTCAAAGTATCGGCGGTGCCTTTCCAGGCCTGGACACCTGATGTCTATGAGGGTGCGCCTGCTCCGGTCACAGCGTTTATGTCCGTTGGCACCAAGGCTGCCGCGCTGATCGCTTTCGCGCGTGTCTTTGATGCCATGCTGCCTGTAGTCAGGCCAGATTGGGAACCTGTCATATTGGCCATCACGATTCTGACAATTGTTGGCGGTAACATCATGGCGCTTGTACAAAGCAACGTTAAACGCATGCTGGCATACTCCAGTATTGCGAACGCTGGCTATCTCCTGATAGGTGTGGTGGCTGGCGGCGCTGTGGGGCTTTCGGCTATCCTCTTTTACTTGCTATCTTACACATTTATGAACCTGGGAGCCTTTGGCGTTATCTCCATCCTGGAGCATACCGATAATACAGGCAATGATGTGAGGGCGATACGCGGCTTATGGTATCGTCAGCCTGTACTGGCTGGTCTCCTGGCATTCTTTATGTTTGCATTGGCAGGTTTTCCACCTATGGCTGGTTTCGCTGCTAAATATTATATGTTTTATGCTGCGTTGCAGAGCGGTCATCCCGAACTCTTGATTATTGGCGTACTCGCCAGTGTTCTTGGCATGTATTACTACCTGCGTGTCATCGCTGTTATGTTTATGGAGAAAGAAGCTGTCCCGACGGTGGTATCAGCAACACCCGCACCTATTCTCGGCAAGCGCATCTCTACAAAGCCGAGTGAGGCAGGTGCTGGCACAGCTACAGCCGTTGCGGTAAAGGCGCCATCAAAGACGACAGTTGCGGTTGAGACGACAGTCGAGCAGAACCTTGCGACAGCAGGCTGGACTACATGGACAGCACTGGGTACCTGGCGTTACAAGCGGCAAGAATGATGTTGATACTGGGAAGATAAATTTTCTACATTCTAGGAAATGGTAGAGCCCAAATCCAGATACACGCGGCAAATGCCACTCCTCCAGCAATCACAAAAAGGTGGAAAACTTCGTGGAAACCCAACACTTTAGGGAAAGGATCTGGTTTCTTTCGAGCGTAGATAACAGCGCCGATTGTATAAAGGATGCCGCCGAGAGCGAGTGTTTCCAGGGCTATCCAGGGGAGTTTATTTAAGAAGGCGGGTAGAGCCAGAACCGCTACCCAGCCCATGCCAATATAGAGACTGGCAAGTACCCAGCGAGGAGTCTTCAGCGTGAAGAACGACAGGCCAACGCCAAGCGCTGCTAACAGCCAGATAACTACCAGGATTGCGTTTCGGGGCCATCCACTCAGGATGTTAAAGCAGAGCGGAGTATAGGTACCCGCGATCAGGATGAAGATGTTCGCATGGTCAATCGTGCGTAAGGCACGACGTTGAGGCTCGGGCCAGTTGCCAATGTGATAAATAGCGCTGACTGTGTATAGCTCGATCATGCTCAAACCAAAGATTAACATGGAGATCATGCGAGGTATGTCCCACCGACTCATCCAGCACAGGGCCACTGTTAATGCAATAGCTGCTAGTGCCGCTATAGCATGAAACCATCCACGTAACAGAGGCTTTTTCATAGCTATAGTTTCTATAGTTTGCGTTCGTTCTTGTATCATTGTCTTTCAATATTTCTTTTATGCTACTTCAGTATATGATGTTTCCAGGTAAATAGCATCGTTGCTAGCTAACACAAAAAGGGTGCCTCTATGGCGATACAATAGAGACACCCTTACAACAAGACAGTTACTACATCATGCCGCCCATACCACCCATACCACCCATACCACCGGGCATAGCGCCAGCGCCCTCTTCCTCGGGTGCATCAGTAATGAGCGTATCAGTGGTGAGAAACATGCCAGCGATACTGGCTGCATTTTGCAAGGCAGAGCGTGTCACCTTCACAGGATCGATGATACCTGCTTTGAACATATCCACGTATTTGCCCTCGAGTGCATCGAAGCCGTGCCCACGAGCGCTTCTGCGTACATCGTTGGCCGTGACGGCCCCATCGCGGCCAGCATTTTCAGCGATCTGGCGCAGAGGCTCCTCAAGCGCGCGGCGCAGGATGTTCACACCCGTCTGCTCGTCGCCAGCGAGAACCTCTACTTTGTCCAGCGCGGGAATCGCGTGGACCAGCACTGAACCGCCACCTGCCACGACGCCCTCTTCAATGGCGGCACGTGTTGCAGAAAGAGCATCTTCAACACGATGCTTTTTCTCTTTGAGTTCTACTTCGGTAGCTGCGCCCACTGAAATCACGCCAACGCCACCTGCCAGTTTGGCCAGGCGCTCTTGCAGTTTCTCGCGATCATAGTCACTTGTGGTCTCTTCGATCAAGGCGCGAATTTGCCGTACGCGAGCCTGAATAGCCTCTTCCTTACCGGCGCCCTCCACGATTGTTGTGGTATCTTTATTAGCCGTCACTGTGCGGGCACGACCAAGGTCGCGCAGTGTAGCGTTCTCCAACTTGAGGCCGGCTTTCTCAGTAATCACCTTGCCACCAGTTAGAATGGCGATGTCTTCCAACATGGCCTCGCGACGATCACCAAAGCCGGGTGCTTTAACTGCAAGGACATCGAAGGTGCCGCGCAGCTTGTTCACTACCAGAGTTGCCAGCGCCTCGCCATCTACATCCTCAGCAATAATGACCAGTTCTTTGCGACCTGTCTGTACGACGCGCTCCAACACTGGTAGAATGTCTGCAATGGCGCTAATCTTTTTATCCGTGATCAGGATATAGGGGTTCGAAAGGTCGGCCTCCATGCGGTCCATATTGGTCGCCATGTAAGCAGAGATATAGCCGCGATCAAACTGCATGCCTTCGGTATATTCTTTCTCCATTGCAAGGCCGCGGCCCTCTTCAACGGTGATTACACCATCTTTGCCGACCTTGTCCATGACCTCAGCGATTAGCGAACCAATTTCTGGGTCAGCCGCTGAAATCGAGGCGACCTGGGCAATCTCTTCCTGCGTTTCGACCTGCTTGCTCATCGACTTAATCTCATCGACGACGGCCTCGACGCCTTTCTCCAGGCCTCTGCGCAAAATCATGGGATTTGCGCCTGCAGCCAGGTTCTTCAGGCCCTCGGTAATAATCGCCTGTGCCAGGACGGTAGCGGTCGTGGTTCCATCACCGGCCACATCATTTGTTTTGGTCGCAACCTCTTTGAGCAACTGTGCGCCCATGTTCTCAAAGGGATCGGCCAGTTCAATATCGCGGGCAATGGTAACACCATCGTTCGTGATTGTCGGTGCTCCGAACTTCTTGTCCAATACTACGTTGCGGCCCTTTGGCCCAAGTGTAACTCTTACTGCGCCTGCCAGCACATCCATCCCCTTCTTGAGGGATTGACGCGCTTGCTCGTCAAACAGCAGTTTCTTAGCCACGAAACATACTCCTATTTCTTATGGGGCGTGATTTATTGCGCCCATACCTACTCAACAATACCCATAATGTCGCTTTCGCGCAGGATTAAATACTCTTCGCCATCCAATTTGATTTCGGTACCAGCATATTTAGCAAACAGTACCTTTTGTCCAACGCTCACCTCGAGGGTTGTGCGCCTGCCATTGTCCATTACCTTACCTGGCCCAACTGCCAGAATCTCCCCTTCCTGGGGCTTCTCTTTTGCGGTATCCGGCAATACAATACCGCTCTTCGTGACGGTTTCGCTAGATAGCGGCTTGACCACCACGCGATCACCCAGCGGTCGAATCTTTACGCTCACTGTGGTCATACACCAAATCCTCCCTATTTTTCAGGTACGAGTCTAATCAAAACTCGTGTCATATTTTTAGCACTCTCTATAAGAGAGTGCAAACCAGCTATATAATACACCATTGCAAGCAAGGCTGCAAGGGGATAATTGAAACTATTGGATGTCGAGCATTTCTTGTAACTCATTCCAGGCGTACATGAGAGGCGCCTGGTCAAATCCTACCTCTTTTGGTCGCACGTTTAAGGTGGTTTCGTTGACCGTTGGTGTCCAGGTGCGATGTCCTGAGCGACGCACCAGCCCCTGGCGTGCGGCATACTTCAGGAAACCTGCTGCCCGCTTACCCGCCCCGTGTAGTTGTAGCAATTGTTGATCTACATGGCGACTAGCCTCAGAGAGTGTTACTGCCATGTGATGCAAGTCATCGGCAAGGTCATCCAACGTGAACGATGATAGTCCTGCACGACTTGCCTGCATCAGAAAACCGCTGGCAAGCTGAGTACAAGTAAAGCGTGCGCTCTGCAGCCACGCCTTGCGTAGTTGAGCATCCAGTTCCTTTGGGAGTAGCTCTTGAGCATGCTCAATGGCAGGAGCAAGGTCCACAAAGATCCGTAATTTTTGAACGGTCATGAAGTCGTAGATAATGAATATTGGGACAACTCTTGTATCAGGTGGAGCTGATTTTAGCAGGCGGTGCAGACCAGAATTTTTGGGGCTGAGTCTACCATAGGGTGAGAGTAGTCCCTCTGGCGAACCATAGAGCGAGCCTCCACCTAACAACCACGCATCAAGTTCAGACAGGTCCTCTTTAATTGCTGATATATTACGCCGTTCTAAAGGACGACGAACAGATCCTACAAGTATTTCGGGGTGATAAAAGTGCTGAAGTGCATATTGAAAGCGCCAGTCCAGTAGATGTGAGAGCTGGTAAGCCGCGATCTCCTCGTAGGATTTACCTGTAACTGTGGCCAATTCTTCGATAAACATAGGAGCAAGTGCATCACCAACACGCCCATTATACCCTGAACACAGTAAATCGCGGATCCACTCTTCTGCTGGACGATAGAGGTCGTGGATTGGATATGCGCCCAGCCTTCGCAGAGCTGACCCTATATTCAGCGGACGTATGAGACGCGCGAACCCGCGCGGATTCATTGTAATACGCGCAAGGTAGCCTGGCGAAAAGCCATCACTGCGGAGTGCAAAATGGACGTCTCCTGCTATTCCACGCCATCCCCGGTGAAAGACGATCCTCGGAACGATTACAATTGGATCCAGGTCACGTTTATGAGCCATACCGTAGTAGGTTCGTGCTGCCCTACTATCGCACTCTAATCCATGGACTTTGATATCAAAGAGTAGCGTGGTAGAGGCCCAGAATGCGCCCGCAATTGTTGCCCGGCTGATTGCGACCAGCGTTGACTCAAGACGCTTCATCGCACACCTTTCACTATGCAACCGGCTCTTCTGGACTTGAAATGAGAATATGCAGAAAACGTCTTAGCGCATAGAAGACAACAAAGTAGACTACCATCGCAATGAGCGTCGACCATTCAATGGCTGCACCCCCAGTCCCTAACTTTGTATTGGGCACGATACCGTTAAATGGGAAGAGCGGGATTATGGTCAAGGCATAGATGAAACCAGTGAACATGTTATTTGGAGCTGCCCCGATGAGCACTAAGAAAAACTGCATCAGCAACGTAACTTGTAAAACAAACAGAAACCAAAGAAGGTAGTCGTTCAGTTTCCCGATAGCAAATTTGATTGTAAGCGCCTCTTCCTGACCCGTTACGGGACTTTCCCCCACTTCTAATGGCCCGGGTTGAGCTGGCTGAGCAACACTTTCATTGGCGGGCGGAGCTTGCACCGGAGACTGCGAGGGAGGGGGCTTGAGTGGCAGCCCTTCCATAGGAGGATAAGCTTCAGTAGGTTGTGGTCTAATCACTTCATCTGGAAAAGGATTACTGGGATTATACATCTTGCTCTTCTCCACAAACGTTTTGTTTATGCTGGCCGCGACTGACTACTCCTAAAACGATTATAACATGATTTACTTGTCAAGTGCTACGTCGCACTAATAAAACGACACCTTCTGCACGTGCGACGATACGGAAAAGTTTTGAAAGCCCATTGAGTTCACTGGTTGCTTCGGCCCGGTTTTCTATAGTCAAGCTATTAAGATCAACAACCACGTATTGGACAGTATGGTTACATGCAGTCTCCAGGCATACAGAAGGAAATACGGCTAATAGCTGACGCTCGCTCAGATGAGGATTGAGGTTAATTCCTGCGGATACAGAGGCATCAGGCGGAATCAGGGCGAGCAGGCGTTGAATGTGTTGTTCGCGGCTACCTGGCTCATGATCTGCCCAGAATGGATTGAGTTGCGGTGCAGCAATCACATAGTTAAGCCAGATCATGAATGCAATCCAGGCAAGTAGTAACCATTGCAGGCGGAAAACGGAGAGCTTTTTAGCAATGGGAGTCATGCGCTCACCGAATCTCTGCCACTGTTCACGTCGCCATGCAGACAACGTCAATCGCGAGAGACGAGGCTTCAATGATCCGAGTAAACGGTTAGACAGAGTGAGGAAGGACGCATTGAATTGAGCGATGAGACGCGAGGCGGTAGTAAGATGGATAGAAGTGAACAGGGTATTTGCAGACAAACCAGGTGTGGTCAGGGTGGGCTTGGACAGAGCTGCGTTTTCCAGGGCGGCAGGGGGCAAGATGGAGGGGTCCGGGGCAACAAGGGACAAGTTGGAGGGGCCCAAGGGCGGGGCAAGCCCCGCCCCTACAATATGTTGCTGTACATGGGTTGGTTGTTCCTGGCGCCACCGTTGCCAGATCAGAATCAAGCGACGTGTGCCATGTATGGCGGCCAGCATGACGAATGGAATAATCGCGGCATTATACTGGTAGACGCCGCTGTATAAGACGGGTTCGTTGCTGAGTAAGTTTACGGCAAGGCTGGGTAGCGCAGGTAGTAGCCACTCTGGGGGAAGCAACGGCAGAAAACCTACACTACGCACGAGGCCGACAAGGTAATAGAAACGATCCAGAGTGAAGAAGGTAGTAAAGAGTAGCCAGGGATGAAAGAGAAGATTTGCAATTGCTGCACCTGGCGAACTCCCCAGGGCTTCGTACCGGTACCAGTAATTGTTGGCCTGAATACCCGGGTAGAAGTGTGGGATAATCACTTTGAAGGCTATCAAACTCCAGAGTAACCCACCAATAATCAAAGTAGTGCCCAAACGCGGAAGCTTATACTTCCAGATGAGCAAGATACCTAAGCCAGATAGAGCAAGAGGGATATCTTCTTTGCACATGCAAGCCAGGACACAGGCAATCAGAAACCATACATAGCGTTTGTAGGTAAGGGCCAGTAGGGCATAGAGCAATAATGGAGTTGCCAGGCTAGCGGGATGGAAGTCGAAGATATTTAAACCGAGCAATGCTGGAGAAAGTAGATAAGCGGTAGCCATCAGCACGGCAAGAATAGGCCACTCTGGGAGATACCTGCGCGCGAGGAGAAAGACGGGCAATGCTCCTGACACCAGCGCCAGTGTTTGGAATACGAGCAGGATGCGCGGGTCCGCGTGGAAGGCGTAGAGCAGAGAAAGCGGCAAGATGATCGGCTCAAAATGGATCGCCAGGCGCGTTGGTGGGCCATACCAGTCAATCGCCTGGTTGGTAAACTGAAAGAAGCGCCCATGGATCGTGTTCCAGAGCACCTGGTCCATGTTGCCCAGGTCAAAAGCTCCAGCCTTGAACGTGTCATATCGCAGTATTGCCTGGTGACTCATCTCAAGCGCATACACTACCATGACCAGTACCAAAAGTCCCCAGGCTATTTTTTGTTGTGCATGCAGGTCAAATCGTTTCATTGCATCTTTTCAAATTCTGATTATCGCTCGCCAGATACCAACGCCGACTAGAAGCATACATAAGTAAACGAGCACATATTCCGGCCAGTCACCGGATCGAAATCGCCAGTGTGGATCAGGTGGAAAGCCAAAGCGTTTATGATACGGCCAGAGCAACGGCACGCCACCTTGCGTCAAACCATCGGCTGCAATATGTATGATACAACCAAACAGCACAGCAACAAAGACCAGGTGCGAAGCTCCTATAAATTGGGCGGGAAGGATGAAGCCTCGTTGAGCCAGGAAAAATACTACCAATTGTTCCAGGCCTATCGCCAGGAATGAACCCAGTAACAAACCCAGGAGACTATGAAAAATGGTTCGATGGCCTGCAATATGCTGAATCTCTTTACTGACCCAACCGAACTTACGTCCCATGGTACTACGCGCACTGTCAATATCTGGCAGAAGAGCGCCGAACGCTACCATGAAAAAAAAGATAGCTTTATTGATGATCAACTCGAGCGGAACAGGTGTAGCCGATGTCAAAGGAGGGCCGGATATATGTACCAGGCTATCAAGAACGACTCCAGCGGTCAAGCCAATCAGTAAATGTGATCTACCTAGCATACGGCAAGTCTCCTCAGCAATAAAGAGTATCAGCCAGCCCATTTTAGGAGTTTTTGGAACAAATATCAAGGGGAGGTCTCGATACTAGAATTCATCAGGTAGACTAACCAGGATTGAATTATTCTCTACTCGCACAGCATAGGTCTGAATATCCTGGCGCGCAGGCCCGCGTAACACCTTCCCCGTACGGACATTGAACTGCGCTCCATGCCAGGGGCAGGTTAGCACTTCACCATCTAATTCGCCTTCGTTGAGGGGGCCGCTTATATGGGTGCAATTGTCGGTAAAGGCATAAATAGAGCCATCTACCTTTGCCAGGCAAACTGGCTCATCATCAACTTCCACTGCCATGAGTTCGCCTTCATCTAAATCATTGAGTTCAGCAACTTTTACAAAATCTGTCATAGGCTGTCTTTTTTACCCATATTTATATGCCCATGCCCTGTACGGGGAGAATAGCGCCTGTGATGCCGTCGCTCGCGGGTGTTACCAGGAAGATTGCGACTTCTATGATCTGCTCCATGCTCACCCATTTCTTGCTCAGGTCTTCGGGCGAGGGCTTCATCGACTCGAGATTCGATTGGGTGACGATGAGGCCAGGGC
>WNGR01010395.1_pt1 | contig 10584 bp, 13 predicted proteins | sample 5407581 | NCBI WGS metagenome assembly WNGR01 (sample SAMN13153383, study PRJNA577476) | soil metagenome | isolation source: 80 cm soil or saprolite under Garry oak tree replicate 2 | place: USA:California | collected 2016-06-15 | reverse complement strand
CTACTCAAGTAGAGACTGACTGGTGCCATGAGCGGATGCAGAATGAGACAACGACTTTAAGTCGCACATCACCCAAGCGGGTAGTGAGTGGGTCAAGCGTGATCGCGGCGCTTGCACGCTCAATCCGATAAATCGATCACATAGAAGCGCAGCGGGCCACCATCGATCTCAACCTCTTTCTTTTCAGGGGCGACGTTGTCCCATCCTCTGACGGTCTCCTCTGCCTTCACTGTTGCATCTTTGGCTTTGTCGAACTTGTACACGGTCATCGGCTGAGTTCCCATCCCGGTTACTTTCTTGAAAACTCCGCTGAAATCCGGGTTGGCAGAGGCGTGAATCATAAAACCCCCCACTTTTGTCGCGCAGTTTGAAGCGTTGTTCGGCACCTCGGCTGAAGCAATGACGTGCAAGTCCAGATCGGCGGCTTGCATATGTTCCTTCAGCATGCCCAGGCTATGGTCGAGGCACACCCTCGAAGCCGACCTTCAGCTTGCCTATCGCGGTAAAGCCGTCTTCCCTTCCAGGCACATAGATTCCTTTCTCTGAATCCTCGAAGTAGTCGCCCATGTTGGATTTCTTTCCGTAACTGAAAATCCTTTGACGGTCGAAGAACACATAGGTCCGATTGTTGATGAGGAGCGAATGCTTCATACCCCCCGACCCCGAGATGATCTTGTTCTTTTCAAAGAGGCTGAGTTCTTCCAGGCTTTGCTCGTAGTGGGCTTTCGACGCGTTCGTCGTCTTGTCCGAGGCTTCATATGTCATATAAGGTTTGATCGGGATGTTCCTCGACTTCACCCCTGCAACGGGCGTTCGCACGGGGCTAATCGCCTGCTGCACGCTTTTGATCGCCTCGCCGACCGTTTCGATTTTCTCGAGAATCCAGTCGCGCCTGAGTGTCGTCATCGCGGTTGTACCGGTGTTGTCTTGGCGAGGCTGCGTGAACAGAAACTCGGGCGCAACAAAGATGCTCGAGAGTACGCCGTCGGCGGCTTTTGAACTTAGCGTGGCTGCCATCTCCTTAGTTGCAGAAACGGCCTTCCCCAGAGGGATCAGCGTCTCGTGAGAAAAATTCCGCTTTGCGTGTGTGTCTCGCGACCACAATCCCACCAGGACTTTGCCCATCACTTTTGCCCTAAACGTCCGTGATTTCCGGGATCGCCGCATACCGCGGAGACCCGTCGCCTGAGCATGCAACTTCAGCGTGCGCGCCGCCCCGGCCAATCTGGACGGGGATGCGCCAACAAGCCCAAATACGCTATAGAGGAGCGCCTACCGCGCGGCAAGGTTCATCGCAAAAGCTGCCGTTGAGCAAACGCGGGCGCCAAAGTCCGAAGCGGGTCGACGGACTTCAGCGCGCCGATGAAGCGTGGGTTCAAGGTGCCGCCCTTACCTCGATGACGGATCGACGGACCCCTTCGGGTCGAGACCTCCCACTCCCACCACGGAAGCCAAAAGCATCGGTTGAAGGGGAACATGAGCAGCAGTCGCGGCTTGACTGAAGAGGTATGTGTGCGACTGATGTATCAATTGTTGATTCGTCTTGCCCACGGGAGGACTCGACGTCAACCGGAGCCATTCGTAGCGCTTGCAGCGCGCCGTCTTCAACGCAAACTGTCGTCCGTCATCAGCGGCGGTGGTATCCCCAGCCCCTGCGCCAGCCACCGCCCTGCCCATTGCCATAGCCATAGACGACGGGTGGCGCTCTATACGCGACTGGCGGAGGATTGGACTGATAGACATAGGTACCCGGCGCCCCATAGGCACCCGGTGGTGCATAGTGGGATTGGTAGACTACCGGCGGTGGTGGCGCAGGAATCGGCATGTAATAGCCACCCGCATTGGCTTGAGCCAAAGCTGTCGCGGGTGCGCAGACGGCCACAGCGATTGCCAGCAGTGAGATTGCGTGCTTCATGATGTGACTCCCCTCGGTTCGCCAATTCGACCCGACTGTGAGATCGCCATTTGAAGCATAGTCGTTCGAAGCAGCAGCAATGAAACCGTCCGCGCTCATCTGTAACGGTCGGTAACGCGCTTGTGTCCTCGCCGGCAAGCAAGACCGGTAAGCCAGACGGGCGGCCATCAATGACCGCGGCGGTCATTGCCAGCCAAGGCCGGTCATGCGTGGCTTCGGCGAGGCACTCTGCATCGTCGTTAGCCGTTTAATGGTTCCGGAGTCGTCGGCCGCCGTATGGCCACCTGTTGAAAAGTGCGTGGCGTGAAAGCACTCGCAGGCCGCTATACCCCACGAAGCGGCCATTGATGCCACGCGATAGTGAGCGGCCTGTGAGGCTCGATTTAAGTCTGTTGCATGAACTCCGCGCTCGAAACGATTCATCAGGCCGGACCGGGAGACGCACTGCAGACTCGGGTCCATTACTGGTCACCCCGAAAATCGAAATTCACCCTTGCGAATAATGCGCTTAATTATCAGCGACAAGGTTCCTAAACTTGTCGTCGGCTGCCACGGGCTCGATCCCGCGCTGTGGGGGCGGTGTGCGTCCTCAATGAGGTGCAATACCGGCCCGAGAAGCCTCATTGGCTAGCGCATGAAGTGATTGAGGCATACAGGGCACCGTGTGTCTAAACGAAGTGCCGATCATCTGCGAGGGTCTTAGCGGACGTAGATCCTTCCGAGAACTGGCTTATACGTCTCGTTGATAGCGCTGAGCGGAGATCTGTAGTCGGCACCACGTGTGCCACTGCAAACGATCGCGTGAGATCGGTCGCCACAAGCCGTGGCATACAACGAACGCCATGGAGAAATACCAATGGGCCATTGCGTCTAATTTTCAGTCCAATCAGGAGGAACAGATCATGAACAAGACAAGCAGCACATTGCTCGCGGCCGTCACCGCACTCACGCTGTCGGGCGGCGCTTATGCGCAGAGCAACAACACGCTGGCGACCCCGAGCACCGTGTCGCCAGCCGCCAAGGCAACGAGCGACTACGGCACACCTGGCGGCACCAACTCGGACAGCGGCACGGGCACCCGTTCGTCGAACTCAAGTGCGCAGAGCACGAACAGTAGCTCGACGCCCACCTCTAGCGCTTACGGGGTCAACAACACGCTGGCGACTCCAAGCACCGCTTCGCCCGTTGAATAACAGCAATCAAGACCGACAACCCGGCGCAACCAAACGCAAAGCTGCCAGACGCTCAATTGCGCAGAGCGCGATGGTAATTGTGGCAACGCCGTCGCTATGCGCACTTCGTTCGCCATACGCCAGTCAGGCGAGCGGCCGCTGTAGCGACATGTAGGGGGCCCGCTCTGGGGTCGAGGTGATGTAGCCGTCGCCACGATAACCAGCAGATCACTGCGAGTGCGACCACGCATGTGGGCTCGAGCGCGTCGAGCGGTTCGGATAGTCGCGGCTGACGACTCATTGCGATTCCGTTCCCTTGGCTCGCGGAATTGTCGAGGGACGGACATCTGCTTGAACTCGAGAACCTGCAGGCCGAAAGCAATTTTTCGGGAGCGGATTTCTACGAAGCTATTTGGGCGGCAAGCTGGTTCGACAGGAAGCTATACGCCATTCCGCTGCAGCCCACCGTGGACTTTCTATGGTACAGGCAGGATTTGCTTGAGGTTGAAGGACTCGACCCGCCGCGCTGTTTCGACGACGTGCTTCGTATTGCAGAGCGCATGCATCGGCCGCGTCTCGGGCGAGCGGGCATTACGTGGAATGCCGCGCCGGGTTTGCAGATCGCGGAGACGTTCCTGCAAATTCTCGGTGCGCAAGGCGCAGCAGAATTCGATGACGAGTCCTGCAGGTCGACACGGAGATGGGCCGGCACGTCATTGAATACCTCCGCGCGTTGGTTCCATTTTCTCCTACTCGGGTGAGCAGTCTGGACTGGGCGCGCAATGCGAGGTTGTTCGGTGCAGGGAAGGCGGCTATGTGCTACCACTGGTCGAACCGCTACGGCGTGCTCGATAGCCAAGCGTTGCTGCAACAGGGCGGGCGCGTGGGACTGCAGCTTCATCCGACCTACGCATCTGACATGGTGCCCGTGTCGCCGCTCGTCGGTGCATTGCTCGCGATTCCGGCGAGCAATCCGGAACCTGCTGCGTGGTGGGTATGGCGGGCCATCGAGACGCTGACATCGTCCGAGCTCACGAAATATTTCGTGCTACACGGTGCTGCGGGAAGTGCCCGCCAAAGCGTTGCGGAAGACCGTTACGTCAAACAACGCAATCGCGTCAGTGCAGTCATCGATCAACTCGCGAATGACCGGCAGATCCAGACGATCCCGTCGCCAGCTCTCGCGAACTACCGTGATATGACGCAAACCTTGAGCGACCATCTCGAATTTCTTTTGTTCGACGGCGTTCGGGACATATCCAAAGGACTTGGGGCGCTTCAGCGCGCGCTGGCGAAGGGACGCAGGCGGGAGCGAAAGGGGGCAAACGCGCGTCTGGATTCTTGAGCTTGATATCCTCGGCAGACGGCTTTGCGATGCTTCTTGATGCGTTGAAGGTCCAATCTGCGACGGCTCTGGATCCGCTTGTCAGGGATGGCGTACAGGCTCCGCAACTCTTTTCGCGATCGAACTGCCGTTCGAACTCATCGCGGACCCAGCGTCGGCAAAGCCGACCATAGCCGAGCGGTGGATGGGGCCGCTCGAATCGACAGAAGAAGCGTCTTAGTGAAGCCTGCAGGGCTGGTCGAGACACTGTCACGTATGCGCCAAGCTATAGTCAATATGCTCGACAAGTCGTCAGTAACAGCGTCAAATTGCACATAAAACGGCTTTTACTTTCACCGGGTCGACAAGGACCGGCGGCCCCCAACGCGCACTCGACTCTCAACGACAACATGAAAAAGATCATCGTGAACGCCGGCCCATTCCGCTTCGTCGGCCGGCTGGAAGAAGGAAAGGCACCGCGCACCTGCCAGCGCTTCATTGAATTGCTGCCGTTCAGGAACAAAGTGATTCATTCCCGCTGGAGCGGCGAAGCCGTATGGATCCCGTTGGGCGACTTCGATACCGGCCTCACGTTTGAAAATCACACCAGCCACGCATCACGCGGGGATATCCTTCTGTATCCCGGGGGATTCAGCGAAACTGAATTCCTGTTCGTCTACGGCAGCTCGATCTTTGCGAGCAAAATGGGCCAGCTTGCCGGCAACCACTTCTTTACGTTGCTCGAAGGCCATGAGCATCTTGAGGCGTTCGGCAAACTCGTGCTGTGGGAAGGCGCACAGGACATCGAGTTTTCTCTGGCGGACAACTAGCGGTTTATCGATGAAGCCGTGAATCGCTCCCATGACGATCGACCGTTGTCCGGCAGGGAGACTGCGTTAATAAGAATGGCCTGACCGTCTGACGACGATCAGGCCGGGCCATGCTGATGGCAGATCGCTCGCGGCGTGCTACAGCCGAAGAAGCTCGCGGCAGGCCGACGTTGTTGGCTGGCTTACTGTCCGCCAAAGTAGATCAGGCGCATTTCGTCTCCGGACGCCGGACGGGTCGTTGCCCGAGATCCGGACGAGGACGAGACAGAAGCGATTCCTCCGTATCCGGTCGTGCTGTTGGCTGCCGATACACGCGCTTCAGCAGCCTGAATATCTGCAGGGTAATTGGGGTTCTCGCCTTTCGCGGGATCATAGCCTGCCTGTTCCAATTGCTGCAGTTCTGCACGTACCTGCGCTCGCGTTTGAGTGGCATCGGTCTGCGAGAAGGCGGCGATCGGCATTGCCAACGCTGAGGCCGCCACGATTGTGGAAACGAACGATTTCATGATCAGCTCCTTCTGGTCGTCGGTATTCTTCAAAGGAATGTGTTCCCGCGAAGCCACTGACGCTCAATCTGGCAAAACTCTGAACTATGCACGCGCATATGAATGTCACCGTACGCCATGCACACCGCCGATGGACACATCGACACCAACAAGACGATTGATACAGCCTGCAACGCAATATCTGCTGCAGGCGCGTGATGAAAAGCATGGTGTCAATTCCCTGCCCTGGTCGCACGTGTAACGGCACAAGGCGACGATACTCACCGATCTGAGGCTTTCATTGCCTTTCGCCTTCGAAAGGCGCAGCGCGGCTAGATGCAATGAGCCAATCAGCGAAAAATGATGTGCAACTAACCGTCAGCCGCTCATCCATTTTCACTTAGCTTTCGCCAGAAAGCGGCCTATAGAAGCGGGGCGCACGTCCTCACGCGTCATCCAGAAGTCGACGCGCTCTCCACAATAATCTTCAGTCCGCGATACCGTCGCATGAACCTCGTAGTTGCTTTCTACCTCATACCTGCGTTAGGGTGACGCCAGCCCGCATTCAGCGGAAGTTTTTTTAGGGAGAACACATATGAACAAACAGGAACTCATCGACGCCGTCGCCGCGAGCACGGGTGAAAGCAAGGCTAGTACGGGCGGCGCGATCGATGCCATCCTCGAGGCCGTGACGGCAGCAGTGACGCGTGGCGATACTGTCCAGCTGATTGGTTTCGGCTCATTTTCGACGGGCGCTCGCGCCGAACGCACGGGTCGCAACCCGTCGACGGGCGCGACCATCACGATCCCGGCGGCGAAGACCGTCAAGTTCACAGCAGGCAAGGGGTTCAAGGACGCTGTGAATGCCGGGTGAGATGCGATGCATCTGATGGCATGACGCGCGCTTCAAACTGAACATAGCACCTGTTCGTTTGCGCGCGCATGGGTTGCCATGTCGCTGGCCTCACTGTAATGTTGTTCGATTCTTCCAGAAGTTGCAGGTTATCCCTGACTTTTGGTGCGAATTAATGCCCACCGGCCATACTTGGCGGTGGGTATTTTTTTGTGGCAAGGAATCTGCAGAGAACGTGGATGATCCGGCAATCGTGCGGGACGTCTTTCAGGTTGATGCGCACCCACGCCGCACGCCGGTTCGCTTCGTGCAATGCGGACAACGAAATCGACGCAGCCGCGACTTCACGCATTCCGTTACGCTACGAGCCGCAATGCTTGAGGTGAGCGAGACGTCGGTCCAGACTGCACAAGAGGCACGTAGCGGTGATCTTCAGGCGCAGCGGCTTTTGTCGCGGCGGGAGGCAGCAAAGGCAGAACTGCGCTCTATCCGGACGCGCATCCGCCGTCTTGACTGGACAAGAGCGCCGGGGCGGTTGACGTCTACAGAGGCGTGGCGTGGTTGGCGTCGATCACCGTCCGGTCCGTATCGCACAACAATGTCTCGCATGACGCCGGAGTTTTCGGCCGGCACCAGTTATAGGCAGACTGCGCAGTTCGGCGTGAGGCGCTCAGTAACCGCCGCCTGAGGAATTGGTTGAGCTGCCAGATGCGCCGTTGCCGCCTTGATTCGTGTCGCCCGCAGCCGCGGATCCCGAAACCACGACCATTCCGAGGCAAACGAGACACGCAAGAATCATTCGAAGTCGCTTCATGGTCATTTCTCTTGGCGAAGCTCGCAGGAAGTCCCGCGGAGGGATATCCAGCGAGGTATTAACCGCGCTATTACCGAAGATGCCGAACTGCCGGTGCATGGCGGACGCGTCGCGCGGTTCATCGCGAACGCAGGCATCGACATAATCGTAAACGTGGCGCGACGACGCCTTATTCCACTCGCCGGTTTTATCCTGGAGCCCGGATGAGGGATATTTGCCTGTCCGGCTGGTCTTACGCGTGCGCCGGTCCTTCCACGCGATGAGCTTGAGCAACAATGAGCACCGGAATCGGCTCGACAGGCGCCACGAGCGTCTCGCCGATATCCACATTCGATAAATGAACGACTACTGTATGGTTACTCGCCTATTCTTTGATGGACTGACCGCGAAACATTATGCGCAAGTCAGCCGGAGTCATTAACCAAGAGGTGGGCCATTATGAAGACGTTAGTCCACGCAGTTTGCGCGGTCGCCGTGATTGCTGTGCCAATTGCATCGTTGGCGCAGTCGGACGGGGCGCTGACCCGCGCGCAAGTGCAAGCAGAGGTCGCTCAGCTTCAGCAAGCCGGCTTCAACCCGGCCAATGCGAATACCGTCGACTTTCCTGCCAATCTGCAGGCCACCGGCGCAAGTGCCGCCGGCCAGAGCAGCGGCTACGGCCCTGCGACCAACGGTTCGTCACAGATGGGCCGCCCGGCCCGCACGAGTGGGATGGAGCCGGTGTTCTTTGGCGGGTCGTAAGCCTTTTCGGCTCACCGGGCGGGCGATGAGGAGCGCGCCGTCCCTGCCTGGCACGGTGCTGGCGTGTCATGTTATGCGCGTCTGCCGAATGGTTTCGGCTGCCTCGTCGGGCATTATTGACTTGCATGTAACACTATCGTCGGACGATCGTTGTATCAGGGTTCTGGCGCTTCCGTGTAAGAGCCAGGGCCCGCGGGCATCATAGCTGAACTGATATTGACGCGCGGCCCGGTCCGGCGGTCGACTGCAACCGTCGACGCTATCAACTTGTTCAGGATGGGACTGTGCGGCGGAAGGTACAGCGAATGTACAGAAATGGGTCGACGGATTCTGGGTTACGTCGGTGAATTTGTACCAGGCGGCGAAGCGGATAACGAGTTGCTTACGATGAAGACTGCTCGAAATTGCGCCAGCAAAATTAGCCGGCGCTGCGCAGGTGCTAGAGGCGAATATTGCTAAATGTTAAGGCACACTTATCCGCGATTCGATTTCGAAAAAATATAGTTCTCAAGCTGAAGCTTCAGAAGCCGATAGACCATCTGCCAATACGGCGTAATTCTTGGAGAGGAATATGTCAATCCAGTCTATCGGGCAAAGTATGGCCCAATCGACCAGTACCACCCAAAGCGCACAATCGGTAGCAGATACGAAACCGGCCGACACAAAGTCTTCATCAACTGCATCGTCACCGTCTCCGTCTTACACGGTGAGCATCAGCAATGCTGGACGAGCCGCAATGCTCGAGGCAAGCGAGACGTCGGTCCAGACTGCACAAGAGGCAGGTCGCGGCGACCTTCAGGCGCAGCGGCTTTTGTCGCGGGAGCAGGCAGCAAAGGCACAGTAATTGTTTTGATAGAACGGGGATCTTCCATGCAGCGCCTGGAAGATCTCCGAAGTCGGATGATGGTCGTCGACAACAAACTATTTATTCTCCGGTGTGGTGCGATCTCCGCACGATGCGTGCCTCTCGCGCTCTAGCGCAGCAGGTGGTTTCGAGAAGCTGCAGTTGGCGATAGGCACTTTGTCATCGCTCTCTTTAAGGTTAACTTAAGGTTCTGAATTTAAGTGATGGAAGAAGCAGGAACGAAGTTATTGAGCTTAAGTACCATCGATCCGCCGCAAAGGCCGGACCGGCGTGCCTCGCCTCAGCGCGCAACGACGAACGATGTGTGCATGCCCATTTCATAGTGCCCCGGTCTATTGCAAATCAGCACGTAGTGTCCTGGCGCGAGCTTCAATGACAGGCGCTTGGTCGAACCCCGCGCCAGGTCCTCCACTTCGCCCATTTTCTTGAACCGGCTTTCCGTGACCTGGCCTTTGTGGACAGGCAGATGTGCGTCGTCCATGTCTGTCTTCAGCACCACGAACTCATGTTCGGTGTCGCCGCTAGCTGCATTGTTCACTTCGAACGTTACACGCCCGGCACTCGCTGTGCCGGGATCGAGCTGAATCATCTTGTCCGTGAGCTTGACATGGATTGTCTCGTCCGCATTGCTGCTCAGCGGCGCAACGCCGAGCGCAATCGCCGCCAGCACGTACACAGTATGGTTTCTGTCGATCATGATGTTTCTCCTCGAAAGGGCTACATTGCCGCAAGACCGATCGAACCACAGTGCGGGATTCACCGGCCCCGAAAGCTCGTGGATCAACTGTTCTCTTGATGACCGTCGCGCGTAAGCAGGCACGTTCACCAATATGCATGGGTAAGAACCCTCGTCATCGTCGTGGTCGCTGGAGACCATTTATCGCGGCGCTCATAGCTTCGCCTTCACGCAACGGCACAAGCAGGCTTGCACGCATTGCGTGCGTGAATTCATCGCTGATGACGGACCCGTGCTCGCCAGTGCTGGCGAACCTCGCTGATAGAACGTGAGTGGGCATCGAAATATTCCGCCCGATGTCGCGTGGGAAGTCGCGTTCTGGCGCGCGCTGTGCTGGCGAACCCAAGCGATTCGAGTGGCTTAACGGTTCGCAGACATGCTACCTGGTTCACCAACGCGCCACTCTCCCATCGCTCCGTACCGCCATCATTCGACGTAGCGCAGCTCGCAGCGAAGAATCTTTCCGACGGTCGACTTCGGAGGCGTATTGCGGCAATTGCAACAGCATGCTCGTCAAGCGCATTTGCAAAAAAGCGCCGTGCTTCCGCAACCCATCGTGATCTTGTTGAACCAGCTGCTGTGGACCCCTGTCGCGCCATACGACCGGATGGCAAGTGGAGGTTTTTGAAGAACAGGGGAATATTTGTAGGACAGCGGTCGTTTAGCCACCTGGGGCACCAACTCGCGGAACAATCTCTCACCAGTCAGACTAATTCCATTTCTAATTCATTAGTGAAGAAATAATCCACGGCCATGCGACGATGGAGCGTACCCGTTGATGGTCCAGTTCGAGGTTGCGAAGCGAATCAGACAGATGGCGTTCTAGCGAATCGAGGCTATCGAAGACGC
>WNGR01008870.1_pt1 | contig 10584 bp, 15 predicted proteins | sample 5407581 | NCBI WGS metagenome assembly WNGR01 (sample SAMN13153383, study PRJNA577476) | soil metagenome | isolation source: 80 cm soil or saprolite under Garry oak tree replicate 2 | place: USA:California | collected 2016-06-15 | reverse complement strand
AATCGAGGCCCGAAGGTTTGCACAATGCGCACAATTGCCTCTTTCGTCGCTAATCTCAGCACATGAGTGGCAGGCTTCAGACGTTCAAGGAGGCAACACACCATCAGCGGGGAGGCTGTACACATCGAAAGCACGAGCTGCCTCTTCTGCATCATCGGATGCCACGATTTCTTTCTGCGCTTCCTCAAGTGCAGTAAGGAAGAGAAGGAGTGCCTCGAGGATGCGGGGGATATCGCGCTGCACGACACCATAGCGGTCCTCAGTCAGCGACGCACATACTAATCTTGACAGCACTAAGATATGTCAGCATGCTTCTCGCGAAAAATTGAAGACCAGATGGCCAACCTTCAACGATGAGGGCATCAGTCGCGCGATTTGGCACAGCACAATCAGCGAGACGACTCGCACGGGGACGCGACCACCATTGCGCGGCCTCCCTAGCGATTGCCTGTACCTTTGAAGGAAGAAAATCGCTCGGTGTCAGGACCTTCCCAAGTAATGTCGGGCTAACTGCTTTTACTGTCGCGACGGTCTTTTGTACAGCCACTACAGGAGGAGCGGGTGCGGTCGATTTGAAGAGGTCTGGCAGGTGGGCCACTGTGGAATCGAGGGAGTGGGTAAGCGCCTGTGTCACCGATCCATCTGCAGCCAATGATGTGACAACAGATTGTAATGGTGAACTCGGTGAATTCTTCAGGACTGGTTTCCGAATGAAAGGAGTGGCGGGCACTACAGGACCAACGGGCTTTGGCTTGGGTGTCGGGGCAGCTAGACGCCGATCAGCTTGTGAGCCAGGATATGCAAAGGACAGGTGAACCTGGTGGGGGTGGGGGTGCCCCGCGACGAAGGAGTAACTGGTAGTCCTTCCCTAAAGTAAGTAGGGCGGCACGGATAAGCGTGGCCCACAGTGTCGGGGTGTGCTTCTGGTCACCGAACACATGAATTCGGCGGGTGCTCGCGGCGTTCGTATCATCCTCCGCGTGTTTGCAGAGCTCGAAATAGCTTAAGTGCACGTAGTATGGGTCGTGACTCGTGATACCCGAGATGAGTGTGAGCATAGAATCCGCGGTCTGAGAAGCCACAGCTAAGGGCTAGGACAGAGACCCATCCTCAGAAGTAATCGTCCCTTGCAGGAAAGCACACGCACCTCTTGAACCTTATCGTCGAACAAACTTTCCGCGAACTCCCATCCTCCGATCGTAGTAAAGCCAAGGAGGAAGGCATGCCAAATGAGAGCACGATTCCACCAGAGGTGTGCCAAGTTCCACCATCCACGGAGGAAGTGGCCCAAAAAGGGTCGAAATAGACGAGACACTAATGGAATCTGTAATAGTACGGGGAGTGCGATCGAACGCGCGAGCCCGAAAGCGATTGTGTATGCTGTGAACGTAGCAACTGTGAACGCCCCAGAGGTGATGCCAACGCCAAGGAGTCGGCGAAAGAAGCCGATCATCGTATCCATCTTAGAGACCTGTTGGAAATAAGCGTGGTCTTCGTAAAGGCTTTTGAAAAGTAACACACTGGGTCTCGCGTCCAACGAACAACCGCACGGTCAAGCAAGACACTCCTGAAGTGAAAGCCTGCAGCCAAAGAAACCTGTGACATGAACAAGAATAGAAAACGCCCATTTAGATAATAAGGGTGTCTCCTATATAATTTGAAGCAACAGGTGTGAGTCCGTGAAAGACCCCAAGATGGGGAGAAAGCACCTCGACTTGGCAAAGACCCAGAGATCACTACCACGGGAGGCACTTTCGGAAGTGCGGGAGACTACGATATTGATTGTTGAAACGCAGATCCCTGCGATTATGTACACTGACAGTGCACGAAGGGTACTTGGATTAGAATATGCGACTTTGACACGCTGTGAGGGGGAAGAGGACGGAGCGGAGATGGCTGCAAAAGGTGAGATGAGAACCAAGAAGGGTGAGTTTCGCGTGCTCACCAGTTAGGTGCGACTTGCGAAGGACGATGACTGGCAACACGCCGAAAGCCCACACAAGAAAGGTCACGAGGAGTGTCGTAGGAAGAAAGGGAATGACAAGTAATTTTGAAAGGGTAAGGGTGGATATACCACCAGCATGCCATGTCATCCAAAAAGTGGTCGAAGCCCATACAGTAAGGGACGATTGTGGGAGGATGTGATACAGCAGGCGGCGGCGGAGGACAGCGCGTGCGAGGGGTTCGTATGTTTGTGATGCAGGGGGGACCGATGGGGAGGCACGAGCTGATAGTGTGGATGTTATGGCACGTACAGGTTGCAAAGATCGTGTTGGCGACGTCGCTGTGTTCCTGGTCGACATGGTTGGAAGCGGTGAGCGTCGAGGCGAGGCGTCGAGGCGAACGCGTCCAACGCGCCACTTCACGACCTTTTATTTATTTAAATATTTATTTGTTAAGTCGGGCAACATGTGGGGTTGGTAGCAGACCAACAACAATCAAACCGATTGCACAGAAACAGTATATTCAAGTGGGGGAATTCCTAGGCACGATATACAGGAAAAGAGACGAGAGAGAAAGAAGAAAAGGGACAGTGACAGTGTGACATAGGCTCAAAAACTGTGCGATTGTCGAATTCTTGGTTGGATTATTTCTTACATGGCATCGACCACTGCATTATTGTGCACCAGTTCAATTGACAACAAAATGGACAACCCGACCATCAAAATGCACTTTCATCCATTCCCCGTTTGAGTAAGGGAACCAAGAAGGGAACACGTAATACATGCTCCGTAATACGCCTATATAATACGTCACCATCAGCCAGTACGCGCCTGGCACCGCCTGGCACCGATAGTAAGTGAAGGAGCGCGGAAAGGCAGGACTCAGTGAGCAGAAGAGGATGATGCCCCTAGGTGGCTGTCACGCATATTCTACTAATTTTACGCGTTCATCAGACCACGATGTGGCACGTTGTGAACAAAATCTCCCCATCGAAGGAATCAGTTCGGAATAGGTGCCATCGAGTAGTCCGTGATAGATGTTGGCTGGAGAATTTCGCCGTTTGATCAAAGTTTCGCATCAGGGCCGGAAACGTGAACGACCCTAAAAAGTCCAACGAATCAGAGAAACGACATGAGGACAAGAGGACGGAGGAACAAACAATTTTTCCCAGAGAACAGCAGGGGGAGCGACTCTGGTGCCTTTTCCAACCTCTCGACGATGTGGAACTTGCGAATTATACGGCCCTCAGAAATCCACTTGCTGAGGTTGGTAAAAGCCTCGGAAAATCGATCAGAATAGTCAGAACTGTGAGAAATGGCGCTCTCAGTCAGTGGCCGGAAGGAGGAAGTTGTATCCCTACACAATAAAGCCTTCGATCTTCGCTCGTTGATATAAGATATTTATATAAGCAGAGATACCCTTTGGCTTGGGTGCGTCTAAAGGATATGACCATCAATAGTTAGTCCAAATACAGACTACGACTGGCGCACTGTACAGGGATATGGCACCTAACGAAGAATATCAGTGATCACGACCGTGACCTTGACCAGTGTGTTGTGCGTGACTCACCACACAAGCAATCCGCGCCCCCTTGTTCAACCTTGTCAAGGCAAAGTCCAATATCTCGCCACCGACGTTGTCAAAGAACACATTGAGGTATCCAACTGCATCTATGAACTCATCCTGGAATGTCGGACTCTTATACTTCAGGGCTGCGTCTATCTTGAGCTCTTCTTTGAGCCAGCGGCACTTGTCATCTGAGCCAGCAATCCCAACGACTTTCGCGCTGTATATTTTGCCGATCTGACATGCCACAGAGCCCACAGAGCCCACAGTGGCCGAGACTACGAGAGTCTCACCAACCTTGATCTTTGCAACGTCCAACAGACCCTGGCTCGCACAATTAGTAGCATACAGGTGGACCCCGACAATAACAACGTACGAAATAAGCCGTTAAGCCACCTGAAGTAGTCGAATTAGATGAGGGTTCACGGAAACTTGAACGCTGTAAGCTACGCACCGCCAAGTCCCAAAGGTCCTAAAAGGTCGAGTAACTGGCCCCCTGGTGGGATCCTAGTATGCCTTTCTCGGTCTGTAACCAAAATCAAGACTGACTGTGCTCATTCAAGTTTTCAGGCGTCTTCTTTCAAGACAGTAAACTCCGCCCAACCTGTCCATAAGCACAGTTCCCGAACGAGCATCGGTATCGAGGTAACTCACCAGGCATGCACTGCACAACATCACCAGGTTGGAGTTTAAAGCCTTCACCCATCTGCATAACGGTGTGCCAAACCAAGTGACCGCATGACTTCACCAATTTGAACAGGGGGGAGATAGCTCCTAGTATCACTTAACCAGCCTCGCATAGCAGGATCGAGTGAAAGCCAGGTGACCCGCACGAGGATTTCACCCGCACCAGGCTTGAGACCGAAGGGCACGTTCTCAATACGAAATGTGATGGGCGCAATGTCTGCGATGGGACGCTCATCAAGCACGATTCGTGTGTAGTATCTTGGAGACATCGTTTAAGGACTTTCTGGTCGACGTAGCAGCTGCTTTTAATGGCCGCGGTGTGAGTGGGAATCGCGTCATGTCTTCTGAAAGTATTGGCCCCTCGTGACTTGGACGTAAGCTTTGGATATTTGAGGGCCTGTTCGGTGTACCCGGTGCGCCGCGGCGCACTGCCAATAGAAATAATTTGCCCCAGGCGTGCCTCGAGGGGTTAGGGAAGAGATTCCTTGTCGCAGCCCTATTAAAACGCGAAACTCCAGAAGCCGGGGCAAATGCTCACATAATAGAACGAGATCCATACGACCAGCCTTGCGCAATGCCTGAGCTGGCAATGTTATCTTGGCCTCATCACGAACGCCACCAAGAGCGAGGAACTGTGAGCCCGTTGGTAGACAGAACGGTTGAGAAGAACAGGTCATCACTTGGGTCATCATGAATGCCAACCAATGAACGGATCGAAGGAGTCAGTCGCAATACAATCGACGGTACAAGTACGGTACCCAGCATCAAGGAAGTGAGAGCAGTATGTTAGTAGCCTAATAGTAGGGATAGAAGAAGTAGTCGCCGATTCAGACACCGAATGACTGTCGACAACCTGGCATACGACATGCGACGTGTTGATGAGGTAATCAAGATCTACTTTGTTCATGTTTACGATTGACAGAATGTTAGGTAATTCTCACCTGGCAATGACCTTGTCACCTTGCCTTGCACAGTTACAGTAAAAAAAAATGCGTAGTATGTGTGTGTAAACCGCACCCTTCTGGTGCCGACACGTGATGGCGTTCCAACCATGACCCGGAGTTGAGTTCTTTTCGCCACCGGCTCATCGCTCTCGATTCGATGATGGCAGGGCAGTGCTGCTTCTTTGCTTCTATGCATTGATATGTGTCAGCGTGACTTGTGACGGTGATGTCCTAATTTGGTGTTCAAACCGAGCTAGAACAACAAGAAGCAAGGAAACAACGAACGCTTTTGTTCCTCGTAAGTACTGGCTGAACAATGAATACGTTCAGGTAATGCAAAACACATGGTAACCGCATGGGAATCTTGGTCGCATCACGGCTTAACGCCTCGGGTTCCACGCACGATGTGCCAGCTGGCACAATAGCTCGTTTTGTTCTTCAATATTCTTATAGTCTTCAAGTTTGGGGCTGACCCTACGCCCAATCCTCCGCTTAATAGCTTCCCCTTCATCGCCCTTGGCTGATATCTTGTTCACTCTTATTTCTTCTTTGACCTGCACTATCGTGTTTCTCGATAACGTTTTCTTCGAACATGTCGTCCACGAGCTCCGTCGCCTCTCCTCCCCAAACTACCAACAAATTCGATTCCGTACAGCGTACACGTGTCATGCGCTCTTCACGGAAGCTCGGCGCCGTCCTGGGGGCGACGCCTTTTCTCATCGAGTCGAACGGATGTTCCAGATCCGCCACGCTTCACTCTGCTTCTTCCAAGCACGAAAACGACCAAGGCCGCGTCCCATCACCAATGCAGATAAAGCGTCATCGCCGTCAATGCTCCATTGTCGAGGAGCCGCTAACCAGCTCCGAGCTCTCCCCGTTCGCATCGCTTTCTCGCGACCCCGGATCGTCCAAGGAATCTCTCCTAACCATGTCCGAGTCGTCGACGGAAGAGGCCCCGATACCGGTGGTCCTCGCGGCCAAGTCCCAACGCTCTGGTGACGCGCCCCGTCCCCTCGTTCTCTGCCTAAACTCTGCACCCTTGTCGCCCCCCGATAGCGCCTTGCAGTCCGTACCTCTCACTCCGCTCTCCGCCAACACAGAGGTACCACCGACACCTACTACGCCTATCGAGCCCAGCCGCGCAGAGGTTCGCAGGCGTAAAATGGCGCGAGTAGTGCGAACATTAGGCGAGAACGTTCCTACCGAGCTCGTGTTCCAGTCCTCGGATACCGACTGGCCCGAAAACACCCACGTGCAGACCACGAAGCTCCTCGGCTCGCGGTCAATCTCACGCTCGCGGTCGACAAAAAGCCACCGCAGGCGGAGCGCCTCGTTGGGCTCGAATTCACAATGGCAACGACTCCTGGAGCTCCCGGCACCCGTTTTTTCTTCTGGCGCACGCGCACCCGAGGATCAGCGGTGGGTCGGTGTGTGGAATCGTCGTAGCATTGCCCAAGTGCAACGCGAGCTCCGCGCCCTCCGACGTCGGTAATCCGATCCGTGTTTCATCACGCAAACCGCGGGGATGCCTCACTGAACGTTGAACACTGATCTTGGCCTTGTGCCGCTGGCCCGGCTTTTTCATGACGTTATCTATGCTTTGTATTGTTAACAACGTTTGTGCTGCTTCTGTCATCCGTCCCATATTGTAGCCACCAAAATTGAATAACGACAACTGACGCCACTCGTTTCCACTTTACTCTAACTGACTAAATAATGTTGACCTAACCGTCTCTTGTATGAGTCGTTAATACGCTCCTCGTCGTCTAAATTAGTGATCACTGAAATATGTTACATCATGATTATGTTCACATGCCCCTCCGAGATCGCATCTTTTCAGTAAACTTTAGACTCACTTCGGTATTTCTGTGCCATTGTTCCCTTGAGCGCCGCGGAAATGAGGTGAGGTATTGCTCCATACAAACACATCCGGTCGATACACATCATCCTTCGCGATGACTCGCCGGGTGTTGTTCAACGTTTCACCCCCTCGTTCAGACGATCAGCTCGGCCGTGGCAACAACCGCCGCCGCCGCCGAACACGATACGAAAGCGATAACTGGACTGGTGTTCTTCGCTGATGGTCGTACAGGTGGATTCACACCACCCAGTTTCCTTTTCTGTTCCGTTCCGGATCTGTATGCTGTGGCGATACAGGTGCGTACAGCGCACCATCTCCGCCATCTAACGCCTATCCTAGCAACGTTCCAGTTAGCACAGCATGTGATGTACGGACTTACAAGGCCACGCCACGTTCGATGTGGCAAGCCAAAAAAACAGGTTGCTTCCCCGCAACACGGGCAACTTGCCACGGGCAGGTGTCGTGAGTGTGCCGATCCTGGTCTCATCAAGCGCCCGCTTCGTCTTCGTCTTCGGGCAGGAATTTCGAGACGCACAACGTATTACTGCATGGGGACTCGTCCCAGTCGCCGGAACATGTTGCAACTCTGATAGCAAGTACAATACCTTTCCCTGACGATTTACGGTAGTACCGTAACGTCAGCAAATCACCTGTCTGTGCCATAGTTTAAAGGTGCACATTGTTACCGTGCTTTGGTCCAAGCGAGGCTCGCACCACTGCCCAGCAGGGAGGTAAAGTTCCTCGGTCCGTCAGCGCTTCAGCATGTGAGCGGTGTGAGCCATTCTGATCCGATCGGAAATCACTTGGGGACCAAGGCAACAAACAAACGACAACTGCAACTGTAGAAGCAATGCAAAACCAAACATAACACGCATCGTATCGCCCGACCGAACATCGTACATTCTTTTCTAGCTGCTTTTCTATGTTGTATGTATATAAAACAAATAGAACCACCCCATTTTCTGAGAATGGATGACAAGAATAGATAAATCTGTCCGGGACAACCGACCCGACTGCCTCTCGATGTGCTGGCAGTTGGCCAACTGAGAAGTAGACATAGGGTGCTGAGACGTCCGTATCAATCTAGGCATGGCATGACACTCGAACGGCCGCGTACAGATGCGGCCATGAGCAACACTGGGGAAATAACGAGCCAGGCCGCCGCACAATGAAGAGCGTGCTCAACAAACAAAAGTTTGATTTTATGCTGAAAGCGTGGGAAATTTTGTCCATATTCTATATAGACGAGTAAGATCGTTCCATGAGAGACCGGTATACAAACTACTATCGCGGGAATAAAATAAGTCGCTGTAAGGAAAAAAAAATGACTGAAACATGGCGTGACATGACGGTATGGGGAAAAAGGACATTTTAACAAGGGAAAGGACGGGGCTCAATCGGCCAAGGGTATCCAGGACGGAGTAGGTGAGATGGATATAGGCAAGAATAGAACGGGTGGGAAAGAAATTTAAAGTCGCTATCTCACAACCTCGTTATTCTCAGTGGCGTTGGTACTCTCCCCGATAGAAACTAGAGTCTGTGCCCTGGAACGGCCCAGAAGAGCAGCGTGAGCGCTGCCACTCCAACAGCCACGAGTATCGAGACCCAAATGGAACGACCAATAAGTAGTTTTCGAACATACGGTTCGCGGATGCGCAGGGTGCGGAATGGTGTAGTTTCGCTCTGCCCAAGAAAGACGAGGATGGGATCGAGTTCGTACTGATGTGAAATGAGGAAGAGTAGTGCGAAGGTAAAGGGGATGAACAGCTTCAGGTAATAATCAGTAAGCTTGAAACAACACTTGTTGGTAGGATACGCACATAAAACCGCACGGACTTAGGTTTGACATCCAGGAACACCAATGAGAATGCGGTCGCGAGACCGATCCACAGGGAAATAAGGCCGGCGACGAGACGTACGAGTGCGCTCATTGGGGTGAGATTTCCAAATGCCTTGGAGCGTAGGAAGCGCGGGAATGCGTCTTGCTCCATAGCGCGGAAGCAGTATTCCTTCTGGGTGTGGAACATGTCGGGGACTTGTGCAATCGCAGCTTGATCCGCAGCGCTACCGGTTGCATTGCTCAGGGGGAACGAGTGCACACGCAGCGCAGGCGGGAGATAGATCTCGTGGCTCTCACCACCTCCAGGAGAAGTGCCCGCAGGTGAGAGATACCGCAGAAAGATGCGTTCGGCACTCGAAACTAAATCTGCACGTGTGATGGGCGAACTGCGAGGAATGATCGTCGGGGCGCGAGATGCACGCCGGGAAAAGAAGGTCGGGGTACGTCTACCGAGAGAGAACGGAGTAGTTGAACGAGGCTGTGCGGGTGTTGTAGAGTTGAGCGCGTGCTCGAGGTCTGTACCCACCGCAGTCGCGGGAGAAGTCGACGCGAGCAAACGTGGATCTGGGCTGGTCGAGCGTTCGGCCGTGCCACGCTTCTCCTGCATCTCTGCGGCCATGTCCGCCGTGCTTGCAGTGCTGCGTTTTGCGCCAGGTTGACCGCCGACGACGGTGCCGTACGTGGACCCGCGTCGTCGTGCATATTCCCAGTATTCGGGCCAATCCTCACGAATCGTGCGTCCTGACTTGCGTACGTCCTTGAAATAGGCCCTACAAAGGTTCTCGTGCTGCTGCACATCGAGCCAGAAGTCGAGAATATCTTCGGCACCCTCGCGTTGGAGGAACAAACTACGATGGTGCAGGAGAATGGAAGAGTGGGGCAAAGGGAAAACGACGCATACAAGGGCGAGACAAGGATGTATGCGGGTCAGTGGTGGGATAAAAGAGGAAAGAGAGAGCAAGGACGGACTAAAACATGAAAAGATCAACCGGGGGACGCGTCCTACGAGAGAGGACTTCTGCAAAGGACGGCAAGCGTGTGTGACGAGAGCGGGCCCACTCGTCAAGTTGCTGCTGTTCGCCTTCCATGTTGCCCTGTCTTGCCCTTGGTCGTGGTCGGAGTGTTGGCCTGTCTCTCCTTGTCTCGTCGTTCAAGTCAAGTCTCCTCGTTGCCAACGTGAACGAGGCGTGGAATGTGCTGACATAATCCATCCAATTCTTGGGCTGGCCAGCCGCGGCTCACCACCTCATATTTCATTAGTTGGGTCTCTTGGGATGAGTCCTCGGCCCATGCAAAAATATATTATCATTTGGAGATAAGGATCAGGTGTCAATCGTGCGGAAGTTGCGATCGAAAGTGTGAATACGGTGAACACAACAACCCGCGGTTGCCACGACCCCGCCCTTGCCGAGTCCGTTACAACATTGACGCCGCCACCACTTCTCCAACCCGTGACCATGTCGTTCACCAGAGCATTCTCACCAGCCCTACGCGAGGTCCGCATTCTCTTTTCACAAACAGGTGATGCATCTCAAGGCGTCAGGTGAGCTCACCACCGCTGCAAGTTCGAGTCGAGGTTTCGGACTATTCCTGCAGGCAATTTGTCGTGTCCACCTATCCTACCCTGAAACAACACAACCCGGATTTACCCATACTCATACGAGAAGCTCAAGGGACACCTGCGCGTGCTTTTGCTCGGTTTGGTCCGTTGTCTACGTTTTCCGGGCGCGTGCTGTGATTCT
>WNGR01008866.1_pt1 | contig 10586 bp, 5 predicted proteins | sample 5407581 | NCBI WGS metagenome assembly WNGR01 (sample SAMN13153383, study PRJNA577476) | soil metagenome | isolation source: 80 cm soil or saprolite under Garry oak tree replicate 2 | place: USA:California | collected 2016-06-15 | reverse complement strand
ACATCATGTACTGTGGCTCCATCCGCACCGAGGAGTAGGCGACGTGCGAAGCGGACAGGCATACCGGTACAAGGAGATTTTCCGTCTGTTCCCTCTTCGGCAGGATCGTTCCGAAAGCAATCTCATAGGGCTGCACCGGCACTTGCACATCTCCTTCGTTACGCACACTTCCGTCAGGCATAGCTACGCGCTGAATATTGTGCGAATCGCTGTTGTAGGACCCCATAGCGATCGCGTCCTTCTTCTTGAGATTGATTTGCAGGTCAGCCTGCTTCATTACGTACATGCCGATCATTCGTCGGCCCTCGCGAATATAGAGCTGATTGGGCCAGCCGTTCGTGTCGAGGAACTCATCCTTGGCGCGGCCCCAGCTATTGACCTCGTCCTGCAACGGCTTCGGCACGCGGGGGTCTGAGGCAAGGAACCAAAGGAACGACTTCGTATAGAGCAGATGGTCGTCCCAGATCTTCTTGCGCTCGGCGTAGCTTGCGCCCGGATAGCTCCAACTCTTGCCGAGGTAGTCCGTCGAGAAGGCGCCATTGTTGTTGAAGTCCGCTTCCTTGTTTGGGATCATCACCGGATTCATCACGTCGTGGAGGTTCGGCTCGCGATGCATATGCGCCTTCCATTCGCCCAAATATTTAGCAAGCAATTCGAAGCGCGACGCGTCGTAACCCTTCGGCTTTGTCCAGGGAAGCCTGTTCGCAGGGTCGTTGGTCAAGATCATGCGGAAGTTATAGGACTGCACCTTCTTGTCGCCGGATCCATTTGCGCCTAAGGGGCTCGGATCTACCTCCGGCATGAGCTTCCGCTTCTCGTCGTAGGGCGAGATTTTCCAGAGAAACTGGTGCTTCGGCGTGTCCACTCGCACCCCGGCAAGGTCTTCGTTGTAGACCTCGACTCCTTCGCGGCCGACGGTGTACGTCACACCTGCCTGCGCCATCAGATCGCCTTCGTATGTGCAGTCGGCGAAAACCTTTGCTTTCCACACTTTACCGTCTTCGGTCGTCATCGCCGTGACCTGAGTTCCAGTCTTCTCCACACCATCGTGCTCCTTCAGGCGTTCATGGAAACGCACCTCCACGCCCGCCTCTTTGAGCCACGCCTTGAAGATTGCCTCTCCGACCTTTGGCTCCGAAAGCCAGTCGTCATGTTTGTTTAAAGTGTGAACGCCATAGTGTGCGGCTGCCTCGCGGTAGAAGTCCCGCGCATAGCCGCCGATGATCTGGAAATGCGCGACGTCCGTGGCGGACAAGCCGCCGGTCACCATGCCGCCGAGGTGCGATCCTGGTTCAAGAAGGACGACATGCAACCCCTCTTTTGCGGCGGCGTATGCCGCCATCACACCCGACGCGGTACCACCGTACACAACGAGGTCGAAAGAGGGTTGTGGAGCATCGATGGCGGGGACAACTGCGGGGGCAAATAGCAGGGCCGAGGAGGCGCAAATTACTCGGAAAGGTTTTCCAATCATGGAAGACATACTGCCATCGGAAACGCATCACTCGCACGTTTCGAGCGGTATGTTACGTGCTGTTACATCGAGTTTGCAGATACTTGCGAGGCAAATGCGTGGATCGCCACGGGCCATGTCCGCAGCGGGCGGTTATTTTCCAACTCGGTATAGGTCACCATTTCGAAGTACTGCGGCGAGCCGTTTTTCTTCCACATCTCCTCAATCGAGTTCGATCCGGCAGATGAAGAGATCAGCGAGACGAGCGCGCCTGTGTCGCGCGATTGCAGCAGCAATACCTTGAGCCCCGGTGCACGGCCCGGGAGCAGGGCCATGATGGAAGGGCGCACCTCGCGCTCGTTCGACTTGTGAATGATCTCGTAGGCCGCCTGCTCACCCGGCCGGGGCCTCGCGTTGATAACCCGTAGCTCCGAGGGCGCGAGTGTGAAGTTCATCGCCTGTAGATATTCATGAAGGGGCTGGAGCGTTTGATGCGTGCCCACGGCGATCACGTTCGCCCGCTCGAGCACGAGCGGAGAGAGGTCGCGTGTTACGTCGAACGACACCCGCTCCTTCGCGCCCACCGCATCCAGGTAGCGTGCCATATCAATCGCCGCCAAGGTGTCCCACGTAACGGTGTACGACTGCTCGAAGGTCGGATGCCCCAATCCCTTCGTGAGCTCTTGGAACTTCGGATCGCGTGCCATGTCATTGAAGTCGTTGACTGCCGTCGAGCGGAGCCGTATCGTGGGCGAGTCGGGGAAGCCGAAGAAGACCGGTGTGGGCAGGACGATTTTGATGGGTGCCGTACCCTGTAGGAACGAGCTCCAGAAGGCATTCGGCTTTGTCCGCCCCGGGTTACTGCGAAGACTGTTGTTCTTCCATGCGAGCCCGCCTAACGCAATGAGAAGCAAGGCAATCACGGTCGACAGGATTGGCACGACGTGAGGCTTGCCCCTGGTCGCCGCCGCCTCGACTTTGTCCGGCTCTTGAACCGAGACGACAGGATGATCGAGCACCATGAGCTGGTGCGTTCCTGTTGGGATGACCAACAGCTCCGGTTCACCGGGCTCGTTCTGGTAGTAGTCCTTCAGCTTTCGTCGTAGACGCGAGATATGCACCCGCACCGAGGCGTCGGTTGTGGAGTCGAAGTTACTGCTCCGGCCAAGAGCATCGGTCGCCAGCGCGTACTCGCTCACATTCTCGTGGCGATGCTCCCAAAGGTACTGCAACAGTTTGCGCTGTGTTTCGGCGCGCGCAAAGTGCTGGCTCTGGAGCAGGTGCTGCACGTGTGCTTCAATGGCTTCAACTATCTCCGGTGTTTCTTGCGGCGTCGTTGGTGCAAGCGTCGTTGCCATGCACGGCATTCTACTCAGCAGCGCACAGACTTGTCTTATCTAAGGAGTGCCCGAAGCTGCGCCGGATAGGTTCCGGCAGTTTCCGGCGCATCGTTTTGCGCACGGACGCCAATCCCGTAGGTCAGGCTATCGCCGAAACACAATACTGTTGTATTTGCGGGTAGATGTTCCGGAAGCTTGGCGCGAACGGCTGCCGCCAGCATGCCATATCCCTTCGCCGTGAGGTGGACGCCATCTGTGCTGAGTTCCGTGTTCGCGCCGCCCGCTTTCTGCAGGACCTCATGAAAGGGAACCAGCAGGGCACGATTGCGCCGCGCTGTTTCGCGCACGCGGACATTGACCCTCGCCAGTCGCTTCATAGGGGAAATTCCGGCATAGGTCTCCGGATTGTGCCGCTCCATCAACCGGATGACATCGGGATCGTGCACCGTTACCATCACAACCTTTGCGCAAGCGTTTTCAATACGCTGCACCATCGCCGCCAGATGTACGCCAGTTTGCTCGGGAGTGAGGAATTTCTTCTCATTCAGCGCGTCGTTGGCCCCTGTGAAGAGAACAACGTAAGTCGGCTTGAACTCTTGCAATGCTCTATCAAGTCGCGCATCGAGCTCGGCCGTGTTGCTTCCGGGGAAGCCGCCGTTGATAACACGCGTCTGCGTGTTTCCTGAAAAAGGGGAGAGGAAAGCGAGTAGAAAGAGACACAAACGCATGCGAGATGACTGTACCATTCGCGTCTGGAATTCAACCCGAAAAACATCTGTGCGAACAAGGCAACGCGGCTACTTACCGATCCGCTTGGCTATAGCCTGATTGCTACCGATGACGCGCCTCTCGTCAATTGACTTCCGAATGGTCGGCAAACAGGAAGTTGAGATTGCTTCCGTGTGGTCCTTCAGCCGCGAAGAATCTTTGACTAACGGTTAGTGCGGTTTTTCCATCTCAAGGCATTTTCTACGAGCAGGTATCAACTAGCGCATGGCCAAAGCAAAGGACGAACTTTGCCAGGGGGATCAATCTCAGAAATTGCGTTCACAGTTGGTTTTCAGTCTGGGAGAGCGCTTGGCACTGCATTCAGCAGAAGAATGGGCGCTGGCCCAAGTCTTTCGAATTTCGGCTAATGGAGCCCCACTGTGCACGTGGGGCGGAACTGGCGACTCATCCAGCACCTTCGGTTTACACCATAGATAACAAAATACAATCGGGGCGATATCCATTCCTATGACAGCGTCCGCACACTGAAATGAAAACTGCAGGAGCTCTGCCTCGAAGCGGTCGATGACCGGAAACGAGCCGCGAGATTCGCAGCGAATCCACCCCACGAGCCGTAAGAAAAGGCATATTCTAATTGCACCGCGATGCAGAATCTGAAGCTCATGCAGCCGAGCCCTCTTCGTGTGGCTAGCGAGATCGCCGCGACGCGGCGCGACTTTCTGCGCGGTGCAATCGGCACGCTCTCGATGGCCTCGGTGACCCGCGCCGTGGCGGCAATGCAAGCGAGTTCTCTGCTGAGACCCGCACAGAAGACCATCGTGGTCACATTCGGCGGCGGTGCCCGTGATGAGGAGACGTTTGCTGAGGACGGCCGCGAGAACATTCCAAATCTCCTGCACACATTGCTGCCGCAGGGCACCTTCTTCACGCAGGTGGTGAACGCCGGCATCCTTGGGCATTACGTGGCGACGGCAAGCATCGTGACGGGATACTACGAACGTTTCGATAACTTCATCGCGCAGGCCCCTCCTAACCCGACGCTATTTGAGTATTTTCGCAAGGGGCTACGGCGTCCTTCGACGGATGCTTGGGTGATTGCGCCGAGCAATGGCTTTCAGCGCATCGGTGCGAGCAACCACACCGCGTTTGGGCCGAATTTTGGCGCGGGCGTGATCCTTCCCAAGCGACTGGTGGCCGTGGCGTTGCGTGGTCGCGCGCTAGCGGAGAGCGATCGTCTGTCGCATCTGCTACAGGACAGCTACGAGATGCCGCTGTACCAACCGACCCATTCGGCCGAAGATCACGAGCTGCACCTGGAGATGCTGGAGTCAGTGCTGCAACTTTCAGTGCGGGACTTCGTGCAGCACGCCAAAAGCCTGGACAGCGCGGATGAGCTTTCGGTTTATATCACGGGGCAGCTGATGAAGCGTCATGCGCCGTCACTGATGATGCTGACGCTGCATGACATGGATATCGCGCACTCCGGCGCATACTCGCTGTATGTTGACGCGATTCAGCGGGCGGACCGCCTGTGTGCCGAGATTTGGCAGATGGTGCAGCAGGACCCGGAGTACAAAGACCGCACGACGGTGTACATCATGCCGGACTTCGGCCGCGATGCCGACGATGATCCCGCAGGCAACGGCTTCCAGCATCATCGGACCGGCGGAGCGATGGCACGCACGACGTGGATGCTCGCGCTGGGTCCGCATGTACGGCAGAACACCGTGGTTGAACGCAGAGTGGAGTCGATCGACCTGGTGCCGACAATCGGCTGCACACTGGGCTTTGCGACGGCAGGAGGCGGGAAGTGCTTGCGGGAGTTGCTATGAAGCCGGCCGAGCTGACAGGCAGTTCGTTCACGCAGTATCCCCCCATCGCGCGGCAGTTCGCGCTGGAACACCTGGAGCTACTACGGCGGTTGCCGCTTGCGGTATGCCCATCCTTCCTGCAGCAGATCCGCGATCTCGACACGCGCTTCCCAGCGGAACGCGAGGAGCTGCGCTGGCAGTGCGACTCGCTGCAGCGCCTGCCTGCCGAGAAGTTCACCGCTCTGACGACGTTTCTCTCTCGTATCACGCTTCCCGAGTCGCTGCAGCGAGCAAACTGGGTTCAGCATCCTGCCGACTTCATCAACGATCTCACGGCGCATCTATGGTCAAGCGGGCAGCTGGACTCCTTTCGCGCGGGGAGCCACGCGTTCTTCGCCGCGATTCCTCTACGCGAGAATACGGCAGATCGACTGGTCGTCGTCCTGCTCGGGCGAGAGGCTACGACGCCCACGCGGAGCGTGCTGCGCAAGCTGAGTCAGCGCGGTGTTGTGCTTTCGGCACTTTCACAGGAGACGGCGTTCAGGGACCTGCACGCGCTAGTGGCTCAGCATGCGGCAGCTTCGCCGGAGCCTTATGCGAACTGGTATGTCGATGGAGGCGAGCCTTCCGTTTCCCTGTCCCAGGGCATCCCCAACATCATCACGGTGAGTTATCCCGGCCTGGCGCCGCTGCGACAGCGCGTGCTGCAGCGGATGGATGTGACGCTGAACGAGGGCAGTGGCGGAGCCGAGCAGATGCGCACGCGGCTGACTGGCACCTCCGCCCGCGAGGTGGACGCGGCGGCGATCACCAGCGATCCTGTGCTGCAGCGGTTCTACACGGAGCTGTTCACCGAGAGCTCCGGACCGCAGATCTTCAGCACGAGCTTCGTGCAGTGGACCGGGCGCGAACTGGCAAAGCGCGCGCAGCCCCGAACCTTGGTACTACGCTATGCTCCGCGACAAAAGCACACCGATCTGAACGAGATGTTCGGCCACGCCGAGGCATCCAGCGCGGATGCGGAAGGTGCCTTCCGCGATGCGGAGATGGGAGCGTTCTACACCTGGCTCGAAATGAGCCGGGTGACGGCGCCCGGGAAGTTGACGTTCCTTGCATGGGTCGAGGGCCGACCCCTCGGAGTGCTGCTGAGTGCGAACGCGCCGGCTGGAGCGGTGTGCTCCACGCCGATGACGCTTCAACAGGCGATGCAGAGTTTCGGCTAAACACGGCAGCAAACAAAAAAGGCTCCTCCGCCAGACAATGCGGAGGAGCTTTTTGGGTGGATGGAGCGTTGGGGCTAGAACGTGAGCCGTGCGGCTAACTGGATCACACGCGCGTTGGGAATGATCGCGGAGAACCGGGTGGACGTGATGGCTTGCCCCGATGAACCCGACAGACCGGTGCCGGGGTTGCCGAACGAGGGATGGTTGAAGACGTTGAAACCGTCGGCGCGAAGTTGCACCGAGGTCTCCCGGAACGGAATGGCGAAGCTCTTGAACATCGACATGTCGACGCGGTTGAAGCCCGGACCTACGATACCCTGACGGCCACGCGGGCCTGAAGGCAGCAGGCCAGCCTGCGCGACGTTAATGGTGTCCTGTGTGGGATCGCTGGCTCCGGAAACAGCGATCGGCGGATTGGCGAAGGCGCACGGATTAAACCACTGCTGCAGGGTGTGGGTCTTGGTTGCGCAAACGAAGTTAGGCTGCGTGGCGGATTTCGTCGTGCCGCCGGGTGCGAGCGGATCGCCAATGCGGAAGGGATAGCTCGAACCCTGGTTAGTGGAGGTGAGAAAGACAGGGTTGCCGCTCTGCGCCTGGAAGACGAGGCTGGTCTTCCAGCCACCGATCAATTCATCGGCAAGCTGGCTCTTGTTTGCGAAGGCCTTACCGCGGCCGAAGGGTAGCTCGTACTGTCCGTTTAGCGTGGCACGGTTGCGAACGTCCTGGGTGCAGTCTCCGTAGTCGTAGCGGAAACCAAGGAGGTTCGGATTGCGGTAGCCGCCCGCCGCGCTCTGGCCGATGGGACCAAAGGCGTCGTCAAGGCAGTGCGACCAGGTGTAGCCACCGAGGAAGTACAGGCCAGCTCCAAATCGCTTCTCGATCTTCGTCTGGAACGAATCGTACCGACCGATACCGCCGGCAGAGACGTTCACAATACTGAAGTCGTGAAACGGCTGGTAGTTCTGGCTGTTCGCGCCGTTCGGCACATAGCCGGCATAGGTGTTGGCGTTGTAGCTCATCCGCAGATGCTTGCTCTGGTTGCCCTGATAGCCGATGGTGAAGGTCAGCGTATCGGTAAACGAGTGCTGCAGGGTGAGGTTGTAGGCGGTGTTGTAAGAGCTCTTTGCGTTCTGGTCCTGCGCGTAGATCGTGCCGATGCCGGACGCAGCAGCCAGAGCGGAAGCACTGGTGGCGGCGGCACCGAAGCCGGTCTCAAGCGTCTGACCATTGGTTGGGCAGGTGACCGTTCCGTTCAGGTTGTAGCACTGGTTGGGCGTAGGGATGAAACTCGCGTTCACGAAGAACGGAGCATTGTTCGCAAGGTTAAGACCAAGGCCAATGTTCTCAAACCCACCGTAGAAGATGCCACCGCCAGCACGGATCACCGTGTGCGGATCGAGCAGATAGGAGATGCCGATGCGTGGCGCGAAGTTGAGCTTGCGCGGGTTCACCAGGTAGCTGTTATCGGTGTACTGGATCGCGATGTTATTCGAAGCCAGCGTGTTCAACATCGTCTGCGAGAACGGAAAGCTACGCTGTGAGGACGGGATCAGCAACGTTCCTGAGCCCTGGTTCATACCGGCGTAGTTGCCGTAGAAGTTCGCCTGCTCATCATGCAGTTCGCGGATGGGCTGGGTGTACTCCCAGCGGATGCCGAGGTTGACCGAAAGACGAGGGGTAACCTTCCAGTCGTCCTGAACGAAAGCCGAGTAGTACCAGCGGAGATCGGTGAACGGTGCAACCGTACTGAGACCAGAGTTGTTCATTTGGTCGAGCAGGTAGTCAGCCAGACCGGAGCCCGAGTAACCCGTTAGATCGGCGGGGTTCCTAGTATAGGTACCGGTGAAGTTCTGATAGCCGATGCCGTTGGGCGGCTGCAGGCCATAGAAGCGCACATGTTGAAAGTTAATCCCGGCCTTGAGCATATGCGGGCCGAGCGACTTGTTCACGTTGTCGACGATTTGGAGAACGTTCTGCAACTCGTCGGAGGGAAGGTAGCCTGGAACACCGATCTGGCTGGCAGCGTCGTTGCCGCTGTGCGAGTTGCCGAAATTGGTCTGCGGCAAACCGCCGAGCGTGGGACCGCTGGGGATACCACCGAGCCCAAGCTGTGCAGCGAAGTCGGTCGTTGCATTGGCCTGCAGGTACGAGGCGTGCAGCCAGTTGTAGCCTACACGGAATTCGTTAGACAGCGTTGGGCTGAAGAAGTGAGTCTCAGAGAAGACGCCGCTCTTGGAGTAATTCGAGTTCTGTCCCGTGCTGCCGAAGCTACCGCCGTCGAGTTGTCCGAGAGGAGGCGTAAAGGTTGTCGGGTTGTTCGAGTAGCTGTAGCGGCCGAACATCTGGTCCTTGGACGAAAAGTTGTAATCGACGCGCAGATCGTACTGGGTGGTATTGTTCGTGGTGGCCGTTGCAGGAACGGTGTAGTTCTCAAAGGCCTGATGCGGACCGCCCTGGTTGGGCATCGGGTAGAGGCTGAGGACGTTTCTGGCGATTGTGTTAACTTGCATGGGACAGATCACGTTACGCACGCCGTTACAGGTGAGGTAACGCGGGGCGGAACCGGCAACGGTCTGGCCATTGCCAATTCCGGTGGTGGGATTACCACCGGGCAGGAAGAGGCCAATGGCACCACGTCCGTTCGTATGGGCAGGATCGAGCAGCTCGCTGAAGTCGCCCGTGCGCTCAAGCGCCGTGGGCACCGTATAGTTGGCCTGCGGAGGAACGTACTGCGAGACGCGCGTACCCTGCGCGTCGGCGAAGAAGAAGATCTTGTCCTTCCAAATAGGGCCGCCGAGCGTAGCTCCAAACTGGTTCATGTGGTAGGAGGTCCGCGACGTAGCAAAGTAATCGAGCGCGTTCAAGCGGTCGTTGCGGTAGTACTCCCAGAGGCTACCGTGAAGCTGGTTGGTACCGCTCTTGATCGACGCGTTGATGGCCGCGCCAGTGCCGCGACCGAGCTCGGCGCTATAGTCGCTGCTCTGTACCTTGAACTCAGCGAGCGCATCCGGTGGAGGGCGAACGGCATAGGTCGCACCGTTGAGGAAGTCCTGCATGTTCGAGTTGTTATCCACGCCGTCGAGCACGAAGTTGTTCGAAGAGACACGATTGCCGTTAGAAGTAAAGTCTCCGGCTCCGGCGACCTGACGGAACCCCTGATTCGGAGCGGCGACTCCCGTGGTGAGCTGCGCGGCGAAGACGTAGTTGCGATCGCTGAGCGGGATGTCGTTCAGAACCTTGGCAGAGAAGACCTGGCCGGTGGAGGCCTCTTCAGTCTGGAGCTCGGTCTGGGCGGTGACGGTTACGGTTTCGGAGGTAGCACCCGCTTTCAGTACGACGTTCAGACCGACGACCTGGCTGACATCGACGCGGACATTGTCTTGCACCACCGTCGCGAAGCCCGGGGCGGCAATGGTGAGGGTATAGGTGCCGACCTTGACCGGGACGAAGCTGTACGCCCCAGTGTCGCCAGTCTTACGCGTCAGCGTGAGATTCGTGTCCTTGTTAACCAGCGTGACTGTTGCACCAGCGATTACCGCCTTTTGCGGGTCGCGAACGATGCCGGAGACTGATCCTTGGTCGACCTGAGCGTAAGCCGTCACAGGGCATACAAGCGCCGAAACCGAGAGAACAGAAACCAGGAGCGAGCGTCTAAAGGGATGCATCAAGACCTCCGAGATAGGCCTTCCTGAGTGGTCAAAGCAATCGAATCTGGTGCATTTCGAAATGCTTTATGTTCATTCGTGCTGTATATGAACATTTATCGGATATTCAGTGACAGGTCAACGAATATTTCACCTGTGATAGAAAACTTTTATAGAGCTTTCAGCCCTTGGCGCCATGTTGCTGGCGCCCGAGGGTCACTCCTGAAACGATGCAACGCTGGGGAGGCCCGAACATCGGCATGATTCATGCACTTCGGAAGAGGAACCTGCGAGGACGAGCGGCCGCACGACCCCGTGCCCCCATCCTTCGTCAGGGCAAGGTGTTGCAGGAAAGTTACTCGATATGTCTATCCGAAGCCGAAGTC
>WNGR01008864.1_pt1 | contig 10587 bp, 12 predicted proteins | sample 5407581 | NCBI WGS metagenome assembly WNGR01 (sample SAMN13153383, study PRJNA577476) | soil metagenome | isolation source: 80 cm soil or saprolite under Garry oak tree replicate 2 | place: USA:California | collected 2016-06-15 | reverse complement strand
AATTTGTCTGGGGAGTGGTTAAGGTTAGTAGAGCCTGAATAGGCGGAGTTATTGTTTGGGGAGCGAAGATGACCCCTGTTGATAGCCGCCATCATGGCCAGCGCTAGTCTGGTCCACGAGGGGGCGTTGAGGACGCGGTGTTTCATTTCTTTTGTACAGTCTCTTCACTCACCCTACTCCTTTGGGTATGATATCCTAGTACACCCCACGATGTCGGGGAAAGCTCTGGCGCTGTCTCATCCGAAGCGCGCACAGACTTGGAGGTCCTGGAATCACCCTACTCCTTTGGGTATGATATCCTAGTACACCCCACGATGTCGGGGAAAGCTCTGGCGCTGTCTCATCCGAAGCGCGCACAGACTCGGAGGTCCTGGAGCACGTCAAGGGGTAGTTCCCATCGGCATCATCATCACCCTGAGGACCATAGGCACGACGCTGATGCCGTAGCGGCCACCCGGCATATTTCCCCCATGTGCTCGAAATGTGCTCACTGATCTTAGTTACTGTCCTACAATTATTTTCTGTGGGAAAAGAACCTTGGCTGAAACACCCGTTCAAACCCCGCGACGTCTGTAATGGAAGCGCAAGGGCTCCGCTCCGACATTCCTTTCTCGAGCTTGTTCTCGAGGTAGCGACCTATCATTTTGGAAAGCGCTGTAAGTCTTGTGAGTAAGTCATAGAGTAGTAAGCCGGGTTTGACTGACCAACTGACTCAGGTGGTGGTGGGTGCCGAAACAGGTGACGAGCGAGTGCTGACGTGTACTGGTTCTGACTTCGGCACAAAGTGGGCTCGGAGGACTCGGATGTGACCACTGTGAGCCACGTTCGCCGCGCTGCTCTGTATCATGAATTGAGGGTTGTCGTCGCAAAACCCACATGAGGCGCCGAAATCACACCCTGACTCCTAGCAGCAATATCAGAGAAGAAACCTGTAAGCACTCGTCATGACTCGAATAAAACCCGAAACGACTACCAAATGGTTACGCCCAAGATCGCTACAAAGTTTGGTAAGTATTGTATGTACCAACCAGTAGGCTCCCATTGCATCCTATTACCATTTTTGCATAGAATAAAACCAAAATAGAACGAACTCCATGTGATGCATGATGTATCAAAAGTGATTGGCTGGTTTTCTTTTCTTTTCTGTACTGACGACAATTCGAGTAATATTCAGGAACGTCTTCGAATGCTGAGTGCTGATGGCGCTGATACAGCGCTGAGGTAGCGAACACAAATCCCCGCCTTGCTGCCTCTTATCCTTGCTCTTAACAGCTGTCCGTTCGACTAGTGCCATTGTCGATCCATCCGTACGGAGAAAATGAGTCCGGAATTGCAAGACCGTCACATATGTCTTTGTGTGAACAACAAATCCGATTTATCCGATAGTCGACGCCGCCGCCTTGTGGTTGCTTTTGACGGCACGGAGAACCAATTTGGTCCCGAGGTGCGTAAGAATTCAACAATATCCTCTCCTAGGATGTAATTCATAGCACCACGAGATCAGAGTAGCCACGTCGTGGAGTTTTACTCTCGTATCGTGAAGAGCGGCGACCAACTCTCTTACTATACGAGTGGAGTTGGAACATTTGTAAAGCCCTCATCATCTATGAGACATATGCGCATGTGGATTAAGAACAAATGGGCAGCTGCGGTGGCCCTGTAAGGCATTTGATGTGTTCGGTTCCCTCATACCTCGCTGAAGGCAGATTCGTTCATTTCCTAGTAACTTCAAATCAAACCTCTTGTCAGGATATCGATTTCTCTCTGAAAAATATGAGACAGGGGATCAGGTATTTCTACTAGGTATGTCATTCTTGCACCGGTGATGTGATGTTTAATGTGACTAAATGTGGTTTCCAAAATTGGTCAGGGTTTTCTCGAGGGGCATATCAGGCGAGGGTTCTGGCAGCTATGATCACAAAGGTCCTCTGAGTCCTTTGCGTACACTGAACTTCTCCAAACCATTTATCTCCACACAGGTTGGTTTGCTTTGTACGGGTAATAATGAGCAGATCCCCTAGTGAGATTTAAATCGTTTCCTGTACGATCATCAACAAAACAACGATTGATTGATAGCGCCTTCAAGATTTACATGGATCCTGAGGCTTCAAAAGAAATAGACATAGACTCAGATAGGCAAATACTCCCGCATCACATTTGAGTCATTATACTAATGCCCAAAAAGTGAACGAGGAAAAACTACCACTGCGAAAGAGTTTAAGAAAACCTTTTCCCACGATGTCAAAATACATTTTGTTGGTGTTTGGTACGCATATTTTCGGTAATCCCTGTTCTGCTTTAACCCCACAGTGTTTAAGGGACACGGTTTCCTCTGTTGGTTTTTTTCGCAACAAATATTATCCAGGAGCAGAACGGGCAGAGAATATCTGTTTCTTTCGTCAAGCCCTGGCTCTTGACGAGAGGAGGGTAAAGTTCCTACCTGAATATGTTGTCGCGAAGGAAGAGTTTTTTTCACCCAGTGAATTTGCCAGTGGTCAGCCAAGATGCAAAGAGGTCTGGTTCAGAGGATCCCATTCTGATATGTGAGTACCTATGCGTTATTGAGTTGCGGACAAATACATACTGGCGTATAGTGGCAGGGGCAGCGTAAACAATATAACTTCTGACAACGGAGCCATCCCTAGCAGATGGATGGCTTACGAAGCCATGCTAGCTGGCCTCGTTATGACACACTTTCGGGGCGGTTTCAAGGCAAAAGATCTGGAGCCGAATACTGGCAAAGATTCTATGACGCGCGGTTACAAGCTGTTTGAATATGCACATCCGATTCTCCTAATCAAATGGGAGGACCACTCTGAGAGTCGTCCTCTGCTTCTGACGAACGACTCGGAAGAGCGGCGTCTGGCGAAGCCTCGTTACTCAAGGTCAGTAGTCTTTCTTTCTCTCATGCCCGTCCTATCTCTAAACAAGGTTGCTAAGAGCTTGGCATCGCGAACGTCCCAGGCAGATTTACAACCACCAAAAGTTGCATTCATCTGTGTGCTTGCACCATGACGGTGACTCGTTCGAGAATCCTTTTGCGTACCTTCCCAAATCATGGATCGATATATTTGGGAGGCAATACGGCTGGACGGAGGTTATCAATCTGCTTCGCAATACAGAAAAGACGAAGAACGAGGCCAAGGACAAGGCCGCAGGTGCATTCGAAGGCAGTACGACTCTCCCTCCCCCGCCAGTGGACTTCTCCTCGATGCCTGGCCAAAGACCACTCCCGACTATTGCGTCCGAGGAAACGAAGTCTTTCCGTGACCGTGTGAGCGAGGCGGGCAGCAGGTCCTCGTCTATTGCGTCACGAAAAAGTCCACCTAGTCATCGATCACTTGGTCATCAGTCACAAACGGATCCCGCGTCAAATAGGGGTGGTGACACGAGCGACAACCAGTCAAGTGTTGTTCAAAATGGTCCGCCTGTAGAAAGGCGTGAGGTAATTACAGAACCGACAAACGCGCCTCCAGCTGTGACGGACTCGGACATTGGGAACGTCCCAGCCGAGTTTACACTCCCAGCTAAGGCGATCGAGTTGGATCTCTTGGATTGCGATGTAATTCCAGCTTTGATTGCTGGCGTGCTCAGCGGTACAAATGTGAACGAATTCTTGGGGCGTCTTGAAGTGCTAGCTTATACCGGTACGCGCCGTTCGGACTTTATGTGCCGTCGATTTTTCTTCACGAAATATTTCAGACATTGGCAGGAGGAAGATTCAACAGGAAAACAGACACCAATTCTCTTCAATACTTCAACAAGTCTGTGGCGATCAAAAGTACGCCGAGTATACTGGGTTGGCCATTCAGGTAGCGTACGAAGTGTATTGGCATGATTCCGGTGAATGGCCATCCTTCTGCTGGTATATATGATTTCATGCTAATCTATATTAGAGGTTCGAGTCGACCTATACGAGAGTGAGAAGGAACTATGGGAGGCGATTTTTTCTAGGGTAGAGAAATGGAACGCGGACTTAGCGCCTCCCTCTTCTCTTCAGAGGGCGGCACGGCTACTCCACAAAACCAAATCCGGTAAGCTTCGTTATAAACTCACGACGTCCTGTACTGAGCAAGCAACTAGAAAATGCTTTGGGTAAGATCACAGAAGCAATTGTCGAAATGTTCAATCAATGGCAGCAATCTTCCACTACACGTCAGCATGCTCCTATTCAACTACGTTTACTCCTTGCAACCGCTGCGGAATGCAGAGTTCAAGGGTATATTTTACGCTTGGCTGTCTTTTCCTCCCCACACTTTTCGGATCCGCAGTTCACGAAAATCCTCCTAAATACTCTAACCAATATGATACTGAACTCTACCCATGAAGAAATGATAAGACTGGCGACGCTTTGCTTCTGTGTCCTTTGCGCCACCAATAGTGAGTTGACTTCCGTGGCCAAAGCTGGAAATAACTAGTGACCCGCTTCATAGAGGTAACTCTTCCCGAGGAGTTATTCAATTCACTAGACAAGAGGTTTGCGATACTGAACACTCCATTACTAAACGAATTATGGGAACTGGCTATGCCCAAATCACCGCCCGATATGTCGCGTGGATCTGGTGGGGAACCAAAGAAGCTAATGGACAAGCTCTCACAATCTCGATTTAAAAAGGCCCTCAAGCCAGGCCATCACGTCTGGGCTCTTGACGCGCTCAATCAAACCTTGCGTCCTCAGACACCATTGAAACTCCCAGAACAGGAAGAGTCAGACAGCTCGGATTTCGATCCTTGGAGGCCTCCTCCGCCTCCTCGTGCAGGAACACATCTCGTTCCCACCCTTACCGGATGGCGTATTCCCGGAACGAGCGCGAGCGCACCGAGCCTGACGTCACAAGGGAAGGCACCAACATACCTGTAACACGTTCTGTCCCGACTCATCCTTATCGCCTTCGGTTTCGGCCTCGGACTGACTGTGTTTATCTTCATATGATCAGCTGATACGACGTTTTACTTTACTTCCCTGATCTTGCCTACTTCTCCTCGCAACGCGTTCATAAACGTGCCTGATTTCTGTACTGCTCGTATTTACAATTCGCGATAGGAGAGTAGTATAAACTGTATAGCTTTTGGACTACAGAATCTTTACCCGCCTGTCTTCGAAACCGTCCAACTGCGTCTTTGAGTCTCACGTTCTCTATTTATTTCCCGGAACTCAATTCTGCTTTCATTTTCTAGGGCCAAACTACTACACGGCCCAGAGTCGATCTTGGTGACACCGTGGCGCCGCTTCTTGTTTATGGGACCCGGCGATGGTGGCGACAAAAGATGACAATGCGATGGTGCAGATGTGATGGTGGGAACTTGGCGGCGAAAATGATCCTAATGGACATTATTCAGTCGTATTGTAACTAACTCGATAATCAAATAGGAATCACCCCATAAGAATGACAGAGGACGGCGTTGAGGGCGACAATGCAGACAAGAGCGACGAGGGGAGAGAATGTATAGCCCTGCAGTATCACAGATTGTCGCGCAAAAAACCCACATGCGGTACCGGAATCACCCCAACGTATAGCCGCACAACATCCAAGAAAGCTGTCACATGCTCGTCGCTGAAATTATGGTGACCGCCGCGAGGTTGCTGCAAAGTCTGGTACCAACAGGTCGGCACCCTTTGTTACCATTTCACACAGAATAGAAACGAACCCACACGACGTGCCAGTTGTTTTTCTTTCTCCCTCTTACTGGCGACTGGCGGCGGTACGATGCAGTTGCTGCAAGGTTCCCGATTGATATTGCATGTCTATCACAATTGTATTGTTTCCCGTGGTTCGGAGAGAATCGAAACGCCACGAGGGATGTTCGTCCAAGTCGAAATGGAAAATGGGTCAAGCGGATGATATGATGACTCGGGTATCGGCCCTGCGCAGGAGTACAGCACACAAGCCTGATGCTTGTCTGCACAAGGACGACCGACCCCAAAGGAGATTGCGGAACTATAGTGAGATGAGATATAGGATGTACATTTCTCCCATAAGGTCGATGATACGTAGTAAGTGAGGAGGCTCGGGCTCGGAGACGCGGAGTTTGGATATAAAAGGAAGGTGGGTGTGTGAAAAGGACTATCGCTGACCCGGTGTTCGGACACCCCCCCTGTTCGGACACTTCGAATTTCTTGCTCATGATCAGTTCTTCCGCAATCACATTCAAATTAGATATACACCATCTTGTACCACTTCTTAACATTTTCCAGCTTCTTTTTAATTAAAAATATTGTTGTGTCGCAAAAAACGAGAATTGGGTGTTTGACACACTTGTCGACTGATGCTGTGGTCGGAGTTCGATTGAGTAAGCTGAGTACCTTCCAAAAGCGGCCCAGAAAGTGGCGTCAAATTCGACCATGACACATTGACACTCCTTACGGTCAGTGGATGACGATTCTGACGTTGATGACCTCGATGGTGCGGAAGTCCAACGTTTGCAGTATAAACTCTGGGGATGATCCACGCGCGGCGCGCATTCCTCTTCTCGACAGATGTATTAGATGACTTTGGAAAACAGCCCCCGTAAAACCCGCACCCAAGGCGACGACAAGTTCGAAACCATCGACAGTCCCCGCTGCCCCATCCATGCCTGCACCTGCCGCGTCCGCCGGCCCATCAAAAACTTCGGAGGAAGACTTCGCGGAGGTGTTTGAACGTGAGATGGCAGCCATGCTGCGCGGCTTAGTGGCACCTCAGGGCCCGTCAAGTTCTGCTGGCGGTAAAAGCGCAGAAGATGCTCCACCGGCGGACGATTCTGAGTGTGACAGGGCCATTCGTGATGCTTGGGAGAAAATGCTTGAAAAGAGACGTGTTTTCCGGTCTGACTGATGACCAAGGCGCGACTAACGAGTCCGAGGACCAGAAGAACGTCAAGGAAGCAATGGAACGCCTACGTAGGAGCGATACGGATCTATAGGTAAGGTTCAACCGACCCATATTCCTCGCCGATGCTCGACATCCCTATAGAATAGGCTGATGCGTCGGCACCCCCAGGAGATGAATTGTCGGCCATTCTGGGGTCGCTCGGAGAGTTCGGAGACGATGAGTCGATTCAGAATCTCCTTGAGGGTATGGTGGGTCAGTTAATGGGCAAGGATACATTGTACGAGCCGTTGAAGGAACTGAGCGACAAAGTCAAGACCTTCTCCACCTTTACGTCATTGTCCGCTGGCAGTTCGATCACTAGTTCCCATCTTATCTCTCTTCCAATGCGGACAAGCCGTCACAGTCGGACCTTGCACGGTATCAGGCGCAACATACGTGTGCCTCGAAAATCGTTGCCATATTCGAGGATCCTAAATACAGAGACGATGATCCCAAGATATTGTTGCACTCATGACCGAGGTCTATTTACTCTGCTTCCCCGCTATGCAAGCCACAGAACTAACACCTCTCACTTACAGATGCAAGAGCACATGGCTCCTCCAGCGGAAATTATGAGTGAGCTACCGCCTGGAGCTGATCCCTCAGCAGACAAAACCGCACATCGTGCCCATACCCGCATTGCCATATCAGGACACGGGGATTTACGGGATGCCATCGGTGGGAGGCCCCCAGGTATGATGCTGTCTGGGCCGAACATGTATGGCGGCCCTATAACAGGCGAGTTGTCGCCGTCTCAGTCCGCTGTAAGTGCGCTCTCTCCATCCCTACCCTCGGTTGGAGTGGACCAACGGCCGCTGTCGACGTTCTCATTTGCGACGTCCGTTAACCCATTCGCGGGCCCGAGCCAAAATCCAGAACCAACCGATGAAGAATTGTTCCACGCAATGCGGAACTTCCTGAGCACGCAAGATCTGATGACTGTCTCGAAGAGGTGAGTGATTCTGCCTGCTGCTGACACCGCGATTCATTCCCGAACGACAACCCCAGAACTGCCCGCGAGGAAATTATGGACCGCTCCCCGAAAGCCGATCTCTCATCCAAAAAGGTGTTCCTGAATGAGTCGACCGACAAGATTTGGTGGCAGTGGGGGGAATAACTTTGCATTTGTACGAGTTATTCCCCGCATTTTGTCTTGTCTATAGCTATCGTATCACCAAAGACAAATCGGATAATTCCCTCCTACCTTGCTTCCATCACCAGAATTTTTACGGTCATTCGTGTTATGTTCGTTCCACAGCTCACCCAATTCGCCTAAAATTCCCAGCGGGAGGGTTGGAGGAAGAGTCCTCCGAACCTGAAGATCTGCACGGCCGGGTGCTTCGTGGTTACTCGTCTTCTGGCTCGAGCATATCACCTATAGCCTGGGGCTCCCTCGACGAGTCCGCATAAAAATGGATACCACCGAATTGTAGATATTTGATAACGGTATAAAGATACTTGAATTATACGGTTCACGCAACAAAATTTACGACGGCATGTCCCCTCCCTTTGACTAACAATCATACCTGATGGTAGATAGCCAAACCGAACTGCTACACGGGTCGATATTAGTGACACCGCTTCTTCCCTATGGCGATACGGCGGTGGTCACGATAAAAGACAACATTGTTATGACGCAGATGTAATGGTGAGAACTTGGTGACGAAATGATCCTGATCCTAATGGAAATCATTCAGTCGTATTGTGACTAACTCGATAATTCGAATAGGGAATGACAGGGGACGGCGCTGAGGGCGGACAATGCAGACAAAAGCGACGATAGAGGATGATGGTAGCAAGTTGATCTGTTAGGGTCCGTTGGGTTGCGGTGGTTTACACACACACAGCACCGTAGGCCGCAACCGCGCAAACGTTTCTGCCGATTACCGCCATGGTCCAGCTCCAGCTCCAGTGGATTTTTTTTTCTTTCGCTTTGAACCATATCCACACATCCACATCGATCTGGGCTGGCACAATTCCAAACGGAGAACTAGTAGGCCGACGAAGCTACAACTGACCGACATTATAACTCGGTGATGGGGCGTGCCAAGACCGATAACGAACGAGCGCTGGCATGTACGTGGTTTTGGCACGAAGTGGATATGAGTCACGTTCGCCGCGCCCCTACAGTATCGTGGATTGTCGCGCAAAGACCCCACATGAGGCGCCGGGATCACCCCGATGCGTAGTAGCACAACATCCAAGAGAGCTGAAACACGCTCGTTGCTGAAACGCGATTAAATCCGGGATGGTGCCAGTGACAGCCGCGAGGTTGCTGCAAAATCTAGTGTCAAGAAGTCAGCTCCCTTTGTTAGAATAGAAACGAACCCACACGATGTGCCGGAAATGAATGGTTGTTTTCTTTCTCTCTCTTACTGGCGACTGGCGGTGGTACGGGGCAGTTGCTGCAAGGTTCCCGATAGAGCATATATCGTATGTTTATCATATCACAATTGCGTCGTTTCCTGTACGAGTGTATTGACGTGGTTCAGGGAGAATCGAAACGCCACGAAAGATGTTTGTCCAAGTCGAAATGGAAAATGGGTCAAGGGGACGATATAATGATGGCTCGGGTGTTGGCCCAGCGCAGGAGTACTGCACACGAGCCTGATGCCAGTTTGCACGAGGACGACCGACCCCTGTGTGAGAGGCCGAAGAAGCAGACCGCCAAGTTACGCCAAAGTAAGAGGGTGCTTGCAACGTGCTGTCTTTTCCCCGCCGCCAAGTGACGATAGGCGAGGCCACCTGAACTTGAATCTGTGTGAGTGTTGGCCAAGAATGTCAACATGGGGTAACGATCATCTGATAACCTAAGCCTGCTTAGCTCAGTGGTAGAGCGCGTCACTTGTATGTTCTTGTGGGTATCACGACGAATCTGCATGACGAGGTCAGTCGTTCAAACCGGCTAGTTGGCATTTTTATTTCCTCCCCCCCGTCCCCTTTGCTTTTTGCTGTCTTTTCTATAAGGAATTCTCATCACTGTGGAGGGACTAATACAAAATCCAACGACAGTCGAATTGCTCTGTTTCATACAAAATGGAGGTGTGGTGATCGTCATGAGACTGTAAAGGCTAGTACCAGTGATTAGCACGAGGAGGACAACCCTCCCGATTTCCCCCGACTGGGGATTCCTGAAAACAATAGAGAACGGATCGTCCTGCTACTGTCAAGCGTGTGATCTATGATACATTTGCTCCTATAAATACAATATGTACCCGGTCGATCGGGCTACCTACACGCACGTACGCACGCACTCACCACGATCGCATCGCATCGCCAGCACGACCTCGATATAACACCCCTCCCCACAAGCTCCGCACCAGTGGTCAAAAATTTTCCCGGTCTGATGCTGGGGCGGCCCAGGCCGCATCCAAAAAGTTCAAACATCCTCGCCCACACCCGCGCCACAGGAGTGGCACCCCGCCCGTCGTCTCGCCGACGCGCACGCCCGCGATCTCGGTCACCCATGTATACCGTTCCTCCGCGGGCAGCACGAACGGCGGGCCAAGTCGCGCCCACGCCATTGCCGCTGGTGCCGCCCCTGACCCTGCAGGCGACACCCCTGGTGCCGGTGCAGGCGGCGCAACACCGCAGTGACGTGGGGACGGACAACGCCCAAAGCTCTTTTGCTCCTGCACAACTCCAGCCGCAGCAACCTCCCTTTCCGCCTTGACATGAACAGAGGAGAAGAACATGCCCGCGCTCGCGCTCGTCGTCGTGGCGCGCGAAAACGCAT
>WNGR01029123.1_pt1 | contig 10588 bp, 10 predicted proteins | sample 5407581 | NCBI WGS metagenome assembly WNGR01 (sample SAMN13153383, study PRJNA577476) | soil metagenome | isolation source: 80 cm soil or saprolite under Garry oak tree replicate 2 | place: USA:California | collected 2016-06-15 | reverse complement strand
GCAGCTCGTGCAGAATGTGGTGTTCTTCGTGCCGTTCGAAGTGGGCAGCAAGGAAGGTACGCTCTACCTGCTGTTCCAGCTGCTCGGTCTCGACCCGGCGCTCGGGGTCTACACCGCGATCGTGAGCCGGGTGAGAGACTTGGTCTGGATCGGTGCCGGGATCGGCCTGGTGTGGCTCGCGGGCCGCCGCCCGGCCGCCGAGCATGCCGCCGTGCCATGACCATCGTCACGCATCTCCTCGCCACCGCTCTCGGCGCGCAGGCCCTGGATCTCCAAGGCCGCGACCTGGTGCTCGCCGGCGCCTTCGGGATGGGCGTGGACGTGGATCACGCCGTGAAGGCGCCGTTCTACCTGAAGCACGTTGGGCTGCGGGACAAGCGCGGCTACTACTGGCGCTCCTCGCTCCAGGAGCCGGTCGCGCTGCTGTGGATCGTGCCGCTGTGCCTGTTTCTCGGCACCGTCGTGCCGATCATCTTCTTCTCGATCCACGTGGCGATGGACTACAGCGTGCGCTTCGAAAAGATGCCGTTCTATCCCTACTCGCCCTGGGTCACCCGGGGATGGCTCACGACGATCCCCGACAAGGTGAAGGAGGGTGTGGTGTTCGCCGCGCTGCTCGTGGGGAACGCACTCCTCTTCTGGTATCGACGTCATGTATGACTTCGCGCCGGCAGTCGGGCGGGCCCTCGACCGCGCGATCCGCCCCGTGCTGCGGCTCTGCCACGTCACGCTGGGACTCTCGCCCGCCCAGCTGACGTGGGCCGCCTTCGGTGCGAGCGCCGCCGCCGGGGTCGCGTTCGCCGTGGGGCGTCTCGGGTGGGGTCTCGGCCTCACGGCCTTCGGCCAGGTGCTTGACGGGATCGACGGTGGGATCGCGCGGGGGTACGGCCTCGCTTCGGAGGCGGGGCGGCGGCTGGACACGCGGCTCGATCGGGCGTCGGAGGCGGCGATCTTCGCCGGCATCGGGTGGGCGGGCTGGGTGCCCTGGAAGCTGGTGCTGCTCGCGCTCGCCGCCATCCTCCTGATGACCAGCATTGCGGACCGCTCGGGGGTCGATCCGGGAGTGAAGCGGTTCGCGCTCTACTTCGGCGTCTGGCTTCCCTATCCGCTCATCTTCACGGTCATCTTTCTCGTGAACCTGGCGGCATACGTCGTGGCCCTGCTGGTCGTGGACTGCAAGTTCCAGCTGAAGATGGATGCGTTGGGCGGGGATCTGGACACGGTCGCCTCGCGCGCGGCGGCCCTGGAGGGTTAGGCCCGCTCCCAGCTTCCCGCCGGCAAGGGCGTGCGCGCCTGCTCGCGTTCGGCGCCGTACACGTACTGGGAGGCGAACACCGCGAACGCCACGATCAACCCCGCCACGGCGTCCACCGCGTAGTGGAATTGCCCGTACACGACCGACAGCACCAGCCCGATCGTGAATGGCGTGAGCACGAACCCCAGCGCGCGCCAGTAGCGGAGCGCGCACAGCACGGCGACCACGGCGGCGGCCACGTGGGACGACGGGAAGGCGGCGCCCCACGAGTCGCCCTGGTCGAGCACCCACTGGGCGGCGCGCGCCGGCCATACGGCCGTGGCCGCATTGTGCGCCACCTCGAACGTGTAGCGCGGTCCCGCCACGGGGAAGAAGAGGAACACCACGTAACACGCGTAGAACGTCACCATCACGGCGAAGATCGTGCGGCGGGCCGGGTCGCGACGGCCGCTGAACCACAGGCCGAGCGGCGACGCGCATAGGATCGCGTAGTACGCGAGGTAGCAGGCGTGCATCACCCAGGAGAACACAGGGCTCGGCATCTCGCGGATCCAGCGGTAGGAGAGCTGCGAGCCGAACACCCACAGCTCGAGGCGCTGGATGGCTTGGTCGTGCTGGTAGCCCAGGTCCACGTTCACCACGCCCACCTCGGCGTACAGCCCGAGGAGCAACAGGATCGGGTACCACTCGCCGAGGAACCGGCCGACGGGGCCCGACTCGCGCGCGACCGGCGCGAGCAGCACGAGCACCACCAGCAGGGCGTGCGCGGTGAGCAGCCAGTCCCAGCCGTCGTGGTCCGCGCCCGAAAGCGCGAGGACGGCGCCCGTGGCAATGGTGACGTAGAGCAGCGTGGCGAGGTCGACGGCGGTTAACCGTTGCACGACGGCACGACGAAACGTTGCCCGCAGTTTCGTGAGACGTGCCGTCGGGCCGTCGGGCGACGTGGTCACAGCCATCCCTCCCGGCGATACCAGGTGACCGTGCGCCGCAGCCCGTCGTCCAGGGCGACGCGGGCGCGCCAGCCGGTGTCGCGCGTCAGCGCGTCGGCCCGACAGGTCCACGCGGGCGCCAGGAACTCGGCCGCCTTGTCGCCGGCCAGGACGGTCGCCCGGCCCGCGAGGTGCGCGAGCGAGCCGATGGTCCAGAGCAGGGCCCGCGCCAGGGGTGCGGGCAGCAACACGATGCGGGGCTCGCGCCGTTCCCCGCCCCCCACCGCGCGCCCGATCGCGCGCACCAGCTCGCGGCTCGTCGTCACCGCGGGGTGCGCGGCGTAATACAGCCCGTTCGCCGCGTCGGGCGCCGCCGCCGCCGCGATGAGGGCGTCGGCGAGGTCACCGGCGTACAGGACCGACAGCTCCTGCGTCCCGTCACCGAACACCGGCACGACGCCGGCGCGGGCCAGCTTGAACACCTTCAACACCTCCCGATCCCACTCGCCGTACACGGTAGGTGGCCGCACGATGGTCCAAGGCCACGACATCGCTCGCACCAACACCTCGGCCGCGAGCTTGCTCTCGCCGTAGGGCGTGACCGGCGACGGGGGACGAGTCTCGTCGACCGGTTGTCCCCGCACCGTCGGCCCGGCGGCGGCAAGGGACGACACCAGGACGAAGCGCCGCGGCGGGTCGTGCGACGCGGCCTCGAGCACGTTGGCCGTGCCGTCGCGGTTGGCGCGCAGGAATTCGTCCGGATGGCGGGCGCTGATGCGGCCGGCCACGTGGAAGATCACCTCCGCGCCGGCGCACGCCTGCCGCAGCACGGCGGCATCGTCGAGGTCGCCGCGCACCACCCGGACGTCCGTCCAGCCGAGCGCCCGCGCCTTCGCCGGGTTCCGGACGAGGCAGGTGACGGCGTCGCCCCGCGCCCGCAGCGCCTGCACCAGGTGCGCACCGACGAACCCGGTGCCGCCCGTGACGAACGCCTTCACAGCGGCTTGTCGTAGATCCGGTACGTCTTGTAGGGACGGAAGCCGAGCGCCAGGGCGGCGTTCACCATCGGCGCGTTGTCCTCGAGGATCCAGCCGCCCTCGCCCCAGTGGTAGCCGTGCTCCAGTCCTTTGGTCCAGATCCAGTGGTACATCAGCGCGTCCACGCCGGTCATCCGATATTCCTTGAGCGTGCCGAGCAACAGGATGCGGCAGCGCGCGATCCGCCGGGCATGCCACAGGATCCTCGGCAGCCCGTAGATCCGGCCCGACGGGTTGTGCTTCAGGGCGACGTTGAAGTCCGGGAGCGCCACGGCGAACCCGATGACTTCGCCGTGGCGCTCCGCGAAGCATACCAGGTCGGGGACGACGATCGGCTTGAGCTGTTTCGCGAGGTGATCGATCTCGGGCTCGGTGAGCGGCACGAACCCCCAGTTCTTCTCCCACGCCCGGTTGTAGAGCGCCTTGACCAGCTCCACCTCTTCCCGGAAGCGCTTCATGTCGAGCGCCCGCAAGGTGATCCCCTTGCGCTCCGCGATCACCTTCGCCGCGCGCGCGATCCGCTCGGGCAAGCGAATGTCGGTGCTCTCGAACGCGAGCAAGTCTTTCGCCTTCGTGAAGCCACAGCCGTCGTGCAGCGCGACGTAATAGGCCGGGTTGTGCGGCATCATCAGCGTGGGCGGGGTCTCGAAGCCTTCCACGAGCAGGCCGCACTCGTCGTTGATCGACGGGCTCATCGGCCCGCGCATGACGCGCAAGCCCTTGTCCCGCAGCCACCGCGCGGCCGCATCGAACAGCGCGTTGGCCGCCCGCTGATCGTTCACGCACTCGAAGAAGCCGTAGAACCCGACCCGGTCCCCGTGCTCGCGGGTATGTGCGTCGTTCTTGATGGCCGCAATCCGTCCGACCGTCCGACCGTGCGCCTGTCCGACGAAGTATTGCGCCTCGGCGTGCTGGAAGAACGGGTTCTTGGCCGGGGAGAGCAGCGTGCGGACGTCCATCCGCAGCTGTGGGACCCAGAGCGGGTCGCCGCGGTAGTGCTGGTAGGGAAAGGCGATGAAACGGTTGAGACCGCGCCCGTTCGAGACGGGCGCGATCTCCACCGCGTTCAGACGACCCCCAGCTCTTTGCCGAGCCGGGCGAAGACCTCCAGCGCGTGATCGATCTGCTGCGTCGTGTGGGTCGCCATCAGGCTCGTGCGGAGCCGGCAGTGCGACGGCGGCACCGCGGGCGGCACGACGGGGTTGGTGAACACGCCCGCCTCGAACAGCTTCCGCCAGAAGAGAAACGTCTTCTCGAGCGGTCCGATGAGGACCGGCACGATCGGCGTCTCGCTCGGCCCGATGTCGTAGCCCAGGGAGGCTGCAGCAGGTGCAGCGCGGCGAGCACGCCCGCGGTGTTGGAGGGCGGCAGCGCGGCGGTGAAGATCATGGGCCGCGAGTTGTGCTTCAGGAAATGGATGACGCTCTCCGACGCCGCCGCGAACCCGCCGATCGACGCCAGCGACTTCGAGAACGTCCCCACGATGAGGTCGACGTCGTCGGTCAGCCCGAAGTGCGCTGCCGTGCCGTCGCCGCGCGGTCCCAGCACGCCCACCGCGTGGGCGTCGTCGAGCACCAGGGCGGCGCCGTACTTCTGCGCGATCTTGAGCAGCGCCGGCACATCGGCGATGTCGCCCTCCATCGAGTAGACGCCGTCGACGATGATCATCAAGCCCGTGCCCCCGGGCACGCGCTGCAGCTTGCGCTCGAGGCCCGCCAGGTCGCCGTGATTGAACCGGATCGTCTCGCCGTAGGACATCTTGGCGCCGTCCACGATCGAGGCGTGGTCGAGCTTGTCGAGGAACACGAGGTCGCCCCGGCCCACCAGCCCCGAGACCACGCCGAGGTTGGCCTGATATCCGGTCGAGAAGACGAGGCACGCCTCCTTGCCGAAGAACTGCGCTAGCTCGACCTCGAGCCGGTCGTGCTCGATGACGACGACGGTGTCTTCGGAATGCGTGATGGGGCGGTAATACGGGTACAGGCCGACGGCCTGCAGCTCCCGGGCCTTCGTGAAACTCTTGCACTTGTCGAATAAGGCAACGTGCTGCAGGGTCTCGGTGGTCACGGGGCCCTCGGGCAGTGTGGGGGAATCGGGCAGCCTACAGGGTAACGGCGAGGCCCTAAAACCGCAAGGCCACGTAACATGCGCGACTGGGTGCTGGTCGCGTAACTTGTAGGCCGCCATGCGACGACCCGCCCTCCTTCTGACGCTCATCGCCCTCGCGGGCCGCCCAGCGCCGGGACAGCAGCCCTATCGCGTCACGTGGTGGGACGCGGCGTCGGTCGCGGCCGCAACGGCGTTCGGAGTGATCCCCGAGGCCGCGGGCCTCCCGCACGGGCTTCCCCCGTGCGCGCCGTGCGATCCGTCGTCGCTGCCTGGGATCGATCGCGCGGCGCTCCACACGTTCTCGGGGCCCGCCAGCACGGCGAGCACGGTGTTGCTCGCCGGCGTCGCGGGATTCGCCGGGCTCGCCTCGCTCGACGGAGCCACGGCGGACGCGGCGCGCGGTCACGCGGCCGTGCTCGCGAACTCGCTGGCGTGGACCTTCGCTACGACTGAGTGGCTCAAGGTGCTGGTGCACCGCAGCCGGCCGGTGCTCTACACCGCGGCCGCGCCCGCCGCCGAGTCCGATCCCAACAACCGGCGGTCGTTTCCGTCGGGCCACGCGGCGTTGGCGTTCGCCGCCGCGACGTCCTACACAGTGCTGGCGGGGCGCGAGCGGCTGCCACACCGCACACGCAATGCCGTGCTGCTCTACGCCGGCGCCGTGGGAATCTCGGCGTTGCGGGTGGCCGGGGGCAAGCACTTTCCCACGGATGTCGCGGGCGGGGCCGCCCTCGGCGCCGGGATCGGCTGGCTGGTGGCGACGATCCACGCCACGGTGCCATGAGACGCAGCGGAACGCGGAACAGAGCGGTGAGCCTCACGCAAGCGAGCGACCTCCCACTGCTGTTCCGCGTTCCGCGTTCGCACTTCCGCGTTTCGAGGACTCCGTGAGCCAGCTCCCGCGCGTCCTGCGGCTCCGCGACGTGGTGCTGTTCAACATCACGGCGATCGTGGGATTGCGCTGGCTCACGACGGCCGCGAGCCAGTTCGGCCTGGCCAGCCTAGGGCTGTGGCTGCTCGCGATGGTGGTGTTCTTCCTGCCGTCGGCCGTCGCGGTGCGCGAGCTCGCCGACATCGATCCCGGCGCGGGCGGCATCTACCGCTGGGTGCGCCGGGCGTTCGGGCCGCTGCACGGCTTCGTGGCAGGGTGGGGGTACTGGGTGAACAACCTGTTCTACTTTCCCTCGCTGCTGGTCGCCACCGCCGCGATCGCCGCCTACGCGGCCGGCCCCCGCTTCGTGCACCTGGGCGAAGACACGGTCTTCATCGCGCTGGTATCGCTCGCCGGCCTGTGGCTCGCCCTAGGGATGAACCTGGTGGGGCTGGGGGTGGGGAAGCGGCTCCAGAACCTCGGCGGCTACGCCACGTGGCTTCCCGCCCTGATCTTCGTGTTGCTCGCCGTGTGGTCGCTCGTCGCGCGGGGGAGCGCCACGCCCTTCAGCGCCCGCGCGCTGCTACCGGCGCGGTTCGATCTCCCGTCAATCAATTTGTTCGCCACGATGACGTTCGCCTTCGCGGGGCTGGAGCTCGCGCCGACGCTGGGCGATGAGATCCACGATCCGGCGGCCACGCTGCGGCGCGGCGTCGCCGTCTCGGGTCTCGCCGTCGTTGCGATGTACGTGCTTGGCACCGCGGCGATGCTCGTCGCGCTCCCGCACGACACCGTGAGCATCACCAACGGCGTCCCGCAGGCGACCGCCGCGCTCGTGGAACGGCTCGGCGCGCCCTGGTTGGCGCCGCTCGCCGCGGCCGTCGCCCTGCTGCTGGTGCTCGGCAACCTGGGCGGCGTCGGCGCGTGGCTCGCGGGCTCGGCGCGGCTGCCGTTCGTGGCGGGCGTGGACGGCGCGCTGCCGCCGGCGTTCGGCCGCATCCACCCGCGCTGGCAGACCCCGCACCTCGCGATCCTGGTTCAGGGCGCCATCGCCACCGTGTTCATCGTCGCGAGCCTCGTCGGAGCCACCGTCAAGAATGCCTACCTCGTGCTCACCCAAACGACCCTCATCCTCTTCTTCATCCCGTACGTCTATCTCTTCGCTGCGTACCTGCGGCTGCGCCGCGGGCGCACCCTGTGGACCGCACTCGTGGGCGTCGCGGGACTCGCGGCGGTGGCGTTCTCGATCGTGCTCGGCTTCGTCCCGCCGGCGGACGAAGCGCACCCGTTGCTGTACGAGACGAAGGTGGTCGGCGGCGTGATCGGCTTCATGGCGCTCGGGGTGCTGCTCGCCGGGCGCGGTGTGAGGCGGCGCACAGCCTCCGCGATGCCGTCGGCCTAGGCTACATTGTGGCCGTGATCCAGCCCCGCTCGCTCGCCGTGGCGCTCGCCGCCACGCTCGCTCTCCCCGCCTCGATCCGGGCGCAGGATGCGCCCCGGGTGCGCCGGGAAATCGCTGGCTTCGACTTCCGCAAGGATGGGGTGTGGCGCCGCCAGGCCCGCAGTGTGCGCGCTCAACGCGCCCGGTTGGTGGCAGCGCGCAGCTTCGGCGCCCTCAACGCGGCCGTAGCCGCGGCCGGCGGTGGGCCGCTCTCCGCCGGTGCACCGCTCGCCGGCGCGGCCGCCGTTTCGGGCGTGTTACGCGTCCCTGCGGTGCTCTTCAAGTTCAAGAACACCCCGAACACTGAGCTGCGGAACACGACGCAATACAATGAGGTGCTGTTCGCGGCGTCACCCACAGGTGCCTCGGCCGGTCGCCCGTATACCTACAGCTCGTGGTACGCGCAGCTCTCGAACGGGCTGCTGAGCATTCAGGGCGCGAGCTACGGCTACGCGGCGCTCGACTCCAACGAAGTGAGCTATACCGGTACGGCGGGCACCTGTTCGGGGAACCCCTTCAAGTCAACCGATTGCAACGGCCTGTTCTCGAACAGCGCGTTCACCAGGATGCAAACCGGGCTCCGGCTGGCGCTGGCGAAGATCGACGCCCAGGTGGACTGGACGCAGTACGACAACGACGGCGACGGCTACGTGGACCTGGTGGCGTTCATCCAGCCGGCGCTCGACGGCGCGTGCGGCCCGGCGGGCAACAATCACCTCTGGTCCCACCGCTACTATCTCGCAGACCTGTTCGGCAACGTCGTGCCGTACACGACCCACTCCGTGAACAGCAGCGGCGTGCCCATCAAGGTCGCGGACTACATCCTGGAGAGCGGCGTCGGCGGCGAGAGCGCCTGTGACAGCACCCAGATCATGCCGATCGGGACCGTGGCGCACGAGACCGGCCACGGGTTGGGGCTCCCCGACCTGTACGATGTCAACTACCTCACCCCGGGGATCGGGCGGTACAGCCTCATGGGATACGGGCCTTACTTCTCCGGGTTCAGCCCTGCGCGCCTGGATGCGTGGTCGCTCAGTCAATTGGGTTGGGTGACGGTCGTACCACTCGCGAGCGCGGGGACCTACAGCTCCGGCCCGGGGCCCACCTCGGACACGGCGTTTTACGTGCCGGTGTCTGGATCGAACCCCCGCGGCGAGTACTTCCTGCTCGAGAACCGCGAGGGCGTACAGTCCGACAGCGTCATGATCGCGCGCAACTGTCAGGTGTGGTATCAACCCTCCCCGCCACCCGCAACCTGCGGCGGTGGGCTGCTGGTGTACCACGTCGACTCGACGCAGATCGCTCAGCACGGCCTCGAGCTGGACAACACCGTGAACAGCGGGCCGATCCACGGCGTCGAGGTGGTCCAGGCGGACGGCTTCGGCAATCTCGATGCGAGTCTCACTGGCTGTGCGGGCCCGACCTCCGGGTGCTACGACTACGGCGACGCGGCCGATGTCTACCCGGGGGCCAAAGGCAAAGTGACGCTCGCGATCTCGACGCTGCCGAGCAACGTTCTCAACACCGGTGCCTGCTCTGGTTTCAGAGTCGATACGATCAGCCAGGTCGTGCCCAACGGCGAGATACGCTTCGCGCTGATCGTGGGAGGGGACTCGGTCTCGGTGACCACGGTGCCGCAATTGCCCGGCGGCCAGTGGGGATACGCCTACTCCCGAGTCCTCAACGCCGCGTGCGGTGCCGGCTCGTATAGCTGGGTCGTCGATTCCGCGGCTCCACCCCCTGGTCTGGCGCTCTCGAGCGCGGGCGTGTTGAGTGGCGCGCCGACCGACACCGGAGCGTACGTGTTCCGGGTCAGCGTGACCGATGTCTCTGCGACGTCGCGGCGCACCATGACGCTGCGGGTCGCCGAGCCGTCGCTCACCCTGCAACAGGTGCTGAACCTCGCCTTTGCGGGGCCCTTCCCGGCCGGCGACGATCGGCGGCGCTACCTCGACCTGCAGGGGAACGGCAACGGCATGCTCGACATCGGGGACGTGCTCCGCTGGCTGCAGCGCACCGGCAACCTCGGTGCCGTCGCGCGCCTGCAATTGGCAGGGAGGCGGCCATGAGCCGGCACACGCGCGCGCTCCGCATCGCGCTCGTTGTGGCGCTAGGCGCCTGCGGCGAGACCACTGCGCCGGCGTCCGTTCAGCTCACGGTGCAATTGGTGAACGCCGGCAGTAGTGATCGGGCCATGCTGCTGCAACTCGCGGGCAGCGACACGAGCGCCACGATCGATACGGTGATGGCGGCGCCCGGTGGGGCGTATCAACTGTTTGCTCAGCGCCGCGGGTCCAACGTGTGGCGCGTGATCGTCACGGGAAATCTGGTGAACGGCGTCGTCGCGGAGCTCGTGGTCCCGCGGAAGGCGAGCGCGAGCCTCTACGGCGGCACCGTCCTCGACGTCGCGGACTCGTCGTTCGCTGAGCTGCCTCCGGGGACCCGCGCGCTCACGGTCGCTCCCTAGGTTCGGTGCGGACGAAAGGCGCGCAGTCGCCCGCCCGGGCGACGAACGCCGGCGTACCATCCGGGAGATGAATGCCGAGGATCGCGGCCCGCCCGGCGCGGCCCGCCCACGCGGCGAAGTCCCGCGCCGCGGGATGAGGCGCCGCCTGGCGGACCACGTACAGGGTGTACGGGTTCGTGAGCGCCGTGTCGGCGGCGAACAAGACGCGGAGCCGAAGGTCGCGCAGCTTCGCATAGGTGGGGAGGTCGGCGAGGGCGTAGGCGTCGCGCTCGTCGGCGAGATGTAGCGTCGTCACCTGGTCCGCCCCGGACTCGATGTACCACGTGCGCGCCGGCGCCACGCCAGCCGCCTGCCACAGCGCCAACTCCTTCACGTTCGTGCCCGAGGAGTCGCCGCGCGACACGAACGGTCTCCCGGCCCGCGCGATCCGGCGAAACGCCTCGGCGACCGTCGCGGCGCGGGCGACCTGCGCCGGGTCG
>WNGR01008860.1_pt1 | contig 10592 bp, 12 predicted proteins | sample 5407581 | NCBI WGS metagenome assembly WNGR01 (sample SAMN13153383, study PRJNA577476) | soil metagenome | isolation source: 80 cm soil or saprolite under Garry oak tree replicate 2 | place: USA:California | collected 2016-06-15 | reverse complement strand
CAACAGGTGAATCGGTGCGAATGACTGCTCCATGGGCTTCGGCGGATGCCGCCATGGCAAAACTAATACGTCCCATACCACCACGTACATATCCCCACGCGCCGTGCTCGCCATTGACCTCGCCAAACATGTGATGCCATGCGACATAAACGGAGCCCGGTGTTTTCGGGCCGATAAAAGAGCCGATCACGCCTTGTCCTGCCCAGGCAGCCCGTAGATAGTCAGATTCAAAATAATGAGCCAGCATATCGTACAGATTGCCGAACATCAAATAGCGGTAAATCTCCTCGTCCTCGCCTCGAAAACGCCCTGCCAGATCAGCAACAGATGGCGGCTCCTCGAGTAAAATAGGATTAAGAATCTCCGAGGCGCGCTCAAAAAAGGCTAAATACTTCGGATAGGTCTGTGCGTCATGGAGAGAAAGACGCTTTATTCCTTCAACTGTTTTTTCAGTACTAGCGCGGAAGAAGAGGTAGTTCCCATCGAGGAAGGGGACAAACATCTGCGGGTCTTTGACATACGCATCAAAACCATAGCGGTGGAGTTCTAGATCACGGATAATTTCAGGACGAAGTAGACTCACCACATAGGCGCACGGTGACATGGTGAAGCCTGGGAAAGGCTCCTCAAGTGTACAGGCTCCGCCAACGCGGTCGCGCTGCTCTAACACAAGGACTTTCTTGCCTGCGCGGGCTAAATAACCTGCCGCGACAAGGCCATTGTGTCCTGCTCCTATAATAATGGCGTCGAATTGCTCTGTGTGCTGTGGCATAGTGATGTCCTCTCCTTTGGAGCATGGAAAAAGTAAACAGTACGGTAGTAAAGGATAGTGTATCACATGGTTTACAAAATAGTGAAAATGCCCGATGGCAGCATTTTTCACGGAGAATCACGCCAGATCAATTGTTCTCGCTCTGGCTTGCTCCGGAATGCATGGGTTTCAGGTTCTATTGAGGGTCTATGCCTCTGCGGTTGAGGGGCGCGTTTCGGCGGAGGGCTGATGGACGCGCTATGACCAGGCGCAACGAAGGCGTTACTTAGCGATTGGGCGAAACAGTAATCAAATACCTCAAACCAGCATGAGGTATTTAAAGATTGGGAAAGGGGGGCATGCAGTTTTTCTGAAAACCGCAAGAACTTTGCCCTACTTCTTGTTGGTCTTGGTGAGCTTTAAGCCCTTTTTAGTCGAATAAATTCCGACTTTTCCAATAACTCGTTTCACGACGTTCACGTTCTACCCCAAAAGTTCATCACGCTCTATTTTATGAACAACTAATGTCAATACGTCTGCTTCTGTGCATAATTGAGTGGCGGTTATTCTCGCCCAGACCTGGACCTCTGCAAAAGGTGTCAATGGGCTAGTGTCTTGAACATCGGTACGTGGTCGTGACCAGGTCGGTCGTCGCGGTTGAGTTTGAGAAACGCTAGATATGTTCAGAAGGGGAGCGCTCGATTTCAAAAAGTCGTGTATCCAGTATTTCTCACGCTCCAACGCAACACCATCGATGTCTGCATCTATCTCAATCGCTTCCAGCTCAACCGTCTCCGGTATCTCTAGTTCGGGAGAGAAATCTAGTTGCTCCAGCTCACTTATCAATGCCCCTTTCCTCTCCATCTTCGGTGCATCTGTGATTTGAGGCTGATCCTGGTCCGATTTAGCATTCTTTTGAGCATACTTCTGTTCCTTTTCTACCTCACCGTCTGAATCCCAAGTACTTGATACGTCACTTGATAACCGAGATGGTTACTTAACGCAGTACAGGCCCGAGCAGCTAATGGCGCTCGTACCTTCTCACCCTTCTCTATCTTTTCTATGGTCGCGCGCGATACCTTCGCCTCTATAGACAGTTGGGTGATAGTCAGCCCGGCATTGGTTCTTAGCTCCTCGAACTTTGTCATAAACGCACCCTCACAAATTTCTGTAGTTTGATACATATTACCACATCGGAGCTAAGAACACAACTAGATTGCTATTAATTGCTAATAAGTGCTATAACATCTTTACTTCTGAGCAGAAGTAGCTTATAATTTACAGTAAGGCGCTATTATTAGCAACTATTCAACTGAAATAGCGCTAATTAGCGCGTCTCCAGGCACGAAAAAGCGTATGAATAACGATTGTGAGGTATTTGAATGGCTATTGGAAGAGAGCGCGAAAACGGGCCAGCAATTGGTCTCATTTCAGAAACGGCAGTGATTAAACGGTTGTTAGAGCTTGGATACGAAGTATTGCTTCCATACAGTAACACGGCAGTCTATGACCTTGCCTATTTTAGTTCATCAGGAGAAGAACTACTTGATGGTACGGTCGGCCCAAGGAAAATTGTGCTGGTGCAGGTAAAAACGGCGCAGATTATTGAGAATGGGAAATACCTCACCTTCCTCACATCACGCAATACCCGCACGAACGGTAGGCGTAATAAGCGAAGAAGTTATGTGGGAGAGGTTGATGAGTTCATGGCCTATAGCCTGATACTGGCAAGGTTTACTTAGTCGCAGTGCATGAGGTTCCTGCTACTCGTATGATACTTTGTCTTGCCAATGGAAGCAGGGGGCCATATAAGGGAACTCCGCTTGCAAAAGACTACGAGTTGTAAACCTACCCGCGAAGACCGCGCGCGAATAGTCCGACTCGAATTAATCTGCCAGTATATCGTAGAGATTACTGTGTTTTTGACGCTCTATTTTGCGTTGGGATGGTCCTCGATTTTCACCTTTCTTCCTTTGTTTGTCTTGACGCTCAGGACCGTGCGGTGCTACTCTAACTTCATACAATTCATGTGCTGATTCCGCTTGCAATGCGTTAGGGAGGTTACAGCCTTGAGCATTCCAGATTTTCAGAACTTAATGTTGCCATTGCTCAAATTAGCCAACGACGGGCAAGAGCATGCTTCACGCGATGCAACAGACAACATGGCACGTTTATTTCAGCTTACAGATGCAGAACGGGAAGAATTATTACCTGCGGGCCACTCCTTGTTCGGCAACCGAGTAGGCTGGGCTTTGACACACTTACGGCATGCTGAGTTACTTGAGACTACAAAAAGGGGCTATTTTAGGATAACTCAACGTGGGAAGCAAGTGTTACAACAAAACCCCCAAAGCATCACTACCAAGTTTTTGATGCAGTTTCCCGAATATCAGCAGTTCGCCCAGGCAACGCGAAAAGATAAGAGCAAGAAAGAGACAAATGAAGTTGATCTAGAAACACCAGTCACACAAACACCTCACGAGTCCTTAGAAGATGGATATCGAAAGATCAGACAGAACTTGGCCCAGGAATTGCTTAGCCAGGTGAAAAGTTGCTCCCCACGTTTTTTTGAACGGCTCGTTGTAGAGTTACTCGTCGAAATGGGATACGGGGGCTCTATAAAAGACGCTGCAAAGGTTATTGGCAGAAGTGGAGATGAAGGGATTGACGGCACTATTAAGGAAGATCGGCTCGGATTGGATATTATCTACGTTCAGGCCAAAAAGTGGGAAGGAATCGTTGGGCGCCCGGAGATTCACAAATTCGTTGGCGCTCTCCAAGGCCAAAGGGCAAGAAAAGGAGTATTTATTACAACATCATATTTTACAGGAGACGCCGAAGAATATGCAAGAAATATTGATAATAAAATTATACTCATCGATGGCAAGCAATTAGCAGATTTTATGATTGATTTCAATGTCGGTGTGTCGATAGAGACAATTTACGAGATTAAGAAAATGGACACAGACTATTTTAGTGAGGAAATCTAATACCGGGTCTCTCCGGCCACAATCCGCAAGCGTAGCTTCCGCCGCCTGTCTTTACTTCACGGTAAGCAGGGTTTATCAAACTGTGCGATTGGATAGAGCGCGCCAGCCTTTTTTCAGTGGCATTTTCGCGCGGGGAAATTTTGCCAACTTTTTCCGCCAGCATGTCATACAGGTTACCGAACATTAAATAGCGGTAAATCTCTTCATCCTTGCCCTGGAAACGTGCAGCCAGGTCACTTACTGAGGGAGGTTCCTCCCACAAAATAGGGTTAAGAATTTCTGAAGCCCGGTCAAAAAAGTGAAGAAATTCAGGGTAGGCTTCAGCATCATGGGCTGACAGGCGGCGAATGCCTTCTATAGTCTTTTCGGTGCTGGCGCGGAAGAAAAGATAGTTGCCATCCGGATTAAGGTACAAACATCTGTGGATCTTTGATGTAGGCGTCAAAGCCGTAGCGATGCAGTTCCAGGTCGCGGATAATCTCAGGTCGCAACAGGCTTACGACATACGCACAGGGAGACATCGTAAACCCAGGAAATGGCTCTTCGAGCGTACATGCACCGCCCACACGATCCCTTTGCTCCAGAACGACCACTTTTTTCCCTGCACGAGCCAGGTAACCTGCTGCAACAAGTCCATTGTGTCCGGCGCCAATAATGATAGCATCGATCTGCCCGGATTGATTCGCCATGAAAATAAAGCCCCCTTTGAGTGGAACGAAAGTCTGCCTGATTGTCTATGCTCTAGTATAACATAATCCTGAGGCAGGTAAGTGAGGGGAAGGATGGAAGACCGACCGGAGGCGAAAATATATCCGGCCAGTCTTCCACCCAAAGAGCATATAATCATGAAACAGACGGTGGGGGTTGGGTAGTGGCTGCAACCGCTGGCGCGGCGCGTTGTTCTTGTGCCCGTCTCCAGCGTCGTACAAACCATACAATGAGCGCCAGGGGAATAATGTAAACGCTGAAAACCACAAGCCAGATGAACACAGTAGCCAGCACCTGGGCAAAGGCTATTGCCGCGGATAGAGCATTCTGCCAGATTGTGCTAACACTCCATCCTGTGGAAGGAGTTAAAGCAGCCTGACTGGGTTGCAGACTGATGGAAATGTTATAGAAGGTGATCTGACCATTTAAGCTGTTTAGATGGGCTTCTATCTGCTCGATCTGCCCTTCGACATCTGTGAGTCGCTGGTCAATTGAAAGAACATCACCTAGCGCACTTGCATGGCTGAGCAGTGTCAGCAGGCGCTGTTGCTCACCACGCAGATTGTTGAGGCGAGACTGTGTATCTACGTAGTCACTCGACACATCCTGGGTGCTCATACTGGTGTTCAGAAGCCGGCCATTATGCTGTATAGGATAGTTGTTGAGGTAGCTCTCAATACGTGGAAAGAGCGTTGCCTGCACGGAAAACGCCATCGAGACGTTGTAGAGGTTATCACTAACTTGCTCGTAGGTAATGTTCTGCGCAGTCGAGAGAGGGTCGGTTGCGCTAATCCATGATTGCAAGTCGTTGGCTACTCGCCGCGTATCTTTTACCTCCATAGTGATATTGAGGGTTTTAATGAGATACTGCTGCGGCCGACCGGGAGTTTTCTGTTGGTTAGAGGACGAGGAGGCATTGCGTGCAGCTGGAGCCGGAATACTTGCCCCGTTGGATCCTGAGCTACTTGTTACTGCTCCACCACAACCTGCAACAAGTAGCGCTAAAAGCACCACAATGCATAATAATAAGATTGACCATTTATGGTTCTTCATAATATGTAGCATAGACCAGCTCCTTATTAATAGGAAACGAAGGATAAATTGAAACGAAGAATTGTTTAGGCAACCGATGGAATCTGCTTTGGCATAATTTTTTGTTAATACTACCTCCGAAGATTCGTTCAGATGCCTGTAACCTTAGTAATGACAAGACGGTGTGAGCTCATTAATAGTTCCCTTGCAGAAACCAGGGATTGGTACATGACTCAAGCGCATGCTATACTGAAAATACGTCAAAAATATTCTTCACTTCTCAAGCAAGGAAGTGTATCATGAGCGAGATTATCAACCTCTTGCAACAACTGGTTAGCATCAATTCCATCAACCCCGATTTAGTGGCGGATGGCCCGGGTGAAGGCGAAATAGCCGGATTTGTGGCGAACTGGCTTACGAAGGCAGGCCTAGAAGTTGAAATTGACGAACCAAAGCCTGGACGACCAAATGTTATTGGCATTGTGCGTGGCACGGGAGGTGGTCGCTCACTTCTGCTCAATGCCCATATGGATACTGTAGGTGTTGCCGGAATGGAGCGACCGCACGAGCCTTCGATCATAGGCGGCCGTTTGTATGGCCGGGGCGCCTATGACATGAAGGCCGGGCTTGCCTCCATCATGTATGCCGCGGCCAATGCCAGGAAACTGAACTTGCGTGGAGATGTGATAGTCACAGCGGTTTCAGATGAAGAATATGCCAGCATAGGTACGAGCTCCGTCGTGAAGCGATGCCGTGCCGATGCTGCTATTGTAACCGAACCAACGGAGCTAGACATTTACATTGCCCACAAGGGTTTTGCCTGGCTCGAGGTAGAAACCATGGGAACCGCTGCCCACGGTTCACGTCCTGACCTTGGCGTCGATGCCATCGTGAAAATGGGGAAAGTTCTCGCCGGCCTGGAAGAGCTCGATCGCTCGTTACGAGCTCATCCGTCGCACCGCCTGCTGAAAAGCGGTTCAGTTCACGCTTCCCTGATCACAGGAGGCCAGGAACTCTCAAGCTATCCAGACCATTGCAAACTCAGCATAGAACGGCGCACTATTCCGGGCGAAACACAGGAAAGCGTTGAGGCCGAGATACAGGGCATTTTCGATCATATAGCGAGGACTGATCCAGATTTTAAAGCATCAGTGAGAACGACTCTTGTGCGTGAGCCTTTTGAAGTGCCCGAAGATGAATTGATAGTCCAGGTTGTACGCCACCAGGCAACTGCCCTGCTGGGTCGCAAACCTGCAATTGGAAGCGGAACCGCCTGGATGGATGCGGCCCTTCTGTCCGCTGCTGGAATACCAACTGTTATTTTTGGTCCCGGTGGTGAGGGCGCCCATGCAGTTGTAGAGTGGGCCGATCTTGACCAGTTAGAGCGATGTTCTGAGACATTGCTCTCGGTTATCAAAGAGTTCTGTATCTGATGAGAGCACCTTGTCCCCGCTGCAAAGTCTACATAATCAAACGGCGTCGTTCGGTGGTCAACATTGCATCTTACTCCTTGAAATTGCAAGTTATCCATTGACATTGCACGAAAATACATGTTATTATCATGGTAGAGGCAATATATTGAATGATGGTACTGGTTGTCAACGCAATGACGGCACAAGAGGTGATGGATGTCCAAGAAAGAGCCGACCTTTCTGAAGGTGTATGTGATTCCTGTGCTTCTGCTCAACCTGGCTGTAGCCATCTGGAGTCTCGTCGCTACGCATGCAGTACAAGGATTGTCGATCTATCTCGGGTATGCAGTGATCGTTACGGTGGGCCTGTACCTGTACCTGGCATACCTGGGTCGCTACCTGCACTAGTCCGGTGCGGATCAGGCATTGGTTGGGGTGGTATTGTAGTCCAGGAATGGAACATGAAGTATGCATAACCTATCCTTAAAAACGGAACAGTACGTGTCTGGTAAGTCTGTTGACAATCGCCCGTATATGGTCTATACGCCGACACACTACCAGGTGGGAACAGTTGTCCCGCTAGTTGTGATGTTACATGGATGTACACAGACAGCCGAAGACTTCGCCGCAGGAACACAGATGAATCAGTTAGCAGAACAATATGGTTTCATTGTTGTCTATCCGCAGCAGACGGCTAAAGAGAACCAAAACCGGTGTTGGAACTGGTTTACCTCTTCGAATCAAACACGCGGTCGTGGAGAACCAGCTAGTATTGCTGGAGTTGTCCATGCTCTCGTAGAGCAAACCTCCCACTGGACCATTGATACCAACCGCATCTATGTCGCGGGGATCTCTGCTGGAGCCTCGATGGCTGTTATTCTGGGAGCCACTTACCCGGATATCTTCGCTGCCATCGGCGTGCATTCAGGCATAGAGTACCAGGCAGCAACAAACCTGGCCCAGTCCCTCAAGGTTATGCGGCGCGGGGGCCCTGACCCAGTCCTGCAAGGTCAGAGAGCCCATGGGGCAATGGGCAATTTCGCGCGCCGCGTTCCAACGATTGTGTTTCATGGCACGCAGGACCCCATCGTCTCCCCCATCAATGGCGATCAGATCGTGCAGCAATGGATTCAAACGAATCAACTGACGTTAAACGGGACGTATCAAGCAGACTTTCATCGTCCCAGCAGGACGACAGCTGGCCGGGCCCCGGGTGGTCGTGCCTATACTGTTTTCAGCTGGACTGATACCAATGGGGATGAAGTTCAAGTCTATTGGAAGGTTCAGGGTCTGGGACATGCGTGGTCAGGGGGCAGTCCCAATGGTTCGTATACGGATCCGTTAGGTCCGAAGGCGAGTCTGGCTATGTACCAGTTTTTTATGGATCATCCCTTGAGGGGAACCACTGAGCCCACTGGTCACGGTGGCTCCCTTTGGAGGAACCTGCGACGGGCATTTGTCGACTTTTTCAAGCCAAAACGCGAAAGCTCTGCAGGTTGAACAAATGTGCCTCCACCAGTGGTGCTCTTCGACTGTTCGATCGGTATCGTTCGAGTACGCTCTAAAAATTTTCCAAAACGGGTACATCTGCGCGTGGTAATAATGCAAAAGCAGCACGCATAATACGGGTTTGCAGATTGGGGTTATCTGGTTCAATGATTTCCATAAATCAGGGGAAAGTATGCCTGCGCGGCGTAACTGTTGGAGTCAGCATAGGACTGCCAGTAGGGGCAGGGCTGACAACAGGTGTAGGGGTCGGAGTGATCGTGGGGGTTGGGTAAAGAACAGGCTTAGGGGTTGGAACGGAAACAGATGCCTCGTTGGAAGCAGGGTTTTTAGGTAAATCATTTACCATCTGCTGGAGCGTCACGAATTTATAGCCTTGCGATTGGAGTGTTGTAATAATTGTTGGTAGTGCTGCTACCGTCTGGGAACGGTCGCCTCCGCCATCGTGCAGGAGGACAATGGCCCCATTACCGGCCAGCCCAAGAATACGGCTGCTGATAACGTCAATGCCTGGCCTGAGCCAATCGCGTGCTTCATCATTCCAGATGACCGTAGTGAGTCCGAGTAGATTGGCCTGCGTCAATACACTCGAATTAAACACGCCATAGGGCGGGCGAAAAAACGTAGGCCGCACACCAATGGTTTTTTGTATAGTATCGGAGGTGAGATTGATCTGCGTCGATATATCACTACTAGAAAGAAGGCCCATGTTTGGGTGGGACCAGCTATGGTTGCCAATAACGTTCCCGGCAGCGTACTCTTGCTTGACTAGATCAGGATACTCTGCAACTTGCCGGCCAACGCAGAAAAATGTAGCCTTTATACGGTAATGCTGGAGGACAGCGAGTACTTGCGATGTATAGTAGGGATTTGGGCCATCATCGAAGGTCAACGCGACCTCTGGCAGTCTACTATTGCCATTGAAAAGGAAACGATTCTGGCTCTGGAGAACTGCTAGCTCTTGCCATAAATAGGGCGGAAAGGGCGTTATCGGTGATGGAGTTGAAGTTGCCTTGAGAGACGATGTTATTGTTACGGGGGGAGTGGGAAATGTTTTAGCGCGCGACAGTGTTCTAAATCCTGTAATGGATCCGGTATCCGTCTTATTGTCAACCGCCACAGTCAGCATCAATGAGCCTAAAAACCCTAAAATTGCAAGCAGGACGATTACAAGAGTAAGACGATTCTTTCTTGTTTTTGATCGCGAACGTTGTACAGGCAGAACTTGTGTACCGATATCCGGGATGGCTAGATGCTGTATATCCGTATCCTGTGTACTTATGTCCTGTATACTCATACGCTCTCACTCTCTTCAAGACCTGGCGGCAAAATTGGAGGTTCTACTGCGTAAAAGCGCAACGTGCCCTCAATTTTTCTGGTCCTTCACAAAAAGAAACGCTAATGGAAGTGCTTTTGGCTCGTGCAGATCGATATATTGCGGTATATCAATAATAGTACCACACTTTTCTGGCAAAAACATACTGTTGAAGCCGAATCAGCCATGGCTTCTCAAACGTCATCACATGTGTTCCCCGCCCCACCCCTAAAAGGGAGAAAGAGCGTGGTGCAGCGGACCCGCTGCACCACGCTCTTTCTCCCTCTTTCGCCGCCGCAGGCGGCAAGTCTTAGCCGAGGATTATGACGTTTGAGAAGCCCTGCCGAATCAGCTACACTCCCAGGTCGTATAACTGCTCAAACTGGAGGTTCAGGTCGTTGGTAGCCTGCCACATGGACATCAGGGCTTTACGTACATTGCTTGCAACGCAAGGAGGCAGGTCACTCCGTGCCGCCAGTTTCTTTAGTGCTTCATAGATGTTCAGCAACTCTCGCTCTTGTTCGGTGAGGGGTTTGCCCAGAAGGTCGGTATCGGTTGTAGTCATGCTAATCTCTCCTCTCGTAGGGACGCGATAAACCTCGTCCACGATAGATCGTGCCCACCGTATCTTTAGTAATTCGCCACAGGACGAGCATCTACCAGGCGTTTGGCTTTCAGTTCAAAATGTGGCAGGACCCCGTAATCCATACGTTCGATGTTGAAGCGCAGGCCTTCGTGTGCGCTGGCCAGGTCTTTCGTGAGCTTATGCTCGAGGTCTGGCCATTCCGCTTCATGCCCGGTCTTGATCTCTAGCTTGATAGTGATTTCGTCCTGGAGTTCTTCTTTACGCCAGATATAGATTTGGAACTCATCGATGG
>WNGR01008857.1_pt1 | contig 10592 bp, 9 predicted proteins | sample 5407581 | NCBI WGS metagenome assembly WNGR01 (sample SAMN13153383, study PRJNA577476) | soil metagenome | isolation source: 80 cm soil or saprolite under Garry oak tree replicate 2 | place: USA:California | collected 2016-06-15 | reverse complement strand
GGCGTAGTCGCAGGCGCGCGCGGTGAGCGCCATGTAGGTAATCGACGGGTTCACGCACGACGAGCTGGTCATGCACGCGCCGTCGGTCACGAACAGATTGGGGACGTCGTGCGCCTGGTTGTGTGCGTTGAGGACCGATGTCCGAGGGTCGCGTCCCATGCGGGCGGTGCCCATCTCGTGGATCCCGAGACCGGGCTCCCCCCCGAGCTCGCCTTCCTTGTAAGCATCACGGGTGCGGACCTCCTTGCACCCGCCGGCCTCGAGCATCTCGGCCGCCGAGGCGGCCATGTCCTTCCGCATCGCCAGCTCGTTCTCGCCCCAGGTGCAGTGGATCCGCAGCAGCGGAATGCCGAATTCGTCGGTCTGGTCGGCGAGCTGGACCTGGTTGTCGGCGCGCGGCAGACACTCGCCGAATCCGGTCAGGCCCATCGTCCAGCGCCCCGGATCGTGCAGTTTGCGCTTCAGCTCCACGCCGAAGCCGGCCTCGCTCCCGCCGCGTGCCCATCCCTCGCGGCTCGCGCCACCCTGATAGCCGAACCCGCGCACGTAGTCGCCGCGGCGCGACGCATCGTCACCGAGGTTGCGAAACCGGGGGATGTAGATGCCGTTCGGACGGTTCCCCTGATAGTACCGGTCCAACAGCCCCTCAATGGCACCGCTCGCACCCACCACGAAGTGATGGTCCATCAGGTAGCGGCCGAGCACCCCGCTGGAGTTGGCGAGGCCCTCGGGGAACCGCGCCGACTTGGAGTTGAGCAAGACGCGTGTCGTGGCGAGCGTCGAGGCGCAGAGGAAGACCAGACGGCCGGAGTACTCACGTGTCTGGTTCGTGGTCGTGTCCACGACGCGGACGCCGGTGACCCGGTTCTTGGCTGTGTCGTAGAGGAGCGAGTGCACCACGCTGTTGGGGACGACGGTGAGCCGCCCCGTGGCCCGTGCGGCCGGGAGCGTGGACGATTGGCTCGAGAAGTACGACCCCGTGGAGCAGCCCCGCTCGCACGGCCCGCAGTAGTGGCACGGGAGCCGGCCGTTCAGCGCCTGGGTCAGGATCGCCACGCGGCCGATGGTGAGGCGTCGATCGGGAAAGGCGCGCTCCAAACCGGCCTTCACGAACTTCTCGCCCGCATTCATCTCCATGGGCGGCTGGAACTCACCGTCCGGCAGCTGCGGCAGCCCCAGCCGCTCCCCGCTCACACCGATGAAGCGCTCCACGTAGCTGTACCACGGCGCGAGGTCGGCGTAGCGGATCGGCCAATCCACGCCGTGCGCGTCGCCCAGATTCGCCTCGAAATCCAGATCGCTCCATCGGTATACCTGCCGCCCCCAGATCAGCGACTTGCCGCCGACCTGGTCTCCCTGAATCCAGGTGAACGGCTTGTCCTCGATGTAGGGATTGCGGTGATCCTTGATGAAGAAGTGCTTGACCGATTCGTGGAACTGGCCCGTGCGCGCCTGGATCGGGTACTCCTGCGCGCCTTGCGTCCCCACCGCCAGCCGCGCGTTGCGCAGGGGAAATTGCCAGTTGGGCTTGTGCTCGGTGATGTAGTCCTTGCGATGCTCGACGTTGCGCCCGCGCTCGATCACGAGGGTCTCGAGTCCCTTTTCGGTGAGCTCCTTTGCGGCCCAGCCGCCCGTGATGCCGGACCCGATAACGATGGCGTCGTAGGTGATCATGACCAGGCCCGTCCGACGGAGGTGTAAGGGATGTCGCCGCGGTACGCCCCGAAGGGGCTCATGTGCAGCTCCTGCATGGCGCCGATCTCGGATGTGTAATAGCCGACGACCGTGAGCTCTTTCAGGCGGCGGAAGAACCACCCGTCATCTCCGCGGCCCGAAGCATACGCTCGTGCATCCTGTTCCTTGAGCAGCATGATGCGCTGCTCGGGTGAGCACCGGGCGAAGGGTTGGCCGTGCGCGGACTGGGCGCGCGCATCCACGTCGGCGAGCCCGGCCAGGAACCGGTCGCGCTCTGTGGCCGCGTAGTGGTCGCTGAGCAGCGTGTCGACGAAGCGGTGCACGCCCGCCGCACGCGCCCCCGGGGTGTCCGTCTGGGGAATGATGTGCTCGGCCATGGTCGCGACGAGCTCCAGCTGGGCGGGGCTCAGCGTCCGCGGCGTCCACCCTGGCGACGCTGCCCAGGCGCGTCGCGTCGCCGTGCTCAGGACACCCGCCACAGTGGGAGCGGAGAGGGCGCCGCCGAGGAGTGTCGCAGCCTGCTCGAGGGCCTGGCGGCGAGTGATCGAAGCGCGGCTCACAGCGTCACTCCCTCCTTCCATAATATGGATTTCGTGGATCGGCTCCGAACATCTCCGGCACTTAGGTGAGGATCACGCCTCCACCGAGCGTCGTCAAGCGGTAGTCGGGCCGGGGATGCTCGGCGAGGGGAACGGCGGCGGGCGGCTGCTGCCGCTGATGCAGGACCAAGGGCACTGGCCTGAGTAGAGCACAGTGTATGAATTTTCGAAGGCGCCCGCGTTCACGAACCAGCATATCAAGGACAAGCGCATCTGGGAAGGAGCCGGACCATGACCACCCGCCGCGCATTCCTGCACGCTTCCGCCGCGGTCCTCGCCGCCCCCTTCGTGCGGCTGCCGGCCGAAGGCGACCTCCTCCCGCTCGGCTTCTCGACGCTCGGCTGTCCGGCGTGGACCTGGACCGAGATCCTGGATTTCGCCCGATCGCACGGCTTCGCCGCCGTCGAGCTGCGGGGCCTCCAGAAAACGATGGACTTGAGTCAGGCCCCCGAGTTCTCGCGCGAAGCAGGACGTCTCGACTCGGCCAAGCAGCAGCTCCGCGAGCGTGGCCTGCGGGTATCCGACCTCGGCGCCTCGGCCCAGATGCACGAGCAGGACCCCGCGAAGCGCGCGGCCCAGCTCGACGAGGCGCGTCGCTTCATCGACCTGGCCGAGGCGCTCCACGCCCCGTACGTGCGCGTGTTCGGCAACAATTACGTGAAGGGCGTGCCGCGCGACGTGATGCTCGCGCACATCGCCCGGGGCCTGCGCGAGCTGGGCGATTACGCCCGGCCGAAGGGCGTCACAGTCCTGATCGAATCACACGGCGACTTCACCGACTCGCCCACCCTGCTCGAGATCGTGCAGCGGGCGGATTCCCCGGCGGTGGCCCTGCTGTGGGACGCGCACCACACGTTCGTATCGGGGAAAGAGGCTCCAGAGGACACGGTACGGCAGCTCGGGCGCTACATCCGGCACACGCATCTCAAGGACTCCGTGGCCGCCGGGACGGATCGGCGCTACGTGCTCACGGGGACGGGCGACGTGCCGGTGCGTCGCCAGATCGAAGCGCTCGTGAAGATCGGGTACCCCGGCGTCTACAGCTTCGAGTGGGAGAAACGCTGGCACCCCGAGATCGCGGAGCCCGAGGTCGCGATCGCGCAGTTCGCGACCGTGGTGGGCGAGTACCTGCGCGGCGCGGGCGTCCGTTAGCCGTCATGCTTCCTCCATAAGGAGCACGTGAACAGTCTGCGGACCGTGCACCCCCACCACCAGGGTCAGCTCGATGTCGGAGGTGCGTGAAGGTCCGGTGACGAACGTGATGGCGTGACTAACGACGCTCACGCGGCCAAGCGCATCGCTCAGCGAATCACAGATGCAACGCGTGGACAACACGGCCACGTGAATCGGCGGAACGAGGGACAAGAGCCGGCTCTGCTCGCGCGCGGACTCCAAGACCAGCGTACCGGTGTCGGCGATCCCCCACTGCGCGGTCGTGACGCCGGCGTCGCACGCGAACAGCTCGTCGCGCGAGAGGCGCTCGAGCCGATTGATCACCAGGTCATTCCCCACCGCCTGTAGGAGGCGCTGCACCACCGGCGCGTCCGAGCCAACGACACGGCGGGCGCCCGCTGCCGTCAGGATGCGGGCCAGCGCGGCCGCGGCCTGCGTTTCGCCCGGTACGACGGTGTACTGGGCACCGACGGCTGTCAGCTGCTCCGTGAAGTGCTTGACGACGTCCCCCCTTTCCGGAACGGAGAGGGGGACAGGGGGTGAGGACGCTGGAGCCGAGAGGCGGTCAGGGGGTGAGGACTCGAGCCCCTGGGCCAGGTTCCTACGGATCGCGTGCAGGATCTCACGCCGTGCGTCGCCGCTACGCATCGGCGTCTCCCTCATCGCCCAAACCGGCCCGCCATTGCTCGCGAAAGCTGTGCGGCGCGAGGGGCCGGAGATCGCGCCACTTGATCCAGGCGCCCAGCGGCGGCATGATGCGCAGTTGGCGGACAGCGTGCATCACCCACTCGAACAGACGCGGTCGCACCATCACCGCCGCGTAGATCCAGAACGCCAGCCGCTCGAGCACGCGGGGCTCGCCGACGCGGCGCGCGACCACCTGGGCGCGCAGATGGAGGAGCAGGGCCGGGATATCGATCTTGACGGGGCAGACGTCCCGGCAGGCGCCGCACAGACTCGAGGCGTAGGGGAGGGCGGCCGAGCGCGCGAGTCCGAACAACTGGGGGCTCAACACCGCGCCGATCGGACCGGGATAAACGGACCCGTACGCGTGGCCGCCGATCTGGCGATACACCGGACAGGCGTTGAGACACGCGCCGCACCGTATACATGCGAGCGATTGTCGGGTGACCGCCGAGGCCAGCATGCGCGAGCGGCCGTTGTCCAGAACCACGATGTGCAACTCTTCAGGCCCCTCGTCTTCCGGTGTCCGCTTCGTGCCCGTGAGAAGCGATTGATACGCCGTGAGCACCTGGCCGGTCCCGGATCGGGGGAGCAGCTGCAAAAAGACGTCGAGGTCCGCGAAGCGGGGGATCACCTTCTCGATTCCCATGAGCGCCACGTGGGTGCGCGGGAGACTCGTCGTGAGCCGTGCGTTCCCCTCGTTCTCGAGGATCAGGATGGTGCCCGTCTCCGCGACAGCGAAGTTGACGCCCGAGATCCCGAGGTCCGCCTCGGCGAAGCGGCGGCGCAACGCTTGCCGGGCCGCGGCTGCCAGCGTGGCCACGTCGTCGGAGGGCGCGATTCCGAGCTTGTCCGCGAACAGCGCGGCGATCTGCGCCTTGGTCTTGTGGATGGCGGGCACGACGATGTGCGATGGCGTCTCGCCGGCCAGCTGGACGATGTACTCGCCCAGGTCGGTCTCCACAGGCTCGATGCCGCGTCGGGCGAGGGCCGCGTTCAGGTGGATTTCTTCCGAGGCCATGCTCTTGCTCTTTACCACGATTCGAGCGCCGCACTGCTCGGCGATCTCGCCGATGATGTCGCACGCTTCTGTGGCATCGCGGGCCCAATGCACGCGGGCGCCGGCGCGCTCGGCGTTCGCCGTGAATTCCTCGAGATAGCGGTCCAGGTGAGCGAGTGTCTCGTCCTTGATCGCGCGAGCCCGGTCGCGGGCGCCCTCCCAATCCGGCACCGTGGCGAGGGCCGCACGGCGTCGCTCGCCGAACAACGTCGTCGCGTGGCGCAACGCGCCGCGTAGCTGACCGTCGGCCAGCGCCGTTCGTGCGTCGCGCTCGAAGGTCATGGCCTGGACGCCAGCACTTCCGCCAGATGCATGGCGCGGACCGCGGATCCCCGCCGCGACAGCCGGCCGCCGATCTGCATCAGGCAGCTCGCATCGCCGGACACCACGGCGTCCACGCCGGCCCGCTCGATGGCGTCCACCTTCTCGTCGAGCATGGCCACGGAGATCTCGGGGTACTTCACCGCAAACGTTCCGCCGAAGCCGCAACATGCCTCCGCATTCGGGAGCTCGACCAGCTCCGCTCCCGTCACCCGGCGCAGCAGGCGGCGCGGCTCGTGCTTGATCCCCAGGTCGCGCAGGCCGTGGCAGGCGTCATGCCAGGTGAGCCGCGCGGAGAAGCTCGCCCCCACGTCCTCCACGCCCAGCCGGTTCACCAGGAACGAGCTGAGCTCGTAGGTCCGCTCCGCCACCCCCCTCGCCCGCGCCCGCCAGCTGGCGTCGTCGAACAACTGGTCGTAATGGTGCACCATCGCCGTGCACGAGCCCGATGGGCTGACGATCGCGTCGACCGCGCTCGATTCAAAGATCTCGATCTGTCGCCGGGCAAGCGCGCGCGCCGCCGGGCGGTAGCCCGTGTTGAACGCCGGCTGCCCGCAGCACGTCTGGCGCTGGTCGAACTCCACCGCGCACCCCAGACGCCGGAGCACGTCGACGGCCCCGACCGCCGCCGCTGGCCACAGCTGGTCGACCAGACAGGTCACGAACAGAGAGACGCGCATGTGACGACGCCTTCACGTAATCGGCCGGCACCCCTCGATCAGCGTGTCGTCGCGGGCTCGAGCCGCGGGGCGAGAAAATGAATGACGGTCCAACCCGAGACGTAGGCAAGCCCACAGATGATGAAGATGGGCGTGTAATCGTTGCCATTGGCCTCGAGAATCCGGCCCGTCACGCGCTGGAACGCCCAGCCGCCTATGCCCCCGGCGAACGCGCCGATCCCCACCACCGAGCCGACCGCCGCGCGCGGGAACATGTCGCTCGCCAGCGTATACACGTTGGCAGACCACGCCTGGTGCGCCGCCGCGGCGACGCTGACGATCAGGACCGCGGTCCACATGCTCCCCGCCAGTGGGGCCAACGCCGTCGGCACGATCAGGAGCGCCATCGCGAGCATCGCGGTCTTGCGCGCTCGATTGACCGTCCAGCCGCGCTTGATCAGGGCGCTCGAGAGCCACCCTCCGCCGATCGAGCCGACGTCGGCCACGAGGTACACGACGATGAGGGGGAGCGCCACCTGCGCCAGCCTGATCCCGTACCGGGCGTCCAGGAATTTCGGGAGCCAGTACAGGTAGAACCACCAGATCGGATCGGCCAAGAGCTTCCCCGCCGCGACGGCCCACGTCTGTCTGAACCCGAGCAGGCGGATCCAGGGCACCCGCGCGTTCTCGGGGTCGGGCGGGTCGCTGCGGATATGCGCCAGCTCGTCGCTCGAAACGCGCGGGTTCGACTCTGGGCTGCGGTACAGGGCGAGCCAGAGCAACAGCCACAAGAAGCCGAGCGAGCCCGTCGCGATGAAGGCCCACTGCCAACCCCACCTGATCGCGATCCAGGGGACGAGGAGAGGTGTGATAATCGCGCCGGTGTTCGTCCCTGCGTTGAAGATGCCGGTCGCGAGTGCCCGCTCTTTCTTGGGGAACCACTCGGCGACGGCCTTGATGGCGCCGGGAAAATTTGCCGATTCGGCCACGCCCAGCAGGGCGCGCGCGCCCGAAAACAGGGCCGTCGTGCGGGCGAATGCGTGTGCGATGGCAGCCAGGCTCCACGCGATTACAGCCGCCGCAAACCCGCGCCGCACGCCGATCCGGTCGAACAGCCGCCCCGCCGCGAGGAACGCAAAGGCGTAGGGCAGACTGAACCACGACACCACGTCACCGTACGCGGCCTCGGACCACCCAAGCTCGCGCTGCAGCGTGGGCGCCAGGATCCCGAGCACCTGGCGGTCGACATAGTTGATGGTGGTGACTACGAACAGCAGCGCGCATACCGTCCACCGGTACCCGATCCGCTGGGTCGCGACCGCCGTACTCACCCGTCGCTCCGGGAGAGCGCTTCCCAAAGACCTTGCAGGTACGTCACTCCGAGCGCCCGATCGTACAGCCCATAACCCGGGCGGCCGGTTTCGCCCCAGATCATGCGGCCGTGATCGGGACGCATTGGGCCCGTGAATCCGACGTCCCTCAAGGCGCGGAGCACCTCGAACAGGTCCACGCTGCCGCAGGATGAGGGATGGGCTGTCTCGTGAAACCGCCGCTCGCCCGTGATGCGGACGTTGCGGCAGTGGGCGAAGTGAATGCGCCCCAGCCCGCCAAGTCGGCGCACCATGGCCGGCAGGTCGTTTTCGGCGCTCGCGCCGAGTGAGCCGGTGCAGAACGTCACGCCGTTCGCAGAGCTGTCCACCAGCGCCACGAGGCGCTCGAGCGCTCGGGCATTGGTGATGATCCGAGGCAGTCCGAAGATCGGCCAGGGAGGATCGTCGGGGTGGATCGCCAGACGGACGCCCGCCTGCTCGGCGACCGGCACGACCCGCTCGAGGAAGTACGCGAGATTGTCCCACAGCCGCTCCGCATCCACGTCGCGGTAGGCGGCGAGGAGCGCGTGCAGCTGGGTGGGCTCGTACGCCGTGGCCCACCCCGGGAGCTCCCCGGTGCCGCGTGACAAGTCGATGGCGGCGAGCGCCCCGTCGTCGTACGCGAGCGCGGTGGACCCGTCGGGCAGACGCATGGCGAGGTCGGTGCGCGTCCAGTCGAAGACCGGCATGAAGTTGTAACACAGCACCGGGATGCCGAGCTCGCCCATGCTCGCGATGCTGGCGCTGTAGCGGTCGATGAGCCGATCGCGCCCGGGGCGCCCCAGCTTGATATCCTCGTGGACCGGGATGCTCTCGACCACTGCAAAGCAGAGTCCGGCGTCCTCGATCTGAGCCTTGAGCGTGCCGAGGCGCGCCCGGCCCCAGGCGTCGCCCACCGGCACGTCGTACAACGCGCTGACCACGGCCGTGACACCGGGGATCTGTCGGATGTACGCGAGCGGGATCGGGTCGGTGGCACCGAACCAGCGAAAGCTCGGCATCATGTGTGGAGCAGCGCTTCGACTTCCCTTACGCTGGCGCGGCTGAAGTCGCCGGGTACGGTGAGCTTCAACGCGCTCGCCGCTACCGCGAACTCGAGCGCCTCGGCCGGCGGATCCCCCCCGACGAGCCTTGCGATGAGGGCCGCGGCGAAACTGTCACCGCCGCCCACCCGGTCCACGACCTCCACGCAGTGCCGCCGGCTCGGCGCGAAGGAATCGGTCGTCGCGTCGTACAGCACGGCGCTCCAGCCGTGCTGTCGGGGCCCGAGGATCTCACGTCGCGTGAGCGCGACGCACTCGACCCCGAAGCGGTCGGCGAGGCGCTGCGCGAGCTCACGTGCGCGCTCCGGCGTCGCGAGCGACCCGTCGTCGGCCTCGATCGCGAGCATGGCGCGCAGGGCGGCCGCGTTGCCGATCAATAGCTGTGCCTGCCGCACCAGTGGCTCGACCAGCGGCCGCGGGTCACGGTCGCGCCACAGCGCCTCGCGGTAATTCAAGTCGAAGCTGACCCGCACCCCCTGGGCGCGCGCGCAGGCGACCGCGCCCGCAAGCGTCGCCGCCGCGCCATCGCCCAGCGCGGGGGTGATCCCCGAGGAGTGGAACCAATCCGCGCCCGCGAGCACCCGAGGCCAATCGACGGCACGCGGCTCGATCCGGGCGAATGCCGAGCCTGCGCGGTCGTACACCACGCGCATGGTGCGCAGGTCCGCACCCGGCTCGACGAAGTAAATCCCCAGGCGCTCACCGCCGCGCGCGATCCACTCGGTGCCGACGCCTTCGCGCGCGAGCGCCGCCACGCCGGCGTCCCCGATGGGATTGTCGGGGACGCGCGTGGCGTAGTCGCAGCGCACGCCGAAATGACTCAGGGCGACTGCGACGTTCGCTTCCGCGCCGCCGAAGCACGTCACCAGGTCGCTCGACTCGAACAGGCGTTTCTCACCGGGTGGGCTGAGCCGCAACAGCAGCTCGCCGAACGTGACCACCCGCTTCACTCCGCGTCGCTCGTGTGGCGCCGGGCGCTCGCGACGCACTCGACCAGGGCGCGGGCCCGCGCCGTGAGCTGCGCCGTGGCGCCGTCGGCCAGCAGTGCGGCGCTGACGAGCGCGCTTCCGACACTGACCGCCGCCGCGCCGGCGCGGATCCACTCGCCGGCGTTCTCGAGCGACACGCCGCCCGACGGCACCACGCGCAGGAAGGGAAGGGGCGCGAGGACCTCGCGCAGATAACGGGGGCCAACCGCGGAGGCGGGAAACAGCTTCACCGCCGGAGCGCCGGAGCGCGACGCCGCGAGTAGCTCCGTGGGCGTCAACGCCCCCGGCAGGCAGGGGACGTGGTGGTCGGTACAGTAGCGGACGACGAAGCGGTCGTACGTGGGGCTCACCACGAAGCGCGCTCCGCGAGCAACGACGTCACGGGCGCTCTTCACGTCGAGCACCGTCCCTGCTCCGATCATGCATCCCTTGAGCCCTTCGTCCGAAGCGAGCTCGGCGATCGCCTCCAGCGCGCCCGGCGTGGTGAGCGTCACCTCGACCACGTCCACGCCGCCCGCCGCCAGGGCCGCGGCCGCGCTCCGCAGGGGCGCAGCCCCTACAGAATCCGGTAGCCGCACGACGGCGATGACGCCGCTGGACAGTAGGCGGTCAATCATGTGCCAGGGCGGCCTCGACGCCGTCCCGCGCCAGGACGTCGATCCATCGCGTCGTCGCCGCGGCGAACTCTGGGATGCGCGCCGCCTCGCCCAGTGATTCCAAGGGCGCCCGGGTGAATGTCAGGTGGGCCGCCGCCGCGAGACAGAGATTGGAGAGGCGCGTTTTATCCGTGCCCTGAAGGGCCGGCTCGGCCACGTCGCGCGTCCTAAAGGACGCAACGATGAGCGGCACCACCCGGATCCAAAACTTGTCCTGCTGATTCGTCGCGATGACGCGCCACTCATGGTCGAGCCACGGATTGGCGAAGCGCTCGAGCACTTGGTGCGCGAACGCGCGCGCTTGGTCCGCCGGGAGATCAGTCGCGGGGATGATCTCCTCGAA
>WNGR01025032.1_pt1 | contig 10595 bp, 9 predicted proteins | sample 5407581 | NCBI WGS metagenome assembly WNGR01 (sample SAMN13153383, study PRJNA577476) | soil metagenome | isolation source: 80 cm soil or saprolite under Garry oak tree replicate 2 | place: USA:California | collected 2016-06-15 | reverse complement strand
AGGCGTTCGAGGAGACGCGGCGGAGCGGTTGGGCGACCTACTGGAGTCGCAGCCGCAACGAGCTGTGGAAGAAGGGGCTCACCTCGGGCGACATGCTGAAGGTGGACGAGATCCGCATCAACTGCGAGCAGAACTCGCTCCTCTTCCTCGTCACGCCCCAGGGCAGGGGCGCCTGCCATGCGAAGCAGCCCGACGGCTCGCCCCACAAGTCCTGCTACTACCGGCGCATTGGCGCCGGCGACACGCTCGCGGAGGTCGATCCCTCCGCGCCCCGCTAGAACCCTGCCCTGAGCGTAGCGAAGCGGAGTCGAGGGCGGCATCCGGAAGGACACCATGGAACAGGCAAAGCTCAAGATCGGCATGCCGGCCGGCTCGCTCGCGAGCGCGCAGCGCGGCGGCAACCTCATCGACCTGCTCGCGGCGAGCGGCTTCAAGACCTCCGGCTACGACAAGGGCGGGCCGACCAGGTTCACCAGCATCAACGTGCTGTTCGGCTGGGACGGCCGCCCGCAGGAGTTCGGGGCGCAGCTCGAGCTCGGCGAGCTCGACGTCGCCATCGCCGGGGACGACTGGATCCGCGAGCGCGTGCTCGAGATGAAGCTCGAGTACGGGATCGACGTCCAGCTCGAGCGCGTGATGACGCTGAATCGCGGCGAGGTGCAGCTCGTCGGCATCGTCTCCGACCCGGCCTTCACGACCACCGAGGAGTTCCTGCGCGACCTGGCCGGCCGCAAGCAGCTGATCGTCGTCGCGTCCGAGATGCCGTACCTGGCGCTCGACTGGGTGACGCGGAAGCTGGCCGCCGTCGGGCTCGACGCACGGTTCCGGGCGCACTCGGTCCAGAAGTACAAGACGCCGCCCAAGATCCAGCAGGGCATCGTCGTCTACGAGTCCTGGGGCAAGACCGAGTCCAAGGTGAAGCACGGCGCCGTCGACCTCGGCCTCGAGATCTCGCAGACGGGCGGCGCGATCAAGAGCTACGGGCTGTCGATCGTCGAGACCGTGATGCGCTCGCAGACCAGCATCTACGTGAACCCGGCCATCAAGATGGACCCCGCCAAGGCCGAGCTGCTGGAGATGTTCCTGCTCAACCTCTACGGAGCGACGTACGCCGAGAACAAGGTGATGCTGCTCTTCAACGTCCCGAACCAGCTCTCGGGCGAGGTCGAGCAGTACCTGTCCAGGAACAACCTCTTCGGCGACGAGCCGACCGCCAACAAGGGCCGCGAATACACCGAGTACAACATCCAGGTGGACTCGAGCGATCCGGAGAAGCCGGTGGCGATGGTGCGCTACCAGCTCGCGAAGCTCGGCGCCCGCAGCATCAACACGATCCCGATCACCTCGTCGATCCCGGGGATCAAGGCGATCCGGAGGAGCGGGTAGGGCGAGGGCCATCGACCTCGTCGCGGCAGCTGGTCGACGCTTCAATCAGGAGGAGCGAGGGACGATCCGGATGGCGGGCGCCTTCACCAGCGCCGCCACGGGTGAGCCCGGAGCGAGCGCGAGCCGCCTGGCGCTGGCGCGGGTCACGAGCGCCACCAGCCGGAACCCACAGTCGAGCGTCACGCGGACGAGCGGGCCCTCCTCGGTCGTGACGCGCACGGTCCCGATGAGCTCGTTCCGCGCGCTGGTGGCAGCGGTCGGCGCCGGCTCGAGCACCACGTCCTCGGCGCGGATGCAGGCGTAGGCGTCGTCGTCGAGGTGACCGGGGTCGAGCGCCCAGAGCTGGGCAGCGCCGACCGCCACCAGTGCGAGGCCGTCGCGGCGCTCGACGAGGCGGGCCGGCGTGACGTTCTCGGTCCCGACCACGCGCGCGACCAAGAGGTCGGCCGGCGCGCTGAAGACCTCGTGGACCGCGCCCACCTGACGCACGCCGCCGTCTGCCAGGACGGCCATGCGATCGCCCAGCGCCATCGCCTCCACCCGGTCGTGGGTCACCACGACGGACGGGACGCCCGTCCGCTCGAGGAGCGCCCGCAGCTCTCCGCGGAGGTCCTCGCGGGTGGGCGCGTCCAGCGCCGAGAGGGGCTCGTCGAGGAGCAGGAGCCTCGGCCGGGGCGCGAGCGCCCGCGCGAGCGCGACGCGCTGGCGCTGTCCACCCGAGAGACGGTCGGGCCGGCGCGCCAGCAGCTCGGAGATGCGAAGCAGGCGCGCCACCTCGTCCACGCGCGCGCCGCGCTCGGCGGTGCTGGCTCCGCGCAGCGCGTAGCCGATGTTCTCCGCGACCGTCAGATGGGGAAAGAGGGCGTACTCCTGGAACAGGAGGCCGACGCCGCGACGCTGCGGGGGGACGAAGCGGCGCGCCGCGCAGTCGGCCCAGGTCTCGTCCCCGAAGCGGATGAAGCCCGCGTCGGGGTGGTCGAGCCCGGCCAGGCAGCGCAGCACGGTGGTCTTGCCCGCCCCGGAGGGCCCGTACAGGACCGTCACCCGCGCTTCGTCGAGCGGCAGGACGAGCGCCGCGCGCACCGTCGAGCCGCGCACGAACACCTTCTCGATGTCGAACGCGAGCGTGCCCATGTCAGCCGAGCAGGGATCGGCGCTGGAGCGCGTAGGTGAGGACGAGCACCGAGAACGACACGACGAGGAGGAGGAGCGAGGTCCGGCCCGCGGAGGCGTAGTCGAGCTGCTCGACGGCGTCGTAGATCGAGATCGAGAGCGTCCGCGTGGCCCCCGGGATGTTGCCGCCGACCATGAGGACCACCCCGAACTCCCCGAGCGTATGCGCGAACGCGAGCACGGCGCCGGCGATGACACCGGGCAGCGCGAGCGGGAGGCTCACGCGGCGGAAGGTCTGGAGGCGCGACTCGCCCAGGCTGTAGGACGCCTCGACGAGCCGCTGGTCCACCCGCGCCAGGGCCGCGGCGAAGGGCTGCACCGCGAAGGGGAGGCTGTAGAGGATCGACGCCAGGAGGAGTCCCTCGAAGCTGAAGGCGAGCGTGTGGCCGGTGGTGGCGACGAAGCCGCGCCCGAGGGGAGACCGCGGGCTGAACGCGACGAGCAGGTAGAAGCCGAGCACCGTCGGAGGCAAGACGAGCGGGAGCGCCACCACCGCCTCGACGAGGACCTTCCAGCGCCAGCGCGTCGTCGTGAGCCAGTGCGCGATGGGGAGCCCGAGGGCGAGGAGCGCGAGCGTGGTGAGCGCTGCGAGCAGGACGCTGAGGCGGAGGGCGGCGAGGTCCACGGGCGATCCTCACTTCACCGGAACGTCGTAGCCGTAGCGCTCGAGCACGTCCCTCGCGCCATCACCCGTGAGGAACGCCGCGAGCTCACGCGCGAGCGCAGCCTGCTTCGCCCCCTTCACGATCACGCCAGCCTGTTCGATGCGCTGGTAGCTCGAGGCGGGCACCGGCCAGCTGCGGCCATCGTGGGAGAGCGGGGGAGTCTTCGCCAGCGAGAGCGGCAGGAACCCCGCCTGAGCGTTTCCGCTCTGCGCGAACTGGGCGGTCTGGGAGACGCTCTGTCCCATGACGAGCCGGCCCCGGAGCTTCTCGTAGAGCCCAGCCTTCTCGAGCGCGCTCTTCGCCGCGCGTCCGTAGGGAGCCAGCTCCGGGTTGGCGATGGCGAGCTTCTGCACGGAAGGGTCGGCGAGGGCGGCGAGGCCCTTCCCCTCGAGGTCGAGCTTCGAGCCGTTCGGCACCCAGACGACGAGCTTGCCATACGCGTAGGTGAACGCCTTGCCATCGGCGAGGCCCTGCTCGACGACCTTGGCCGGGAAGTCGGCGTCGCCGGAGAGGAACAGGTCGAACGGAGCTCCGCTCGAGAGCTGCGCGAAGAAGTTGCCCGAGGCGCCGAAGGTGGCCTTCACCTCGACGCCGGGCTTTCTGGCTTGGAACCGGGCGGCGATCTCCTCGAAGGCGGGCCGCAGGTTGGCCGCGACCGCCACGGCGACGGACCGCGGCTCGGCCGAGGAGCCGAGGTGGGGGAGCGCCAGAGCGGCCAGCAGCAGCAGTGCGCGAGAAGCCCGCATCGGGCAACCTCCATGGGTTACAATAGGCAACCAGTCGCTACACTATGCGCCGAGGTGTCGCATGGCTCAACAAGACTCGGCGTCGGCGCTCCTCACGACGGTCGAGGTCGCGAAGCTGCTGCGGGTCCACCCGAAGCACGTGTATCGGCTGCTGAGGAAGGGGTTGCCGGCGCGGCGCGTGGGATCGGAGTGGCGCTTCGAGCGCGGGGAGGTCCTCGCGTGGTCGCGCCCCGGCACGCCCGCCTCGGACCCCGGCGTCGATCCTCGGTCCGCTTCCACCTCCAGCCCGTCCGCGGCCACGGCACCAGGCGTCCCCCCGCTCATCGCGGCGAACGGCGATCGCGTCGTGATGACGCTGCTCCGGCTGCTGCAGGCGTCGGGGACCTTCATCGGGCTCGTGCAGTCGGACAAGGACACGGGGTTCCGGCTGCTGACGGCGGGGAACGTGCTCGCGACGGGGAGCCACGCGGGAGGGTTCCCCACACACGCCGGCACCGAGCGTGTCGCGCGCATCCACCTCGTCACGCGCGAGATCGGCCTGGCCGCGCGCGGACGCCCGCCGAGGGTCCGGGATCTGACGAAGGCTCGCCTCGCCTCGCGGCCGCCATCGGCGGGCGTCCGCCGCTACCTGGACGAAGCACTCGCCGACGAAGGGATCGACGCCCGCGACGTCGACGCGCGCACCTCGAGGTGGCCTGCGCGGTGGCGCGTGGAGACGCGGACATCGGCCTCGCCTCGCGGGCGTGGGCGGAGGAGCTCGGGCTCGCCTTCCGCACGCTCGCACAGGAAGCCTATGGTCTCCTCGTCCGCGCGAAGGATCTCGGCGACCGCAGCGTCGTCCGCGTCTGCGAGGTCGCCCAGAGCGAGCGATTCCGGAGCGAGGTGGCCGGGATTCCCGGCTACGATCCGAGCGGGGCCGGCGACATCAAGTACGACGGGGCGTGACGTCGCAGAACTTCTTCACAAGCCAGCCACATCCTCGCCACGTAGGAGCCGAAGAGTTGGACTCGGGGGGACACATCATGGCCGCTCATCACGTCCAGCTGCCTCCAGCGATGCCACGGCGGCGCATGCCTGTCGCGCTCCGGCTCGCGTTCGCGCTCGCGTCTGGCTGCGCCGCGAGGCAGCAGTACCGGCTGCCGATGACCGCCGCGGAGCTGAACGGCTACGGCGACGCCGCCGCGCTCGTCGCGTACCTGAGCCAGCGCGGCGCCAGCGGCAGCGTCTGCGATCAGCGCGCTCCAGGCCCCCACTTCGGCCCGATCGACGAGGCCGCGCGCAAGGCGCTCAGCGAGGCGTTCCAGAACGGCAAGATAGCGCCCCAGCTCTGGCGTCGGTGCATGACCGGGCTCCTGCGTGGCGCCGATGCGGTCACGGCGACCGCGCTGGTGGGCGACGTCCTCCAGACGACGCTCGACACGGTCGAGGATGGAAACCTGGACTACGACGCCCGCGAGCAGCGCCGCCTCGACGTGCTCCTGCAGCTCTATTCGACGCGCGGCGCCGACCTCGCCGCGCCGGCGGAGCTGGCGAGTGGCGCCCTCTCGGCCCTCGGGCGTGACCTGCAGACGCAGCGACTGGGCCCCGCCGGCCAGCCGCGGGCTGCGGATCTGTTCGCGCTGCTTCAGCTGGAACGGGGCGAGTGGCAAGGCCGCGCCGTGGACGCGCACGCGCTCGACGCTCTCCTGGATGCCCGGGACGAGCGCACGCTCCGCTGGGCCGTCGATCGCCTCCGTGACGCCGCGCTGCGCGCGGAAGCGCGGCGCAGGATCGTCCGGCTTCACATCCGCGCGTCGCCGTTCCCCGAGGTCAAGAGGGAGGCGGCGGCGGTCGAGGACGCTGTCGTGCGGACAGGAGCTAACCGGGTTTCCCTCGACCGGCACCCACCCGTGCGCGGCTGGGTCGATCCCGTCCTGGGGTCGGCGCGGGAGGTCCTGGTCCAGCAGCGCCTTCCGGAGCAATCGGCGAGGCTGCTCGGCTACACGAGCGCGAAGCCCACGCCGTCCGTCCTTCCAGAGCTGCCGACCCGCGGGAGCCTGCATGTCGAGCTCGAGGGGGTCGCTGCGCCGGTGACCGTCTGTGCGCCGGCCGAGGAGCTGGATGTGACGCCCTGCCTCGCGGCGGAAGAGATCCGGGTCGACACATCGCTCGCCACCGCCGACGGCGACGGCGTGCTCCACTTCGCTGACTCGATCGCCGAGACCGCCGCAGTGAACCTTGCGTATCGGGGACGACGGCTGGTCCTGCCGTTCACCGTCGGGGGCCAGCGCCTGGCCTCGATCGACTGGTCGCTCACGTTCGCGGCGCCCGCGGACCTCGTGCTCGCCGGGGCCGGAGCTGGCGCGGCTGGCCCCAACCTGACGGTCCGCGTGGACGGCCGCGATCCGACGCGCCTGATCTACGCCGTGAGCGGTGGGGAGCGGCCGCTCCAGGCCGTCCTGGAACGGGAGGACGCGAGGTCGTTCCGCGTCGTCAGCCGTGGCGCGACTGGACAAGCTGGAGCGAGCGGCGCGTCCGGCTGGGATGGCTCATCCGGCTTGGACGGCTCGAGTGCCTCGTGCCCGTCGCTCTCCGGGTCCGATGGGTCGCGCGGGGGCGACGGATCGGCGGGTGGAGACGGAGGCCGTGGCGGGCCCGGCGGCGCCGGCGGCGACATCCAGGTCTCGCTAGTCGCAAGCGACAGCGTGCGTGATGACACCCTCGCCTTTCTGCGGACGACCATCCGCAGTGAAGGCGGCCCTGGCGGTGTGGGGGGGAGCGGCGGCCGCGGTGGCTCGGGCGGGCGTGGCGGGAGAGGCGGCTCCGGCACGACCTGCACCGACGCGGACGGCCACAGCACCACCCTCTCCGGCGGTTCGGACGGCTCGAACAGTAGCGATGGGCCCCGCGGCGCTGACGGTCCGAGCGGTCCGCCGGGACGGGCAGGGCGCGTGACGTTCTCCTCGGGCCCGCAGTCATGACTTCGCTGTTACCCTCCCTCCCCTCACCAGCTCGCCGTTTCAACCGGTAAGGTGTCGAAGGTGCCCTTCTCCACACTCGTCTTCTGCTTGGCCTTCACGCTGGGGGCGGATACCCCGTCCGCATCCCCCGCTCCGCCGCTGCCGCTCCCGCGGTCGTCCATCGCGGCGGTCCTAGCCCAACGAGGCGAGCTCGGCCTCGATGCGGCCCAAGTGAAGCAACTCGAGAATCGGGACAGCGCACTCCAGAAGCAGATCGCCGATCTCCGGCTCCAGCTCGAGGCGGCGACATCCGGCAGTCGCGCTGGTGAGGGACGAAAGGTGAGCCGGCCTTCTGGAGCCGGCGAAGGAACGCCGCCAGCGATGTCGCCGGTGGAGTCCGCGCACCCCGAAGGCGGTGGCGGGGGCGGCCGTCGTGGCGGCGGAATGTCCCGCCGCCACGGCGGCGGAGGCCAGCGCGCAGCGCAGGACCCTGCTGCGCGCGCTTCCGACCTCCAGGCCGAGATCGACGATGCCGACACCTCAGCCTGGCTCGCCGCGGAAGCGCTGCTCCAGGAGCCTCAGCGCGAACGGGCCCGCGCTGTCGCCGAAAAGTACCGAGAGGCGCTGGCAGACGAGCGCGAGGCGAAGAGAGCGCGGCACTGAGAAACTTTCGGGGGCCGGCAGGTGTTCCAGCAGGCATGGGGCCGCGTCTTGCCATCCTGCTGCTGCTCGCCTGCGCGTGCGTCGTGCAGGCGCCTCCACGTCCACCGCCCAGGGTTCTCCCGCAAGCCGAGGCAGTGGCCATCGCCACGCAGTTCGCGCGCTCGCGCGGGCTCCTCATCGACTTCACCCACGACGCCCGCCTCGATCGGCATGCGCGCTGGCACGTAGACCTCGGCGGTGCTGGAGGGCGCGACCGGGCGGTCGTGACGCTCGACGGGTTCTCGGGGCGCGTGCTCGCGGCGAGGCTGCAGGGACCGCGAGGCCCGGTCGTCGCGCCACCTCCAGCCGCGCCGCCCGGTGGTGCTCCGGAACCGCCGCCATCGATGCCGCCAGAGACCTCCATTCCGCCCCCGCCGGGTGAGCCACCCCCGCCTCCACCGCCTCCCTGAAGGCCTGAGCCTGGCGGACTAGCGGGGACGAGCGCAAGCTGGCGGCCATCGGCTCGCAGTGCGAGCGATTGGGCACTCGGCATACCCCAATTACTGTCCGTCTCGCCGCACGCGGGGAATGACGAAAAGCATTGGCGCGCCATAGCCTAATACGCCGCTGAAATTGGGGGCCGGGCAGATGCGCCTCTCTGCGAGGCGTGGCGTGTGAAACATGGGATCAACGGTGCGTTTCGTCTCGGCGTCGGAGGCGAGACCCAGAAGGCTCAGGCCGCTGCAGAAGCGCGGTCGCCCCGGCGCGTTGCGCCGCGCCAGACCGGGCGCTCGGGCTGGCGAGCGCCCGCTGCCCGCTGCTCCTGGCGGTACGCCCCGCGTCCGGCACCTCCTCGATCAGGTCCTGGGAAGACGCCCGGCGCTTCAGGTGTCACGCCGGTCGCCACCCATGAGGAGGACGACGCCATGCAACTCGACCTCGCTGCGCGAGCATGCGTCATCGCTGCGGCCCTGACGAGCGCCATGCTGGGAAGCCGCGCCTATGCTGAATCTGCCGAGCCCGAGTCGAAGCGAATGGAGGAGCTGGAGCAGCGGATTGCCGAGCTCCAGCGGCGCATCGACGAGCTCGCCGCTGGGCCTCAGGCGAAGGCGAGCGCGACCACGCCACCGAAAGGTCCGGGCATCGCGGCAGACGGCAAGGAGCCGGCCACCCCGCGCAAGGCGTCCGACTTCACCGTTTACGGACGGGTCAATGTCTCGTTCGACGTCGGCAACCAGGAGCTGAACACGGCCCCGTGCATCACCGCCGCCAGCCCGTGCGCGCCGCCGCAGGGCCAGCTGCGCTGGCTCCCGGACGTCGCCAGCAACCTCTCCCGCTTCGGCATCAAGGGGTACCACGACCTGAGCGGAAAGGAGTACCAGGTCGTCTTCCAGCTCGAGACGCAGGTCGACGTGGCAGCCACCCCGGGCAGCAAGCCGAACGGAAACAACGACACCATCAACCCCGGCAATACCGCCGTCACCGGCGCGCTGTCCTCGCGCAACAGCTTCGTCGGCTTCGCCACGCCCTTCGGCGCGCTGAAGCTCGGCAAGAACGACACTCCATACAAGGCGGTGACGGCGGACTTCGACTTCCTCGCCGACACGCCCGGTGACTACAACAGCATCATGGGGAACACCGGCGGCGACAACCGCACCGAGTTCGACGCTCGCTTCCCACACGCCATCTGGTACGAATCACCGGACGTCTACGGGGCGCGGGTGAACGCGATCTGGTCGCCCGGCCAGAACCGCTTCGACGACAACATCGGGTTCGCCATCGGCGAGAATGTTTGCGCGGGCGGAAATGCGGGGCCGTGCAACGACGGCTCGTTCGGCGACGGAGTGGGGCTCTCGGGCGAATGGCAGGGCTATGGCCTCAAGCTCATTGGCAGCTACGAGATGCACCGGAAGACCAATCGCACCGGCGACGCCGGCCAGGACACGGCGGCGGGCACCTCCGTCGTCGGCACGGTCAACGAATGGGCGTGGAAGGTCGGCGCCAAGTACACGCTCGAGCCGATCGGGACGACGGTAGCTGGCATCTACGAGGCGATGCGGCGCAACGACGTCAAGGCCTTCGACGAGCGGGATCGGGACGGGTACTTCCTGTCCGCGCTGCAGAAGCTCGGCGAGCACGACGAGGTGATGGGGAGCTGGGCGCACGCGAACAAGACGCCCGGCGATCCGGGCGTCGGTCCCATCGACAACAGCGCCGACATGTTCGCGGTGGGGTACCGGCACTGGTTCAACCCCAAGACGACCGTCATCCTGAGCTACGCCCATATGAGCAATGGCCCGGGCGCGCACTATGCGCTGGGGCCGGGCGGACATGGCGTGACCTGGGATTGCAAGGACGGCGGTGGCCCATCCACGGCCAGCGCGGGACCCGGAATCGGGCTGGAAGGCAACGGTACCGGGTGCTTCACGGGGACGAGTCCCCAGGCCTTCTCGGTCGGAGTGACTTACGATTTCTGACCGGGCGTGACGTCGTGCTGCGAAGTGGCATACGCCGAGCCTGCCTCAGCGCACGGATGCGGACTTCGATGGACGGAGGAGCAGCTTCTGGACGCGCCAGTTCAGGAGCTCGGCCACGAAGATCTCGTTCTCCGAAGGGCACGCGATCTCGTGCACCCATCCCAGCTGCTTCGGCTGCTTCCCCGACTGGCCCAGCACGCCGAGCACCTTCCCGTCCAGGCTGAGCTTGTAGATGCGCCCCGGGTACGCATCGGACGTGAACAGCACCTGGTGCGGCCCAGGCGTGATGCATACCGTCCAGGGCGCGCCCGGCGCGAACGTGCCCGTCTTCGCGTTGGGGTCGGGCTTGTTGCCGATCGCGGGCGGGGTGTTCGGGTCGAACGGCACGTCGATGGTGATCGCGCGCAGGAAAGTGCCGTCCCCGTCGAACACCTGGATCCGCCGGTTGAAGCGATCCGCGACGTAGATGTTGCCCCGCGCATCGGCCGCGATGTTGTGCGGGGTATTGAAATCGCCGGGCTTGTCGCCGCGCTGGCCCCACGACTTGACCCACAGACCGTTCCGGTC
>WNGR01017499.1_pt1 | contig 10595 bp, 8 predicted proteins | sample 5407581 | NCBI WGS metagenome assembly WNGR01 (sample SAMN13153383, study PRJNA577476) | soil metagenome | isolation source: 80 cm soil or saprolite under Garry oak tree replicate 2 | place: USA:California | collected 2016-06-15 | reverse complement strand
GCTCCGTATCATTTGACGCGCTTCTTTGCGCTGGGCAATCGCCCCCTGATCGTCGCAAAAGTCGACCTGGAGATCGATCAGGACTAACGCCGTGTGTTCGGGCCGAACCCGCTCCTCGAATTTCGTCAGCATGGTCCGGCTCTTCTCCGGGCCGCGCCACCCCCTGTCGCCGGTCTTTCCATTGAGCCATGCGGTGGCGATATCGGCCGATGAAGCGACGGTTCCGAACGATCGCGAGAGAACCGCTAACGAAGCGCGATGCCGCTCGGCGGAAAAGCCGGCCATGCAATCCTCAGCCAGAACGACGTGATAATCACGAAAGACGGCATCTCGCGTCGTGGACTCCACGCAAACATCTGTTGCGACCCCTGTCATGACCAGAGTCTTGATACCGTTTGAGCGCAGAACGAGATCAAGAGATGTTCCGCAGAACGCGCTGAAGCGGTGCTTCGATACGACGATTTCGTTCGGCGCCCCACTGGGACCGATGCCATCGACGAAGGCGGAGCCTGGGGAATCTGTCCGGCAAAGGCCGCCGAGACCGCGTCGATCGAGCTGTTCAAGCTGATTTTCAGCCAGATAGACCCGATCGTAAATCGATCTCACGTATATGATGAGGAGTTCTTGTTCGCGCGCAGCTTTAATCAGGAGGCGGAGGGGGTCCGTGATCGCCGCGACCGTCGACACGTCGTCACCGGCTTTCGCGCAAACTCCGATCGGCGCGACAAAGTCTTGCTGCATATCAACGATCACGAGAGCCGTGCGCGACGGATCCACTCGCTCATTCAAACCAGGTCCCTGACCCTTCATCATTCGCCGCATCGTTATCCTCCGAGCAATCTAAACGTTCAACATGCTGATCCAGATAGAGCCAGCAATGCTGACCAAAATCGTTTCTGGACAACGCTACTAAGTGATCGGGCAATCTGTCAATCTGCATAATCCAACTGCGTATTTCGGCGCCTCCCGCTAATTTGTTGTAGCTTCGACACTCCATGCGCCAAGATAGCTGGAAAGAGTTCGGCACGCCCCCAATCAAATTCTGTTGACACCAGAGGCTGTTTTGGTCTTTATTACAAAAACGTTTTTGGACGCCAAATTGAGCAGGCTTCCGTCACTGTCGACCGCCGTGGTCTCGCGTTCCGGTTTCGAAAAACCGGGGTACGGCGGCGTCCAACTCTTGAGGTCGCGATGGATACCGCCGGATTGATCCAGGCCAGCATGCTTGCCGTCGCCGTGGCCGGGCTCTATGCCGCCGTCGCGTCAGGACTGACGTTGGAGTTTGGCGTCACGCGAATCGTCAATTTCGCTCATGGCGAGTTCGTCATGCTCGGCGCCTTCATCACCTTCTTTCTGTATTCGGACTACGGCTTTCCGTTCGTCGCCTGTGTGGCGGTCGCCGGTACAGCGATGGCGCTGCTGTCTTACATTGTATTCGTAACGTTTCTGGCGCGGGTGCTGAAGCAGGACGAACACAATCAATTTCTCGCAACGCTGGGCCTCTCCATTCTGATCGTGAATCTGGCGGCAGTTCTATGGACGCCGGACGCCCGGTCGATGAACCCGGGAAGCCTGCTCCCTGCCCTGCAGCTTGGCGGCGCCACTCTGCCGGGCAACAACTTGCTCGTCATTCTGGTCAGCGCGGTAATGTACGGCGCCCTGGCGCTCTTCATGCGCTACACGCGATACGGAATTCAGATGCGGATGGCCAGCAGCGACATCGATCTCGCGACGCTCTGCGGCGTCAACGTCGATCGGGTATTCACGCTCTCTTTCGTGATCGGAGGGTTCACGGCGGGCGTGGCGGGCTCTCTGGTTGCGCTTATTCTATATGTCCACCCACTTGTCGGATTGGACCTCGTCATCCGAGCCTTCGCAATCGTCGCCCTCGGCGGCCTTGGAAGCATTGGGGGCGCAGTGATCGGAGCGCTCATTCTTTCGATCTCGGAAGGTTTTGTAAGCACATTCGTGCCCGAAGGCGGCAGCTGGGGATTCGGCGTGGCCTTTGTGCTGATTGTCTTGGTGCTGATCATCCGGCCCACGGGACTTTTTGGTCGGAGTATTCAGGCATGATCGCGAACCGCTCGATACGGGCCCTGCCCTACCTGCTCACGCTCTGCACCGCGGCGGTCTTGCTGATCAGCCAGGATCCGTATTGGATTCAACTCGCGCTGGGAGCCAGCCTGCTCGCGATTCTCGCCCTCTCGTGGGATATTCTGTCGCGAACGGGGCAAGTCTCGCTTGGCCAGGCCGCTTTCTTCGGCATCGGCGCTTATGCTTCCGCCCTGTGTGGTGATCTCGGCTGGATCGTTGGATGGTTGATGGCCGCCGCCGTCTGCGGCGTCACCGCTCTGCTGCTCGGCCTGCTGACGCTCCGGCTTCGACAGGTCTATTTCACCATCGCAACCATCGCTCTCAGCCTTTCATTCAAGGTCTTGATCCTGGTTTTCGCGGCCTTCACCGGCGGCGCCAGCGGCATCGCCCCGCCGATGATCGGCGATGGCAATCCGAACGTGCAGATGGGAGCGGTGCTTGTTCTTGTGCTGCTGTCGATCCTCGCATCAGACCTCTTCCTGTCCGATCGATACCGTCCGGCCTTCTTCATGATTCGCACCAAGCCCACCCTGGCGGCCGTCAGTGGCATCCCGATCGTCCGCACCAAGGTCCTGGCTTTCATCGTGTCGGGGATGCTCGCTGGTCTAGCAGGAGCTGCCTATGCGGGGCTCTACGGATACATCGTGCCCGATGACGTCTTTGCGCTTTCCTGGAGCATCATGCCGCTGGCCGCGACGATCCTCGGAGGCATGGACAGCACGATCGGCCCGTTCTTTGGCGCTATCGCACTCAAGGTGCTGGAGGGCGTGGCGCGAAATTATGTCGGGGGGGTCGGCTACCAGATCGTGTACGGCGTGGTGATGATCCTCTGCATTGCGGTGCTTCCCAAAGGGCTGGCTGGGCTGCTGGCAGCGGTTCGCGAGGCGACCTCGCAGCGGAACCGCGCCGGCGGCGCTGGCGTAACTGAGCGAGTTCTCTGATGGAAGGGTTGCACGTAAATGAGGTCAGCAAATCCTTCGGCGGCCTGAAAGCCGTGGACCAGGTGTCGCTCACGTTCGAGCGCGATCACATCACTGGGCTGGTGGGGCCAAACGGTTCCGGAAAGAGCACTCTGGTCAACCTCCTCTCCGGCGAATACAGACCGACCGCCGGCCAGATCCGCCTCGGCGATCAAGACATCGCCGGCATGCGCCCCGACCGCGTCGTCCGGTTGGGCCTTGCCCGCACCTATCAGATTTTCGCTTTGCAGGGTCCCAAAGACGTGCCCTCGATCGCCGATTTCTGCGGTCTTACGCGATCATTGGACACGCGCTGCGGACAGCTTTCGGTCACCGATCTACGTCGCCTCGAGATCGCCCGGTCAATGGCTTGCTTCCCCACGGTGCTGCTGCTGGACGAGGTCATGGCCGGACTGTCTCACGAAGACGCTACCGAGATCGCCGCACTGGTGCGCCGTTTGAAAGGCTGGGGCATTACCATCGTGATCATCGAGCATCTGATGAGGATCATCACGGACCTCTGTGATCGCGTGGTGGTTCTCAACAGCGGCAAGCTGCTCGCGGAAGGTCATCCGGCCGAAGTGCTCACACGTGACTCGGTTCGCGAAGCCTATCTGGGCCGGAGCTTCAAACTATGAGTACCTTCGCGAGCACATTTACTTGCGCCCGATACGGCAGACTGGTCGTCGTCCCCGAGATGCAGATCTCGGTGGAAAAGGGCGAGCTCGTCGTCATTCTCGGGTCCAACGGGGCCGGAAAGTCGACAACGCTTCGAGCGATCATGGGTCTTGTCCAGACCCAGAAACGCGATGTGAAGCTCGACGGACAAAATCTTTCTGCTTGCCAGGCATCGCAGCTGCCGCGCCATGGGATCGTCCTGGCGCCCGACGGTGCCCGCTGTTTTTCCGACTTGACGGTGACCGAGAACCTGGAAGGCACCTTCATCGCCTGCCAAAAGCATGGCGATGCGCGATCGATGCGCTCCTGCATGTCCGAAGTGTTCGCGCTGTTTCCAATCCTGCATGAAAAGCGGGATCATCTCGCGGGTACCATGAGTGGTGGCCAAAGACAGATGCTGGCGGTGGGACGCGCTCTCATGGCCACCCCGCGCGTCATGTTGCTGGACGAACCCACTGCCGGCTTGGCGCCGAAGATCGTGGAAGAGATGTTCGAAGCGCTAGCACGGATCAAGGCGTCGCAAGGCTGCTCGATCCTGATGGCTGAGCAGAATGTCGCGTTCGCACAACACATTGCCGACCGCTGCATCGTCATCGAGTCCGGCCGGCTTATCGCGCAGGGACCGATGACCGAAATGGCTCGGAGCCAGGTCCTTCGTGAAGCCTATTTAGGTATTTAGAGGAGGTAGACTACCATGCTGAGACGTTCAATACTCGTTCTGCTCGCAGCTTTTGCTGTCGCTGTAGCCGATATGCAGCCAACCATGGCGCAGGCTCCAGCAACTTCATCCGATCCGGTATTGATCGGCGTTCCGTTGCCGTTGACGGGGAATCTGTCGCAAGCCGGGCAATCAGTTCTCCGCGGCATTCGCTATGCTGCCGAGCAGGCAAACCGCTCGGGTGGACTCCTCGGACGTCAGATCAAGCTTGTGGTCGAGGATACCAAAGGTGAATCCAACACCGCCGCTACGGTGGCAACCGGTATGGCTACCCGCGATAAAGTCTATGCTTTCGTCGGCGGCTTCGGGAGTACGGCCGACATGGCGCTGCTTCAAAGCATAAAGCGCTTTCAGCCGATCTTCATTCACCCCTCCTCCGGGTCCGTGAAGTTGGAGCAAACCTTTGGCAGCGAACCCTGGTACTTCCACGTCTACGTGTGGGATTATCACCGACAGGCTGCCACCGTACGCTTCTTCAAATCACTGAATCCGCAGCCGAAGACGGTTGCAATCGCATATGAAGACAGCCTGTTCGGCAGCGACGCGGCCCGATATGCCGAGCAGTACATGCTGCCCGCAGGCTTTCAGATCGTCATGCGCGAGCCGTTCAAGAGCGGCACGCCGGATTTCTCGCCCGTTCTCCACCGCGTGCAACGACTGGAGCCGGACATCTTCTACTTCATCGGCTACGCGGCGGATAACCTGCAAGTGGTACGACAGGCCCGCGAGCTCAACATCTCTCCCAAACTAATGCTACTGGCCGGAGCCGGCGAAAGGCGACCGGACTTTGGCGATGCCGGGACGAATATCGCCGTCATCCTGGAGTGGGCCGCCGGACAGAAGACGCCGGACAATTCGGATTTGATCAAAGGTGCAGCAGCGATCGAACCGAAAACGGAGGTCATCAGTTCGCAGGTGATGACAGGCTATACGGCGATGCAATCGCTCGTCGAAGCCGTCCGGAAAGGAAACTCGCTTGAGCGCGACTCGGTACTTAAATTGCTTGCGAGCATGTCGTTCAAGACACCGTTCGGCGAGCTGGAATATCAGAAATCAACCGGTGGCGCTCTGCATCAGATGCTGACGGACAAGGACCTGATTGTCGTCCAGTACCGCTCTAAAGGTGAAGAGGTGGTATTTCCGCCCGAAAAAGCTGGTGGTACGATCGTGTATCCCGTGAAGCCGTAACAGACCTGTTTGGATGGCCTTGCGGGACAATCCAAATCCACGATTCAGCGAATGGCCGAACACGGTTGAGCCTTTGGCACGAGCGTTCGCACTGCGACCGGCGTGCGAAGTGCGATGCTCCGGGAGCCATTGCGTCGAATCCGCACACCGCCTGCGGCGCCAGTCACTCCTGACTGGCAAAAGGCGGTCGCCCTCGGGCGTTTCCTCCCTGACTTGCCGGGATCTCAATCGAGATCCCGGTTTTTTTTTGCATTTTCGATAGAATCGAAAGGTTCCCCTCGAATACGCAGCAGATTCCGCCGAACGTGGAAATTTCTACCTTCTACATTGGTGACGGCACTCCGACGATCCTCGGCACGCAACTGCTCAATGACTCATATCTGGCAGCAGGCTTTCCCAAAGAGGCCCTCCCTTCGGGCCTGACGCCGTACGCTGTTCGCACCGAAACGTCCCAAGCTTGGTAGGCAATTCGGTAGTAACCCAATTGTCGAAAATACCCGAGAAATCGAAGACCGCCGTCAGCGAGCTTACAGAATGCTTCTCGCCTTCTGACAATTGCACTCTCGGTCCAATCCATCATTGAACCGAAATGCGCGTCGGCTGATCCGACTGGAATTCCTCGAGAGTAGAATTGAAATGGCATTGATTACAAAAATATGATCGCACGGCTCTCGCTGCGCCAAACCATACGAAATGAAGCTCACTTTCTCGACCTAGGGCTATGACGTAGCAAATTTCTCCTGCTTGCAGTTGAGTGACAAATAAAAAAGCGTTTGAGTCGATTCGTAGATTTCGACAATCGCAAAGTCGCGGCGGTCTTCAGCCTTGAATCGCTAGGCAATGCGATGGGAGGTTCTGGGTACAATGCCGCCCTTCGCTCGAACGTCTGAACTCGGAAACAACCGATAGAGTACCTTCCCGTAGAGCTTTACGCGCGGTCCGCTTGCACGCTTGAATCATTTGTGAGATGACCTTTGCGCAAACCAGCGCTAACATCATCCGAGAATGTAGGACCCGATACACCGCTGAGGCTGTCCGTAGCAGCTGCAATCGCCTTTCCGGATCAAAGTATTTCGGAAAGCAGCTTGAGACGAGAAGCCAAGCGCGGGCGGCTTACAGTCGAGATTATTGCGGGCAAGACGTTTACGACTCTCAACGAAATTGAAAGGATGCGTGGCCGATGCCGCGTAGAAGTAAGGGTGCCCGTCTCCACCTCAGACCAGCCCGCTATAGGGCCGGAAAGCTCACCCATCAAGCCACTTGGGTTATTCGGGACGGCACGGGATATTACGCCACTGGATGCGCTGACCGCGAAGTTGCAGCGGCTGAGCAAGTCCTCAAGGACTATATCGCAAAAAAATACGCTCCGACGCGCAAGGAACAAGACTTAGAGAAAATCCCCGTCGCCGATGTGCTTTCGATTTTCATTGACGACCGCCCCGACCTTTATGTCGAGAACTCCGACGCTCAGAAGTATCTCAATCGGATCGGGCGCCTCAAAGAGTTTTGGGGAAAGCTCATGTTGTCGGAGGTAACCCGGACCAAGTGCCGTGAGTACCAACAACACCGTGGCAATAAAGGCGGTGCCCGCCGAGATCTGGAGGATCTCAGGGCAGCCATCGCCAACCATGCGGCGGAAGGGCTGCACCGTGGCATTGTGAAGGTCACGCTTCCCAAGAAGGGCCCTGCCCGCGATCGATGGCTGACTCGCGATGAAGCCGCCCAACTGATCTGGACGTGTTGGCGCGCCCGCGAGATACAGACTATGCACCGCGGACCCAATAAAGGACAGCAGGTTGAAACGAATAAGCGGCCCCTCCGCCATCTCGCCCGGTTCATCCTTATCGGAGTCTACAGCGGGACACGCGCTGGCGCCATCGCGTCAGCATCGCCGACCGCAGCTATCGGGCGGTCCTTTGTCGACCTTGAACGTGGCGTCTATTACCGACGCGCCCAGGGAAAGCTGGAGACCAACAAACGGCAGCCGCCGATGCCGATCCCACCGCGCCTGCTGGCACACCTGCGACGCTGGAAGGAGCGCAAGATCATCGCGCGGCACTTCGTCGAGTTCAACGGCGAAGGTGTATCTTCCGTGAAGACCGCATTCAAACATGCAGTGACGCTGGCCAAGCTCGAGCCCGGCGTTTCGCCGCACACGCTACGGCACACCGCGGCGACATGGTTGATGCAGAATGGTACCGACCCATGGCAAGCCGCCGGGTATCTCGGCATGAGCGTCGAAACATTGTTGCGCGTGTACGGGCACCACCACCCGGACCACCTGAAGGATGCCGTCGCCAAGATGACGGCCAAGCCCACCGCCTCAGCTTCGCCTCAGAAACGAACCGAAAAGAAGAAAACGAACGTCGTCAAAATTCGATGAAAATGGGCACTTCTGGTGGGAATGTGCGAGTTTCCACCACTCATAACGGTCTGGTTGCAGGTTCGAGTCCTGCCGGGCCCACCAATAAAATCGGGCATTTCTTGCACGGTTGGAAGTGAACCTCTTACGAACCGCCTCAGATACGATGCTAATTTCCTCGTGTCACATCCGTGGATCAATCCATAGCCATTGAAGGCGCCCGGCTTTCAGTGAGGTACCCTTTCGACGGAAGGTCCTGGGCGCCAGTGCTTCTATCTTGTCCTCCCATTCGCATGTTGATCTTTCTAGGATCACATCCGCTCCAACCGAGTGCACACGTACGACGATCTTCACCCCTTGCATTCCGGAAACTGGCCGAAATCATTCACTTCGCAATGAAAACGCCAAGAACGATGCTCGTTCAAGCGAAATTAAAATCGGCTTTGGCAGTGGGGGCGGCATTGATCAAACCCCGCACGGACAAATCATAGGTGCCGCAACGTCGGCGTAGTTCAGGAAACACCTCAATAGAACGTGAGCAACATGATCAAATTGGATCTCACGGCTGGATCGGTCCGTGAGCGCGTCGGGTCGCAAGCGCATCCGGCACAGCGCACAGAGCGAAGCGACACCGGGCGATGGAGATATCCATGGCTTTCTTGGGCCGACGCACGCGTCTCAAGCCTGTCCCCGCAGTTATACTCATTCTGCAGAATGAGTATAACTCTGCCGAGCCGACCCGACGAAATCGGACGAATTTCTACTGCTCCGGCCTTACAAAAACACCTGCCCCAGGTTCGGATGTCACAGTCTTACCGTCAAAGATCGGCCTCCCGCGCAGGAAAGTTGCCACCGCTCTGAAAGGCAACTGACGGGGATGATGCGCCATCACCACGAGATCGGCATCACGGCCCGGCTCGATCGCGCCCTTGCGATGGCCGATGCGAAACAACCGCGCCGGGTTGGTCGGCAGCCAAGGTTTGCCGAGTATTGCGTGAAGTTGGCAAGACAACAAACGATCCGGAAGCCCGGAGCATTCTGCGAGAGATGGCCGCGGAATGGCTATGACTAGTAGACAAGGCCGACCACTAACTGCGGCTTTAGCGAGAACGCTGCTTCAATCCTCGTCAGTCGGTCCAATCCATCATGGGCAAGTTTGGTCTAGCTCCAGCCGTTTTCAGCCAGCTTGGAGATAAGTAATCAAGCCGACCGGCTGGGTATGTTTGTGCTCGCCACTCTAGTTATCGAGCGAACGGGTAGAATTTACCGCGGTTAGACGAAATTTTCTCGCCAATGCGTCGGTTGCCATATCCCCCCGGGGGGGATACGGTGTCGTATGGCAAACAAACACGTTCATGGATCTCATCCGAAGATCGTCAAACGGCTAAAGCGGGCCGAAGGCCATCTCCATCGCATCATCGAGATGTTCGATGAAGGACGATCCTGTCTCGATCTCGCCCAGCAACTTTATGCGGTCGAAAAGGCCGTCGGTGAAGCAAAGCGAGCGTTGATCCACGATCACGTCGATCACTGCCTCGACACCGCGGCGAACGGAACCGGGAAATCCACGGCGGCCGTTGTCGACGAGTTCAAGGCCATCTCCAAATACCTATAACGGCGGAGCGGGTTTACGCCGGGTCCACGTCGGAAAGCATTATGGCAGGCCGTTCAACCATCATCGTTCTCGCCTTTGTGGCTGGAGCCGCGATTTTCGCGCTGGCGCCCGGCCTGTCGACCGCCGTTCAACGGGCCGTCGGGATAGGAGCGCCAGCCAAGACAGCAGCGCCTTCAAAATCGGCGGCGCCCGAGCCAGTCGCGGCACTGCTGCCGATGAACGACGAGCAGATCAAACTCGCGTCGATCGAATTGGCGAATGTCGGCCCGGCAACGATCGCCAAGCGCCTTGTCGTTCCAGGCTCTATCATTCCCAACGCAGACCTGATTGCGCACGTCTCGGTAAAACTGTCTGGAACGGTCGCCGAGTTGCGGAAGAACATCGGTGACGACGTCACCAGAGATGAAGTAATCGCGGTCCTTGAGAGCCTCGAGGTCGCCGACGCGAAGAGCGAATACCTGGCTGCGCGCCTGACTGACGATCTCGCGCAGGACCTGGCGAACCGGGACAAGACCCTTTGGGCTGGCAAAGCCATACCCGAACAGCAGTTCCTTCGCTCACGTAACGCCGCCGCGCAGTCCGGCATGAAGGTCAATATCTCGCGGCAGAAGCTGATGGCACTTGGCCTCGCCGAGAACGAGATCACCGCGCTCCCTGAAACTTCGGAAGCTCGTCTACGCCGCCAGGACGTCAGGGCGCCGATTGCGGGGCGTGTGGTCGAACGCAAGGTCGAGCTGGGAACTGCAGTCGGCCGCGACAACCTCGAAACGGAGCTGTTCGTCATCGTCGATTTGAGCCGCGTCTGGGTGGATCTATCGGTCGCCTCCTCCGATCTTCCTTTGATCAAGGAAGGTCAATCGGTCAAAATTTCCGCAAGGGGCCTTTCGGAAACAACGACAGGCAAAATCATCTTCGTCAGCCCGCTGGTCGACAAGGACACGAGGACCGCGCGCGTCGTGGCCGAAATCCAGAACGTCGACC
>WNGR01016463.1_pt1 | contig 10595 bp, 10 predicted proteins | sample 5407581 | NCBI WGS metagenome assembly WNGR01 (sample SAMN13153383, study PRJNA577476) | soil metagenome | isolation source: 80 cm soil or saprolite under Garry oak tree replicate 2 | place: USA:California | collected 2016-06-15 | reverse complement strand
GACAGTGACATTCCGAATGGGAGTGTAGTAACTCGGTAATTGCTTAAAGTATTCAAACCACTCCGCAAAGCATTCAACGGCACTGGCCAGCCACTCCAAAGTGGAGTGGTATCACTCCATAGCGTCAAGGGCTTGAGTGTCAGTCGCCACTAACGTTCGACTTGACTGCCGCCCGGGCTGACCGGGCCTACTGGTCGTCAGCGGGCCGCCACGCTGACGCGCCGCTGTCCCACCGCAGAGTCTTGCCGCGTAGCTCCTCAACCGCGTCGGCGATGTCGAACATGGCGAGCCATGCCTCGTCGGGCATGCCCGGAGTAATGACCACCTTGGCCACGCATCGCCAGGCAAGCCGATATGAGCCTCGGTGGTCACGCCGTTCCTGCGGATGTGAATGAGGTCTGCGAACGCTTCCCCGGAACGTCTGCCCAGGGTCTCCATGAGCGCTTTGGTGTAGATAGCGGCTGCGCCAGCGGCTGCGCTCAAGAGCGCCAGCAGCTCGGGACTAAGGCTGTTGTAGACCCGGACCCCGTGCTTCTCGAACTCGTCCTTGAGTGCCATGAGTTCGTCGACCGTCAACTCGGTGAGCGGCCGATCCAGCCTCGCGGCCAGCGGATCTACGGCCCCCGGCTCAGCGTTCGCAGGTTCGTCGATCATGTGCTGAGCCTACGGTGATGGCCCGGGTTACTCCATGCACGAACCGCAGTCCCGGAACATCGAGTTGGCCCGGATCGGCGCTGACCTCGCTGCGCTCTCGGAGCTATAGGGGCCGTGCCACGTGCTGGCGCGCTCATCCCGGCTGCCCCATTGCCCCGCCCCGTGGTTACACGAACGGCAGTCGCCGTGGTGAACGGTAGCGGTGTGCACGGTCTTGTCCTCGTAGACGTAGAACTCGCTGTTCGTCTCATACATACGGCAAGCGTGCCCGGCTGCGAGCGCTTGTACAAGGTTTACCTGGAATATCGTCGAGCGCTCACGAGAGGTCTCAGTGATGTATCGCAAACGGCCGTCTGTGCCACACTCGCGGCCAGCTCCCAGCGCGACGCATCAGCCCAGGTCGTGATGTGAAGAAACTATGTGAAAGAATCTATGTTAAGCAAACCTCTCTGACTGCCATTTGCGATACACTAGGGGCATGGGTAACGGAGAGGGGAACGGGATGAGGTTCGGCTACGGGCGCGTGTCCACCAGGGACCAGCACACCGAGGCGCAGCACGACGCGCTCGTCGCGGCTGGCGTCGACCCGAAGAACATCTTCGTGGAGAAGGCTTCCACCAGGCTCGCGCAGCGCCCGAAGCTTGAGGAGCTGCGGAAGGTGCTTCGTGATGGTGACACGATCGTGGTCACGAAGGTCGACCGGCTGGCCCGTAGCCTGCTCGACCTCATCACGATCGCCGACGACCTGCGCAAGCAGAAGGTCACGCTTGAGGTGCTGAGCGGCACGTTCAACCGCTCCGACCCGATGGGCGAGGCGTTCTTCCAGATGACCGGCGTCTTTGCCCAGCTTGAGCGTGACCTCATCCGCCAGCGGACCCATGAGGGCCTGGCTGCTGCCCGTGCCCGTGGCCGCAAGGGCGGACGCCGGGCCAAGCTCACCGACGCCCAGGCTGCCGAGGTGCGGAGGCTGTACGCGGCCAAGGACAAGACGGTCAAGGAGATCGGCGAGCTGTTCGGCATCACGCGCGAGAGCGTGTACCGCTACGTGGGCAAGAAGGCCGCGTGATGACGATGGTCACCCTGGACCCGGGCACGGGCATCTACCTGGTGACGGTGCAGCTCGCCGACGGGCGGACGCTTGAGTACGCGGGCGCTGAGGACGAGTACACCGACTGGCTCGGCGAGCTGGGCAGCGTCGAGACGGTCGTCGGGCTCGACGTCCACGAGATGACCGACGCCGAGCTTGAGGCGTACGGCCCGATCATGGACAGCCCGGGCACGTCACCCGAGGAAGAGGGCGCGTAACCGGCACGTATGACTGAGGCCCGGTCTCCACCAGGAGCCGGGCCTTCGTCATGCCCACAGACAGCTCCTTAGCCAGGCTAACGATGGCTTCGACGTGGACCTGAACCGCGCGGCCGGGCATGTCAACCGTCGTTACGCAATCGTTCTATTCTGACCGGCCATGGATCTGGCGATTAGCGAACCGGACATACACGGACAGACCCCCCATCGTTAACCAATCGTGATATGCGAATTGCACCTCCTGACCACGCACGTGGGTGGGGGTACCCCATCGGGGACAGTGGCACGGCACCTCCTACCCGCGCGACTCGCGGCAGGCCGGGCATGCGGACAGTGGCACCCGCAGCCTGACAGCGCTCAGGTGGGATCGTTCGTGCTGGAGACCGCTAGTCTCGCGCGAAAGCGGAATCGCTGTCAGACACCGTGATGACCTCTGACGCTCGTGCTAGCTCGGCCAGACGTGTCAGGTCCATCGTGTTCGGGGGATTGGTGATGGGAACGACCGGCGCGTAGGAGGCAAACGCTCCATCCGTTGAGACCGCACCGCCGTGGTAACGGGACGGCGCCATGAGCACCATGGGCGCTGGCTGGACAGCAGGTGTCTCTGCGGGTGTTGACGTCGCACGGCGGACGACCGGTCTGAACAACCAGATGGTGATCACCGACGCCGGTATGCCGAGTACGATCCCGATGAAGCCGATAAAGAGGACGGGGGTCCCCGTGAGCCAGGCCCAGGACATGGGCTCCAGGATACCGGGACCGGGCGCGAGCGGGATCATGTTGCCGAGGCTGGGCACAGCGAAGGGGCACCCTCAAGACGCGAAAGTGCCCCCTACAGGCGTCGGCAGACCCGGTTGGATCAGGCGCTAACGACCGCTTCACCTGGTCGGCGAACCTGCGCCACGCGACCGGGCTGAATCGCAATACCGGGCCGGTACGGTCCTTGGTGTCCCGCACCAGCACGCGGTTACCGTGGTCGCGGGCAGCCGCCTCGACGCAGTTACCCGACGCCGAATAGCTGCTCTTGATCCACTTCAGTGACTCACTCATCGTGATCACTCCTGCTGTAGCTTATCGATGAACCGCGCGGACTCTGCCGGGGTAAGGGCTCCCGCGCGGAGATGATCGAACATCATCACCAGCCTAGCCATGTCGGCTGGTGCTTCGATGATCCTCCCGGCCTGGTACCCCTCGGCATAGCCGACGCTCGCGGAATCAGCGAAATCGAAGATGGTCACGGGGCCTTCCGACCCCGGGCAGTCCGGCGAGGCGAACGGGAAGACCTGCACCGTAATGCGCGGACGGCGGGCGTACTCGGCCAGCCTGGCCAACTGGCCGCGCATGACTTCCGGGCCGCCGTACGGGGTCCGCAGCGCAGCCTCACCGATGACGAACCAGCAGAACGGGCAGTCGTCACCGTCGAGTATCTGCTGCCGTTCCATCCGCGCTGTGACGTCGCGCTCGACGGCATCGGCCGACAGGTCCGGCCTGCCTGATGTGATGATCGCGCGGGCGTACTCCTCTACCTGGATCAGCCCGGTAAGGCATCGCGCATCCCAGTTATGGATACGGGTAGCCCGGGCCTCGAAGTCCACGAACGGCGTGAACCAGGACGGGAAAGCCTCTTTGGTTATCCGCTTGTGCAGGCGCTTGAACGTGCCCGGTGTCCCTAGCGCCTCGTCGGCCTTCTTGGCGAACTCGAATGTAGGCGTGCGGTCCATCCTCTCCACGCTGGACACGTGGGAACCGCTGTAGCCCATCCGAGCGCCGAGTTCGGCTTGCGACCACCCAAGCCGCTCACGCCATGCCCTCAGCTCGTCGGCGAAGTTCTCGACGGCCGTTGAAACCGGTTGCTCAGTAGTCACTGCCATCTCCGCAGGCTGGCCCGGAATTGCTCACGCTTCCCGCCGGGGTGCTCAATCCCGGTGGGCGCGCTGATGTACTTCTCAACGGTAGTCCTGGCCTGGCACGTTGGACAGCGGGAACCGCGTACCAGGCGTATCAGCGCCGGGTGCGCGGAGTCCCGTCAGGACACGCCAGATGCCGATAGGACGAGCCGCCCATGACTGCCGATGCCGTAACCGTCGAACCGCCCGGGCACCCGTTGCATGCGCTGGCGACGTTCGAGCTGCGTGATTACCGCCGCGAGCTTGAGCGCGCCATCGGGTACTACGACAAGCACCATCCCACAGCGCCGGTACTGGCTGACCTCCGCAAGGCGCTTGATGACGTGCTAGCCGAACAGGAGTCGCGGAAGAGGGTCTACCGTGCCTGACCGGGATCACGACGTGACCGCGCTGACCGCTGCCGAGCTTGAGCGTGCCAGGCGCGACCTCCATGTGTCCCTTGCCCTGGCAATGCCCGGCTCACCCGTGTCCGTGCCGATCCTGGCCCAGTTGAGCGCCATCGACACGGAGCTGGCAGGGCGTACCGGCAGGCCGATCCCGTGATCTACGTGTGCTCGTGCGGCTTCGCCACCGACGACCCGAAGTGGATCCAAGGGCATCTGTTCGACCACCCGGGCCACCACGGGCGGGACCAGCCCGGAAGGCTCCCCGTTGGCCCGTAGATCCTTGGCGGGGTCTGAAGTCCATCGGGTAGAGGAACACCCCCGGTTACCTTGTCTCGGCCACCGGGGGTGTTCGCATATCCGGGTTACGCGGCGACCGGCATGCTCAGGCCGTCTCTGGTTCCGTCTCGAACTGCTCGACGTCGGCGTCTGTCCACTCGCGGGCGACGTCCGTCCAGTGCTTGTCGCCCTGCTGTAGCCGGATACGCACCTTGCCCGGGCTGGCCTTCCTCGCCATGATCCTGATGCGCATCGACCGGAGCAGCGCCCCGCGATCATGGTCACTGGACAGAGACAGCCACCGGTCGGTCATGAGTTCCTCCGTGTACCGCACCTCGCGCCGGGCTTCGGTCCTGATACCGGCATCGATCAGCACCCTGCGCTTGACGTGCAGTCCATCAAGGATGCGCATCACGGACTCGGCGGTGTCTCCCGCGATAGCGCGTGCTTCCCAGTTAGCAATCGCGGTGTCGAGCTTCTCCAGCTCTGCCGTGTGGTCCTCGGCGGGGATCTCGATGACCTCTGGCACGTAGGTTCCGTCGAACACGCGGAGTACGAGGCCGGGTATCTGGCGCTCTAGGTCATCGGCCCGGACGCGCGCCCGGCAGTCGACCTGCTGACGCCGCTCGTGCCGGTAATAGCTGAACTTCCGGCCCTGACGGTTCGTGACCACGGTTCGGTACATCGTCGCCTTGCACTCGTCGCAGTAGATGACGTGGAGCCACGGCACAGCATCGTGGGGCACCCCGGCCCCCTTGGAGTTCGCCTGTAGCTTCGCTTGCAGCCGGTCCCATGTCCGGGCGTCGAGAATCGGCGGGCGCATCACGGGCAACCCTTCGTCGTCCCGCACGATCTCATCGTTGTAGGTCACCCAGCCCTTGAGTTCCACGCGCTTGAGCCGCTTGTGGAGCGTCGGGGGGTAGATGCCGTGCTCGACTGCCACGCCACTTACCGACTGGCCGGCGAGCACCTTGTCAACGATCACGCGGATCTCGGCCACCTGGTCGGCGTCGGGTTCAAGCTCCAACCGCCCGGTCTGCCGGGTGGTCTTGTATCCCCACGGAAGGCTGCTGCCGCCGTTGTACCCGCCACGCGAGTAGAGCTTCCTGGAAGCCTCCGCGCGCCGCTCGGACATCCTCTCGCGCTCGAACTGAGCGAACATCGCGAGCAGGTTGGCAAACATCCGCCCGGTGCTCGTGGACAGGTCCAGCGACTCGGCCACCGATGCGATGGTCTTCCCGTGCTCGTCTGCCCAGATGCGCAGGTCGTCGAAATGACGCACCGAACGGGTCAGCCGGTCCAGCTTGGCGACACAGAGGATGTCCCATTGCGCGAGCTTGGCCCGGTCGGTCAGCCACGGGCCGAGGTCGTCACGGTCCTGCGGAGCGATGCTCCCGGACACGTCGGTGTCCTGGGTGAGGGCCACCACCTTGTGCTCGTGTGCCCTGGCCCAATGTTCGATCGACTCTCCCTGACGCTCGATTGACGTACTAGCGTCAGTGTCGTGCGACAAGCGCCGGACGCCGAGGACTCTTCCCATCCCGCTTCCTCCGCTTCGTTGATGCCCCAGATCAAAGAGGCTAACATGGGTTGTGTTCTTATAGCACCGGACAAGTTCAAGGGAACACTCACCGCCGCCCAGGTAGCCGCGCACGTGGCCGCCGGGCTCGGCCGGGCCTGCCCTGGACTGACAACCGCACTGGTCCCCGTCGCGGACGGCGGCGACGGTACCGTCGACGCGGCCGAGGCAGCCGGGTTCCGCCGCGTCGAGATCGGGGTCCGCGGACCGACCGGCAAGCCCCTGACCGCATCCTTCGCCCTGCTCGACGGGACCGCCGTCATCGAGTCGGCGCAGGCTTGCGGGCTGACCAGGCTCCCCGGCGGCGCGGCCGCCCCGCTGACCGCGACCAGCCGCGGCGTCGGGGAGCTCATCTTGGCCGCGGTCCGGATGCGTGCGAAGCGGATCGTGCTCGGCCTCGGCGGCGTGGCCTGCACCGACGGCGGCGCGGGCCTGGTCACCGCGCTCGGCGGCAGGCTCCTGGACTCGTCGGGGACCGAGCTCCCGCCGGGCGGTGCGGCGCTGGCCCGGCTGGACCGCGTCGACGCCTCCCGGCTCAGGGACTTGTCCGGCACCGAGGTCATCGCGGCCACCGACGTGGACAACCCGCTGCTCGGGCCGCACGGCGCCGCCGCGGTCTACGCGCCGCAGAAGGGCGCCTCCGCTCAGGACGTCGTGTCCCTCGAGGCGGGCCTCGCGCGCTGGGCGGACGTGGCCGAGCAGTCGTTCGGCTTCGCCAAGCGGGACGAGCCCGGCGCCGGGGCGGCCGGCGGCCTCGGCTTCGCGGCGCTGGGTTTCCTCGGCGCCACCACGCAGCCCGGCATCGAACTGATGCTGGACCTGCTGTCGTTCGCCGGTCAGCTGCGCGGGGCGCGGCTGGTCATCACCGGCGAGGGCGCGCTCGACACCCAGACGCTGCACGGCAAGGCCCCGGCTGGGGTGGCCCGCGCGGCCGCCGCGGCCGCACCGGACCTGCCGGTGGTGGCGGTGGCCGGCGTGTGCTCGCTCACCCCGGCCCAGCTTCGCTCGGCGGGCATCGCACGCGCTTACGCGCTCGCCGACATCGAGCCCGACCTGGCCCGCTGCCGCGAGCAGGCCGGCCCCCTGCTCGAGGAACTGGCGGCGCACATCGCCCGCGACTGGCTCGCGCCCTGACGGGCCGAGGCCGAGTCATGGAGGGGCGGGCACTCAGGCGCGCCCCTCCACGTGGAATGGCCCGGCTGCTAGCAGATGCCTAGCCCGGGGAAGAGGCAGGCGTTGAGGTCGGGCTCAGGTGAGGTGTCACCTGCACGACGGTCTGCGGCGGGCTGCACGGCGGGGAGAAGGGGCCCGCCGCAGGTGGCCCGACCGAGATGGAGCCGGTGGTCGACCCGTTGCGGACGGGGAAGGACTGAGTGTTGCTCACCGGCGTGGTTGCGGATTGCTTGTTCGAGGCCTTGGGGTGGTTGCCGCCGCCGTTGACACAGGCATAAGTCGCCGTTGCGGTGGCGGAAAGGGTGATCGGCTCGGCCGTCGCCGTGTTGCCAAGCCCGGCTTCCTTGAAGTTCGAGACGAGATAGGCACCACTGCTGGTGATGCTGGCGGTCCCCTCGCTGATGAAGTGAGGGCTGGCGGCGGCCGCAGGCCCGGCGACAAGCACGAGTGCCGACAGTCCCACTGCCAGAGGTCCCAGGAGCAGGGATAGAAGTCGTCGCATTTGTTCCTCCTTTTGCTTTCACCCGGATTGGGTGGCGACTTCGCTTCCGGATTAGAGCCCTACGCATCACCTTCTCTCAGCCAGAGCTGGAAGCCCGCTGGCCGAGTGACACTCGATCGCAGCCCGGAGCCCGGCACCGCATGTTCCTGCGTCAGATGTTGACGGGAAGCAGATCTTCACGGTGTCTCACATCATGAGAGGTCACGGGAGCGTTGTCATGAGCGTGACCCGCTCATTTTTCGCCGGGGTCCTTGCTCACTGGCCTCTTTATTTGCTTAGCGACAGCGAGTAACTTTGAGCCCGTGGGGTGGGCGTTTGTTGGGCGGGAGACTGAGTTCGCTCGGGTCTGTGCTCGTCTAGCTGCGGGGAGTGGGCTGCTCATCGTGGGTGAGGCGGGCCTGGGCAAGACCAGCATGGCGCGGGCGGGTCTTGATGCGGCGCATGCCCGTGGTGCCCGCACCGAGTGGATCGCCGGCGCGGCGGGGGCGGCGGGAGTGCCGTTGGCGGCCGTAGCGCGCCTGGTGCCCGATGCCGGGGACGGCGAGGGCTGGCCGGTTCGGCCGTTCCGCGGTGCCGTCCGGTCGCTGGCGGCACCACCCTCCGGATCGCTGGTCATCGGGCTCGACGACGCTCACCTGGTCGACGGTGCGTCGGCGGCGGTATTGCATCAGGCCGTGGTCAGCGGGAATGCGTCGATGCTGGCCACGGCGCGCCGTGGAGAGGAGATTCCCGAACCCGTCGCCGTGCTTGTGGCCGAGGGCCGGCTCGAGCGGCTCGACCTGGAACCGCTGGCCGATGCCGACGTCGGGGCACTGCTGGCCGTCGCCCTTGGGGGCGCTGTGGAGGGCGGCACGGTGGCGATGCTGTGCGCAGCGGCTGAAGGCAACCCGATGCTGGTGCGGGAGCTGGTGCACGGCGGGTTGGAGACCGGCGCGCTGGTGCGGCCGGAGGGCCTGTGGACCTGGGAGGGCTCGTTTGCCGCGCCTCGGTTGAGTGATCTGGTAGGCAACCGGCTCAAGCGGCTCTCCGGCCCCGGGCGATCGGCCGTGGAAGTGATCGCTGTCGGCGAACCGCTCCCGCTCGGCGCCGCCCAAACCGTCGTGGGGGCCGAGATGCTGGAGGCACTGGACCGGCTCGAGCTGCTCCGCTCAGAAAACAGAGCGGCCGGGACGCTCGTGCGGCTGGCGCACCCCCTCTACGGCGAGGTGCTGCGGGCCACGATGTCACCGCTGCGCCGCCACGCAGTTCACCTGGATCTGGCGAACGCATTCGCGGCGCAGGGGGATCTCTCCCACGGCGACGTCTTGCGCGTGGTGACCTGGCGCCTGGACGTGCGGGAACCCAACGATCCGGTCCATCTGGGCATCGCCGCTCGCCGGGCGCTCGGTGCCTCCGACTTCGAGCTGGCGGAACGAATCGCCCGGTCTGGCCTGGACCCCACGGGCGACGGCCCATGCCACCTGGTGCTCGCGCTCGCGCTGGCCGGCCAGGGGCGCATTGACGCGGCCCACGAGATACTGAACGCACCGGGCAGCACCGGGCAGGCAGCCGAGCTGGTGAGCCGGGAGCTGACCATGTTCTTTTACGGCAGCCGCACCACGAGCGCGGCGGCCGCAGTGGATCGCCTGCAGCATGCCCTCAGCAGCCGCAGGAAATGGCCGGAAGGCAGCGAACCTCTTGTGGAGGCGGCCCAGGCGGGAGTGCTGCTGCTGGAGGGCTCCGTCACCAGCGGACGCACCATGGCCCAGCGGGTGCTCCAGGATCCCCGCGCGCCCGCAGTCGCTCAGCTGCGAGCGCTGCTCGCCGCCGCGTCCGGCGCGGCGATTGCCTGCCGCACCGTCGACGCCTTGGCCCATGCCGAGCAGGGCCTGCGTCTTCTCCGGCAGGGCACCGCCGGGAACTCCGCCGCCGCCGACGCGCTCATGGAACTCGACGCCGAGCCGCTGCTACGAGCCACCTGCTCGCTGGCGCACAGGTTCGCTGGAAGGCTCGGCCCGGCGTGGGACATCGCCGACGACGGCTACCGGCGAGCGCTCCGTGATCACGCCCTCCCGGCCCAGGGCCTGTTCGCGCTGGCGCTCGGCCAGACCTCCTTTGCCCAGGGGCGGGTCGGGCTGGCCGCCCGGTGGTTTCGCGAGGCGATATCCTTGCTGCGGCAACCGCCCGCGCTGTATCTCGTGTGGGCGCTGGGCTACCTCGGGCGGGCAGCCGCGATGCTCGGCGATCTGCCGGCCGCTCAAGCGGCGCTGGCTGAGGCCAAGGAGCATTGCGGCCCCGCTTTCCGCCTGTTCGACTGCGACCTCCGCCAGGCCGAGGCATGGATCGCGGCTGTCCAGGGCGAGCCCGGCAGGGCCGGCCGGATTGCCCTGGACGCGGCTACCGCTGCAGCCGGCAACGGTCAGGTCGGCTTCGCCGCGGACGCCGCCCATGACGCCGCCCGGCTCGGGGAAGCCCCAGCCGCGGCCCGCCAGCTGGACGGCCTCGACCGGCTCGCCGACGGCAACCTAGTCCGCGCGTTCTCCCGCCACGCCCAGGCACTCGCCGACGGCAACCCCGGCCAGCTGCTTCGCTGCGCGGACACCTTCGAGGAGCTGGGCTGGCACCTGTCCGCCGCCGAGGCCGCGGCGGCCGCGTCCCATCTGCTCGAGGGGTCCGGCGAGGCTCGCGGCGGCGCCGCCGCCGCCGAGCGGGCCCGCGCCTGCGCGCGCTCGTGCGACGATGTGGTCGCGCCCGCCCTGACCCAGCTGGGCCCGGCGCCGATGCTCTCCGATCGTGAGGGCCAGATCGCCAGGCTCGCAGCCGCCGGCCTCAGC
>WNGR01009503.1_pt1 | contig 10597 bp, 9 predicted proteins | sample 5407581 | NCBI WGS metagenome assembly WNGR01 (sample SAMN13153383, study PRJNA577476) | soil metagenome | isolation source: 80 cm soil or saprolite under Garry oak tree replicate 2 | place: USA:California | collected 2016-06-15 | reverse complement strand
AGACTGCGATCGCGAAGAACTGAGACCGTTGACGGTCCAGAGGCGAGGTGGGTCCGCGTATGCGACCCGCCGGCCCTCACGAATGGAGGGAAACTATGATGAACAGGGTGGCCGCTGCGGGTGCAGCCGCGATCCTCGCTACAGAGCGCGGTCATGTTCAATAAGGCAATCTCACGAGCGCGGACATGGAGATTAACTGGGTAATCCATCCTCTGCGCCGGGATTCCAGCTAACACTCACACAAGACGGAGATCAGCCATGAATCGAACGCACGCGATCGCGACGCTGTTTTGTGCCGTGCTCGGCCTGTCGTCAGGGGCGGCCGCGGCAGAGCAGCCCGTGAAAGCCGACCTGTCGAACGAAACCGTCGGCGCCGAGCCCAAGTCGTTCCTGAGCTCCGCCGGTCTCGCGGAGAAGGCGCGCGCGCTCTACGGCGAGCGCTATGCCGAGTTTCTCGACCGCGTCCAGGCCTATGCGTATTTCCCCTATGCGGTGTTCAAGGACGTGCAGGATTTCCGTAACGGAGAAATTATCGCACGCTTCGAGGGGCTGTCCGGCCGCATCGACCAGGGCGCCGGAATCCTGTTCAACCTGAAACCCAACGGCGATTATCTGACGATCCGTGCCAACTGCCTGGAAAACAATCTGGTGCTGTGGAAATTCGAAAAAGGCAAGCGCTCGTCGGTCAAATGGGTCCGGAACACGCCGACCGCGACCCGCCAGTGGCATGAGCTCAAAGTCCGCATCGCCGGCACCAAGGTCGAGGGTTACCTCGACGGGAAGCTCTATCTCGAACATACGCTGCCGGAGCCGGTTTCCGGGCGCATCGGACTATGGTCGAAGGCCGACAGCCACATGTATTTCGCCGACTTTGCGGCGACGTCGGCCGATTAGGACAGGTTGATGGATTTCATCGGGGCGCGACCGATTCTACACACGGCTTGCAAGTTCCCCGCGCGCGCGATAGCTTCAGGCATCGGGGATACGCAGGCTCCCCGTCAGACGCCGGCCGTCCAAGCTCTGCGCAACGCTCGCTCGCCGAGGTGATTGCGCATGGACGGAAGCCGATCTCCGATGTCTCCCACCAAGCTTGACCAGGATGCGAACGCGAGCGGCCACGGCGTGTCGCAACGCGAAGCGTTCCGGGTCTGGCTCCGCGTCGCGCTGCTGAGCTTCGGCGGGCCGGCCGGCCAGATCGCGGTCATGCATCGCATCCTGGTCGAGGAGAAGCGCTGGATTTCCGAACGGCGATTCCTGCATGCGCTCAATTACTGCATGCTGCTGCCGGGTCCCGAGGCGCAGCAGCTCGCGACCTACGTCGGCTGGCTCATGCATCGCACCCGCGGCGGCATCCTCGCCGGCGGGCTGTTCATCGTGCCCGGCATCCTGTCCATCATGGCGCTGAGCTACGTGTATGCCGGCTGGGGCCGAGTCCCGATCATCCAAGCGCTGTTCTTCGGGCTCAAGGCCGCCGTGCTGGCGATCGTGCTCGAGGCCGTGGTGCGCATCGGCAGGCGCGCGCTCAAGAACTCGGTCATGATCGCGCTCGCGGCGGCGGCCTTCCTCGGCATCTTTTTCTTCGGCGTGCCGTTCCCGCTGATCGTGTTCGGCGCGGCGCTGATCGGCTTTCTCGGCGACTTGGCCGGCTTCCCCGCGTTTCGCGTCGGCGGCGGACACGGCGGCGGCAACGGCAAAGACCCGGAAGCCTTGGTCGACAGCCTGCTCGGAGACGAGTTGCCGGAGCACGCGCGCCCGACGGTGGCCCGTTCGCTGCGCGCATCGGCGGTGTGGCTCGCGCTCTGGCTCGTGCCCGTGGTCGCGCTCCTCGTCACCCTGGGCCCCTCCAACGTGTTCAGTCAGATCGCGGTGTTCTTCAGCAAGATGGCGCTCGTGACCTTCGGGGGCGCCTATGCGGTGCTGGCCTATGTCGCCCAGGAGGCGGTCGAGCACTATCACTGGCTCAAACCCGGCGAGATGCTCGACGGGCTCGGCATGGCCGAGACCACGCCCGGTCCGCTGATCATGGTGCTGCAATTCGTGGGCTTCATGGCGGCCTATCGCGATCCCGGCACGCTTTCGCCGATGCTGGCCGGGACCCTCGGCGGGCTGCTCGCGACCTGGGTCACCTTCACGCCGTGCTTCCTGTGGATTTTCTTGGGCGCGCCGTTCGTCGAAGTATTGCGGGAGAACAAGCCGCTCAATGCGGCGCTCTCCGCGCTCACGGCCGCCGTCGTCGGCGTCGTGCTCAATCTGGCGATCTGGTTCGCGATCCACACGATCTTCCGCGAGGTTTGGCCGGTGCGCGGCTTCGGGCTCGCGTTCGAGGCGCCGGTGCTCGCAAGCGTCAATGCTTGGGCGCTGGCGCTCTCCGTCGCCGCGGCGGTTGCGATCTTTCGCTTCAAGCTGGGCATGATGCCGACGCTCGCCGGATGCTGCGCCGCCGGCATCGCGCTGTATCTCGTCGGCGCGATCGGCTGACGTGCGGGCGATTTTCGGCGCCGCATTGGGCGCTGCGCGGGAGGACAGAATGTGCGCACTGGCTTCCGAGCCCGTGCTGGCGAGCAGACGGCCGGCCACGCTTTATCTCTACGCGGCGCGGGCGGCACGGGGCGTCGGCGACGGCTTCGCGTTCATTATCCTGCCGGCGTATCTGTCCGAGCTCGGCTTTGATCCGTTGCAGATCGGCGTGGTCGCGACCGCGGCATTGCTGGGCTCCGCCGCGACGACGCTCGCGGTAGGATTCCTCGCCGCGCGCTATGATCTGCGCTCGCTGTTGCTGATCGGCGCTGTGGTGATGGCCGCGACCGGCCTTGCCGTCGCCCATTCCCAGGCCCTCGCCCTGATCCTCGTCATCGTCTTCATCGGCAGCTTGAATCCGTCGACCGGCGACATCGGCATGATCGTGCCGCTGGAGCACGCGATGCTGGCGCGCGGCGCGCAGGACCAGGAGCGCACCCGGGTGTTTGCCCGCTACAGCCTGATCGGCACGGCATCGACGGCGGCGGGGGCGCTCGCCGCCGCCACCCCGGATTTCCTGGTTTCGTTCGGCGCCGGCAGGCTCGCTGCGCTCACGGCCATGTTCTACGTCTACGCGGCGCTCGGAGCGATCGGGGTGCTGCTGTACTGGCGCTTGCCGCACGTCGAGCCGCGGCAAACTGAAGTGCGCGTTGCGGGTCTGGGCCCATCGCGCCGGATCGTCTACAAGCTCGCCGCGCTGTTCAGCCTCGATGCGTTTGCCGGCGGTTTCGTCGTGCCGTCCATTCTCGCGCTATGGCTGTTCGAGCGCTTCGACTTGTCGCTCGCGGCCGCCAGCCTGTTCTTCTTCTGGACCAACGTGTTCAGTGCGCTGTCCTATCCGGTCGCCGCGCGGCTCGCGCGCCGCTTCGGGCTCGTCAACACCATGGTGTTCACCCACATTCCCTCCAGCCTCTGCCTGGTGCTCGCCGCGTTCTCGCCCAGCCTGCCGATCGTGCTCACTCTGCTGCTCGTGCGTGCGGCGCTCGCCCAGATGGACGTGCCGACCCGCACTTCCTACGTGATGGCGGTCGTCACGCCGGCCGAGCGCACCGCGGCCGCCAGCGTCACGGCGGTGCCGCGCAGCCTCGCCTCGTCGCTCAGTCCGGCGCTGTCGGGCGCGCTGCTCGCCACCTCGTTTGCCGGCCTGCCGCTCCTCGCTTGCGGCGTGCTCAAGATCGTCTACGATATCGCCCTCTTGCTCTCGTTCCGCCACGTCAAGCCGCCCGAGGAACGAAGCACGGCGCCGAGCCGCTGAGTTCCCGGTCACGAAATCCGCTCAGATAAAATTGTATGCAAAAAAGAAAATGGCCCCGTCGTCGGGGCCATTTCCGTTAGCGGAGCTAGGGCTACCAATCGTTCGGATCGTAGCCGTAGCGGTACGCATAACCTGGGCCGTAGTAGTGAGGGTTGCCGTAGTAGGCGTAGCCGCCGTGGTAGTGTCGATAGTGATGGCGATACGGTCCGCCCCACCCGCCGTGATAATACGGGCCATAATCGTCCGTCACGCCGATTCCGAAGCCGCCATCCCCGACGCCGACATAGAGGCCTTGCGCGCTTGCGGGCACAGCAACACCCAACGCGGCCGCCGCCGCCAGAGCGAAAGCAAGTTTTCTCATGACGCGTTTCTCCTCTGTTTCGGTCCCCACGGAGGAAAACGCACGGCCGGGAATTTCGTTTGCAATAGAACGAATCGCGGGCTGCGGCGAACTGTCGGACGCTGCGGCGAAATGTCCGGCCGGCGTTCTTCTTGTGTTCAAGAGAGGCCCCGCCCTGGTTAGGGGCGGGGCCTCGGACACCTTCGATCAAATCGCCTTTGCCTAGACCGGGATGATGGCGATGATCTCGAAGGTGAAAGCATCCACGATCACGAGCTCGTCGTCGAACACGAAGCACCGGTAGCCGCGGAACTGCGGCGCGATGATCACGATGTCCTCCGGGACCACGAACAGATGGAAGCTTCGTGGAACCCGAACGCCGACGCGAACATCGAAATTGACGTCCGTGACCCGGAACCGGGAGATGAACCCGCGATGCAGGACGACATTGTGGATCCGCGTTCGTTGCTGGCTCGAGAGCGAGATGCGGCTGCGGGTGCCGGCCTGCGCGAACGCGTGCGTGCCGCGCCGATCATGCGCCACGGCGGTCCGGGTGCCGGTGCGGCTGGTGGTCCTGACATGTTGCCCATGCATGCGGCGGTGCTCGGCAACAGCGTGGCCGCGATGAGCGCGCTGCCCGGCAACAGCGTGACCCCGATGAGCGCGTTGCGCGGCAACAGCGTGACCCCGATGGCCGCGCTGCCCGGTTAGCATGTGGCCGCGCTGCTCGTGGAGAGCATGGCCGCGCTGCGCATGCAGGGCCCCGCTGGCCGAGGATGGCCCGTGCGCCTGATGGTAGCCGCCGGCATGGCCGCTGGACCGGCCCTGCATTGCCGTGCTCGGGGCATGGCCGCCGCCGGAACCGCCGCCGGCAGCACCTTGGTGCATATGACGGCCGTCGCCCCGGTCGCCGCCTCCGGTACCGCCGGGACTTTGTGCGGATGCGAGCGTCACCCCGGCGACGAGCGCTGCCGCCGTGGTTGCCGCCAGCAGGGAATTCATCCACGTGCTCCTCATGCAAACCTCCCTTTGCCGAGTGTGGTGATTGTGACTCCATAACGCGCATCGGCTCGCAAAGTTCTCATGCGGGCCGGCAGACCTCGAAAAATATTTGATTGTTTGGAAGCGGCGCCGCTAGGAGTCCTGCATCGTGAACATCTGTTCAGGATCTGCTACATCCTGACGATGCGATATAACGACAGATGATCTTCGTCAGCGGGATGTGAACAAATATTCACGACAGGTCGAACGCTCGCGACCGGGACGATCTCGCAACTTCCGGCCTCCGAGCCGATCTGGCCTGGCACATCGCGCCGGCAAGGACTGCTCTGCGCGCCGGCCGGGTCTGCCTGTCGGCGAGACCGCGCGCGTGGTATGCTTCATCTTGCGGAACAGGACCCGCGAGGGGGGTCATGGCGCAGTTCGTGACCGATTTCGGAACGACCGGCACGCCGACCGCGGATGGACGGCTCGACGCGCCCGCGTTCCACCGCAATTGGCGCCCGATCTGGTCGGTGCTGGCCGGACACCTGCAAGACAAGACCGGCGACGTGCTCGAAGTCGGCAGCGGGACCGGCCAGCACATCGTCGAATTCGCCCGCAACGCGCCGAACATCACCTGGTGGCCGAGCGACCCGAACGAGAACCATCTGCGCAGCATCGCGGCGTGGCGGCTCGACGCCAAGCTTGCGAATTTGCGCCCGCCGGCGCGCATCGATGCGTCCGACCCGGATTGGAGCTTGCCGCCGGAGCTCGGGCGGGCGCGACGGCTTCTGGGGATTTTCTGCGCCAATGTCCTGCATATTGCGCCGTGGCGCGTCGCCGAGGGTTTGTTTGCCGGCGCCGCGCGGCATCTGCGGGCCGAGGGCCGCATGTTCGTGTACGGGCCGTTCATGCGCGACGGAAAGCACACGGCACCGAGCAATGCCGCATTCGACGCGAGCTTGCGGAGCGCGAATGCCGAATGGGGCGTCCGCGACGCCGGCGATGTTGCGGGTCTGGCCGCTCGCAACGGGCTGAAGATGATCGAGCTCGTGGAAATGCCGGCCAACAATCTGATTCTGATCTTCGCGCGCGAGCAATCGAGTGTGACGCATTCGTCAACGTGAATCGCGAAGCGCGCGCGTCGCAGCAAGCTCGCCGGCGATGCGTTCTGTGGCCGCGGCTTGGCGCAACCGCGCGCGGGCCGCGGATTCTTGGCCGCATTTCTCGACATGGGCGGATCGATTGATGACCTGCAGGTTGGGCACGCCCCAATAGGCCAGCACCGCCGGCCAGGCTCGCCCGACGCCCTCCGCGTCGCGCCACACCCGGAACAGCGGCACGCGGTGATCGACCTCGGCGTCCTTGCCGAGCCGCGCGCCGGTGGCGGCGCAGCGATGGTTCTGCAGACGTCGCAGATGCCGCACGTGATCGCTCGGCGCGGTCCACAGCTTCCAGGCCGCGACGCAGCAGCCGTGCCACGTCGCATTGCGGTTGGGATGCGCGTCGCCCCACAGATCGCGATGCCAGCCGAGCCGGAACACCGGCTGCCCACATACGCAGCAATAGCCCGGGCCTCTGGCATGGGTCTTTTCGCGAAACGGGGCGGGTGGCGCGCGAAAGCTAAGCGGCGCACCCGAGGATTTCCGGCTGCCGCTCCGCCACACCCAACCTTCCGGTGCGTTGCTCAATGCCGCGAGCGCGCGGGCGAGCTGGTCGGCGCGGACCGGATGCTGCCGCCAATAGGATTCGACGGCGCGTCGCGGGGTCGGCGGGATGAACGGGCGGGCGAGCGCGTGCAACCATACGGGGGCCGGAAAGATCGCCGGCAGATGGCGCCGCAAGCGCGCCAGCGCCTTGGCGTTTCGTTGCGCGCGCCACGCGGAAGAGGCCATCGGTCGGATCTCGGCTGGGCGGTCGTCGCCACCATCTTGCCAGCCAAGTGTTGCCGATTCGTAGCCACGGCGCCGTGCTAGCCTCTCGGCCTGGAGACAAACGGCATGCCGGCAATCGATGTCGTCGTGGTCGGGCTCGGCGCCATGGGGAGCGCCGCGGTCCATCATCTCGCCCGCAGGGGCCGGCGCGTCGTCGGGATCGAGCGTTTCCGGCCGGGTCATGCATATGGCTCCTCCCATGGCGCAACCCGCATCATCCGGCTCGGCTACTACGAGCATCCCGCCTACGTGCCGCTGCTGCGCCGCGCCTATGCGCTGTGGCGCGAGCTCGAGGCTCAAGCGGGGCGCCCGCTCCTGCAGACCACCGGGATCGCCGAGATCGGTCCGGCCGACGGCAGGCTCGTGGCCGGCACGCTCGCGGCCGCCCGCACCCATGACCTGCCGCACGCGGTGCTCGCCGCACCGGAGTTCATGCGGCGGTTCCCGGCGTTCCGCATCCCGGCCGATTGCGTCGGCGTGGTGCAGCCGGACGGCGGCGTGCTCGCCGCCGAAGCCGCGATCCTGGCGCAGCTCGGTCTCGCCCAAGCCGCGGGCGGCGAGCTGCGCACCGGCGAGACCGTCACGGCGGTCGAGCCGCGCGGCGGCGGCGTGCGGGTCGTGACCGACCGCGGCACGATCGAGGCGGGCGCCGCGATCGTCGCGGCCGGGCCGTGGGTGAAGAAGCTGCTGCCCGATCTCGCCGCGCCGCTGCGGGTCACCCGTCAAGTCATGGCGTGGTTCGCGCCGCGTGACGCGAGGCTGTTTGCGCCCGAAAAATTCCCGGTGTTCATGATCGAAAGCGCGCGCGGCATCCATTACGGCTTCCCGCTCGACGCGACCGGGGTGAAGTTCGCCAAGCATCATCACGCCGACGAGACGGTCGATCCCGATGCTTGCGATCGCTCGGCGACGGCCGACGACGAGGCCCTGATCCGCCCGATGCTCGCCGAATGTCTGCCCGCCGCGAACGGCCGGCTGCTGCAAGCCAAGGTCTGCCTTTACACCATGACGCCCGACGGCGATTTTCTGCTCGACCGCCTGCCGGGCGCGCCGCAGATCGTCGTCGCTTCGCCGTGCTCCGGCCACGGCTTCAAGTTCGCACCGGTGCTCGGCGAGATCCTCGCCGACCTCGCGACCGGCGGCGCGACCTCGCACGACATCTCGCGCTTCCGGCTGGCGCGGTTCGCGTAGACTCTTCACGCCATGGTCTGCTCATGAAAAGCCGCACGCGCGCTTCACCTCCCCTTGCAGGGGGAGGTGAAGGGAGTTCGCGGCCAGTTTGAGCCAACCGTGCTCTCTCTTATTTGCTGCTATTTGCTGCAGAAAGGACCACACATGACCCTGAACCGCGTTCTCATCACCGGGGCGGCGGGCCGGATCGGCCGGACGCTGCGCGCGGGCCTCGGCAAACGTTACCGCCTGCTGAGGCTGCTCGACCTCGCGCCGCTCGGCGCGGCCGCCGCGGGCGAAGAGGTGGTGCACGCCGACATCGGCGATCTCGCCGCGATGGAAGCCGCGCTCGAAGGCATCGATTGCGTGGTGCATCTCGCCGGCGTGCCGGAGGAGGATGTTTGGGAAAAAATCCTGCCGGCCAACATCGTCGGGACCTACAACGTGTTCGAGGCGGCGCGCCGGCGCGGCACGCGCCGCATCGTGTTCGCCAGCACCAACCACGTGGTGGGCTTCCATCCGCGCGACCGGCGGCTCGATGAAACCGTAATGCCGCGGCCGGACACCCGCTACGGCGCCAGCAAGGCGTTCGGCGAGGCGCTCGGCCGGCTCTATGCGGACAAGCACGGCATCAGCGTCGCGTGCCTGCGCATCGGCTCGTTCCAGGTGAAGCCGCAGGACGAGCGGCAGCTCGCGACCTGGATCAGCCCGCGCGACACGGTCGAGCTCGTCCGCTGCTGCATCGAGGCGCCGGACTATCATTTCCTCATCGTCTACGGGGTTTCCAACAATCGCGACCGGCGCTGGTTCGACCGGGCGTCGCGACTGCTCGGCTATTCGCCGCAGGACGATGCCGAAGCCTTCGCGGCCGAGATTCGCGCCCGCGGCGAGAAACCCGATCCGATCGCCGCGCGTTTCCACGGCGGCCCCTATTGCGCGATGGAATTCTCCGGGGACGTAGCGAAGATTGATTAGTGCGGTCGAGGCGCCCACAATGGTCGGCGGCACCTGATCGCAACGACGGATGGGCCGCAGGGAGGTTGCAGTGACGACATTGCGCTGGAGAAGTTTGGTATTCGCCGCGGCGGCCGCCGCCGGTCTCGCGCTCGGCGGCCCGGCGGTCGCCCAGGAAAAGCTCACGGTGTGGTGGGCCAAGGGATTCTACAAGTCCGAGGACGACGCGCTGCTTCAGGCGGTGAAGAAATTCGAGCAGAAGACCGGGGTCACGGTCGATTTGTCGCAATATCCGGTGCAGGACATGATCCCCAAGACCGTGTCGGCGCTCGACGCCGGCACGCCGCCCGACGTGGGCTATGCCGACGTCTACGACTTCCAGGTCACCGGCAAATGGGCCTTCGACGGCAAGCTCGAGGACATTTCCGACGTGCTCGAGCCGATCAAGGCGAGGTTCGCGCCGAACACCGTCGAGACCACCTACCTCTTGAACGACAAGACCAAGAAGCGCGCCTATTACGCGTTTCCGATGAAGCAGCAGACCATGCACATCCAATATTGGATCGACATGCTGGCGACGGCGGGTTTCCAGGAGAGCGACATCCCGGCGACCTGGAAGGAATATTGGTCGTTCTGGTGCGACAAGGCGCAGCCGGCATACCGCAAGAAGACCGGCACGCGGGTGTTCGGCATCGGCCAGCCGATGGGGGTGGATTCCAGCGACTCGTTCTACTCGTTCCTCACCTTCGTGGACGCCTACAACGTCAAGCTGGTCGACGACGAGGGCAAGCTCACGCTCGACGCCGCCAACGTCAAGCCGGGGCTCGTCGGGGCGCTCAAGGACTACACCGACGTCTACGCCAAGGGCTGCACGCCGCCCTCCTCGACCAGCTGGAAGGATCCCGACAACAACGTCGCGTTCCACAACAAGACCACGCTGATGACCCACAACGCCACGATCTCGATCGCGGCGAAATGGCTCGACGACGCCAACAACGAGTCGCTGCCGCCGGAGCAGCGCGCAACCGCCAAGAAGAATTATTCCGAGCTGATCCGCACCGCCGGATTCCCGAAAAAGCCCGACGGTTCGCCGATGGTCTATCGCGCCGCGGTCAAGACCGGCGTGATCTTCACCGAGGCCAGGAACAAGCCCCGCGCCAGGGAATTCGTCCGCTTCCTGCTCGAGGAGGAGAACCTGACGCCGTACGTCGAGGGCGCGCTCGGGCGCTGGTTCCCGGTGACGAAGCCCGCGCAGGAGCGTCCGTTCTGGCAGGAGGACCCGCACCGCAAGGCGGTCTACGACCAGTTCAAGGCCGGCACGGTGACCTTCGAGTTCACCAAGAACTACAAGTTCACCATTCTCAACAACGAGAACGTCTGGGCCAAGGCCATGAACCGCGTGGCGAGCGAGAAGGTGCCGGTCGAGACCGCGGTCGACGAGTTGCT